>Ga0326728_10019106_pt1 | contig 13355 bp, 12 predicted proteins | sample MB3enrmetagenome_FD_207602 | JGI IMG/M metagenome (GOLD analysis project Ga0326728, IMG submission 207602) | Lab enriched peat soil microbial communities from McLean, Ithaca, NY, United States - MB31MN | ecosystem: Environmental > Terrestrial > Soil > Wetlands > Peat | place: USA: New York... | reverse complement strand
GCTTCGCGGACAAGACTGCGCTCCCACAGCTCGTCGAGCGCCCGCGAAAGGCTGTCTTCATCCCAATCGGTAGTCTTGGCCAGCAGGTCGAACGAAAAGGCCCGGCCGATGGCGCCGGCCGCCCCAGCTAACTCATACGCCTGCGGCGAAAGATGCGCCAGACGCGCGCCGATCACGGCGTGAATGCGGGGGCCGTGCAAACCCGCCCGGACGCTTTCCACGACGAACAGCGGATTCCCCTCCGTGGCGCGACAGATCTCGCTTACTTCGGCCGCATTCAGGGGCCCTTCGGCAACTTCGGCCGCCAGGGCTTCGGTCTCCTCCGTGCTGAGCGGCGCCAGCGGAAGATGCACCAAACGGTCCAATCGCCTTAGTTCACCTGCCAGGCGCGCGAACGGGTGGTGGCGCCCAGCTTCCTCGGGCCTCAGCGTTCCCACTACTAAAACGTGATTGGCCGCATCGGTGTGAAATAACGAGTGCATCCATTCCAGCGAATCCGGATCGCACCATTGCAGGTCGTCCACGATCAGCAGCAGCGGCTTGCGCGCGCCCGTAAACACGGCCGTCAGCGATTCGTAGAAGTGATGGCGTTCCCAGCTTTCGGTGAGCGGCCGGGGGCGCGCGATGGACGCATCTTCCGCCAGGATCTCGGGCAGTACCCGCGCCAATTCGGCGAGTTGCGTTTTTGGGAGCTTGGCCCTCGCCGCGCGCAGAGGCTCGGCCCGCAGCCATTCGGCGATGGGCGCGTAGGCCAGTTGACCGCGCGCCGAATAGCAGCGCGCCCGCGCAACCGCTTCCTGACGGTGCGCGCACCACTCGTACAATTCTCCGGCGAGCCGTGATTTTCCGATACCCGGTTCGCCTGAAATCAGCGCCAGCCGCGCCGGTTCGTGAGCGGTAGCGAGCCAACAGTCGACCAGCCGGTCCCATTCCCGTTTGCGGCCCACCATGGGGAGGACCGAAGCGCCGGCCGCCGCCGTCTCCACGGCTGTGGCGGGCGGCTGCGATTTTAGAATGCGTTCGAACAGCTGCCGCGTGGCGGCTTCCGGTTCGACGGCCAGTTCGCGGCGCAATACCCGCATGCATTGGTGATAGGCGCGCAGCGCGCTGGCCCGGTCGCCGTTGGCCGCATGGAGGCGAATCAGCATCTGATGGTGCGTCTCGCTCAATGGATCGTGAGTGACCAGGCGCTCGGCATATGGGATGGCCGCGGCGTAATCGCGCCGTTCCTCCAGCAGCCTGGTCAGCCGGCTCAGCACCTGGGCGAAGCGCTGTCGATACTCTTCGCGCTTGGGCTCGACCCACTCATCGTAGAGTCCGGTCAGCAGATCGTCCTGGTACAGGCGCGCCGCCTCTTCCAGCGCGGCGCGCTCGCCCAGGGTGTCGCCACTTTGCGACGCAGCCGCGACGCGCGCCATCGCCTGGTCAAACGCCGCGGCATCGATGAAACATCCGGCATCCCGCCGCCACAGGACTGTCCGATTGTCGGCTTCGAGCAGGTTGCATCCCGGCGGTAGAGCCCGCCGCAGATGGTGCAATAACTGGCGCAGATTGGTGCGCGCCTGCCCCTCGCCCGACTCCGGCCACAATACGGCGGCCAGTTGCTCTCGCGACTGCGGGACATCGCAGCGAAGCGCCAGGAACGCGAGCAGGGATTGCAGGCGGTTGGAGTGAATGGCGGGGATCGGCGCCCGATCGTTCGTGATCTGCAGATTGCCGAACATCTCGATCCGTATCGCCATTCCTGAGGGCAAATCTTACCACTTGCTTCGCTTCGATGGTTCTACGCCGTACCTGGGGCGCTCGATTCAGGCCGGCAGCTCATCCCCTTGAGGAATTTCTCGCGTTCCTCGGGGGTCATTTGTTCCAGGCGCTCCCGCACGCGGTGTTTCCAACGGCCGCCGGGGCCTGACCGGCCGTGAAATCCTCCGAACAGGATCTTGCTCAGGATAATGATGCCCCATGCCTGCCAGTAGCCGATGGCGTGGCCCCCAAACAAAGAGGGCATCAGCCAGTTCCACAAAGTCATCACCACGAAGCCGAAAATCGCCATGGCCACAATCGCCATCGGGGCGATGAACGCTTTTCTCAGGTACCATCTTTTTCTCATAATCCACCTCCTCAGTTCGTCTTGAATTCTTCGTAAATAGCTTTGAGCCGCCGCCGCAGATGGAGGACCGCATAGCGCTTGCGCGAGAGCAGCGTGTTGACGCCTACTCCCGTCTCCCCCGCAATCTGCTTGAAACTGCGGCCCTCCATTTCATGCGCCACCAGCACCTCGCGCTGCTCCTCGGGCAGTTCTTCCAGTGCGGCTGCCAACTCTTCCAGCAGCACGCCGCGGGCGTAGGCGGCTTCCGGGCCGGCATCGGGCGAAGGCAGCAGATCTTCCCATCGCAGTCCTTCGTCCTCGCCGTCCAGGATCGCGCCAAACGGTTCCGGCTGTTTCTTGCGAAAACGGTCGATAATGCGATTGCGCGCCACGCGATACAGCCACGCTCCCGCCTCCTCGATGGGCTTCATCAACCGGTACGCCTCGGTCAGTTCATAGAAAACCTCTTGCAGGATGTCTTCAGCGTCGGTCTGATCTTTGACGCGCCGGCGGATGAATCGCAAAAGCTTGCGTCCTTCACGCTGGATCACCTCGCCGATGCGCCGGTTCTGTTCGCTCCGGCGCTCGAAGCCATCCGCTGCGACGCTCAAGACGTCCTCCATCTATCTTTGTAGACGAACGAACGGTGCAAATATTGTAAGAGAAGCGTTCGCGTTGACTTCCCCCCTGCCGGGATATAAGATCCGTTACGCGAAGTGAGGTACTTACCTGTGGCTAATCGACGAATCGCGGGCGCGGTGTTTTCCTTTCTTCTGACAGGAGCCGTTTGGGGCCAGCCTGGCCGTGCTCCTTTACCACAGGGGCAGAATCCGAAGGGCATGCACGTATACATTTGGGCGGGCCTCAAATCCCATGGCGAAGGCCAGCACGATTATCCGCAATTCCTGGCCGACTGGAGCAAGGTTCTCACCGAGCATGGCGCGGTGGTGGATGGCGCGCTGCACGGCCCCAGCGCCGCCGACCTGGAACACGCCGACGTGGTAGCGATTTATAAGGGCGATGCCGCGTACATGAGCGACAGCCAGAAATCCGCGCTGGAAGCGTACGTCAAACGCGGAGGTGGAATCGTCAGCCTGCACGATTCGCTGTGCGGACCCGATCCGGCGTATTTCGCCAGCCTGGTGGGCGGCGCCAAGAAGCACGGCGAGGTCAACTACACGCTCGATGCGCCGATTTCCTACACCGTAGTCGACAAGTCGGATCCCATCATGAAGGACATGTCCGACCTCACTCTCGCCGATGACGAAGCCTTCTTCGCCATCACCTGGGCGAAAGATCCGCCGGTGCATGTACTGGCGACGGTAAAGATTCCGGGAACGCGCAGCGCCGGCGATCACAAAGACGAAGTCGTGCCGCAGATCTGGACGTACGAGCACACGGTGCCCGGCGGCCAACCGGCTCGGGCCTTCGTCTACATGCAGGGCCACACCTACGCAAATTTCGCCAATCCGCAGATTCAGAAGATGTTGCTCCGCGGATTCGCGTGGGCCGGAAATCATCCGGTGGGCGAACTGGTGAGCTACGTGCCGCCTCCGCGCCCGGCGCGCGGCGGAACGGCTCCCGGAAAGTGAGTCGTACCGCTTGGGTATTCCGGTTTGCATTACCGGCGCAGACCCCGCCGGCGTTTGACATCGCGGACGTTCACGCCAGTCATCCGGCCCCCCTTTCCCGGCTGAGCGCCATTGGGCCGGGGCGGCCGAGAGCATTTCGCGGCGGCGGTCGGGAGCTCCCTCAGGCCAGTATGGCGGACCTCACCGGTACGCCGTACTGGTCGCGCAATCCGGCGCGATTCCTGGGCGAAGCTGGACTTTGGGCCGCTGAGGCTTAGGCGGTCCTGGTTTTGATTCGCTTCGATCTCGAGAAACTTCTGAAGGGCGCGGTCTCCTTGGGCCCCGTGTCAGCGCCCCGCGGGGCTTGCCCATGGAACGCCCGCCTGACGGTACCGTACCCAATACCGGTGGCTGCGGCGATGGAACGGAAACTATGTCCTTGGCGGTAAAGGTCACGGATGGCTTCGACTGACAGGCTGCGCACGGGGCGTCCGCGGCGAGCGGGTGAACGGCGTTTCACGAATTCATGCTCCTCATCCCTTAACGCGTGAAAGAGCGGAAAAATGGGTCAAAAAATTTGCCCCACGCGGTAAATTGGAAGAGTAGTGAAAATCCGGCAAGTTCTGGCGGTAATGGCAGTCTTCCTTTCGCTCGGGTGCGGGCAGTTGCCAGCACAGGGGCGTGGTGGAGCGAGACGTTTCACGCTCAGCGGAACGGTAGTGGATGGAAACAATCAGCCGATCGCGGGCGTGCAAGTGAGTTTGCGGGGCAATGCCCGGGAAGCGGCAATCGACCCGGCGACCTCCGACGCTCAGGGCCGCTTCGCGTTCGGTGGACTGGTGGCGGGCGAGTACAGCCTCTCGGCCGAAGGCAGCGGCTTCGGGCCGGTGCCTTATGCCGAGACACCCGATGCGTTCCGGGCGAGTGAAATCCGTGTGGGCGGGGACAGCGGCGATAAATCGGTGGTTTTCCGCATTGTGCCTCGTGGAGTTGTAGAGGGCGTGGTGCGCGACGAGTTCGGCGACCCGATGATGCGCGCCAATGTCTTCCTGCTGCGCCCGATATGGCGCGAAGGGCGGACGACGGTGAGCTCGTGGGGCCAGAAATCCACCGATGACCGCGGCCGCTACCGGTTGGGGAATCTGGCGCCGGGAACCTACATGGTTTGCACCGGCGGCGGCCAGAACGCGGTCGCGCCGCTCACGGGGCCGGTCGATTACACCGCGCGAGTGGACAATCGATATTACGCGCGAACGTGCAGCCGCGCGTTGCAGCTTTCGCCGGGGGAGCGCGCGCAAATCGATCTCAGCCCGGCGGCGGGGACGGCCGCCACGGTGCGCGGCCGCGTGCGCAATCTTCCGCCGCAGGCCGGCTTTTCGGCTTTTCTACTGTCCCAGGATGACGGCCAGCAAGCGAGCTTCGGCGCTTTTGTGGACGCATCCCAGGGGACGTTTACAGCGCGCGGCGTTCAGCCGGGACATTACCTGTTGCGAGTGCAGAGTTATGGAAGTGCGCAAATGTTGCCGCTGACCGCGGAAGTCCCGTTGGATGTAGGGGGCGCCGACATCGACGGTCTCGAGGTCGAACTCGGAGCGGAGGCGGCGGTGACGGTGGCATTCCAGGGAGTGGATGAAGATCGCACGAAAGGTTTCACTGCGGAGCTGCGCGGCGTGGGCACAAGCGGTATAACGCGCGGCCCCCCACCGCCGAAGGCGGGCGAATTTCAATTCCAGGGTCTCTCGCCGGGGCGCTATCGGCTGGTCCTGCGGACGCCGGCGGAGAGCTGCGTGGAGTCGGTGAAGCTGGGCGAGCGCGAAATGCGCGGCGCGGTGTTCAGCGTGGCGGCGGGCGCGGCGCTTCACTTCGACGTGGCGGTATCGCAGAGCTGCGGGGCGATTCACGTGCGGGCGGTGCGCGACGGCGAGGCGGTCCCGCGCGCCAAGGTGGTGCTGCTGGTGAGCGGCACGGCGAGCGATCCGGGCGAACTCAGGGAGGCAACCACCGACGACGAGGGCGGTTTTTTGTTCTCCGGGCTGCCCCCGGGGCGGTACCTGTTGTGGGATTGGGCACTGGACGGAAAAGGCGCGATGACCGGACCGTCCAGCCTGGCGGCGGTGGAGCAGCAGGCAACCGTGGTGGAAGTCACGGCGGGCGATCCGATGAAGGTGGACGTGCCTGTGCTGGCGGCGGAGGGAGCCGGCCAATGAGACGTTTGCGATTCGTGCTGCCGGCGATGCTAGCTTGCCTGCTGGCCTCGGCGGCCGACCGGGAGCTGACGGGCCGGGTGGTGGATGCCAACACCGGTGAAGGGGTCGCGCGGGCGCACCTGACGATTCGTTTCTTCGCTGCCGGCCAGCCCGCGCCGGAACTTACGCTCTTAAGCGATGCCGACGGGTCGTTCAAGGTCACCAACATGCCTGATGGCCAATACCAGGTTTCCTGCGATAAGGCGGGATATTTGTCGGCCAGCCAGACGATGGCCGCGATGCCGCCGACTATCCACCCGGACGATAAACGCACTTCCACAATGGTGCTGAAGTTGACGGCGCAGGCCGCGGTGGAAGGCACCGTGGTGGACGACCGCGACACGCCGGCGGACAATGTCTCCATTCAACTGGTGCGGCAGGAGGTGATGAACGGCCGCCGGCAGCTGGTGGTGAGCCAGGTAGGCGGCACCGATGAAACGGGTTCGTTCCGCATATTCGGACTCCCCGCCGGACGGTACTTCGTCTCGGTGTCGGCCCGGTTGGGGGGAACGCGAAGGACGAAGCCGTTAGCTTACCCGCCGTTTTACTATCCCAAGGCGATCGACATCGCGGCTGCGCAGGCGATCGATCTGAAGGCCGGCGACGAAGCGGAGATCAAAATTCGTTTGCCGGAGCCAATGCCTGCCTATCAAGTGAGCGGCGTGGTAGTGGGTGCGGCCAATGCGGGTGTGACCTTGACCCCCCAAGAGCCCAGTACCGGGTTCCAGCGGTCTGTCGGCGATGTGAATTGGGATCCCAAAACCAGCAGCTTCCGCATCTCGCATGTGCCGCCCGGAGCGTACCTGCTGCAGGCGGACGTAATGCAGCCGGGGAAAAACGCGCTGTTCGCCAGCGTGGCCGTAACGGTGGGCAGCGCCAATGTCGAGGGAATTCGTCTGGAGCCGGTGAACGCGGCTCTCGACGGCACGTTGCGGATCGACGACAGCACGTCCGCGCGGAATGCGGCGGGTTCCGTGGCGGCGCAGTCGGAGCGCTACAACAACATGGCCCAGGTGGAACCTGACGGCAAGTTTCACATCCCCAACCTCCGCCCGGGTCGATACCGCATCGTTCCGCAGATCTTCACGCAGCAAGCCTGCGTGCGGTCGATTACCGCGGGCGGAAGAGACGTTCGCGATGGCCTTATGGTCACGGGCGGGGTGGCGCCGGACCCGATCGAGATCACGCTGACCAGCCATTGCGGCAGCGTGGAAGTGGATCTGGCGACTTCCGATGGGCTGCCTCCCAATTTGACGGCCTACCTGTTGCGGAAGGCGGGGGACGAACTGGTGCTGGAAAAGCAGGGGTACCAGGGGCCGCGAACCAGCGATGGCGTGTGGCACTTCATGCTCCAGGGGGTCGCGCCGGGAGACTACGTGGCGTATGTGTGGCCGGGCGACGCGCCCATCGAATACACCAATGCGGATTACATGAAGCAGCTGGAATCGTACGGCCAAAGGGTCACCGTCACGGAGGACGGCAAGGCAACGGTGACGATCGACAGGCCGGTGCTGATGCCGGCTAAGAACTGAGGTCGGTTGGCGAACGTCGCAGGGCCGGGCTGTCGCCAGGCTGTCGCCCGGCTATCCAAGCTTACCCCACGTGGGACATGCTTCAGCTTGTCCAAGCGAGCGGAGCTCGCTCCCGGCCTTCGCGCGCGTGGGCAAGCGGCTTCAACTCACCACGGTCAGACGCGCGCGGCGATCCTGGTGGTAGCCGGTGAGGGTCTGGTTGGCGGACTGGATGGTGTCGATTTCGGCGGCGATGCGATCGAGATCGGAGCCGCGGAGGACGACGTACAGTTCGTCCTCGCCGATTTCGGTGTAGACGCGATTGCCGGCGCATCCCGAACTCAGTACGGCGCCGTTGCTCAAAGACGCCGGAATCGCCATGCAGGTCGGGCGTCCGAGCAGCGGCAGGTTGGACGATGCCCCGGCGCGATTGGCGGCCTCGGAAAGCATCATCACGCGGCCGGGCCGGCCGGTTGCCAGCACCACGGAAGGCGGCACAGGAGTATCGCCGAGCGGCGCGTAAAGCACCACCTGGGGCGTCGACGAAAGGTGAAAAACGCCAGGGATCTCTTCCATGCGAATGTAGCCGATGTCGCTCATGAGGCTGAGGGTTTGCTGCAATTCGGGCATACGATCGGGCGGGAGGGTGTTGTGGGTATATCCGCCGACGGGACAGTTGAGGTGATCGGAAGCGACGGTGTAGAAGGTGCTGCCGGCGCCGGCGATCCGCCAGAAACTGCATGAGGACGGCATGGCACCGGCGAATTTGGCGACCCCGTCAGGTGGCGTCTCCAGAAAAGTCACGGCGACGGGGCGGCGGGAAGAGCCGAGGATCCCCTGAATTTGTTGTTCAATTGCGCGATAGTCGGACATGAAAGCCATTATCCCCATTTTGCGCGGGACCTGATAAAACGGAAGGGATGACACCGGACCGGCGCACCTTTTTGAAACTGGCGGGCGGGGTCTGGCTGTTGCCGGGACCATCCGCCGTATGGGGAATGCGCGCCCTGGTGCGCAAAGGGGGCCTGGGGCGAGTGGTTTTCTGCCGGGCGTCGCGGAATACTGTCCGGTGGCTGCCGTGGGTTCTGGACGGCTCGGCGCCGGTTTGCGAACCGATCGACCGCGATGAACTGGTGCTGTGCGGGACGGAAGCGACGCTGGTCCTGGATGGAAGCGGCTATCGGAGGTTTGCATGAATACCGAGTGGGTTCGCAGCGTGTGCATGAAGCTGCCTCAGACCACCGAAGAAGTGCTGTGGGGCGCCGACCTGGTGTTCAAGATCGGGGGCAAGATGTATGCCGCGGCGGCGCTGGAGCCGGGTCCGGAATGGCTGTCGTTCAAATGCACGCCGGAAAAGTTCGCCGAATTGACGGAGCAGGAGGGGATCATTCCCGCGCCCTATGCGGCACGGCACCACTGGGTGGCGCTGCAAACCGACGATGCGCTGCAGGCGGCGGAGATCAAGCGGCTGATCGGCGAATCGTACGAGCTGGTGTTGGGCAAGCTATCGAAAAAGGCGCAGGCGGCTATCCGGGGAGATCAGGAGAATATTCACCACAGAGGCACGGAGACACGGAGAGAAAAGAAAGGCAAACGCAAAACTGGAGGGCGCCGAGAGTAGAATTCTTTGGGCAAGCTGAAGCATGCCCCACGTGGAGGAATATGAGCGGATATGATCGTCGGGAATTCGGGCAACTGGCATTGGGAACGGCGGCGCTGCTGGCTTCGAGCAGATCCGCCTCCGGCGCGGTGCATACGGTACAGCCGGGAATCAAGCTGTGCGCGCAGTCCGGCGCCAAACCTACGGACGAGGAGTTATTGTACCTGCAGCAGATCGGCGCAGAGTACGTCAGTGTAGCTTCGACGCCCGATCTGCGGACGGCCGAGGGCTTCCTGCAGATCAAGAAACGGTATGCCGATGCCGGGATCGCGGTATGGAACATCGGGAACTCCAGTGTGCACAACATGCCGGAGGTGACGCTGAATTTGCCCGGGCGCGACCGGAAAATCGAGGAATACCAGCAATACCTGCGCAACTTGGGGAAGGCCGGGATTTATTACACCACCTACGCGCACATGGGTAACGGCATCTGGAGCAGCGGGAGCGCCACCATTCGCGGATCGGCCGGGCGCGAGTTCGATCTGGCCAGCCCCGATAAGCAGGGCGTGTGGGACACGGTGGTGTTCAAAGAGCCGCTGTCGCACGGGCGCGAGTTCTCCAAGGAGGAAATCTGGGAGAACTATGCGTATTTCATCAAGCAGGTGGCTCCGGTGGCGGAAGAGGCGGGGGTGCGCATCGGCATTCATCCCGACGATCCGCCCGTGCCGGTGCTGGCGGGCGTTCCGCGCTGCATCTTCGCGAGCTTCGATGGCTATCGCCGCGCCATGGAGATCGCCAACAGTCCCAACGTGGGGATCTGCTTGTGCTGCGGAACGTGGCTGGAAGGCGGACGGCAGCTTACCGGCAAAGATCCGGAAGAGATGATCCGCTATTTCGGTGCGCAGAAGATCTGGAAGATTCATTTCCGCAATGTGAGCGCGCCGCTCCCCCACTTCGTGGAAACGTACATGGATAACGGCTATTACGACATGTACAAGATCATGAAAGCGCTGCGCGACGTGAACTTCGAAGGCATCGCGATCCTGGATCATTCGCCGGCGATGGTGGGCGGCAATAATGCGCGGACGGCCTATGGGTTCGCGTACATGAAGGCGCTGCTGGCGCGGGCGAATGCGGAAGCGAGAGCTTAGTTGGTCATTTCATAAATACGCTAACGTATTCCCGCCAGACCGCTCCCTGGCGGTCGCGGCTCGGAACGAAGCTGCATACAGAGCCGCGACCGCAAGGGAGCGGTACCTGACACACCCGCAGAATACGTCACCATAATTCCGAAACGGTGTACTTAGCCCGGCCTATTTCTTGACGGATCCTACGTCAGTGCCCAAGCCGGCGTAGTCTTCCTTCACCTTGACTACCTTGTCGCCTTCGAAGGTCACGAAGACGATTTTTCCCGGGGGAGTGCCGTAGACCCAGTCTTCCAGATCGACGCCGTCTTTGGATTGCCGCTCTTTGTGGGTAGGTTGGCCGAGAGCCATGCGCACCTGATCGTGGTCCATGCCCACCGTGACGTGCTTGTCTTTGATGGCCTGGCGGATTTCCGGCGGCAGGGTTTCGGAATAAATCTCGGTGACGCTGCGGCGGTCGAAATCGAGCACCGGCGCCATCAGCTTCTTGATTTCGACAGCCTTCATGCCGTCGATCGACTTATGGAACTGGACCACGATGGAAGTGCAGCCGGGGGCATTGCTGTCGTTGTTCTGGGCCAGCGGGACGGTATTGCCCATAGTGCCGGTGACCTGGACGCCGCGATACCACTTGCGGCCGCCAGCGAAGCCGCCGTTGATCTGCATCACAATGTGGTCGTCGAACAGTTCCACCTTGGTGACCTGCACGGTGTCTCCGGTACGGGCCGCGGGGCCGGATTCCTTGGCGATGGCGGTCCATGCCTTCTTGTCGAAAGTGCCGTTCTGCGCGTCGAATTCCAGGGGCTTCTTGGAACGCGGGAGGAGCACCTTGGCGTTGGCGTATTCGGCCGTAAGACCGCGAGTCAGCTCCACGCGATCTTCCAGCGTCAGCTTATCGGGCTTGTCGGCAGCCGGTGCTATGGGAGCCAACCAACCGGCCACGGCGATGAGGGCTAGGACTCGCATGCTTCTTCCTTCGGCTCGGCCGGCGGATCGGTGAGGGGCGACGGCTGACGGCGAATGGGGGCCTTCCAGATGTAAACGGCCAGCACGATCATTACCAGGGAAGTGAGCAGGCTCGCCTCCGGACCGTAGTCGCCACCGCTCCAGAGTTTGCCCGCCGTCCACACCATCTCGTGACCCGTCATCTTCATTCTAAGCCCGCTGACGTTCACTCCGAAGAGGGGTAAAGTGATATTCCAGCCGAAATGCAGTCCGGCAGGCAGCCACAAGTCGCGGCTGCGTAGGAAAGCGTAGCCGAAGAGGATTCCAAAGCCGGCGGTATTGGCGATTCCCAGCCGTGTGGCGTTGGGATTGGCGGTATGCAGGAGCGCGAACAGGACGCCGCAGGGGATGATGGTGGCCCAAGCGCCTAAGTTCGCGAGCAGGATCTGAAAGCCATAGCCGCGCATCATGAGCTCTTCGCCCATGGCGCCGAGGGCGAGCAGGGAGACTACGAATACCATCACGCCGAAGGACGGCTGGTCCTGAGGCGTGGCGGAGATGTGCGCCTCGCCGGCGATGAGCGCCGGGGCCAGCACCAGGGATGCAGCGGCGGCTCCTCCCAGGATGCCGAATCCGAGGTTCTCCATGGACGCGCGGTGCCACGCCATGCCGAGATCCACCAACCGCAGATGGGTGAAGAAGCGCAGGGCCAGAACATTCGCGACCAGCGCGATGGCCAGCGTGCCGGCGATGTTCCCCAGAAAGTATCCGCCGACCCACAAAAGCACGGGACCCAGGAACTCGCGGGCCAGCCAGACGATGACGATGTAGACGGCCACGCGAATAGCGAGTTTCGCCGGGTCTAGCCTCGCGGGTGCTGGGGCTGGTATTGTCATGAGATATGTCAGCCTGCCGGATCCTTCAACTGGGCGACCCCCTTCTGCGGGCCGTCTCCGCTCGTGTAGCCACTTCCGCGGAAGCCGAGGGCGTGTTTCGAGACCTGCGCGACACGCTTCACGATTTCCAGCGAACCCACGGGTTTGGACGGGGAATCAGTGCCGTGCAAATCGGGGAACCGAAGCGACTAATATACATCGAACTGGAGGGCCGCGCCTACTGCCTGCGGAATCCGGAGTACGAATGGCAGAGCGAGGAGAAATTCCAGTTTTGGGACGACTGCTTCTCATTCCCCGGCCTGCTGGTGCGGCTGGAGCGATCGGTGGCGGTGCGGGTGCGCTACTGGAACGAAGCGGACGAGGTGGAACGTATCGAAGCGCGCGGGGCTTTTTCGGAGTTGCTGCAGCACGAAATCGATCACCTGGATGGGATTCTGGCGGTCGACCGGGCGCTGGACCGGGAGAGCTTTTGCACGCGGGAGGAATATCTGCGGCGGTATCGGGCGGCGGTGGCATAAGAGACTCTGGTAAGTTTTGCGGAACATCGTTTGCGGGCCCGCTTCATCGCCTTTGGCCGCCCGCGGGGCAAGGCCGGGCTGTCGCCCGGCTATCCAAGCTAAAGCTTACCCCACGTGGGACATGCTTCAGCTTGTCCAAGCGAGCGGAGCTCGCTCTGGCCCTTCGGGCCATGATGTACTCCATACCTGAGCAAGGGGATGGCGGGTATATGCTGAGTTTCATGCGTATTGCAATGCTCTCGCTGTGTACCGCCTTCCCTTTGGCGATCTTTGCCCAGCCAGCCGATCTCGTCCTGATGAACGGCAAGATCGTCACCATGAACCCGGCAGCGCCCGCCGCGCAGCTTCTGGCGGCGCGCGGCGACCGGATTGTCGCCCTCGGGGTGAACGCCGATGCGCAGAAGTGGGTCGGGCGAAATACCCGGGTGATCGATTTGAAGGGCCAGCTTGCGATCCCGGGATTCATCGAAGGGCATGGACACTTTGTGGGGATCGGCGAGTTCCGGCAGGGACTGGATCTGCGGGAGGCGCGCACGTGGGACGATATCGTGGCGCAAGTGGCGCGGGCGGCCAGGCAGGCGAAGCCGGGCGAGTGGATCGTGGGGCGCGGCTGGCACCAATCGAAATGGGATAAGGCTCCCGAGCCGAATGTGGAGGGCTTCCCCTTGCACGCGTCGCTCGATCGGATCTCGCCCAATAACCCGGTGTTGCTGACGCACGCCAGCGGGCACGCTGTCTTCGTCAACGCACAGGCGATGGAGGCGGCGAAGATCACGCGCGACACGCCCAATCCGGCGGGCGGAGAGATCTTGAAGGATGTGCAGGGCGATCCTA
>Ga0326728_10019105_pt1 | contig 13355 bp, 15 predicted proteins | sample MB3enrmetagenome_FD_207602 | JGI IMG/M metagenome (GOLD analysis project Ga0326728, IMG submission 207602) | Lab enriched peat soil microbial communities from McLean, Ithaca, NY, United States - MB31MN | ecosystem: Environmental > Terrestrial > Soil > Wetlands > Peat | place: USA: New York... | reverse complement strand
AAGCTCTCGCTTTAGGTAAGTTAGGATTGATAGAATAAGCCATGGTAGGCTCTCCTTTCTGATTAGGTTGACACTAACAGTTTAGGACGCCTACCTTTTATGTTGCAAAGGTAGTGAGTTAATACGTAAAAATTGTCAATTCTATCATAATATGTTATACTATAACTGTCATTCGATCTCATCGAAGAGGCACATTTTCAATCCATCCAACTATCAGAAAGGCGTGTTATCAACATGAAAGTCTCAACCTCGAGCGTCCAGGTTACATTCTCGTCTACGCTGAAAGGGACTCTTGATGCCTACTTCAACCGTCCGCTGCATTCCCGCGGTACTTTCCACTTTAATGTGAGCCCCCATGTCCGCTACTTTCCAGACCAATACGACACTGCTATGCTCACCGCCATTCTTGGCAATCTTCTCCCATTCGAACACGAGCGTAGCCGCGGCGTTGAAGACATCAGGGTTGCCTCTCGAAGTTTACTCGTCGCGTTTAACTCGAGGACCTCCTTTGATGAAATCAAGGATTATATCCTTGATGCAATCGACCAGTTCGATGGAGATTACGACTACGAGATCGTTGAAGCATAGCCTAACGGCAAAGGGATTCCGAGGTGGTCAAAATGCTATGAGCTAATCCAGCTCGCTCTTTGGCCACCTCGGCCCCAAGCTTTTTTACCTATTTGGATGGATTGATTTTTTTACTCCATGAATGCGTGTTCATGCTGATGAGTCCAAAAGGACGAAAGTAAAACTTTTTAATTTTACTACCTACTTACGATGATGGGATATCAACCTATTTTTGGGTAAGCATAGGCTTATGGCAAGTAAATTCAATTTTGACAATAGATATTGTGGTGCTATAGTTACGCGGCTGTTGGTTGGGAACTCAACAATACTTCGAATTGAAGAAATTAGCGATAATTCTGATTTCTCAGATGACACTCGTAGATGATTCTTGTATTGGCTGGGTTATACATTCATGAATAAGCATAATATTGGTTTAGTTTGATGAATCGATAGGCTGGGCGCCAAGCTGTTTATAGGCCTGCGGGTTTTGCCGGTAGTATTCATCGAGAAAATTACCGATAAAGAGCTGGGTGCGGGAGCCAATGCCGGGTTGACGTTCAATATCACCGTTAGTGTAAACTTCGGTTAGAGCTGGAACATTAAATACTCTGGCTTCGTTGGGAATGATCTGATCTGGTTGTATAGAGATCGGGCGGTCTTGGCCGAGAAGGTTGGACGGATGATCGAATAAACTGTATCGGTGTTGTAAAGATGAGAAAATTTTAGCCGGTATTCTTTCGTTTTGTCCGGTAAGACGAGCATACTCCTTGAGTATTTCAACACTGATTTTATCGCCGGTATAGCTGAATATTTGGTCCAATGTCCGAAACAGCTTATTGGTGCCAGCAAGGGATACCTGCATTTCATCGATAATATCAAGCTCACCTTCAACTTGTTGCAGTTCTCTCGACAGGTTGATGCGTCGCTGCTCAGCCCTGATGCGCATAGCAATGACTTGATAGCCGATAGCCTTAGTTAACTCATCCTGCCTTTCTTGGCTGATGCTTGAGCGAGCTATGTTAATTTCGGCGGGGTCGGTAGTGCCGCTGACTTTGATACTACTAGCAGTTACCCAGTTTGTTATCGCCTCATTACTCGGTCTCTTCTTAGGACTCATAGATTATAGTTATAGTATAATTTGCGTTAACATGCAATATTAGGTGACGACGAGTATCCCATGACAGCAAGTAATGTTCTATTCTTAGACAGGAAGATGTCGGTCTGGTAACTTCAGGGTTATTGACAAGACAATATTTCAGCATAATACTAGGGAATAATATATCTTTAAAACAAGAGAGAGAATATGACAAGGTCCATCAAGGATGAGCGTGGCATCGGCCGAATATTTTTAGTGGGAGGAATTGTAATTGCTCTAGTAATTATCGGTGTAGTAATCTGGGGTCTAAGTGGGAATAGTACTAAGCCCAATACAACCAGTTCAAACAGCTCAACCGCCTCAACTTCGTCAACAGCCACTAGTAGTGAAACATCTGCCTGCTTGAATGCCTACCACGACAGTGAGTTATGCTCTTTTGCCGGTAATATTAACATTTTTAATGACTCCTGGACATCGACTGGTACTGCTTCAAATTCAAATGTTTCAGCTAGCTTTGTTATGAATAATGACGGTAAGGGCAACAACCAAATTAGCTATACTACAGCTTCCCGACAAGTTAGCGAAATTACGCTTGGTAATAATGAATATGTCCAAATCGGCGCTGGTACAACTTGGGTTGAATATCCGGTTGGGAGTACTAGCATACCCAGTTATGTACTATCTAACCCACAGCAATATTTTAATCTGAGTATCGCCGGCAAAACAGCCAGTGAATACACATTCACCAAAATCGGTACCGCCGCTTGTGGCAGCAACAATTGTGTTGAATACCAATTAGGAGTGGTCGCCAAACCGAATCTAACCCAATATCTTTATTTTAATCCTAACACTCGCATGTTAATGAAATGGGTATATAGCAATTCGAAAACTAACGGTAGCATCAATATCACTTTCACGTATGGACCTGTAAATATAAGTGTGCCATCGCCAGTGCAGCCAGCTACAACTTAATACAGCTTAAGATTTGCGGATTAGTTAGATATATCCTGACTAATATAATTGCTCAACTTCAGCCTCTGATATCATTGAACGAATAATAGTAAATAAAAGAATATCTGTTTAGCTGACAGTTATACTTGCTGTTTTGGGATACTCGCCTAATATTGCTATTGTTTAAATAATAAATTCATGCTATTATTATAATAATTGTTAACAGATGAATCCGGGTTGTAGATAAGTGTTACTCGATTTCATTTTGAACAATCGAAGTAATAACTAAGTCTATATAAAGGATTCTTTTTTAATGTCAAAATATTTATATCGTCAGTCTACGCTTAACCGGCGTAATAACCGGTCATTCCATAGTGCGCCGCGTAATCGAAAAAGCACTAAAGAGTATATTAACCCGGCTCGTTTTGTCAAAGCCGCTAAACCAACTTCAGTTACAGCGTATCAACCTAAGAATAAGTTTGCTGATTTTGCAATCACCGAACTGTTAAAGAATAATATAGACCGACGTAATTGGGAAATACCAACACCTATTCAAGATCAAACCATTCCACTGGCTTTAGCAAATAAAGATATAGTTGGGATTGCCAATACTGGAACCGGTAAAACCCTGGCTTTTGCTTTGCCAATAATTAACTCTCTTATTAATAATGATACTAAACGAGCCATAATTCTGGCACCGACCAGGGAATTAGCTCAGCAAATTGAACAAGAATTTCGCTTAATCGGCAAGGGAAGTGGTCTATATGGTGCCTTATTGATTGGTGGAACGCATATGTCAACTCAATTGCGTGATTTGAGTAATGATCCACAGGTTGTCATTGGTACTCCGGGGCGAACTCTAGACCATATTAAAAGAGGTACGTTAAATATTGCAAAATTTAACATTGTAACACTAGATGAAGTCGACCGGATGCTAGATATGGGCTTTATTCACGATATTAAGTTAATCCTAGAGCAGTTAGCCAGCCCTAAGCAGTCATTTTTCTTTTCCGCCACCATTAATCCGACTGTTGAGCAATTAATCCGACAGTTTTCAATTGATTCGGTGACAATCTCAGTAAAAACTGGCGAAACTTGCGATACGATCGAACAAAACATCATTGAATATCATTCCAAGGATGAAAAACTCGAAAAATTACAGCGCTTACTGCTTACTGAACAAGCTCAAAAAACACTAGTGTTTGACGAGACGCAGCGTAGCGTTGAGCGACTCAATAAAACGCTGCAATTAAAAGGCTTCTCGGTTGATGCGATTCATGGCGGTAAAACTCAAGGCCAACGCCAGAAAGCCTTGGCTAAATTTAAAAACAGCCAGGTTGATATTCTAGTTGCTACCGATGTAGCCGCCAGAGGCCTGGATGTTGATGATATTACGCACGTGATTAATTATGCTTTGCCGCAATCTTATGCCGATTACGTGCACCGGATTGGTCGAGCCGCGCGGGCCGGTAAAACCGGCACCGCGCTTACCTTTGTTGAAGTTTAATATTTTTTATCTATTAAAAGCGACGATCATCACGATTGTGATAATTGTCGCGGTGACCACCGCCATTGCCAAACGAACGCGGTTCGCGTCGTTCTTGGGGACGAGCTTCGTTGACAGCTATTGAGCGGCCTTCAAAATCTTTGCCGTTGAGTTCATCGATAGCTTTTTTAGCTTCTTCCTCTGAACTCATTTCGACAAATCCAAAACCCTTTGATTGGTTGGAATATTTGTCGACAATAACTTGAGCTGATACAACTGTACCAACTCCTGCAAACAGATCTCTCAACTGATCATCGTTTACACTGTAAGCAAGGCCGCCTACAAATAACTTAGTTGCCATTTAATTCTCCTTATCATTCTTTATAGGTACCTGGCAATTTCCATTATCCAGTTAGCTGCGCCTACTACGAACATTTTTACTATTAAATTGTATAGAACATAAACTTAGCAGCGTATTTCTAACACACGGCAGTATACCCTAAAGGTGTATTTTCGTCTAGCGGTTATTTAATATCATTAAGCCAGAATTTAGTCAGTTAACGGAATATTAGCTTCGACAATATGATAATTCTTGCCGGTTGCGGATTCGGGCCGTAGTAACACCCATTCAGTTGGGTTATTTGACGTTAGCGGCCAGCTAAACAATTCGGCGGCTTTATCGGTTTCACTCCACCGGAGAAATCGGCCAGTAAATTCTTCATCACCAGTAATTTCTCGAACAACTTCCGGTTGCTCGGTTTGTTCACTGCCAGTCCAGTGTAAAACTTGTAAAACTTGACCTTTAGCTGGCTTAACTTTAATATGACCGCCAGATTCCAGCTGTTGCCCAATTTCGTCCACCGCTAAACGATTGGTATTATATCTTCTATCGGCGGCATTAGCTTGAGTCTGATAAGCACTGGTGGCTTGCAGCGCTAAATCAATACCCTGAACATAACCGCCCAGTAGTTCATAAACTTTATGTCTGATAAAACGATTAAATACTCTTCTGGCATTGTCTACCGCCAGCTGGAAATCAGCCAAACTGTCAAAATCGGCACGGTTCAATTCTTCAGGTCGAATTGGCGTCGGTAATGGTCCGCGGGTATTGATATTTTCTGGTTCACTCATAATCTCATCTCCTCCATATATAATAATCAATTGTATTGGCTGATGATTCGATTTCCAAGCATAAACATTTTATAAATTAGACTTAATTGTCTTCGTTACCTAATAATCTCTGCTCAAATTTCACTAAATCTTGGCTGGTGATAGTTGAATAACTGCTTCGATCGGTGTGCTGCAAGGCCAGGACTACTAAATCACAGATTACCGATGTTAGCACTCTTGGTTTATTATAATAAGTCAACACAAAATTGGTGGCTTGCTCAGTAGAATTATATTCACCAAACGGCACACAGGAGACTTCATTATGTGTGATCTGGAATTGTAATCCCCAGTCTAAAAACATATTTCTAAATTGGATACTGTAGCGTTCAATTTTAATTAATTGGGATTGCCTGATGTGCTCAAAAATTTCCGGGTCTGATCTTATTTTAGCTATCACTTCGTCAAAGGTTTCCAGTTGTTTTAATTCGTCGGCTTTTGGTAGATAGGGCGGGATATATTCGTAATCCGGATTCTTTTGGACGGCAATTCGATTATGCCCAATCAGTACGCCCTCATCTTTCAACCCGGATTCAGGCGGCCAATGATGGATAACTAAGCCTTTTAGAACAACCGGTAAGTCTTCGCCTGGTATGTCATCCCGGCAGCCTAAACGGACGGCTTCATCAAACAATTCAGATGCCCAACTAGTCACGCAAAAAGCAAAGTGAATATTGGCTTCGTTACTACGATCCGCAAATCGCCAATGACCAACTTGGAGGGATAGAAATTGAATAGCGGTTTCTTCACTAATTTCCAGGTTTGGTCGTTCCGGATTATTCATATACTAAAATCTTAGCTAGACTGACGCGATTTGCAAGCAACAGCGTTTTGTATTTAGGCGATCAACAAATTATTTAATTATTACAACAATAATATATATAAATTTTCTAATCCGTTAATCAAGGCTGGTCTAGTAATATATAGCGGCATAAGCAATTCCCACCAAAAAGCTGCTGCTTGACTTGTTTTAGGTGCAAAACGTATAGTTTATCTATCACCGTGAGGTGAGGTTATCACCGCAAGGAGATAACGGAAGCATCAGCGATGATGCGACCACCATAAAGAAGCCCCTCAAAAGGCTTCTTTTTGTATTTATCGACATATAATTAGTTAATTGTTTATTAGGGAATTTGCCTAAGTAACTGTTAAGCGGTTACAATAAACTCATGATTATCGCGCTGTTCCAGTGGTGGTATGGTGCTGGACTGAAAAAAATAAGCCAAAATATTAGTTACTGGCCGTCTATAATCTACCGCAATTTTTCTGTGCAGTTACTATTGAAGCATTTATTTGCGCCTTGGCACCGGATTATCAACCCCGGTGGCCGGGGATTGGAAATGCGCTTCCGGGCCGTCCTGGATAATTTTGTGTCGCGATTGGTTGGCTTTACCAGTCGAGTATTAGTTATTCTCACCGCTTTAATCGGTATGCTCGGCGCGGTTATCGCCGCGCTGGTTCTACTGATTGTCTGGCCTTGTTTGCCACTGGTGATTGTTTACTGCCTGGTGCAGGGGATAAGCTAATGAATTTTTCGGTTAGATTAAATAGTCAGCGAAGCAAAAAGGCGCGTTTAGCCGCTCGCTTGGGCAAAGGTAGTTATTTATTGCTGGCGACACTGACCATAATTTGTTTTGCCGCTAGCTTACTACTAATCATTGTTAAATCCAATCGCTATGGCTATTTATTATTAGCCTTGTCTCTCTTAATTTCCATGTTTTGTTTATGGTACCAAGGCGATTTAGTGCAGCTACCGATTCGCTTTCCAGCCAAGTATTTAGACGATGTTTTACCGGCTGCGGTGTTGGCTAAATTACGCGATCCGATTACGCCGCAACAGCTCTGGAACACGTTGGCTAAAGATGTTAACGCCCTTTTTATAACTAATCATTTGCTTATCAGCCCGCAATTAATCAGCCAGTACTTAAGCAACGAGGAACATGATACGGTGGCAGTTTGGCAACAAGCCATGTACTTATTAGGCTTAGAATCTAATCGCCTGTTACACGGTGGTGCGATTGCTGCCGCCTTAATCACCACTTCTTCAACCGCCTTGCAACAACTCAATCAGCAAAACATCTCCACCGATGATGTTATGGAAGTTTACGAATGGCTGGAACGAATCTTAATCTATGAAGCGCAGCCTAAACCGTTTTTTGGTGGCATTGGTCGCGATTGGACGAGCGGCTTTGCGCCAAACTTAGAAAACTTTAGCCAAAATATTAGTTTAACTATTGAACGGGGCGGCGGTTACGCCCACTTTTTGTCACACGCTGACGTGTTAAACGGAATTACGCATAGCTTGTCGCAAGGCATCGGTGTAGCCTTAGTCGGTCTTACCGGTGTTGGTAAAACTTCACTAATCTATGGTTTGGCCGAAAGATTGTTGGAAGGCCGTGATAAGTCCTTGGAATATTACCAAGTGGTCAGTTTGCACGCTTCATTGATTTTATCGGCCGGCGCCGGGCGGTTAGAGGAATTAATGACGACACTGCTGGGTGAAGCCATTCAAGCCGGTAATATTATTATCTTTTTAGATGATGCCCAATTATTCTTCGGCAATGGTCCGGGTGCTTTTGATTTAAGCCAAATTTTACTGCCCATAATTCAAAATCGCCGCTTAAAACTAATTGCCGCCTTAACACCCCATGAATGGCAAACTTTACGGGCTAACAATGAGGCTTTAGCCAGTCATTTTACGCCAATTATCTTAACTGAACCCACTAAAGCCAATACTATGAAAATTTCCGAAGATACGGCCAATATGTTGGAGGCCCAAAATCATATCTTAATAAGTTATGAGGCCATCCGTGAGGCGTTTCGCTTAAGCGGTCATTATATTCAAGACCAAGCTAATCCCGGTAAAACGATTGCCTTACTCGAACAAGCTGTGCCTTATGCCGTGCAACAAACTTTGACGGCGGAAACAATTCAGTCATCGATTGAAAAAATGATTGGCGTGAAAGTAGCTAAAGCTGACGCGCCGGAAGCGGCCGTCTTATTACATCTGGAAGATAAGATCCATGAACGGATGATCAATCAGATCCGGGCGGTTAACGTAGTGGCCGACGCCTTGCGCCGCGGTCGGGCGGGCGTGGCTAATCCGCAACGGCCAATTGGTAGTTTCTTATTTTTGGGTCCGACCGGTGTCGGTAAAACCGAATTAGCCCGGTCGTTGGCGGCGGTTTACTATGGCAATGAGCATCAGCTGATTCGTTTGGATATGAGCGAGTATCAACGGCCACAAGATCTGTCGCGGATACTGGCTAGCAGCAGTTCCCAAGAAGTAAATTTACTAACCTCGATCCGGCAACAGCCTTTTGCGGTGGTGTTGTTTGATGAGTTTGAGAAAGCCCATCCGAATATTCTCAATCTCTGCTTGCAATTGCTGGATGAGGGTCAATTAACAGATGAAAGTGGCCGGCCGGCTTCCTTCCGCAACGCTATTATTATTGCCACCTCCAATGCCGGTTCGATCGACATAACCAAACAGATTCAAAAGGCCGGCAATCTCGACAACTTCGAACGCCCGTTCCTGGATCGGTTAATAGCCAGTGGCATATTTAAGACCGAGTTAATTAACCGGTTTGATGAAGTAGTCTTATTTAGACCCTTAAATGAAAAAGAATTGGTCTCGGTAGCCAAACTAATGCTTAAAGAAGTTAACCAAACCCTAACTGACAAAAATATCCGCGTCGAATTAACGCCCGAGGCCCTTGATATGATGGTTAAAGCTGGTTATGATCCGGAATTTGGGGCCCGGTCAATGCGGCGGATAATCCAAAAAACCGTTGAAAATGTGGTCGCCGTTAAAATTCTCAGCGGGCAAGTAACCAGTGGCGGCTTAATTACCTTGTCCGCCCAAGATTTAGCCGCGGCCACAGCCCCGACTGACTAATTTACTTAAAATGTCCGGTGGGCCCGACGCTTAAGTTTACGGTATTCTTCCCGTTCGCCCAGCCAGTAACTGCTGACCATTAGGACAATTATTAGGTAGAGTAGCCAGATTAGCCAGAGCCAGTGACGCAGCGTGGTGTAGAAGTTTGGTTTTTGCGGCTTAGTCGTCGCTATCACCACAACCTTACCGCGGACCACAATTAGCAACTGGAGATAGGCTGATTGGCCAGATGAGTCCACGGCTTGGATGCTAACTCGAAAATTTTGCAAACCGTTAGCTGAGGTATAAGTATGATTTAAATCAAACGTGCCGCTGCTACTGCGCACCACCGTGGATATTTGACTGTCACCCCAGGTGATAGTTAGGGCATACGGCGCATTACCGCCGATAATCGTTAGCGGGACTTGAATTGGCTCGTTAACAGCGTAAATCTGGTACTGGTAAGTCGAACGCAGGGCAAAGGGCTGGACATTGGTTAAAGGGATGGTTTTGATGGTTGATTTTGAATAGTAAACTGTCACATTGGGCGACGTCGGTCCTTCGGCGTTAGTAATATTAAAATCTTTCGCCGTTAGGACATTGGTGCCGTTAACCAGTTCCGTTTGCAATGTGAAGGTACCGTCAGTGGCGCAGTTAACGACACCGCTGAAACCACCATTATCAAACAGCTCGACATAGGAAACTGGTGGACAGGTACCGCTAACCGTAATTGGTTGGGTGGTAAATTGGCTTTGGTCAACCGGTTGGGTGATGGTCGCCGGTTCGGTCAGGGCTGGCGCTGGTACCGTGGCGGTAACCAGATAACTGGCTGCCGACGCTTTAATCGAGGAAAAAATTAGCCAACCGCCGAAAATTACCAGTACAAAGATGGTTGTCGGGTGCAGCAATATCTTTTTATGAACCGGTCGACGCCGCTTAATAGTTACTTTATAGCGTTTAACAGCCGCCTTGGTGGGTCGCTTCGGTCGTGGTTTGGTTTTAGCCATATTTTTTGTTTTATATGCTAGTTAATATTTTAGCCTATTCATCGGTAAGGGTTAGCTTACCTTAGAGCTTAGTTGTACAGACAACGAACATAATCATTGCAGGAATACTCAGCGACATGGTCACGCTGGGCTAGCACCATGACCGAAATTGACAGGCCGATGACGGCAATCGAGACGGCAAAATTTATTAGTAGCAAAATTAGCCTGAGTTTATGATTCCGGATAAAACCGAACAAACTGATAACTACCATCATCAAATAGGTTAAGATTCCCCAAAACATCAGAAACTTAATATTAATATGACTGTTGCCGCTTTGCTGTCTGATCATGGCAATCAACAGCAGCAAAATATAGGTCGTGTAAGCAATCACCGGCAGAATTAAAAATCTTTCTTGATACTTATCAGATTTTTTTATGTTAAGTATTAACTTTGATTTCGACTTAGATTTAGGCATGGCTTTAATTTATTACATAAGCATTATACAAGCATTAAGTCATATTTTATAGCTATAAATTATACAGAAAACCTTTGGCGGAGTTATAAACCTCGTTTTTTGGCGCCCCCAAGACGTTAACTGTCCGCTCACAGCTAAAAGTTACCCTAATGGCCGGCGGCTGCGGGTTGGCATAGCCGATCATGGTATCAAAGACACAATCCGTTTTGCCAACTAACTTTTCATAATAAGCATCGGGCGACCAATCAATCCCATGGGCGGTACCGTCAATTAAGCTGGTCAGCGTCACGCCGTTAGTGCCGCCTAGCCAAGTCTGGGCCTTCAAAAGTCCCTGTAGTTTCGCGGCGTTTTGTTGGACGCTGTTTAAGCCAGCAGCGGATCGCGGTAATACCGTCCAGCTAATCTGATTATCATTACAATTTATTTCAGTATGAATACTCTCGGCTTGGGCTAAGCCGCAGCTCAGTACCGGCGGGTTCGGCTTAGTAAAAGCCAGTAGTTGGTATGGCTTTTGTAACGCGGTAATTTCTTTATTAAAAGTGGCTTGGACGCCACCAACATAAAATTCACCGATCGTTTTAGGTACCACGGTCACTCTTAGCCAGCCCCTTAGTACGAATAACAGGCTGACGATAATTACGATCGAAACTGTCCAAATAAGATAAGTTTTTAAATTATCGAGCGGTTTTTCGCGTTTGAAGCGACTTTTTTTATGTTTTTTCATTAAGCCTAATTATACCTTAAACAGTATCAGGTTGTAAGATTATTTACCCTTAAATAAATTGCTGTAGTGTACCATGGTTGAAGTTATGAGCCATGAAGTTAATTCAGCCTCCGTCAACCACGGAGAAGCATTAGATAGTGTAACCAGCGGCAGTTTAGAAATTCCCCCGCCACATAGCCAGACAATTGATTATGTTGGTATTGTTGAAAATGAGTTACATCAACTATCGTTTTTTGTCGGCGGCTCGGCCACTAAATTGATAGCTTATTCTGAACACAGTACCTTTGGCCGGGAGATTGGTGGCGCTATCATGCGCTGGGGCGATTTAAGGTTAACTGAGCTGCTGGCTGAGGTAACTAAGTCCTCCGGCTACGATTATGGAGCTGAACAAATTCAAGTGGTGGCTTTAACGGCCACCCAAGCCGTACTGTTTAATGTTGTACCGAAAGTGCTCTTTGATCCGGACATCGTTCAAGACGATGAGGGTAATATTGTTAAAGAGTTAGTTTATTTGGCTATCCCAGAAGAAAATCCAAACATTATCTTTTATAGCTGGGACGAAGAAGGCAAAAATGATCTGGATCACCGCTTGCAGGCCGGCGGTCCGTTTGCTTGGCCGTGGGTCGATGGCGGTAATTATTGGCTGGCTTTTTCGATTGCTACAAATTATAAAGATGTAATTGTTATGGATCACCTTGAACAACCGGTATTACCGGAATGATAATGTTGGCATATGAAAAGTAAATCAGTCCAAACGATTATTTTGGGTGGTGGTTGTTTTTGGTGTTTAGACGCCGCCTATAAGTTAATTAAGGGTGTGATTAAAGTCGAACAGGGTTATAGCGGCGGCAACATCGACATAGTTGATCACTACCAAGTGGCAACCGGCAACACCGGTCAGGCCGAAGTTGTCCGTGTTAGCTTTGATCCAAGGATTATCAAACTAACTGATTTACTTGACGTTTTTTGGACAATTCACGATCCAACCACGCCTAACCGGCAAGGTTATGACATCGGTCCGCAGTACCGCTCGATTATTCTTTACCAGGGCAGTGATCAGCTAAAAATCATTGAAGCTTCCTTAAAAAAAGCTAAAGAAGTTTGGGGAAGCCAGATAGTGACGGAGATAAAACCATTTAAGCAATTTTATCCGGCTAGTAAATACCAAACAGATTATGAGCTTAATCGGCCGGACTATTGCCAGCTGATAATCAACCCCAAACTGATTAAACTGCGGACCAAGTTTGCAGCCTTAATTAGATAAGATTAGTTAAAAATGACGTAATCTGGGTAATTTGGTCCGGCTTGGGGTAGGCGTTAAGTGGGAAAGTGTTAAATCGCCATGAACTTGCCGATCGCGATATTCCCTTAAGCTAATTAGACCAAGTGCCACATAACGGTTATTGATATAACAAGGACTGGGTAAATCAAAATAAAGATGGTCATATTTAGCGGTGTCGGCTAATAATAATTCACCTTCATCGCCATACTGATTAAATCTTAACTTTGGTGCATACCTGATATCGCCTTTCTTTAACAAATGATAAGTCGCCAGATCTGGATCGCTGACGTTCCAAACTTCTGTCATGGCGCCATTACTCAGCGCTCTAACGCTAATTAAATGGCCTTCTGGGGCAACTATTACTGTCTCGCTTTGGGCTTCAATGTAACTATCTAAGGCTAACCTGGCTAACCGTTGGGCGGCAAACACATTGGCGATTAAGGCTTCGCCAGTGGCGGCAAAGTCGGCTGGCGCAATGGCTACTTTGGGGTCTGTTTCGCTCGATTTTGACATAAATTTAACTCCATTCTTAGATATACTTGGCTTAATTTAACAACTGCGTTTGCAAACTAGCAAGCATAACTTTCTTTATATACAATTAGTCCGGGTTTCAGTTAACTGCATAAGTTCAGAAACATATTGGACTCTTAACTAACTGGTTGGGAGGGTTCTTTATGTCGATACCAAGCCGGGTCTATCTACTGGAAGGTTTCGTAGTGGGTTATGCTCGTAATGCAATGAAC
>Ga0326728_10019104_pt1 | contig 13356 bp, 9 predicted proteins | sample MB3enrmetagenome_FD_207602 | JGI IMG/M metagenome (GOLD analysis project Ga0326728, IMG submission 207602) | Lab enriched peat soil microbial communities from McLean, Ithaca, NY, United States - MB31MN | ecosystem: Environmental > Terrestrial > Soil > Wetlands > Peat | place: USA: New York... | reverse complement strand
TGTTCGGGCACGGCTATTACAGCATGTCCGATTCCGGAAAGGTCTACGTCTGGGGAAAAGAGCAGGTGCAAACGGCGCACGACGTCTACCTGCACGTGCTGACCGGGACCGGCGCAATCGGGCTCGCGCTGTTCCTGTGGGGGCTGGCTGCCCTGATCTTTCCACTGATCGGCTCGGCGATTCGCTCGCGGAACCGGATTGCCATCCTGGCGCTCGGCGTGATTCTGTGGCAGCTCATCGGCACGCTGTTCGAGGTGGGAATCATCGGTCCTATCGACGCGGTGACGGTGTCGTTTTTCGCCATCGGCGGCGCAGCCGTGGGCAGCGCGCTGAATGAGTCCTGTTCTCCGGAGGCGTCGCCATGCGCGTCCTGATCCTCCATAACCGCTATCGCTATGCCGGTGGTGAAGACGCCGCCGTCGCGGCCGAAGCCGCATTGCTGCGCGGCGCGGGCGCCAACGTACTGCGGCACGAAGTCTCGAATGAGAGCGAAGGCCCGTTCCCCGTCCTTGGCAACGCGCGTCTGCTGCTCGATTCCGCGTGGTCGCGGCGCATGCTCGAAGAAACGCGCGCGCTGTGCGCCAGCTTCCGCCCGGATGTGGTGCACGTGCACAATTTCTGGATGAAGCTGACCCCCGCCGTGCACCAGGCGGCGCGTGAGAGCGGAGCCGTGGTTGTGCAATCGCTGCACAACTACCGGCTGCTCTGCGTCAATGCGTTGCTCCTTCGCGATGGCAAACCCTGCCAGGAGTGCGTCGGCCATCTTCCGTGGCGCGGAGTTCTGCACGGCTGCTATCGCGATTCGCGCATTGCCTCGGTGGCCCCGGCCCGCATGATCTCGAGGACCCGGCGTCACGGCATCTGGGATCGCAGCGTGGACGCTTTCATCGTCCCCAGCGAGTTTGCGCGCGCCCGTTTCGTCGAGGCCGGTTTCGATGCCGCGCGTTTGCACGTGAAGCCGAATTTCAGCGAAGACCCCGGCGGCGTCGCGCGAAAGCCGTCGGCTTCCACAACGGTTGTATTCGCCGGGCGGCTGTCCGCGGAGAAGGGCGTTGAGACGCTGCTCAAAGCCTGGGCGCTGGTCGCCCGTCCCGGATTTCGGCTGGTGATCGCCGGCGACGGTCCGGAAAGCGCGGCTCTGCGGAAACTGGCGCGCTCCTGCGAGCGGCCCGGTCAGCCTATCGAGTTCGCCGGCCCGCTTTCACGCGAAGACGTTTGCGCGCTGCTGGCCGAATCTCGCGTGGTGGTGGTTCCTTCGGTAACCGGCGAAACCTTCGGCATGAGCGCGGTGGAAGCATTCGCGTTCGGCCGGCCCGCCATTGTCACCGATCTCGGCGGCCAGCGCGAACTGGTGGAACACGCCGTGAACGGCTATCGTGTCGCGCCGGGCAGCGAGCGCGAGCTGGCGTCCGCCGTGGAGACCTGCATCGTCGGCGACGACGCGGTGGATCGCATGGGGGCGAACGCGCGCGCCATCTACCTCCATCGGTTCACGCCCGAGCGCAACATCGATCGGCTCATGGGCATCTATCGCGACGCGTTCCAAACAGCCCGGCGGGAAATGCCGCCGCGCAAGGTTTCCGTGCTGGGAACGGGAGTCAGCCCCACCAGTTACCGTCAGGTTCTGGAACTCTGCGACGGCTGGGTGCGTGAGAAGCGGATGAACGCGAGCCAAACCGCGCGCTACGCCGTGATCCTCAACGTGCACTCGGTGATGACCGCCCGCTTCGATAGGCGTCTCGCCGCGGTGCTGAACTCCGCCGACGTCGGCACGCCGGACGGGATGCCGCTGGTCTGGGCGCTGAGATCCCTGGGCATGTCCGCGCAAACCCGAGTCTACGGGCCGGACCTGATGATGGCACTGTGCGAGCAGGCCGCAAAGCTGGGCCATCGCATTTACCTTTATGGCGGCCGCGAGGCGACACTTCCGTTGCTACGCGGCGCGCTGCTCCGGCAATTCCCCGCACTGCAAGTCGCCGGCATGCACGCTCCGCCATTTCGCCCGCTCGGCAGGGAAGAGGACGAAGCCTCGGTCCGCGACATTCGCGCCAGCGGCGCCGACATCGTGTTCGTCGGCACCGGCATGCCCCGGCAGGAGCGCTGGATGTACGAACATCGCCATCTGCTGCCGGGCGTGGTCATGCTCGGCGTGGGCGCGGCTTTCGACTTTCACGCAGGCCGTATCCGCCAGGCGCCTTCCTGGATGCAGAACGCCGGACTCGAATGGCTGTTCCGCCTGTGCATGGAACCGGTGAGGTTATGGAAACGCTACATAGTGTTCAATCCGCTTTTTCTTGGCCTGTGGCTGTTGGAGCGCACTGGCATCCTCGTGTTCCCGATGAGGCACGAAACCGCATGATCACAGAGTGCATCGCCGCTACCCCCAACTGGACCGAGCGCACCGTGCGAATGAAATTCGCCCTGGGCGGCCTGATGCTGTTCCCGGTGTATTTCCGCGCCGCCGTCTATACCGGAACGCCGCTCGATTTGCCCGCCGACCCCGACAGCCGGCCGCCGAAACCCGCGTCCGCGAGCCGCGATATCCGCGCCGATCTGATCAATTCTCATCCGGTTGCCCGGCACATTCCGCGCATCAGTTTCCGCCGCGGCTCGATCCGCTATTCCGCGTCGCAATACCGCCGCTTTCAGATCGGCCTCGAAGGGACGTTCGAAGATTACATGGCGCGTTTCTCCCACGCGCGCCGCAATAAGCTGCAGCGGATGGTTCGACGCTGGGCGCGCCATTGCGGCGGCCGGATCGACTGGCGCGAATACAAGCGTCCGGGCGAAATGGCCGAGTTTCACCGCCTCGCGCGCGAGATCTCGCACCGGACGTATCAGGAAAAACTCTGCGACGCGGGCATGCCCGACGGGGAGGAATTCGTCGCAGAGCTCCGCGAAAGAGCGCAAAATGACGAAGTGCGCGGTTACATCCTCTTTGATGGGGACAAGCCCGTCTCCTTTCAGTACTGCAGCGTCTGGCAGGACCTGCTCACCGGAGAACGCCAGGGTTACGATCCCGATTACCGCGCGCTCACCCCCGGGCACGTTCTCTTTTTGCTGACGCTGGAACACAATTTCGCGTCGCACGAGTTTCGCTGCTTCGATCTCGGCCGCGGCGAGTTCGACTACAAGGAAACGTTCTCCACCGGGTACGTTCGCTGCGCGGACATCTACTATTTCCGGCCCTCCCTGGCGAATGCCGCGCTGGTGCTTGCGCACACCGCGCTCGATTGCTCCTGGCGGGCGGTTGCATGGGTACTGAACGGACTCAGGCTTCGCAAACCACTGCGCAGGATGGTGCGAATTTACTATGGATCTTCGCGCGCATAATGGCGGCCAGCCGATGCTGGTGACCACGAGCTGGGACGACGGTCATCCGCTCGATTTGCGTATCGCCGAGCGTCTGGCGGCGCATGGGATGACCGGCACGTTCTATGTGCCCGTCCGCTACACCGCCGTCGAGCGCATGTCCGTCTCCCAATTGCGCCAGCTCCGGGCCATGGGCATGGAAGTCGGTTCGCACACCGTCTCCCATCCGCGGCTCTCTGAAGTTGGCGACGACGCCGCTTTTCGCGAACTGCGCGACAGCCGCGACGCACTCGAGAACATCCTCGGCGGACCGGTGACTTCATTCTGCTATCCCGAGGGCAAGCTGCGGCCCGGTCTCGCCGAACTCGTGCAGGCCGCCGGTTACACAGTCGCGCGCACCACCCTCGCCTTCCGCAATCATCTCTCGTTTCAACCGCTGGCCATGCCCGTCAGCATGCAACTCTACCCGCACTCCCGCGCCATCCTCGCGCGGCACGCGCTGCGAGAGGGAAACATGGCGGGCTTGTTCGCCTGGATCGCGCGTTTTGGCCGCGTTTCCGATCCGCCGGCGCTGGCCGGACGGATGCTTTCCGATATTCGCCGCCGCGGCGGCATCCTCCACATCTGGGGCCATTCCTGGGAGATCGAAAATCGGGGGCTCTGGCCCGCGCTCGACCGCATTCTTGAGGCCGTCACGCGTGAGCGCGACGCTCAATATCTCACCAATTCCGGCGTACTCACTGCCTTATCGCCTCGCACAAAAACGAAGTATGCAGTTGCCCTACAAAATTGAATTCACCTCACTCCTCGATGCCGCTTTTGTGGCCATCGCCCTGCTTCCCGCCTGCGCGTGCGGCGGAAGCGCCACGGTCCACGCCCAGGGCGTGACTTCCCGAACCAGCGCCTTCACCGTGGCTGGCGTCGATGAGAACCTTGTCGGCGTCGTCGTCAACGTGGATCGGAACAACCCATCCGCGTCCGACAATAATCCCGGAACCCCTGCGCTTCCCTTCCGCACCATCGCCGCGGCGCTGCAGTCCGCGGACAAACTCGTGCATCATGGCGTCGGCGCCAAAGTGGAGATTCACGCGGGAGTCTACCGGGAAGCGTTAGCTCTTTCACCCACGCCCGCCGGCGTGGTGGCGCCGCTGGTGATGGAGGGCGATGGCAACCCCATCGTCTCCGGCGCGGACGTGTGGACCGGCTGGCAACGGCAGGGCAACACGGGCATGTGGACTCACGCCTGGCCTTATCAGTGGGGCGACGCGCCCTATCCATCGGGCTGGGAGGGGAACGTCGTGCTGGAGCCGATCGTCACCCGGCGCGAGATGGTTATCGTGAATGGCTTGTCTCTCACTCAGGTGCTGTCGCCGCAGAACCTCACCGCCGGAACGTTCCTTGTCTCCGAATCGGCCGCGACCATCACCGTGATGCTGAGTCCGGCCGTCGATCTGAACTCCGCCACCGTCGAGGTTGCCGTCCGCTCGCCGCTGCTGCAGGTGCAGGGCAGAACGAACATGGTGGTGCGCGGTATCACGTTCCAATACGCCAACACGCCGCTCCCCAACGGGGCGGTCACCATCAACAACTCCGCCAAGGTGTTCGTTCAGAATTGCAATTTCGTGTGGAACAACTGGGACGGCATGGATGTGACTACATCGCAGGACGTGGACATCCGCGGCGTGCAGGCTAACAACAACGGCGGCTCCGGCATGAGCGGCTATCAGATCCTGCGGCTGCTGGTGGATTCCTCCCAGACCTCCTCCAACAACTGGCGCGGTTTGATGGGCGGGTTCACCGGCTGGGATGTCGCGGGCAGCAAATTCGAGCTGATCCACAACGGCCTCTTCCGTAACTACACCTCGCTGATCAACCAGGCCCGCGGTTTGTGGCTGGACACCGACGACGTCAACGTGGCCATCGAATCGAGCCGCTTCGAGAACAATCTGCGCGATGGAGTCTTCTTTGAAGCGAACCAGGGGCCGCTCTTGCTGACCGGCAGCCGAATGTGCGGCTCAGCGCAGGGCGCGGGCGTGGCCGGCTCGGTCAGCTCGAATGTGCTGCTCACGCGCAATGTCATCTGCGGCAACAACCAGGCGCAGCTTTTGATCACCGGCGACACCGACCGGAATGTGACCAACTGGGAGACCGGCGAAGTGATGGACCTGCGCGCCGAGAACTGGACCGTGTGCGGCGACGCCATGCAGGCCGCCAGCTCGAATCAGCCGTCGCTGAACACGCCGGACTGGCCGTGGTTCCTGGAAAGCCTCGCGTCGGACTGGAATGTGTGGACCACCCCGAAAGGTGAACGCAGCTTCGTCGTGGGCAGCCAGAATCTCTCCTTCAACGGCTGGCGCAGCAGCACCGACGAAGATCCGCACTCGCTGGCGACGGTCGGCGGCGCGGCGTCTCGCAGTGACCCTGCCGACCGGTTTCCGCGGGACTGCGCGACCGTCCGCTGACCCGCTCGATTATTCGCAGTGGGACCCGGGTTGATACGGACGCGCGGCGTCAGCCGCGTTCCCCGCACATACGCGACTCTCGTCGCGTGTCCCTCCAATTCGCGATTTTCATCCGGTTCCGCGGCCGAGCCGGCCATGTCCAACACGCGGCGTAAGCCGCGCTTTCCCCTGGCACCGCAGCGACGCGGCTGAACGCTGCGTGTCCCGTTACCTATTCGCCCAGACGCGCCAGCCGCACCTTGATCGCGGCCACGTACGCCTTCGCCTGCACCGAGTATTCGTGATCGGGATTGATGTCGATCACCCGCGACAAATACTTCTCCGCCGAAACCAGGTGCGTCCGCGCGGCCGCGCGATCGGTACTCACCGACCCGTTGAACAGCTTCATCTCCACGGTGCCCAGCAGGTACAGCGTGTACAAATCGTCGGGTTCGTACCGCAGCGCCTCCTGGCAGTACCCCAGCGCACGTTCGACGTTCCCCAGCCGCTCCTCGCATTCGCACATCCCGAAGAACGCGGAGTTCCGCTGGTCGTTGTACAACAGGCGCTGGCCTGCGCTCCTGCGCGAAACGAAGGGCAACATCGCCCAGGCCGCCAGGCGCAGCCCGGAATTCCCGATGCTCATGTCGATCACTGCGCGGTAATCGTCGCGCGCCGCGTCGAATTTCCCGCTCAGGCGCAACGCGTCGCCGCGCACCAGGCGGGCTTCGGGAAGATTGGGCGCAAGCTGCACGGCCTTGTTGGCGTTTCGCAGCGCCTCGTCGTATCGATTCGTCAGTGAATACACCCACGCCAAACGCGAGTAAATCAGCCCGTTGTTGGGGTCGCGGCGCGCCGCTTCCAGCAATTCCGTCACTGCCTGCTGGTTGTCGCCCGCCTCCACCAGCAACTCTCCGTACTGGACGCGCGCCTCCGTATAAGCCGGATCGATCTCGATGGCCTGGCGGCAGTGTTTCACCGCGGCGTCGGTATCGCCCAGCGCCTGATCGGAGAGCGCCAGATAATACGCCGCCTGGCTGTTCTTCGGATCTTCCGTGAGCGCCGCCGTAAAATCCTTCTGTGCCTCCTTCACGTCGGCCTCGGTTTGTGTCTGTCCTCCCGCCAGCAGCGACCCGTGATGCTTGATGAAGTGCCGCAGTCCGTCGTTGAACAGATTCTCGGAAGCCTTGCTCGTCCGGCGCGGAAATTTGATCCGGATATTGATGGTGGTGTCCTGCCCAGGATCGATCATCACTTCCTGGGTATCGGGATCGTAGCCTGAGCGCACCCCCTGCACCACGTGCTTGCCCGCAGTCAAACCCGGATACGAGGCCGATGCGCCCTTGTCGAGCTTCCCGCGGAAATCGCCATCCACCCAGACCTCCACGTTGTCCATGTTGGAGATCACGTGCAGCGTGCCCGTGGGATTGGCCAGCTTCGCCGCCGCCGCCGCGTGCGAAGGAACAAAGCCCAGCAACATATCCGGCGAATAATCGCCATGGTCCTGCGGCGTCTGCATGGCGTGCTTCTGCCATGCGTGGTCGCGCACGTTGCGCCGCACATATTCGGTCAGCTCGAACGCGCTGATCACGCCATCGCGCGGACTGGTGTCCGCCGCGCCCTGCCATCCCTGCACCAGATAGTAAGTGAAGATGCCGGCCTTCAGCTCCGGGTCCTCATAGCTGCGCTCCTGCTCGTGGCTGGCCGCCAGCGTCAGGAATCCCTGCAGCTTTCCATAAGCGTCGTTCACCGCTTTATCCGTGGTGTAGTCGGTGACCTTCGCCGAATGGCAGGTGTCCGTGAACAGCGCTTTCCAGCGCGCCTTCACCTGATTGGCCAGCACGTCGCCCAGCCGCTCCATGGGATAGCCGGTCTCCACCGGATGGCGCGGATCGATGTCGTAGAGCGCGAGGTAACCGTGCCCCTTGGCGTCTACAAACGCGTGACTCGCGACGTACACGATCACGCGATCCTGCGGATGCGCCACGCTGGGCAGCCATTGTTCCAGCTCATGCCGGAAATTGGCCAGCGTTGCCCGCGGACCGATGAGCGTGTGCACGTTCTCCGGTGCTATGTTCCCGCCTTCGCGCGCGATCACCACGCGCTGGACGGACTGCGCGTCGGATTCGGAATAATTCAAAAAATCGCGCGGGTCGAGTTTTTCGAACTTAGCGACTCCCACGATGAGCGCGTATCCTCGCGGGATGGACACCGGGCCGGAAGGCGGCGGAGGAGGAGTGCCCGGCGGCTTCTCCGGAACCGGCGCGATGGTCATGCCGCGACCGGGAAGCTGCTGCTGTTGTTGCGGCGACTGCGCCAGCGCGGCGATGGTCAGCAGGAGACAGAGCATTGGCCGCGACATCGGGCTTCTCACCTGTGCGCGATGCGAAACTCGTACACGATCGGATTTCCCGCGGAATCGTCCCGAGGCGTGATCCGCGTACTGTCGCCGTCTTTTGCGAAGCTCAGTTCCCGCGCCACCAGCGAATCCGGCTGTGCGGTTACGCGGAATGGCGTCGCCCCAGCGCGATCGTCCGTGCAGGGACCGCGCGGGATCAGAAACGTGTCCCGGCAGCGCGGGATGAGATCGTCCTCGCTGCTCCCGGCGCTCTTATCCTCCGCGCTCAGTGCCTTTGCCGTCGCCGTTGCCAGGCGCTTCGGGCTGAGAATCCACACCGTTGTCTCAAATCCCGGTGGTCCCGAGATAACGAACGCCCCGTCGGCGGGAATGGCGTAGGTCTGCCCGGTTGCCACCTGATTATCCGCGTGCGTATTGGCGGCCGGAAAGATCCACTCGCTCGCGCCCGACGGCGCACGATTCAGCACGTACAGATAACCGGGAACACCCGACCGGAATACGAATCGAATCCTGTCCCCGCTGGCGAAGACATAATGCGGATCCACGCTGTGCCATCCCGACTCCGCCTTGTGCTCCATTACGATGTCGAGCGAGTTCGCGTGAATTCCTTCTTCGCCGCCAAGGCCTGCGGTGAACGCAAGCACCGCGACGGGAATCCACCCCAGCCTATTCATGCCGCAGCCTGACTTCCGCCACCACATGATCGTTCTTCACATCCGACGTGTTCACGATGTATACGGCATGCGCGTCTTCGGCGCCGTCCGGCGTGTCCTGAGGTTTCTCCACCACTTTCTGCACCTGCATGATGTCCATGCCCCGGCCGCGCAGCGCGTCCACCTGATGATTCAATGCCATCATGGTTGGTCCGCCCGCCGCTCCCCCGGATCCGCTCCGATTCATGGCGGTAATGGCGCGATCGAGATCGGGCATGGCGTCCGGGCTGTCCGCCACCGCCACGAACAGCGTCTCAATCCCCGGCTTGTTGTCGAACTGGAAGCAGTACTTCACGGGAATCTGCATCGTCTTAAACGCATTGATCCGGTTGTCCTCGTCGGGCATCTTCGGCGACGGCATCAGCGGCTGCCAGTTGCCGTCCGGTCCATGGTGCAGCACGTACAGGAATCCGGATTTGTTGGACTCCACTTTCAACTGCACGCAATCGCCGGCGTGAAAGACCTCGTCGTCGGAAGCGTCGCGCGGACCGTCGGCGGATATCCGCACCAGGCTGTACCGGATACCGGTTTTTTCCGGCCCCGTCGTCGACGGACTGGCCACGGCCACGGTGTGAGCGGCGCCCGTTTGAGCAGGCTGGGCCGGTTGAGAGGGCTGGGTGCTGCTGGAATCGGCGACAGCAGTCGTCGCCTGCGCCTTTGACGCATGATGCTTCGGCTTCACCGTTTTGGCGGAGGAAGTCTGCGCCGGTGACGCCGCCTCCTGCGCGGCTTCATCGCGGTGATAATACATCTCGCGGGGAGTGAGTTGTCCCGTATCCTGCTGTTGCGCCGCCACGGGAACGCAGGCCGAAAACACCAGCAAAACCGAAGCGGCTATCGGAAAGCGGAACGTCATGCGGTCTCCTCCGCGGAAGGGCGACACACCGCCGGTGTCGCGCATGCGAACAAGTATGCCATAAACCGGAATGGCGAACCGCGCCACGCAGAATCGGGACTCGCGCGCCTGGTACAGCGTTTCGGAAGTTCGGTCGCGTATTCCTGCGTAACCACTCCCTCGCGGTCGTGGCTCGGTTCCGAGCCGCGCGCGCCAGCAAGCGGTTCCACAATACGCGACCGAATTTTTGAAACGACGCACTTACTGTGGCGGACCGATGGTGACCGTTCCGGGAGCGCCGATGGCGCCGCTGGGGGTCTTCGTTCCTCCGCCCCGCGAACCATAGTAAGCGCCGAGTCCACCGGCGACTGCCGCTCCCGCGACCACAGCGACGGTGAGCAACAGGTGCGAATGGGCCGCCGCGACGCCCGCCGCGCTGGATGCGGCCGCGGCCCCAGCCAGCGTATTCGTCTGGGAGATGGAAGTGGTCGCGGTGTGTCCCTGCCAGGAAGCGTGAACGGTGATTTTGAAATCCCCGGCAACACCGTTGGGATGCAGAACGGCCGACGCGCGGCCGGAGGCATCGGTGGTCACCTGGATGAGCTGACCGCCATTCACAAATGCGCCGCTCGGGCCGGTGTTCGGCAGCGTGAAGGTCACCAGCACGCCCGCCAGCGGCGTCTTGTTGCGGTCGTGAACCTCGACCACCGGCTTGGTGGCAATACCCTTCTTGATGTTGTTGATGCCGCCCTCGCCTTCGACGATCACGATGGTGAGATCGTCCGAGGAAGCGCCGGAGGGTTGTTCCTGTGCGTACGTGGGTTGCCAACCGGTGACGAGGCCGATCAGCAGCATGCCCCAGCAAAGCGACTGAGTGCGCCATTTCGTACGTTCGGTCGCGTATTCCTGCGCAACCACTCTTTCACGGTCGTGGCTCGGTTCCGAGCCGCGCGCGTCGGCAAGCGGTTCCACAATACGCGACCGAACTTCTGAAACGACGTACTGAGTGACTGGTGAATCCGTTTTCATAACCGCCGCCGTCTGACGCGCCATCGTAGCCAACCCCCTTCTTTATTCCGTTCCCGTCGCTGCTGTCGAGGTGCCCACCGAGTTCGTCAGCGTCACCGAAACTCCGCTCAACGCGCTGGTGTCCCCGCTGTAAGTAAACGGCACCGATAAGTGGAAACTCCCGCCGGCCGCCAGGCCGCCGCTGCCGGAGAACCAGCTTGTCGCCGCGCTGGTCAGGCTCACGGTCTGTGAGGTCCCGCTCAGCGTCGCCCCGGACGCCGCCTGGAAGGTGAACGTCGCACTGGAAAGATCCCGCGTGGTCGAATAGGCGTCCAGCTCCACGGTCAGGCCGGTGGTCGTCAGATTCGTGATCTTCACCGAACCAGTCGTGATCACCGGAGCCAGAGCTTTCACTGCCTGCGTCACCGTTGGCTGCGACGAAACCGGCAGCGTGTTGCCGTTCACGCTGGTGATGGTGGCCGTGATGGTGCCCGCCACCGTGCCCTGCTGGAACATGCCGCTGTTGGGCAGCGTGCCCGTCGTCGCTCCCTGCGCGATGGTGAATGTCGCGCTATTGGTGCCGCCGGCGAAAACCACCTGCGCGTTCGTCTGGTTCGCCGGCCATCCCGACACATTGCCCGCCGGTGTGAAGCTCAGCGCCACCGTGCCCGTGTAGTTGGCCAGCGCCGGCGAACTCAGCGTCACCGTGATGGAGGGTTGGTCCGTCGGCAGCACGCCCGGCGTCGGAATCGCCAGCGCCAAACCCGCGGGAACGGCCGGAGCCGTGATGGTGAACGTCATCGGGCTCGAAACCAGAGACGAGGAATTCGCCACCATCACCGACGCGCTGCCCGGCGTCGCCAGCAGCGTGACCGGAACCGTCGCCTGCAGAGATGTGGCGCTCTGGAACGTCGTGGCCAGATTCGTCTCCGCGCCGCCCGCCGGCGTCCACTCCACAACCGATGCGCTGTTGAAGTTCGTGCCAGTCACCTGCAGCGTCAGCGTGCTCGAACCGCCCGCCACCGCCGTGTTCGGCGAGAGCGCGGTCAGCGTCGGCGTGGGCGGCGGAGTGATCGTAAATGTGAGCGGCGCGGAAATCAGATCCGAACCATTCGCCACCGTCACCGCCGCCGTTCCGGCATTTGCCAGCAGCGCCGCCTTCACCGTGGCCGTCAACTGCATCGGACTAACCACCGTCGTCGTCAGGTTCGAAGTGCTGCCCCCCGTCGGCGTCCACTGCACCACCGACTGCGTGAGGAACCCGGTTCCGTTCACCTGCATGGTCAGATCGCCGGAACCCGCTACCGCCGTGTTTGGCGTCAGCGAGGACAGCACCGCCTTGGCCGGGCCGGCAATCTCGAGTTGGTACGTATTCGTTCCGGTCTGCGGAGCGGCCGCCACATCGCTGTCGGTCGCGCTCACCGTCACCGTGAAGGTCCCGGCCTGCTGCGGCGTGCCACTGATGATGCCGCTCGATGGATCGATACTCAGCCCCTGCGGCAGTCCCGTGGCCGACCAGTGATATGGCGGCACACCGCCGGAAGCCGTCACCGTCGCTGTATACGCAACGCCTTCCTGCCCCGCGGGCAGCGACGCCGTGTTGACGATCACGCCGGCGTTCGGAGTCTGGCTGCCGATGGTGATGTTGTCGAATCCGATGCCGTTATCGGCGCCCGAGAAGTTCACGGACATGGCGGTGCCAGTGAACGTCACGCCAACGGATTGCCAGCAACTGAACGTGTACTGGGATCCATTGCAATTCGCGCCAGTCGGCTGCAGAGTGAGGGTAGCCAGAACATTTCCAGTGCCGTTTGCCCCATCGTAAACCGTGACGGACCCCGAGGAAGTCCCCGAAGCGTAGTAAAACGAGAAACCAGTAGTGAAACCCGCTGGCAGGTTCATCACGAACGCCGCGGTGCTCCCCGAGCTGTTGTTGCATCCCGTCCCCGAGCACAGATACATCGAAGTTGTACCCGTGGGACTGTCCGCGAAATTCCCTGTGCCGCCCGCCGCCTCGGAAATACTGGCGAGTGCTCCGGAGCCGAAAACCACTCCGTAGTTCGGACCCGGCCCGCTGCCCATGCCCCCCAGACCGCCATCGTAGTAGTTGGCCACCGGTTCGTTGTCCTGCAGGTTTTCAAACGTCAGCGTGAAAGTAGTCGTCTGAGCGGCAGTCAGAACCGGCAGCAGGAGGATCGCGGCGAGAACGGCCAGGAGAACAATCTTGTTTCGTGACATCGTTTCCTCCTAACGGACCGCCGCCGTGGCCATCTGCCGCGGCACGAAAAACACCGCGCTGGTCTCGCCGCTGGTATCCAGCACCCACGCCGGCTGGCCGGGCTGAGCGGAAAGCAGGTATCGGCACGCCGCGCGCAACGGCTGCATCGTTGTGAGCCTGGACGAAAGCCGAATATCCTGCACCTGCTGGGTCTGCAGATCGATTCGCCACACGTCGCTTGCCCCGATTGCCGAAACCAGCGCGCCCCGCCCGTCCACCTGCAGCACGCTTGTTCCCGTCTGCGGAGCCGAGAGCCCTTCCGCCAGCGAGCGCATCGCCGGCGCAGTTGCGGCGTTCGCGATCAGCATTGCTCTGCCGCCCTGGCGATCGAACACCACCGCATCGCTCGACCCAGGCACGAAAGCGATCCCGCCGAGATCCCCTGCGCTGTACAACAACTTCTGCGACCC
>Ga0326728_10019101_pt1 | contig 13356 bp, 12 predicted proteins | sample MB3enrmetagenome_FD_207602 | JGI IMG/M metagenome (GOLD analysis project Ga0326728, IMG submission 207602) | Lab enriched peat soil microbial communities from McLean, Ithaca, NY, United States - MB31MN | ecosystem: Environmental > Terrestrial > Soil > Wetlands > Peat | place: USA: New York... | reverse complement strand
CCATGCCGCCGAATTCCTCGGGAATGTCGACGGCAGTAAACCCAAGCTCGGCGGCCTTGCGCAGCAGGGCCGCCATTGCGCCCGGTTCCTTGGCTTCAAGCGCGGCGATGGCGGGCACGATTTCTTCGCGGGCGAAGCGGGCCGCGGTTGCGGCAATCTGGCGCTGCTCTTCGTTCAGGTCTTCGGGAATAAAGATTTCAGCGGGCGCGCGGTCTTCAACAAGAAAGCTGCCGCCCGCGGCGGCGACGATGGGGGAAACAAAGCTGGCAGGCATTGGGGACGGTCTCCGATTGCGCTTTCAGGGTACGGCGAGGGGCGCGGGATGGGCAAGAAGGCAGCCCTTAGCCCTTAGCTTTTAGCTTTTAGCTCTTAGCTTTCAGTTTGTAAGTGCTGGTGCGGAGTAGTGGTACAGTGAATGCGATCATGCGACAGAGAGCAGTTGAGCTCCTTAATTGGTCCCTTGCGGTGCTGCTGTGTGGCACCTACGTGGGCCGGTGTTCAGCACAGTACCACCTCATACCGGGCAAGATCGATGAATCGATGGGCTGCGATCCGAAGACGCCTGCGCGGATATGTCTCGGGTCCGGAACCGCGCACTGCTACGCGCCTGAAAGCACCAAGGTCTACACCTTCGGCATGGAGCCAAAAGCCGTTGAGGTTGGCCAGCTCGACGGATGGCCGCTGATTCTGTTCTCCGCAGTGTTTGATGGCTGCGGCAGCGGAACCCTGACCGACTATTCATTACTCGCAACCCGGCAGGGCAAATTTGTAAACCTTCTTCCGAGGGTCGAACTCACCAACATGAGCGAGTACAGGCTATGGAGTCTGCCGCAGGTCTCAAAACTGCCGGTTCTGGTGACGGCAGACTTCATCTGGAATTTCGGGAATCCGAAGGACCCAAATGACCATGGAGAAACCCATTACGGAGCGCATCGATACCGGATTGACGCCTACAAGTTCGACCCGGCAAGCGGTAAATACGCAAAGGCCGTGAGCTACGCCACCAGCGGAAAGTATCCCGGCGTGGGTGATGTGGATGAAATCAATGTACTCGACAAGGAGAGGCCCCTGATCGTTGTAAAGCTCGCAGGCAAGTAAAATTCTCGGAATGTCTGATATTCTGATGTCGGAGATTCTGAAATGCAGACTGTGATTATGGGCAAACGAGGAACGATGGTGGTTCCGGCGAAGATTCGCAGGCGCTACAAGGTCGACGAAGGCTCTCCTATGTTCGTGGAGGAACGCGAAGATGGTTTCTTTGTGAGGCCGGCAGTCACTGCGCCCGCTGAAGTGGAGATTTATACGCCGGAGCGGCTGGCGGAGTTCTTCCTGAACAACGTGTTGACGAAGGAAGGCTATCTTGAAGCGCGCAAGGACGTGGAACAGATGGGAATCGACCCGGATTCGATCGATCATATCCGGTGGCCTGAATGATCGACGAATCTGCCGGGTCCAGAACCCTTTTCCTTGACGCAAATGTGTTGATCTCGGCTGCCTGGAGAGAAGGCAGCGAAATCGCACAAATCTGGCAAATGGCGGGCGTGCGTCTCGTCACCTCGAATTACGTCATGGGCGAGGTGCAGCGTAATCTGCCGCGTGTCGATCAAATCGAACGGCTGCGCAAGCTGATGCGATCCGTTCAGCTGCTGACATTCGACCTTTTGCCTGAGATCGCCGAGGTGGCGCTCCCTCTCAAGGACCTTCCGGTGCTTGCGGGGGCAGTTCAAGCTAAAGCAGACTTTCTTGTCACGGGTGACAAGAAGCACTTCGGCCCTCTTTTCGGACGTGTTGTTTGCGGCGTCAGAATCATTGCGCCTACCGAGCTGCTGTCTGCTCTTCGAACCGGTGGCCGGTAGTGTTCATCGCGTAAAATCTTTGTTAGCCGGACCGTGGAGGCTTGCCCTGTTTGCCGCGTTTCTAACCGCTCTTGATTCTCCTGCCGTGCGGGCTGGTGTGCTGCGTCTCCAGGGCGCGCTGGGCATGTTTTTCGCGCCGCAGAACGGCTGGCGCCACTACCTCAAATCGCAGTACGCAGATCAGACCTTCAAAGGCCTCTATCACTGGAACGCCTTTGACGCGCTGATGCTGATTCCCTATTTTGCGGTGATGATCGTGCTGGCGCTCTACGGCATGCACCGCTACACGCTATGCTACCAGTACTTCAAATACAAGAAGAACTACAACCCCAACCCGCCCGGCCACTTTGACGAGCTGCCCATGGTCACGGTGCAGCTGCCCATCTTCAACGAGCAGTTTGTGATCGACCGGCTGATTGAGGCCGTATGCGCCATGGAGTACCCGCGCGAAAAGCTCGAGATCCAGGTGCTCGACGACTCGACCGACGAGACGCAGCAGGTGGCCCAGGGGATCGTGGAGCGCTACAAGGCGCTGGGCTACCCGATCGAGTACATCCATCGGACCAACCGGTACGGGTTCAAGGCCGGCGCTCTCGATGCGGGGCTGAAGATCGCGAAGGGCGAATTTGTGGCCATCTTCGACGCCGACTTTATGCCGCCGCCGGAGTGGCTGATGAAGGTGATCCACCACTTTGCCGAGCCCGGCATCGGCATGGTGCAGACGCGCTGGGGCCATCTGAACCGCAACTACAGCATGCTCACGCAGATTGAGGCAATTCTGCTGGACGGCCACTTTGTGATGGAGCACGGGGCGCGCGTGCGGAAAGGCGAGTTCTTCAACTTCAACGGCACGGCCGGCATGTGGCGCTGCAAGGCCATTGAAGACGGCGACGGCTGGCAGCACGACACGCTCACCGAAGACACCGACCTGAGCTACCGTTCGCAGATTGCGGGGTGGAAGTTCAAGTACCTGCCCGATGTGGAATGCCCGTCGGAGCTGCCCATCGAGATGACGGCGTTCAAGACGCAGCAGGCGCGATGGGCCAAGGGGCTCATCCAGACCAGCATCAAGATTCTGCCCAAGATCTTCAAGTCGAATGTGCCGCGCAGCACCAAGATCGAGAGCGTGTACCACCTGACGGCCAACCTGAGCTACCCGCTGATGGTCATCATGTCGGCGCTGCTGATTCCGGCCATGATCTGCCGGTTCTACCAGGGCTGGTTTCAGATGCTGCTGATCGACTTTCCGCTGTTTACGGCGTCGTCGTTTTCGATTGCGGTGTTTTACCTGATGAGCGAGCGGGAGCTGTTCCCGAATACGTGGAAGAAGACCTTTTACTATTTGCCGTTTCTGATGGCGCTGGGCATCGGGCTGACGATTACGAACACCGTGGCCGTGATGGAGGCGCTGTTCGGTATCAAGAGCGCGTTTGTGCGTACGCCCAAGTACCGCGTGGCCAAGAAGGGCGAAAAGTCGCAGGCCGCCAAGTATCGCAAGCGGCTCAAGCTGGCGCCGTGGATCGAACTGCTGATGGGCTGCTACTTTGCCGGAGCCATCTGGTACACCTTCACCAACAAGAACTACTTCACCGCGCCTTTCCTGATCCTGTTCGTGATTGGCTACTGGTACACGGGCCTGATGAGCCTGCTGCAGGGGCGGTTTGAGCAGTGGCGCTCGGGCGTGAACCCCGAGGAATCGAGCCCCAAGCCGTTCCCGGTGGGGGTGTAGGGGATCATTCATGCATAGGTGTGACGCCTTTTTCGCGATGCTGGTCGCGGCGTTGGCTCCGGCTTGTGTTGCGGCTCAAGGCGTTCACACGCCACCGGTCAAACCGACCGATCACCCAGAAATCCTCTTTGCCGCACAAGCGCCCGATTCGGAAAAAGACGATTCTGGGAAGCCGACCCTTGCGGCATTTGAACCTATTGCATTCGTCGCCGGGGTGAACTGCGAGAGTGCTACTCGAATGGGCCACAGGAAGAACAGGATGCGGTGACGAATCTTGTGCGCGACCGACTCAACCGCGCATACGCCTCCGGCAGCCACTACGCCCTTTGGTCGCATGGTGTTCCGTATGGTCGCGCAACGGCTGTGGGCGCGTGTTTCGACGAGGACATCGACTTCAATGGTTGCTTTCGATTTGAAGGCTCAAGCCCGTCCACGCCTGTACCGCTCGGGTTCCGTGGAATCGCTATTTCAGGCAAAGTGCCCTCGCCCACTCATGCCCCTGTTTTTGCGAAAGCGGATAAGCGGGAACAAACCACGTTTATTCCCTTCGTGGTAAAAAGCCTTGCCGGTCACAGGGTTCATGTAACGGCGTCTCAAATGCGCGCGGAAGAGATTGGCAGAACTCAGCTACGTGCGGGACACATCGCGCTTGTGGGAAATGTGCTCGTTCAGATTCCTGCAAGAGAGCCGAAGACTTACAACTCCTACCGAATGTTCCTTGTTATCGAAGAAAGCGACGGAGCTTACTCAATCGTGCTCTCGTCGTTTCACGAAACAACAATCGTTCTGGATTCCGGCGACGACGCTCAAAACCCGTCGGAAGAGCTCGACGAAGGGAACGAGACCGATATTGAGGCCTTCTTCGATAGTTTTCCGCTATTTCTGGGCGAGCCGGACGTCGTAATTTCGCGGCATCAATACTATGAGGACTGGAATTACTCGGTCTACCGTTGGAGCGGTGAAAAGTATCAGTTGATCTATACAGGCTGTGGCGGCGGCGCGTAGCCGGGCCTGCTCCACGCTTGCGACGCCGTTGTGTGGTGATTCCCGGAGTTCGTTGAAGAACAACCGCAGATCCTTCCGCTTCCCCTTCGCCGCGCTTCGGGTTCAGCGTCAGGATGACATTTGCTTTGGTGCGAACTTGGGAGACAGAAACGGCCGGGCAGATCCCTGATCCCCTCCCACAAAAGTTCGCAGCGCATGGCACAACCCTTGAGTGAGTCCCCGGCCCGGCCATGTAAAATTGTCTTAACCGGATGAATCCAACGACTCCAGCGGCTGCCAGCCAGGCATCCCGCTCCCAGCGGGACACGGAGTCGCGGACGGCTGACAGCGGCGCTCCGGTCATTCAGGTTGAGAAGCTTACCAAGACTTACCAGACGGCGCGCGGTCCGCTGTGCCTCTTTGACGGTCTCGATCTCGAGGTCCGGCGCGGCGAGATGGTGGCCATTGTGGGCCAGTCGGGCGCCGGAAAAAGCACTCTCTTGCACATTCTGGGCGCTCTTGATGCGCCCACTTCGGGAACTGTATACTGCGCCTCAACCGATGTGGCCAGTCTCTCGGCCCGGGAGGCTGCGGGTTTTCGCAATCGGGAGATCGGATACGTTTGGCAGTTTCATTATTTGCTGCCGGAGTTTACGGCGCTTGAGAACGTAGCACTGCCGCTGCTGGCACGCGGTGTAAGGAAACTGGAAGCGATGACGCAGGCGGCAAGGTGGCTCCAAGAGGTGGATCTGGATAATCGCGGGCTGCATCGCCCCGGCGAGCTATCGGGCGGCGAACAGCAGCGTGTAGCGCTGGCCCGGGCGCTGGTGAACAACCCTCGTCTTTTGTTGGCCGACGAGCCCACCGGCGACCTGGATTCGGTGACCGCGGGCCGGGTATTTGAACTGATTGAACGTCTGCACACGGGCCACGGGTTAACGTCGGTGATCGTTACCCACAACCATGAACTAGCTCAGCGCTGTACGCGCGTGCTGCGCCTTGAAAACGGACGACTTGGAGAGATTTCGGCGGCTGATTGACGGGGCCACAGAGACAAATTCGTTGCGGACTGAAAAGAACCGTTTCCAGCGCTTTTTGAGTCTTATAATTAACAGTCTCTGCGGCTTATAATGCGGCATTGGCTGCGGCAACGGGATGGGAGTCTTCCGGCAGCTCGCGGACCGGCGACGTGGGAGCATAACAGGTCCCGGAACCATCCAAAAGAGCTGTTCGAGGGCGAGAACCGGTTTTTCTGGCAAGGCGTTCTCGGCGGCGATTCAAGCGGAAGGGCACGCGCAGTCTGGGCTGAAGCCGTTGGCTCTGGCGGCAAACCAATGTCACCGGAGTTCAATCTAAGCGGACGGCTACAGCTGCCGATAGCCTGATTACTGGGGGATTCCAATGTTCGAACGCTACACGGAGAAGGCGCGGCGCGTGATCTTCTTTGCGCGGTACGAGGCCAGCCAGTTCGGCTCGCCGTACATCGAGACCGAGCATCTGCTGCTGGGTCTGCTCAGAGAAGACAAGGCGTTGACCAATCGCTTCCTGCGCTCGCACGCCTCGGTGGAGTCGATCCGCAAGCAGATCGAGGCGCATACCACCATGCGCGAGAAGGTTTCGACGAGCGTCGATCTGCCGCTCTCGAATGAGTGCAAGCGTGTGCTGGCCTACGCCGCCGAAGAGGCCGAGCGCCTGGGCCACAAGCACATCGGCACGGAACACCTGCTGCTCGGATTGCTGCGTGAAGAAAAGTGTTTCGCATCGGAGATTCTGCAGGAGCGCGGCCTGAAACTCGCCCAGATTCGCGACGAGCTGGCCCGGGGCACGCAGGAGAAGGCGCCGCCGCAGCAGCGCCAGCGCGAGTCAAGCCTGCTGGCTGAGTTCAGCCGCGACCTGACGCAGGCCGCTCTCGACGGCCAGCTCGATCCGCTCGTGGGCCGCGACGGCGAACTGGAGCGCGTGGTCCAGATCCTCTGCCGCCGCACTAAGAACAACCCGGTGCTGATCGGCGAGCCCGGCGTGGGCAAAACCGCCATCGTCGAAGGCCTTGCCCAGCGCATCGCCGATGGCGAGGTGCCCAGCTTCCTGGCCGACAAGCGCGTCCTCGGCCTCGACCTCTCGCTCATTGTGGCCGGCACCAAGTACCGCGGCCAGTTTGAGGAGCGGCTCAAGACCATCATGAAAGAGCTGATGGAGAATCAGAACTCCATCGTCTTCATCGACGAGCTGCACACGCTGGTTGGCGCGGGCTCGGCAGAAGGTTCGCTCGACGCGGCCAACATCCTCAAGCCGGCTCTCTCGCGGGGCGAAATCCAGTGCATCGGCGCCACCACGCCGGCCGAGTACCGCAAGTCGATTGAAAAGGACCGCTCGCTCGAGCGCCGCTTCCAGGCCGTAAAGGTGCCGCCGCCGACCGAGGCTGACGCGGTAAAGATCATCATGGGCATCAAGGACCGCTACGAGAAGTTCCACGCGGTCAGCTACACCGACGATGCGGTCGAATTCGCCGTAGCGCATTCGAACCGCTACATTCCCGACCGCTTCCTGCCCGACAAGGCCATCGATCTCATCGACGAAGCCGGCGCGCGCGTCAAGCTGCGCCAGACCTCGCTTCCGGATGAAATTACGGAAGTGCAGAAGCGCATCAAGTTCATCGTGCACCGGATGGACTCGGCAATCGCCAATCACGAATTCGAGAAGGCCCGCTTCTACAGTGACGAGGAGCGCAAGGAGCGCGAGAACCTGCGCGCCCTGCGCGACAAGTACCACCTCGACGACTCGGCCGCCGGCATTGTGGGCCGCGAAGACATTGAAGACGTGGTCAGCCGCTGGACCGGCGTCCCCGTGACCAGCATCAAGGAAGAAGAGACCCAGAAGCTGCTCCGCGTTGAAGAAGAGCTGCACAAGCGCGTGATCTCGCAGGACAAGGCGATTTCGGCCTTGGCCCGCGCCATTCGCCGGTCGCGTGCAGGCCTGAAGTCGCCGCATCGGCCCATTGGTTCTTTCCTCTTTCTTGGACCTACGGGCGTAGGCAAGACGGAGATGGCGCGCACCCTGGCGCAGTTCCTGTTCGGCTCCGACAAGGCGCTCATCCGCTTCGATATGTCGGAGTTCATGGAGAAGCACTCGGTGTCGAAGCTGATCGGTTCGCCTCCGGGATACGTGGGCTACGAGGAGGGCGGCCAGTTGACCGAGCGCGTCAAGCGGTCTCCCTATTCTGTGGTTCTGCTCGATGAAATTGAGAAGGCGCACCCGGATGTGTTCAACATCCTGCTGCAGGTGTTTGAAGACGGCCAGTTGACTGACGGTCTCGGCAACACGGTCGACTTCAAGAACACCATCCTCATCATGACCTCGAACATCGGGGCGCGGCACCTGCAGAAGAAGCAGGGCCTGGGCTTCCAGAGTGAGCGCGAAGATCTGGTGAACGAAAAAGTTGAAGAACTGGTGAAGAACGAGGTGAAGAAGACCTTCAACCCCGAGTTCCTCAACCGTCTCGACGAAGTGATCCTCTTCCAGTCGCTCTCCGACGCCGACCTGATCCAGATTGTTGAGCTGCTGGTGGGGCAACTCAACGCCAACCTGGCGCAGAAGTCCATTACCATCGCGGTGACTGAAGAGGCCAAGAAGTGGATCCTCGAGAAGACCCTCGGCGACCGCAGCTATGGCGCGCGTCCGTTGCGCCGCGCCCTGCAGCGCTACGTCGAAGATCCGCTCTCCGAGGCGCTCATCGCCGGCCAGATCCCCAATCGTCCTGCGTTCCTCGAGGTCTACCTCGACGCGAACCAGCTCTTCTATCGCCCGATCACCGCGGACGAAACCGAGGAGAAACCGGCGGGAATCCTGCTCTTCAGCGCCTGAGCTCGAGCATATCTCTCAAACAAGAGCCCCCGGTTCGCCGGGGGCTTTGTTTTCCCAATCACTATGCTTTTAACCCAACCGCTTCGGTTTCTGTTATACTTTCACCATGCCAACCGTTATGAGGATTGGCGCGCTCCGGGTCGTCGTCTACCTCAATGATCATCGTCCGGCGCACGTGCATGTAATCGGACAAGGCAATGAAGCAGTATTCGAGCTGAATCAACCGCGGGAAAGCGTGACGTTGCGCGAGAATTACGGGTTCACCCGGCGCGCGATTGCCGCGATCCAGCGCACGCTGATCGCTAACCTTGGATTGCTGTTGACTGAATGGGAGGGAATCCATGGCGCAGAATGACCGATTCACCATGGCGAACCGGAAGGCGAAAGAGATGCGCGCCTCGCATCCTTATGCAGTTGCCGCGCGTTTCGACCGCCGGCTCGATCGCATTATCGTTCGTCTCTCGACAGATCTCGAAATTGCGTTCTCTCCTCGCGACGCTGAAGGGCTGGAATGCGCGACTCCAGCCCAGTTGAGCTCTATCGAAATCTCCCCCTCGGGCTTCGGTATTCACTTCCCGAAGCTGGACGCAGACATCTACATCCCAGCCCTGCTCGAAGGGTTCCTGGGTTCGCGTAAGTGGATGGCAAGCCGTCTGGGTGCACAAGGCGGCAGATCGAAGAGCCCGGCAAAAGTCGCCGCTGCCAAGCGCAACGGTCAATCCGGCGGCCGGCCAAGGAATCGCGAAGCGGCCGCGTGAGATTCTGTCGTCGTTGTATACTGCCACTCAAGAGATCTCCAGCAATGACTCCAAACCGGCAGCGGCGAGTATGGACACTGATTGCGGCAATCGCAATCGGCGTCGCTCTCGTTGCGTTGCTGGTCCCGCACAGCAATTCCGGCGACGGGCCGTGGCTGGCGGTTCTGCCGCTTCTTCTCTTTGCCGGGTTCATCTCCCCTCTCAGCCTGCTATCTCCGATGGCCTATTTGTACCTGGGCCGTACGGCTGATGCTCCTGCCCTTCCCTCATCGTTCCAGCGTCCCCCTCCCATCCTGCTCGGTTAATTCTCTGAGAAATTGATCCCGTGTTGCGTGCAACTCAGGCTGCGCTGCGCCGCCTTCTTTTTCTTTATCGAGTTTTGCCTGTCAGGAGGTAGCCAATGAACGCCAATCTTCTTGCGCTTATCTCTGAGTTCGCCTTTGGAGCTCCATTTTGGGCGATCGCCGCGATCTTAATCCACTACTGCGTGCGCCGGGCTGCCTGGAGGCGCAAAAGACGGCGAGGAATTCGATGTCCCGGTTTCTGCCCGTCAGCCTGCGCGATGGGGATGGCGCTTCTCTTTATGCACTTTTTTTATCGGCCTACTATGTCCAATGTCATTGAAGCAAAGCAGGACGAGGATGCAGATGACGACGACCAGGGCGATCCAGAGAGCCTCGCAAAACAGCTCAACCTTCAACTCAAACGGATTCGCCGGGGCGAGCCGGTCGGGGACCTTGTATTGCGGCTCTGAATCGGCCTCGCAAACGCCCATTCGCCGCGCCTCTCGGCCCTCGGGCCGCAGGCTTCGCGTTAACCCCTTCCATTTACACTGGTAATGGAGACATTCGTGCCGTTAGACAAGATTTTAACGAAGATATTTGGCACCTCGAATGAGCGAATCATCAAGCGGCTCATTCCGACTGTGGATGCCATCAATGTGCTGGAGCCGTCAGTTCAGCTGATGACTGACTGGCAGTTGCGCGAGAAGACCGGCGAGTTCCGGGCCCGCATCGCCGACCGCATCAAGGGGCTGACCGACAAGGAAGAGATCAAGGCTGCTGAGAAGGCCGCGATCGACGAGATTCTGCCCGAGGCATTCGCGGTGGTCCGCGAAGCCGGCTGGCGCACCGTGAAGATGCGCCACTTCGACGTGCAGTTGATCGGCGGCATGGTGCTGCACCAGGGCAAGATCAGCGAAATGAAGACGGGCGAAGGCAAAACGCTGGTCGCCACGCTCTCCTGCTACCTGAACGCGCTCGCCGGCCACGGCGTTCACGTAGTCACCGTCAACGACTACCTGGCCAAGCGCGACGCCGAATGGATGGGCAAAATCTACGAGTTCCTCGGCCTCACCGTCGGCGTCATCGTGCACGACCTGAGCGACGATGAGCGCCGCGCCGCATACGGGGCCGACATCACCTACGGCACCAACAACGAGTTCGGCTTTGACTACCTGCGCGACAACATGAAGTTCGACATCAAGGACTGCGTACAGCGCGGCCACTACTACGCCATCGTCGACGAAGTCGACTCGATCCTCATCGACGAGGCGAGGACCCCGCTCATCATTTCTGGTCCTACGGACCAGACCACCGACAATTACGCGCGCGCGCGCAAGATCGTTCCCCAGCTTGAAATGGGCGAAGAGGTGGAGTGGACCGACACCAAGCGCCAGGCAGAACTGGGCATACGGCTCGCCGAGGGGCAGAAGCATTTGACGGGGGACTACTTCGTCGACGAAAAACAGCGGACGATTGGTGTGACGGATGACGGATGGGTGACGATCGAAAAGGCGCTGGGCATCGGCAACATTGCCGACGCCGAAAACTGGGACCTGAAACATTACGTCGAAACCGCCATCAAGGCCCACGCGCTGTACAAGCGCGACGTCGACTATGTTGTGAAAGACGGCGAGGTCATCATCGTCGACACCTTTACCGGCCGCCTGATGCCCGGCCGCCGCTGGTCCGACGGCCTTCATCAATCCATCGAGGCCAAGGAAGGCGTCAGCATCCGCAAGGAAGATCAGACGCTGGCCACGATTACCTTCCAGAATTACTTCCGCCTTTATCAAAAGCTCAGCGGCATGACCGGCACGGCTGAAACCGAGGCCGCCGAATTTGAAAAGATCTACAAGCTCGAGATCGTCGTCATCCCGACGAACATGCCAATGCGGCGCATCGAGAATCCCGACGTGGTCTTCCGCACCGAGAAAGAAAAATACAAGGCCGTAGCCGACAACATTGCCGAGCTGCATGAAAAGCGCCAGCCGGTTCTGGTGGGCACCACGTCGATCGAAAAGTCGGAGCGGCTTTCGGGCATCCTGCAGCGCAAGGGCGTGCGCCACGTGGTTTTGAACGCCAAGTTCCACGAGCGCGAGGCGGAAATCGTGGCCCAGGCCGGCCGCCCCGGCATGGTTACCATCGCCACCAACATGGCCGGCCGCGGCACCGACATTCTGCTCGGCGGCAATCCCGAATTCATGGCCCGCCAGGAGCTGGTGAAGACAAAAGACGCAACCGGCGCCTCAAAGGCTCGCGCCATCAGCGTTGCCGAGGGTGCAATCAATCCCATGGCGCCGCCGGGCTTCCTGCGCTTCTACTACCAGGGCCAGGAGTTCGAGGTCTCCGAGGGAGATTGGCAGGCGACGCTCAAAGGCCACGCCGAAAATGCGAGCCGCGAGCACGAAGAAGTGATTGGGACCGGCGGCCTGTTCATTCTCGGCACCGAGCGCCACGAGTCGCGGCGCATCGACAATCAGCTTCGCGGCCGCGCCGGCCGACAGGGCGACCCCGGCGAGTCGCGCTTCTATCTCTCGCTTGAAGACGACCTGATGCGCATCTTCGCCAAGCAGTGGATCAGCACGCTGCTTGAAAAACTCGGCATGGAAGAGGGCGTGCCTATCGAGTCGAAGATGCTCTCGAATCGCATTGAGGGCGCGCAGAAGGCCGTCGAAGCGCAGAACTTCGAATCGCGCAAACACCTGCTCGAGTATGACGACGTAATGAACAAGCAGCGCGAGGCGGTCTACGGCCTTCGCCGCCAGTTGCTCGAGGGCGTCGAGCAGCGCGAGCTCATTCTTGAAGACTACGTTGGCGGAATCCTGAGCGGGCTGCTCGATGAGTTTGCCGGCGAAAAGCTCCGCGCAGACCAGTGGGATTTGAAGGGCCTGGAGCAGAAGGTCTTTGACCAGTTCGGGCTGAAGCTGTCGGAGTTCGGCATCAAGCCGGGGGAGTTGAGCCGGCACGAATTGGGCGAGGAGATCTTCGCCAGGCTGACAGCGGCGTACGAGGCAAAGGAGAAGATCCTGAGTGCGGCAACGATGCGCTATCACGAGCGCATGGTCATGCTGAGCGTCATCGACGGACTATGGAAAGACCATCTGCTCTCGATGGATCACCTCAAGGAGGGCATCGGCTTGCGCGGCTACGCGCAGCAGGATCCGCTGGTAGCTTACAAGCGCGAATCTTTCGATTTGTTTGAAGCGATGATGCTGAAGTTCCAGGAGGACACGGTTCGCTTCCTCTTCAGGATGCAGATCCTGGGGCCCGATGGCCAGCCGGTGGATGCGGCGCCGCGGCCGAACCGCGTAGTCCCCAAGGCTCCGCCGGTGGCCAGCGCCGCAAGGCCGGTGGCTGGCGACGGAGCCCCGCGCGAGATCGGCATTCCCACGCGGCAGCCGTCGACGACCATCGATGCGCTGGAGAAGGAGTTCCACCGCAAAAAAGAGCGGGAGTTGGCCGTGGCCAGTCGCGCCGGGGGCGGCGACACCAGCCAGCCCACGCAGCGCCGCACCGGCGAGAAGGTGGGCCGCAACGATCCCTGCCCCTGCGGCAGCGGAAAGAAGTACAAGAAGTGCCACGGCGCCGAGGCGTGAGGCAGGAGTCGACTCAGAGCCCGTGGCAGTCTGAGAGTGGCTGATTGATGTTCGTGGCCTCCCACCCATTTCGCAAAGAGCGCGAAATGGATGGGGCACGGGGCTGACTCGCTGACTTGCTGACCTGCTGCTTTTTTCAGCGGAAGAAGCTGAACAGGCTTTTCTTTTCTTCGCGGTCGGCCGGCAATCCGCAGGCAATGCGCGCCATCTGACGGATGGCAAGCGAAATCTGCGAGTCGTCGAGCGCGAGCGGCGTCGCCGTCATCTGCGTCCGGCGGGCGCTGGCCC
>Ga0326728_10019099_pt1 | contig 13357 bp, 12 predicted proteins | sample MB3enrmetagenome_FD_207602 | JGI IMG/M metagenome (GOLD analysis project Ga0326728, IMG submission 207602) | Lab enriched peat soil microbial communities from McLean, Ithaca, NY, United States - MB31MN | ecosystem: Environmental > Terrestrial > Soil > Wetlands > Peat | place: USA: New York... | reverse complement strand
CGGCGCGCCGTTGCGGGTGCGCTCGTGGATCAACGCGAAGGCCTCGGCGCGGACGCGGTCGACACGCCGGCCGGCCTCGAGGTGCGACTCGAGGGCTTCGGGCGTCCAGCGGGCTTCGAACGCTTGGATCAGCTCGGCCGAACTGGCCACTTCCACCCCCAGGCTGCGCACCAGTTCCACCGTGCCCGCGTCCACCATGGCCACATAGGGGATGGCGCATAGCGGCGAATACTGCATGGCCACGCGCCGTAGCCCCGCCGTGAGCCGGCGCAGGCCCTCCACCTGTTCGGTCCAACGCGAGTACGGAATTCTCTCTCCGGGCAGCGCGCCCAGCACGCCCCGCTCGATCCGATGCACCAGCCCGCACGGCTGGCCCTCGGCCGGGATCAGGTAATACCAGCGGCGCGTGGGCGCGGCGGTGGGTGCGATGCCTAGCACACGGTAGGCCAGCGGATCGCGCAGGTGGTGGTCGAAGAACAGCCACCCGTCGAGTTTCTGATGGCGGATTTCCCGCTGAATGTTTTCGAGGTTCATAGCTTTCGACCGGCCGCCCTGGCGAATTCTTCCTCGGTGACTCCCTCAATCTCCACAACCTTGGTGCGGCTTGTCAAGCCCATCACAACGCGCACGCGGGCGCGCGGGACGCCCATCAACTCCGCCAGGAAACGCACGCACTCTTGGTTGGCCTTGCCCTCGACGGGCGGAGCGGTCAAATCCACCTTCCAGGCATCGCCCAGCCGCCCTGTCACCGCGGAGCGCGGGGCGCGCGGATGCACCTTCACCGTGAAACGCGCCATTTCACCTGCGCCCTCAAATTGGCCACCCCGGCGGCGGCGCGCGTATCCACCACGTCGAAGGCCACGGCGTCGTCCAGCCAGTCGTGGCTCGAGCCGTCGGCATTCTGCGTGGCCACGGTGAGCGTGTACTGCTGCGGCGTCAGCCAGCACTCGACTTCGAAATCGACTTCCAGTTCGTCGCCCGGCTGGAAATCGCCCAGGCGCACGCGTTCCAGACGGGTGTTGGTGCCGTAGACGTCCATGCCGATGCGCGTGCGGATCAGGATACCCACCATGGGGTCGGACTTCGCCTGGTGGAAGCGCGAGCGCACCCGCACGGTGATCGGTTCGCCGCCGGTAACCGCCGTGGCCGCCTCGCCGCGCGCGTTCAGGATCTCGACGCCGAGGATTTCGCTGCTGCCATCGCCATGCCGGAAGCTGGCGTGGATGCGGTCGTCTTTCTTGTTCTTCGACTCCTCTTTCGCCAGCACCAGCCCGATGTAGCGGTTGATGACGTCGTTGGGCGCGCCCTGGGCCGCGATACGCCCGTTGAGCAGCAGGATGGCGCGGTCGGAGAGCTGCTTCACCAGGCCGAGGTCGTGGGAGACGAACAGCACGGTGATCTTGCGTTCCCGCAGTTCCTGGAACTTGCGCACGCAGCGGTTGGCGAACACCGCGTCGCCGACGGCCAGGGCTTCATCCACTATGAGAATTTCGGGATCGACGTGAATGGCCGTCGAGAACGCCAGCCGCACGTACATGCCGCTCGAATATTCTTTCACCGGCCGCGCGATGAACTCGCCGATTTCGGCAAAGCTCTCAATGGATGGCATGGCCTTGTCGATTTCGGCGCGGCTCAGCCCCATGATCTCGCCGTTGAGGTAGACGTTTTCGCGCCCCGTGAATTCCGGGTTGAAGCCGGCGCCGAGCTCAAGCAGCGCGGCGATGCGGCCGCGCGTGACGACGCGGCCGGAGGTGGGTTGCAGGATGCCGCAGACGATTTGGAGGAGCGTGCTCTTGCCGCATCCATTGGGACCGACGAGGCCGAGGGTCTCACCCTTCTGGAGCTCGAAGCCGATATCGCGCAGGGCCCAAAAATCGGAATGCCGCGGGCGGGCACGGGGCAGCAGCTCGCGCAAGCGGTCGGCGGGGCGCCGGTACAAGCGATACAGCTTGGAGACGTTCTGAACGAGGACCAAATCTGATGGTAACGCCGGCGGTCGGCTTTTGCCGCCGGCGCCTTTCCACGGGGTAGGGAAGACTGGTTGCCCGGGGATTCCGACGACCGCCCGACCTCGACGCCCGACTCAGAAACAGATCCGTGTTCGTGTCTCCCTTGGCGTTGTCTGCCATCGCCTGCTAGCGCCTGCCAGCCGAAGTCGTGAAGTCGCACATCTTGGCCTTTCTGTATCCCAATGCGATCATCTCGGCTGCCCGGTCGAACTCCAACGTCCGACACGCGTTCCTGGCGATTTCTATGACCGTGTCCGGTGGATAGGCGGCCAGCTTCTGGCGGGCTATGGTGCTCTGCATGGCGTCGAACGCCTGGATGGCGATTTCGTACGCTCCCCAATCCCGACTGCCGCCGCTAGTCATGGGTGGTTGGAGGCGGCCGATGAAGTGATTGATCTTCTCACGGAATGGGGACGACGGGGACTCCGGGGGGGCACTCACGTCAACCGGCTCCATCGGACTCCCATCGGGCCCGTTCAGATTGACGGCGATCGTCATGTCGGTTTCATCGCCAAACGTCGGCGCGATGGGCACGGGATTCAGAATCCCTCCATCGACAAGATCGACCCCCTTGTACTGGAACGGAGTGAAGAAGAGAGGTATCGCGAAAGAGGCGCGCATGGCATCGAAGAGGCTGCCCGACCGTATCCAAACCTCCTTCTGGCCTCTCAGGTCGGTGGCGACGGCCGTATATGAAATCGGGAGGTTTTCGATCAATTTCTCCCCCACCAGGCCGATCAGGGTGTTGACGAGTTTCTCGCCTCTCACCAGTCCCCTCTTCTCCCACGAAAGATCGAGTAGCGTGACGATGTCGACTTTCGTCAAGGCACGCACCCATTTCTCATACTCATCCAGTTTCCCGGCAGCGTATATGCCCCCGATGACTGCGCCGATCGAGCAGCCGACTATCGACTTGATCTTGTAATCACTTTCTTCGAGCCAATGAATGACGCCAATGTGCGCCAAACCTCGAGCGCCGCCGCTTCCGAGAACCAGGGATACGGTCTTCCTGTTCGTCGTCGACATCTTCTCACCGCATGCCTTTCACTGAGACGCCAGCATGCGCCTCACGGGCGCCCCACAGGCCCATCCCGGCGCAGACTGTGCGTGGATGGTTTTAAATCAGACCTTGCTTTGGCTGGCCGCGACCTTTTGCTGTGCTTTCTTCTGCCGGCGCGGCAAGCGGGATTTGTCCTTTTTCTGAAGTTTGGGTATCTTCGTCGACTTCGTCTGCGGTTTTGCGGCAGGTTCGGCGACTTCGGCTAGCGGTGCTTTCTTGCCTGGAGCGGCACTGGTTTCCGGTTCGACGGGCTTCTTGCGCTCTTTGGGCTTCTTTTCGTCTGCCATAATCTCCTCGAAATGGCGTTAGCACGCCTGCGGCTATTAGAACACGAAAATCGGTTTGCGGTCTTACTGCCGTTGTGCGACGGAGGGTTCGAAAGGCCGGACCCGAATTGTACTCTCGCGCTTCCTGGTCCTGGCGATATCGTACGAAGCCTGCATGCGCATGAGTGTATCCATCCTGACGCCAAAGGCCTTTTCGATACGCAGCGCCATATCCCCGGACAGGTCGGCCTTGCCGTTGAGCAGGCTGGACAGGGCAGGCCGGGAAACCCGAAGCACCCCAGCCGCGGCCGTCACGGACAGACCTTGCGGCTCGATAATCTCCGTCCGAATGAAATCCCCCGGATGGGGCGGGCTCAGCATACGCATGGCGGTAGTCTCCTTTCGTTCCTAGTGGTAATCCTCGAGATTCACGTCGTATATCTCGCTTTGGGCGGTGTCGATACGGAAGGTCAGCCGCCGGTTACGTGTGACGTGCAGGCTCCATGCGCCTTTGCGTTCGCCGGTCAGCATGTGCGCCTTCCAAACCGGGAGAGAACGCAACTCCTCGGGGTCTTCCATGTCCTCAAGGTACGCGAGCATCTTCCGGAGTTTGTCCACGGTATCGGGCGGCAGGTCTTGCGTCCTGTCCTCCAAATAGGGCCGCTTCAGCCCCTTATGGACAAAACTTCGAACCTTCACTCTTAAACTGTAGCCTGTTGCTTAACGCTTGTCAAGTTCGCTGCTGCCCACCCACAGGCGATAAGATCCTACTCCTCCCTTAACGCCACCGCCGGGTCGATCCTGGTCGCCCGCAGCGCCGGGAACCAGCAGGCCAGCACCGCTACCAGCGCCAGAATCGAAGGCACCAGCACGAAGGTCGCGGCGTCGCGCGGGTTGGTCGCGAAGAGCATGCCTTCCACCGCGCGCGAGCCGGCCAACGCCATCGCCAGGCCGGCGGCCACGCCCATCGCCACCAGCCGGATGCCCTCCGTCAGGATCATGATCTGCACACCGGCCGGGGTTGCGCCCAGTGCCATGCGCACGCCGATCTCGCGCACGCGCCGGTTCACCGAATAGGAGACCACACCATAGATGCCAATCGCGGCCAGCACCAGCGCCAAGCCTCCGAATACGCCCAGCAGGCCCGCCGAAAGCCGTTGCGCCCAGAGCGACTCGCGAATGATGCCGACCACGCTCTCGGATTGCAGCAGCAGGTTGCGGTCGAGCGATTGCACCTCGCGGCGCACGGCCGCCGAAACCGCCTCGGGGTCGCCCTCGGTGCGCACGTACAGGACCGCGGTGGGGAAGTAATACTGGATCAGCGAGCCGTAAATCAGCGCCTGGGGCCGCTCGCCAATGGCCTGATAGTTGGCGGTGCGCGCTATGCCCACCACCTCGGCCGGCGCGTTGTCGCCGAAGAACCGGATGCGCTTTCCAATCGGATTCTCGCCCGGCCAATAGGCCATGGCGGCGGCTTCATTGACGATCGCCACGCGCGGGGTGGCAACCGTGTCGAGAGGACTGAAGTCCCGGCCGCGCAGCAGGGGAATCGCCACCGTCCGGAGGTATCCGGGCCACACCACGCTCATCAAGGTGAAGCGGCCTTTTCCGGCGGCGGTGTCCTCCTGGCCTTCCAGCAGGACGGTTCGCGCCAGGGAAACGTGGAACGGCACGTCCTTCGCGAGCGTGGCCGACACCACACCGGGAACGGCGGAGGCCCGCTCCAGCGCTTGCCGCTCGAATTCGCGCCCGCGACCCTCCTTGTACCCCTGGTCGGCCACGTTGAAAGCCACCACGCCCAGCCGGGCGGCGTCGAAGCCAGGATCGATGCGGCCCGCATTCCGCAGGCTCCGCACGAACAGGCCCGCGCCCACCAGGGCAACCACCGAGAGCGCCACCTGGCCAATCACCAGCACCGAGCGGGTGCGGCGGCCTTTCAAGGACGACTCGGCCTGTCCGGTGCGCTCCTTGAGATCGCTGGCCAAATCGCCGCTGGTAGCCCGCAGCGCCGGGACCAGCCCGAAGAGAATACCCGTCAACAGCGAAATCGCCAGAGTGTAGGAGAGCACCCGGCCATCCAGATCCAGATGCACGCCGGCATAAGTGAACATGGGCGGGCGCATCCACCACAGGAGGTCTCGCGCCCATCGCGCCAGCACCAGCCCGGCGGCGCCGCCCAGCAGGGCTAGCAGCGTGCTTTCGGTGAGGAGTTGCCGCACCAGGCGCCAGCGGCTGGCTCCCAGCGCCAGGCGAAGTGCGATTTCCTTGCCGCGCCCGGCCGCGCGCGCCAGCAGGAGGTTCGCCACGTTGGCGCAGGCGATCAACAAAACCAGCGCTGAAATAATCATGAGTACGGTCCCGGCGCTGGTGACCACCGGCCGGATCTGGGGACTGATGGCGGCTTGGGAGACGGGCGTGAGCTTGACGCGCCGGCCCTGGTTGTCCTGGGGGTATTGCCGCTCCAGGTCTTGCGCGATGCTTTCCATGCCGGCTTCGGCCTGCTGAAGGCTCACCGCGGGTTTCAGCCTCCCGACCACCGAGAACAACAGGAATCGCCGCTGGTCGACCCAGGCCGCGTTGGGATGCGCCTGAGCGTACATCATCATGGGCACCCAGACATCCGCCGCGTTCAGCACATCGAGGCCCTGAAATGCCGCCGGCGCGACGCCCACAATGCTGTAGGCGCGGCCATTGAGGTTGATGGTCCGGGCCGTCACCCGCGGGTCCCGGCCGAACTGCCTAGTCCAAAGCCCATAACCGATCACCGCCACCGGGTATGCGCCCTCGCTGGCATCCTCCTCGGGCAGAAACCCGCGGCCCACCACGGGGTTCACGCCGAGCGCCGCGAAGTAGTTGCCGGAGACGATTTGTCCCGTGAGCGGTTGCGGTTGGCCGAAGCCTGTCAGGTTCAGGGTAATAGTGGAGTAGAGGAGCAGGGAAGAGAAGACTTGGTTGTGGTCACGATAGTCCCGATAATTGGGGTAGGAACAGGGCCAGAGGCCGGGGTTGCGCGGGTCGAGAGTATTGACGGCGGCCAGCCGCTCCGGCGCCTCGACGGGCAGAGGCCGCAACAGCATCCCGTTGAGGAGCGTGAAGATGGTGGTATTCGCCCCGATGCCCAGGGCGAGCGAAAGCACCGCGGTAATGGCAAAGCCGCGGGCGTTCACCAGCGCCCGCAGGCTGTAGCGCAGATCTTCCAAGGCCCCTGTCATCCGGCTTGCACAGTATACAACACCGCGTTGTAACCTCGGATTATACAGTTTTCGGCCTGCTTAAAGTATAAGATTAGAAGATAACTGATAAGATACACATTATACATATTAATCAGATCACGAGATACGAGTGCCGTAGTAACGCCGGCGATCTTGTAGAAGGTGGGTTCCCCTCTGGCCAACCCCACCGGCGGCGAAGAGCGCCGGCGCTACTCCCGTGCTCGAACGCGGCCAGACCGGTGGTTTTCAGCCACCTGCCGTCCTGCGTTGATCCGTGTAACCTATTGATACCAAACAAACTTCCTTTTGGCATCCGTGTTGCTCTACAGGCGGTGTAGTTCAGGAGGCGTTGCCATGAAACGCATACGATTCTTAGCTTTGACGGGTGCCGCGCTGTTGTCGGCTGGAGTTTTCACCCCCGTCCGTGCGCAGAATCCGGACGACCTCAAGCGTGGGGTAGCTCGCATCTCCTTAATGAATGGCGAAGTTTCAGTACGCCGCGGCGATTCCGGCGATTGGGTCGCGGGCGTGATCAACGCTCCGCTACTCACCGCGGATCAGATTTCCACCGGGCCGAATTCCCGCGCGGAAGTGCAGTTCGACTCCGCCAACATGCTGCGCATCGGCGGCAATGCCGAGATCCACCTGGTCCAATTGGAGGACCGCCGCTACCAGATGGACTTGGCGCGCGGCACCGTAACCTTCCGTGTTCTGCGCGCTTCCGATGCCAATGTTGAAGTGGATACTCCCAGTGTTTCGGTGCGGCCTTCGAGGCAGGGAAGTTGCCGTATCGCGGTGAAGGATACGGGTGAAACCGAAGTCACCGTCAGGGCGGGGGATGTCGAGGTCTTCTCGCCGCGTGGTTCCCAGTGGCTCAATGCCGGCCAGACCATGCAGGTTCGTGGCGCCGCTGACGATCCCGAGTTCCAGATCGTGGCGGCCAGTGCTCCCGACGATTGGGACCGGTGGAATGACAGCCGCGACAGTGTGTTGACCCGCGCCGTCAGCCCCCGCTATGTGGGCCCGGGCGAGTTCGGCACCGAGGATCTGGATCAGAGCGGCACCTGGGGCAATGACCCCGACTATGGCTCTGTCTGGCGGCCTGCAGTGGGTCCTGGTTGGGCTCCCTATCAATGCGGTAGCTGGGTCTGGGAGGATTGGTATGGGTGGACGTGGGTAGGCTGTGAAACTTGGGGTTGGGCTCCCTACCATTACGGCCGCTGGTTCTGGCGGACTGGGTTCGGATGGGGCTGGTACCCCGGAATGATGGGTGTCCGGCACTATTGGTCGCCGGCGCTGGTGGGGTTCTTCGGATTCGGCGGTGGGGGCATCGGCTTCGGCTTCGGATTCGGCAATATCGGTTGGGTGCCTCTGGCACCTTATGAGATGCTCTATCCGTGGTGGGGCCGCGGCTTGTATGGCGGGTTCAACCGCGGCTTGAATATTACGAATGTAAATATCACAAGCATCTACAGAAACGCTCGGGTTGCCAATGGTGTTTCTGGGGTGAGCGGAGCGGACTTCCGGGCCGGACGTTTCAATAGTATAGGTCGTTTCTCCGGTAGCCAGATCGGCCAGGTCGGCATGGTTCGAGGGGCCATGCCCATTACGCCAACCAGCGCCAACCTGCGGTTTTCGAACCGCACTGTGACCAATATTCCGCGCTCCAGCGCCAACACACACTTCTTCGCACACCAGCAGCCGAGCCCCGCGGCGCGGGTCCCGTTCGCCCAGCAGCAAAGCGCGATGTCTGGCGCTGCCATCTCTAACCGTTCGGCGGCTACGGCTCCAGCCACGCGCCAGGCGGCGCCTGCACAGAGCGCCGTGCGGTCGCAGCAGCCCCAGGCCGGGGCAGCGCCGGGTAGCGGCCAGAACCAGGCGGCCGGTGGGTGGCGCCGGTTCGGCGAACCGGGCGGCAGCCAGCAAGCGCCACGCAGCCAGCCGGCGACGCAGAACAATCGCGGCTGGACGGGATTCGGCAATCCGGGTTCATCCAACGGCGCTCCCAGGCAACAGTACTCCCAGCCTCAGTCGGGATACCGGGGGAACTCCGGTGCGAGCGCGCCGCAGTCTTTGCGGATTGCACCTCCAGTAGTGCAGCAGCGGTCCACCGGCGGCAGTTACAGCGCGCCGCGCAGCTATTCCGGTGGTGGCAGCGTGAGCCGGCCGTCAGGCGGAGGTGGCGCCAGCCACTCGTCGGGCGGCGGAGGCAGCCGCCGGTAAAGAGTTTCCATCGACGAAAGCGTCAGTTTCTTCCCATGGGCCCGGTCCTGATTCAGCGGGGACCGGGCCCTTTTTTCGTTCCGGCCAGTAAGTTTACATAATATCCGTTATGGGAACTTATAGCCGGGCGCCCGGCACTCTACTTCAGCAATAGGTGTGGCAGACAGACATCTGCTCCGGCCTGAACGTCAGCGGGCCTGGCTCAATCGTTACCCCGCCAACCACCCGACGCTGAAGATCTTGCATGTAGATCTTGCAAATGCGCGTCGCAATGGACACGTTCTCAATGAGGTCGGAGCCGATCCTCAGTTGCTCCTGTGTGATGATGTCGCGTGAAGTTGCAGGCATCTGTTCGCTCTCCATTCGGAAGAACCACACCAATCCCCGGGCGAGAGGGGCCTCTCAGGCGGCTCGAATGCGGCATCTTGCGGGCGCGGTGGAACCTGAACGCCGACGGTCCCTAATGGTCGACTTGATCTAACTGTTCGGAAGACGCCTTCATGGTCTCGTTCCGATTGCTCTTCGAGACCAGGCCTACCGGCCGGCCACGGCCACGCTTTCCTTTGCGGCCAAGGCCTTCCATACTAGCGATCGCTCTTTCAATCAAATCGAGTTCCCCGCGCAATTGTGCCAAGAACTTCCCAACATCCATTCCGCAACCACCCTTTCTGCCTCAAGGCCGGGTGTGGTTTACTCAGCGCGGAGAGGTTATCGGCCGCCGGTCGTTGCTCAGTCGGCCTCCCTGTAGGTTGAGACTCAATACCCTAGTTCGAGTGTATCACTAAAGTGAGTCAAGAGATACAACTTTCGGATTCAGCCCAACCGCTCGATACGCCTCCAGCAGCGCGCCTTCGGCCGGTCCGTATTTGGGCGGTCCGCAGCGGTTCCCGGGCTCCAGTTCCACCAGCGTACGGAAGCTCTCCAGCACGGTGCGGCTCTGAAAAACGCCCCCGATGTATGCCACGTCCACGGCGTCGCCGGGCTTCCACAATTGAGAACGGACTGCCGCCACCAGCATGGCCAGCTCGACTGCGGCGTGGTTCAGAATTCCGATCGCCGCGGCGTCTCCCTCTGCGGCGGCCGCATCGGCCAGTGACGCCAGCGCAGCCACGCGCGACCGTGGCCACCCGGCAGTGTAAAAGAGGTGCAGCGCCGCGTTGGCATCCCGCCGCCCGGTCGAATCCAGCAATGCCTGCCGCAAGCTGGTAGGCGGTCCCCAGCCTTCCTCCATGCGGAGCGCGGCGCGTAACGCCTGGCGGGCGATGTCGAATCCCGATCCCTCGTCGCCGAAGATGTAACCCCAGCCGCCAGCGCGTGCTGTCCGGCCCTCGGCGTTGCGGCCGAAGGCGATCGAGCCGGTGCCGGCGATAGCGGCAATTCCCTGCCCCGTCGCCGTGGCTCCGTAGAGCGCGATGGCGGCATCGCTGGTTACGATCAAGTGCTCGGCGCGCAGCATGCCGGCCAGAATCGCCTGCTTGTCTTCCGGACCGCCGCTCATGCCCAAGCAGGCGGATTCGAAACGGACCGTGGCGGCGTCCAGCCCTGCCCGCGCGCAAGCGGCTCGGAGACCCTGGTTAACGGCGCGCTCGAATCTGGCGCGCCCTTCCTCCGCACCCGCATGGTTGCATGGGCCAGCCTCCCCGGCGCCCAGCACCCGCCCGCTTTCGTCACCGATCAGCACCGTGGTGCTGGATTGTCCGCCGTCCACTCCCAGAAACAGCCTCATGGCAATTGATAGAGCCTCGCTCCTCTATATTCGCCCACTTGGCGGATGCCCCATAGGCCGGCGTTCCCCTGAAGGTCGTCCGCGCCGAATTCGCCGTCGAAGACCAGCAAGTAATCGATGCCGCGGCGCTTCAATTCTTCCGCCGCCGCGCGGCGCAGGCCTGGCGGAACAGGCGCGTCGCTGGCCCGCGCCTCGGCGGCCAGAAGCTTCCATTGGCCGGAAGCGTCCCGCCCTTCCAGTTTGAGCCGGATGCCCCACTGGTTCGGCGCGGTTTCGATCAGGACGGAGTCGGCCGGTTCCCCCTCACGGAAATCGACCTCGACGAGCTGGCCGGGCCGCAATCGCTCGCCGCATTTCCAAAAGGTCACCACTTTGCCATCGAACGCATCCCCGATGCCCCAAGGGTACGGTTGCGCGTCGATGCGCCACCGGGGCTCGCGCCGCAGTTCGCGGGCGCCGTCGAACACGCGGAATTCGTGGATGCTCCAGAGGTCTGCGCCGCTATTGGTTTGGACCACGCGGACGGCTCCGAGCGGCTGCCGCGGGAACGCAAACCGCTGGCGCCAGGTGGGCTGGTAGTCGGGCGTGAAAGCGGTCCACAGAATCTCGCGCAGCGTGACATTCTCAGACGATTGCTGCGCCACCAGCATCGTTCGCGAGGTGTAGGCGTCGGGGATAGGCGTGAAAGCGAAGACCGTCGCTCCTGGCGCGGCGGTCCGCTCCACCAGCCGCGCCGCGCCGTACAAAGGCAAGTGGGATTCCAGGTAGGCGGCCTCGGGTTTGATGCGCAGCGCTTCCCTCCACGGCACTTTGCTGAGGTGCCACGCATCATAGTGGCAGTACCTGGCGACCACGGAAGGCCAGGAAATGAGAGCGTGCACCAGCGCCACGGCCACCAACACACGAGGCATTCGGCTCAAGACCAGCGCCATCGCCAGCGCCAGGAACGGCAGCGGCGGGATGAGAAAGCGCGTGCTGATGTTGGTGAAGTAGGTGGCCCCGAAAACCAGCGCGGCCAGCAGCAACTGCCGTCCCTCGCGCCGGCGCAGCGCCAGGAGCGCGATGGGCGCGAGCAGAAAAACCGGGCCCAGCAGGCCGGCCAGCGAACCGTAGGTGGTCACCTGCATGGGGATCTGCCAGCGGCTCCCGAGTTCGTACAGGGCCATGTGATGCCGGAATTCCTGTTCGAACGCGACCGTCACGTATGGGTTCGGAAACAGGCCATTCAGGAACGGCGCGAACGGGTTGCCCACCCAGATCCAGTTCTTGACCATCCAGGGCGCGACCAGGGTGGCGGCGCACACGGCCACGACGGCCGTTTCGCGAATGCGGCGGCGGCTCTTCCAGGCGACGAATCCCAGTGCATAGACCACCCCCAGACACGCCGTGTACTTGGCCGCGTAGCCGAAGCCCGCCACCAGCCCGATGGCCACCAGCAGCCGCGGAGCGCGCACGTCGTCCCATATCTGCAGCAGGTGGAACAGGGTGAAGGCGATGGCGGCGACGGCGACATCGTTGTAAGCGCTGGTGGCGTCGACGCCCACCACCGGACTGGCGAATACCAGCAATGCGCCACACGCGCCCGCCAGCGGCAATCCCACGCGGCGGCCGTAGGCGAACATCTGCCAGACCAGCGCGACGAGGAAAGCGAAATGCAGCATCGCCGCGGCGGAGTGTTGGCCGAATGCGAAGGCCCACAGGTAGAGCATCTCCACGCCTTGGGAAAGGCTGGCGTACAGGTTGTTGGTGATCCTGTGGAAGCCGTGCTCACGGAGGTAACGGCCCACGAGGGCCAAATGGTAGCGGGAACCATCGAAGCTGGCTTCCGGCGCCATCGAGTTAAAGAAATACAGGATGAAATACAGGCTAAATACCAGCAAGAGAAGGCGGTTGGTAAAATCGTAAGCAATCGCTCCCTTACGGTCGCGGCTCGGATGCTTCAGAGAGCGGTTGGCACGCCACAGGGATAGTGCCGCCACGCCCAGGATACCGAAGACCAGCGGGTACGCCAACTCTGCGGCGCATAGGCAGAAGACCGCAAGGCTCAACGCAGCCGCGCCGGTAACGAATCGCAGCGCCAGGTCTTCACACGATTCGCGCAGCAGGGAGGCACCTAGCGCCGTCGCCACGGCCACGGTGAACCACGCACCAAACAGGATCGCAAACGCCTGCAAGAACGGATTGTAGCAGTGGGCCGGAAGACAGGGGCGGCCGGCTTCTGCGCCGGCCGCCTGGGTTGGTGGGATGCCTGGGGATCAGCTCTTCTTGGCTGGATGCTCGACTACGAGGTTATTGGTAATGGGTCCGAAACTCAAGCCGGATGCTCCCGCGCGCATCCCGGCGATCTGCTTGTCCATGTCGCTGCCGACGAAGCCCGTGAGCGTCACGTGCCCGTTCTCCACGATGATGTGAATCGACGGAACCGCCATGACGCCGTAGCGCGCCAGGCTGGGATCGCGGTAGATGGCGCTGGCCACCCGCAACCGCAGCCGGTCATCCATGGATGACAACGGCAGAACCTTGATCTCATTGGTGACGCCGGCCACACCCGGGACGTTCTCGACCAGGCGCTCGATATCCTGCTTCTTGATGGGCTGGTTTACTGCCCCTTGCAGGTCCACGTTGCCGTTGTCCACGCGGAAACTGATGTCGTCCCAAATACTGTAACGGGGGTACATCACAATCTCATGCCGCACGCTCGCGGCGATATCGGAATCGCTTTGGGGCAGGTTGGCGCTGGCCTTGGTGGAGGCAGCCGCGGCGCCCGCCAGGAAAGTCGCCGCCATCAGAAACCGCCCCAGCATTCTGGTTTTCATTGGTTTTTCCCTCCTACCTGTTAGATCGTAAGAGGGGGCGGACTG
>Ga0326728_10019098_pt1 | contig 13358 bp, 10 predicted proteins | sample MB3enrmetagenome_FD_207602 | JGI IMG/M metagenome (GOLD analysis project Ga0326728, IMG submission 207602) | Lab enriched peat soil microbial communities from McLean, Ithaca, NY, United States - MB31MN | ecosystem: Environmental > Terrestrial > Soil > Wetlands > Peat | place: USA: New York... | reverse complement strand
CAACACGAAGCACCAGCCCTTTGGAAAGATTGAGAATAACAAGATTGTATCGCTGGACTCCGGAGCGGTCCTCTTCGATCTAAGGGCGGGCCGTGCTTATGATACACACGGGAATTGTATCGGACATCTCATCTAAGTCCGGGCCAGAAGGCGTGCGCTACATGCATGTACACACAATAAGGCAATAGTATTGTCTTATCAAGGGACAAAAGCAGATATTCTCAAAATTACACATGTCTACGCATTCGAGAGCAAAATCGCGCTCGACCACATGAGATATCAGAACTTAGCCCAGGAAATCAGCGGCGAGCTTCCGTTCCAAAGCGAAGGACGATGCCCGCGGAAAGGCGGATGTTGTCCTGCCGGGCGGAGCTGAAACGGGTCATAAGGTAATCCGCCTGGATCAGGCGCAAAGACACGCGCCGCGAGACCTTCAGATCCACACCGCCACCCGCGATCAGGCCAATGCGGAATTCTGGCTTCGAGATATCCAGGTATTCCGGCCCGCCTCGCACGGCTCCGACCATGCCATGGACGAAGGGGACAACACTCGGATGCTTGCGATAGGCGAACACCGGGCCGTACATAATAGTCTGCGAATTGGTCTTCAACCCGGCCTCGGTCCCGTAGTGGCTGCTGAAATCCAATACGCCGCCGAACCACGAGTTGAGGTTCTCCGTCACCGAAACGTCAAAGCCGCTGAGATTGAAGTTGCCATTGATGTTGCTGACGTCTACATTTGGGGTCAGATTCGAGTAACCGCCAAACACTTCCACTTTGGGTGTCTGTTGCGCCAGGGCCGACACCGGCAGAATCAACAGCGCCAAAAAGATCAGAGCCTTTCGCATGAAGTCTCCCCCTCACGGGCGTAATTAACGAGGGCGCCAGTCTCTCGTAAAGACACTGAAAGCCGTCGTGTGAAATTTCGGGGCGAACCCCGCCTTGCCGCGGTCCAAGGCTGGATTTTCAGCGTCTCACCACCAGCCGTTGATTTCCGGCTCGCCCTTGGGACCGCACTGCCAATTTCATTGGACCGTCAGGGTCACGGTTGCCGAATGCGTGAGACCTCCAGACGACCCATTTACGGTGACCGTGTAAGTACCTGCGGGCGTGCCCGTCGGATCCACGTAACCCGTACCTCCACCCCCACAAGCCGCCAGGCCCATCAGCAACAGCATCGTGAGGGACAGAGCTACCGTGACCCACCGCAAGCGGTTCTTCCGCGCCACCAAGCTCCAGAGCCCGAACAGGGCTAGCGCCGACATCAACCAGATCTCCGGGCGCAGGGGCAACCCAGGCCCTCTGGGCCGGGGTTGGCGACCGGGCGGGACAGAGCTCCGTCGCGTGGTGCTGATCGTCAAAGTGGAAGTCACCGAACTGCTCCCATTCGGCGTGAGTGCGGACGGCGAGGCCGTGCAAGTCGTCGCCGCGGGTAGACCGCTGCAGGCGAGCGTCACCTGGGCGTTGTACCCAAACAGCGGGTTCACCGTCACGGTGAGGTTGGCGGAATTCCCGGCCACCACCGTGACCGTTGGCGGAGCCACCGCCAAGCCGAAATCAGAACCAGCACCACCTAAAGAAACCACCTGTGGGCTGGTGGGTGCATTGTCGGTGATGGTTAACGTAGCCGTCCGTGTACCGGCCTGCGTGGGGGCGAACCAAACGCTAATCGTGCAGGCGGCTCCGGCCGGAAGGCTCTGCGGACAGGTGTCCAGCTCGGAAAAATCGGCGGCGTCGGCGCCCGCGAGCTTGATGCTGGTGATAGCCAAGGCGGCGTTACCGCTGTTTGTCAGGTTAAGCGTCTGCGCAGCGCTCGTGGTGCCCGCGGCCTGGGTGCCAAATGTCAGGCTGGAGGCCGAGAGCGACACTACGGGTTGGAGCACCCCGGTGCCCGTGAGCAGGACAATCTGGGGGCTGTCGGGTGCGTTGTCCGTGAGGGTGAGCGAATCGACACTCGGACCTGACAAGGTGGGCGTAAAGGTAACGCCAATTTCGCAATTCGACGCCGGAGTCGTGGCCTGGAGAGGCACCGCACAGCCGTTGGTTTGTACCGCAAAACCCCCGCTCGCAATCGCGCTGGTTAAATTCAACGCCCCCGTGCCGGTGTTCGTCACCGTCAGGAACTGGGGGGAACTCGTCGTGTTGACAGCCTGATTACCGAAAGCCAAGGTCCTGGATGATAGGTTGACCGTGGGCAAATTCCCCCCGGTGCCCGTCAAGTCCACTACCTGCGTGCTACCAGGAGCGGGCGAGTTATCCGTAATCGTGATTTGGGCAATGCGAGTTCCCACCGCTTTAGGAGTGAAGGTCACAGTGATAGTGCACTGGCCTGAGGCAGCCACGGAACCATCGCAAGTGTTGGTTTGCGAAAAATCGGCGGCGTCGGCGCCCGTGAGCGCGATGCTGGTAATGGTCAGCGCTGTGCTCCCGCCGTTAGTGAGGGTTACGGTCTGCGGCGCACTCGTCGAATTGACGGATAGGATTGTGAAGACCAAGCCCGCAGGACTGAACGCCACCCCGGCCGAAGGGATGATTTTTGACACAAAGGCATCACAGTTGCCCCCGGGGGTAGCCTGCAATGGGTTCGAAAGAGGGAAGTCCAAGGAACACGTCTCGCCGGTAACGTAGGCGCCGCCGTTGGCATCGACTGCGATGCCCGTGCCGTTATCCGTGTCGGTGCCGCCGAGGTAAGTTGAGTACACCAGGGCGGTTGACGGCGGGTTCGACAGGTTCAACTCGGCAACAAAAGCATCGGCGTTCCCGCCGCCGAACACGGGTTGAAAGACCCCAGCCGTGATGGGAAATGGGATCAGAGCCGCATTGGAGGAAACCGTCGACCCGGTAATGTAAACGTTATTGCTCGGGTCGAGAGCAATGCCCGTACCCGAATCGGCAAGGGATCCCCCTAGATACGTGAAATAGAGGAGCGAGGCCGAGCCGCTCAGGGTGGGGTTCAACTTGGCCACGAAGGCGTCGCCTTCGCACACGTTTTGTGAATCTAGAGCGCAGTTGGGCTGAAGGGCGGTTGCCGGTACCGAGAACCCAAGGGGGACGACGGAGGTCGTTGCCCCAGTGACGTAAGCGTTCCCATGCGTGTCCACGGCCACGCCGTTGCCCTGGTCGAGTCCGCTGCCTCCCAAATAGGTTGAGTAGACGAGGGACGCAGCTCCCGCCGCGTTAGTATTAACCTTGGTCAGGAACGCATCCCCGGCCCCCGCATACACGGATTGCAGTGCGCTGGCCGTCGTCGGAAAATCCCGGGAGTACGTCACGCCAGTGACGTAGGCATCGGCGCTGGTATCAACCGCAATGCCGTACCCGACGTCTTCGTCGCTACCGCCGAGGTAACTGCAATAGAGGGGCTCCGAGCCCGAGGCGTCAATCTTGACAACGAAGGCGTCCGTGCCGCTGCCACCAAACGTAGTCTCGAAACCGTTATATGTGCAGAACGGCGGGGGAGGAGGTTCGGTTGGCGGAAGCACGACCGTCGGCGTCAAGTTCGGGCCAACCTCGCCAGTCACATAGGCGTTCTCAGCGCCGTCCACGGCGATGGCGAGGCATGAGACGCTTTCATAGAATCCGACAAAGCCCGAGTAGATCAGTGCGGACCCCTCGACATTGAGCTTGGTGACGAAACCGTTGAAGACAGTGTACCCTTGCGGATTCCAAGTGGCCCCGCATTGCCCGTCGGCGCCGCACAAGGTATCAAAAGCATTCGGCGTCACCGGGAAGTCCGGCGAATCCGTTGTGCCCGCTACATAGGCCTCACCGAAGGAATCCACGGCAATACCGTAAGCTATGTCCGTCTTCTTGCCCCCCAAGTACGTCGAGTAAAGAAGCGTGGAACCGTCAGGGCTGATCTTGGCGACAAACGCATCCTGGGGAAAGTCGGCGGGGCCACCCTCGTTCGGCTGTAAAGCATGCGCGGTGGGAAAGTCGCTGGAGAAAGTCCCGCCGGCGATGAACGCGCTGCCATCCGGCGCCACCGCGATGCCGTAGGCAATATCAATGTCGCTTCCCCCGAGGTAGGTCGAATACGCCAGGACGGGGTCGATCAGCAGCGCCTGGCGCGTGTCATACCGAGCCAGACGAAACGCGACTTGGTTCTGGCCTTTCAAAACGTAGCGAACCGGAACGGGACGCTCGACGCCGCCTTCTTTTTGATAGGCCACCGGCTGGCGAAATCGCAGTTCTCCGCCTGCGACCTTCACCAGCAGGTCACCCCGAGAATCCGTACGCACGCCCTGGATGCCCCCTAGTACGAACCGGATCTTGTGCGGATCGGCATGGGGCGCAACCTCAAAGTCATACTCAAGCTGGCCCTGGTTCCCGTGGTAAACGAGGTCGATGCCGGGATAGACTTCTGCCGCCGTTACTCGACCGTAATTAGGAATGCCGGTGTGCCATTGGGAGGGGTCATTTCCCAGGAAGTAATTGCTCTTGCCCGGCAATTCATCGCGTCCCGCCAGGTGCGGTGCCGGGTTAGCGCCAGAAAGGCGCATCCTGGCCACCACAGGCGCGGCCTTCCCGGCGTCTTTTCCATGGCCGGCGCCTTGCCGCAGCACCAGAACCGCTTCCGTCGAGGTCAAGAAAAGGGTATAGGCGTTGCCCCGCGACACGAACCTCACTTGGCGGGCATCCGCACCATGAACCTGCCCAACATTCTCTTCGAACCTGAGCGGCCAACTGGCAGAGGCTGCCCTGACCTGAGCCTGGGCAGATGCACCGGAGCGAAAAACACCCGGACTGGTTGCATCCTTCGCCTGACCCGCGGCTTTTCCGCCCATGACCAGAAGTAGAGTAATACCCACAAGAAGCGGAAGAATTCGTGACTTATACGTCTTTCCAGGTGTGTCCATGCGATCCACCGTTGCAGACTTTTGTCTCGGCATCAAATCCCTGCCGTTTCCGCCTGACGCCGTGCTTGAACGTAGGCCAGAATCGAGAACCTATCCGAACCGTTATCTAGGCACTGCTAGACTTTGCAAACCTGCCATTACCCAAATCGAAGACTCAGAGATAACGACAAATAGGAATATAGCGCACTCATTCTTAGAGCTTAGGAGCACACAGGATGCCAAATCGAACTCGCCACCGGACGGGAAGCGGTCCGACAAGCTATCTGGCTCGGAGAAATTCAAAATGTTGTATCTAAAAGACTTTCTTAACTAACTCTGGTCCCGGGGATATCTCAAAACCCGCATTGACTGCCAGATTTGTCCCATTTCGGCTACACTGCCCAAACCCGATGTGTATACCGGAATTTCCATTATCGACCTCCGGCCCAACCGAAAAGATACACCTGACCGCCGCTGGACGCAGTTTTCAGTGCGAGGTGCGGGTCCCGCCATCCAATCGTATATAGCGACTTTGCATGCCGCCACATGCAGATGCGCTGTGGTGTCGATCTATTTAGGTGAATTCGACTGGTTCCAGATGTGCCGAAGACGAGCAGCCCACTGCGTGTTCCATTCATGGCGTTCTACCCAGGACTGGGGCTGCACCCAACTTCTGCGGAGATTTTCCCAATAAAGAGCCCTTGTTTCGGAAAAAGCCTTCGCACCGCCCGTCGCGACATATTTCTTATCGATTTGAAATTCGGGTGGGGGCTCGGCTGGCAGTTCGCTGCCAAACGGATACCTCTCCTGCAAGCTTACTACCGCTACCCGCCAATACGCCTGTGCCACCTCTTCCTCCCGGGCGCGTCGCTTGGCATTCCAGTTTGGACTTTGTTCGATGAATTCAGCGGGAGCCTCAGGCTGCAGTTGCATCACAAGGTCTCTCGAAAGATATACGCCCGAAAAAGAGACCATTATTACCAGGCAAACCCCTGCCACCAGCGCTTGCTGCGCAACTATCCCTCTCCGCTTTGGGCGGACTCCATGCGGAAGGGAAAGGGAGGGCGGTTTTGCCCAACCCCTCTCTAAGAGGGCCTCGAGTTCTCTTCGAGAGGTCTCGTACTGTCTCTTCAACCGTCTTTGCTCCGCGTCGAAACCCGACGCAGCGTTATCTGCAACTTGGCTGAGGGCCGTCAGTTTCGCCTTGGCCAGGCTGGCCAGTTGCTGCTTGCTCTCCTCCACGACCCGCCCCGAATTCTTCAGCTCTTCTCGCAGCCTCTCCACCGCTGCCTCGGCTTGCTCCTGAAACTGCCGGGACCACCGCCCCCCCAAATCCTGGGCGATCTTCTCCAAATCCTCCGCCTGCCTCGCGCCCTTCCCCTGGAAAGCCTGCAGAGTCCCCTCCAGCCGCCCCCGGAAGTCCTCCACCAGCGCCCCCACGCGTCCCTCCAGCGCTTCCACCGCCAAGGACACTCCCGTCAGGCGTTCCTCTGCAGCGCCAGCCCGAGCCACGAAACCCGTCTCCCTCTTCTGCTCAGCAGCCTGCAGTTGCGCTATCGCCTGTTGGGCGGCCAGCTTAATGGATTCCACCTCCACGTCCGCTGCCTCATGCATCACCTGCGCATGCTCCCGAAATGCTTGCGCCAGTTCCTGGCCATATTCCTCTCGGGTAGCTTGGCTGAGGGCCGTCAGTTTCGCCTTGGCCAGGCTGGCCAGTTGCTGCTTGCTCTCCTCCACCACCCGCCCCGAATTCTTCAGCTCTTCCCGCAGCCTCTCCACCGCTGCCTCGGCTTGCTCCTGAAACTGCTGGGACCACCGCCCCCCCAAATCCTGGGCGATCTTCTCCAAATCCTCCGCCTGCCTCGCGCCCTTCCCTTGGAAAGCCTGCAGAGTCCCCTCCAGCCGCCCCCGGAAGTCCTCCACCAGCGCCCCCACGCGCCCCTCCAGCGCTTCCACCGCTAAGGACACTCCCGTCAGGCGTTCCTCAACGTCAGAAGTGGGCACCTTACGGATCTGGTCAGGTCCCGATAGCACCCGTTCATCAGTACGAACGAAAGTTGACGAGGAAACGTGGACCGGCTCCCCTGGCTGGCTCGTAACAGAGACGGGACCCTCTTCCGACCACTTTTCAGACGAGGAGGGAGGGGCCTTTGGCTTGCGAGAGGCAGGCACAGGTTTGTGTTGAGATTCCCTGCCCTTGGCAAATCCAGTGGGGGGGGTCGCCACATTAGAGATAGACTCAAACCTTGCTGCCCATTCACTCCCAAGAACTTGCTCGAGCCGCTGTGCGGAGCTTGGCTCCCCTAAACCAGTTAGCCAGTCCTCCGGCGGGGGCTTGATACCCCAGATGTTGTTTGTTTTATCGACTACGAGCAATGCCACACAAATGTCTCTGGTGCTGTCGGGGCGACTCCGTCCGCCGTGTCGGACGACCTGCGCAACGGCAGGCTTCTCCATGCTGGGGCTCTCGATCCGGAGGTAGGTACCGACAGCCAGGGCATTTGACGTGGCGATTCTTGCTCCGCGCCTGCTAACGTCTATGGTCCGCGTCGCTTCTCGAAAAATACCGCCATGCTCGTCGATTCCGCTGATTGTGACTGGGATGGCGGCGGCAACGCGACTGCTCTCGCGGCTGAAAATCCATCTTCTGTTTTGGTCCAGACCTCGTCGGTCCACGTGAATGCGGCGGACCCTCGCCAGCAGGTTCTCTACCGAGGGGAAGTACGCTCTCCACGTTGTGCTCTGGCGAAACGGCTGCCCAACTCCGCCGCCTTGTTGTGGTGAAGTTTCTGAAGAACCTTTCCAAAATCTGTCAGATAAGTTCAACGTGTCCATACCCATAAACCAGGAGCAGACTATCTTCAGCCGGAATTTCTTCTTCAGTCCTCAAGGGACTTGGAGTGATTTGGCTCATCGTCTACTAGCAGGATGCTGTCAAAGTAAATGTTGTCCACGCCGATTCTTGGTCTTTCTAGGAACATCTGCCACCTGAAAAACCATATCGCTTAAGGAGCAGTTACGGGTCGATCTCGTGCCTCGCTCGCCATTTTCTGGGGCAGCGCTCACAATGTATGAGACGCCAATGAAACTCCCCCCGAACGGATCGTCAGTGGTTGGGGTAGGCCTGTCCCCGAAGTCCACATACGGTCGAGGTCACCACTATGGCAGAAACATGCGACCCCTTTACTCATACTTATCCTTCTTGAACTGTTTAAGTTATCTCCCAATATGGAGAAGGCAAGAAAGAGAGAGGCTTCGCGCATTTTACCCTTCCTGCGGCCACTCGCTAAAAAGTCCGCGAGGCAATACCATTCTCTCTTATTGCTCACATATGCCGATTTACCAATAGCACATTGGTACTACTCCACAAAATGACCACTGCTAGGCTTCGGGTTTGTCCAATGCGAGTGGAAGAGGTCCCACCGTTGAGGCATTAATGCTGAACCTCCGCACCTGGATATTCGGGGCCGTATCTGTCTAGGCACACTGAAAACCACCGCGGCCATCGTCACTCTCGACTCGCCATGCGCAAGAGAATTGGTTCTACCGGCGTGGTGCGTGACGTACCGCTCAAGCGGAAGGTAAAATTCACCAGCATGGAAAAACTCCGGCGATCCAAGGCCACGGTCAAACTACATCGGGTCAACATTGACCGGCTCAAGCAGTTCTTCCGTGGCAAGCTTATAAACGAAATAGACCGCAAGAGTGTTGAGGATTTCAAGGTCTGGAGAGCAGGTCAGAAGCGGGAGAATGGCAGAGGGAAAGCCTCAGGAGCTACTGTCAACAGGAATTTGACCACCTTAAAGCGCGTGTTCAATCATGCCGATGCTATGGGCCTGAACGTCAGAAACTCAATCAGGCATGTGCCCTATTTCAAAGAGACCGGCAGGGTTCGTGCGCTGACCCTTGAGGAAGTGGACAGATACCTGAGTGCAGCTAAGGGAGATTTGAAGGACTTTGCGATTTTAGCTCTCGACACCGGAGCACGTCCGATGGAGCTACTTGCTCTGCACAAAAATGATGTACACTTAATAGAGGGCTATGTGAGTCTGCCTGGAACCAAGAACGTGAGAGCCAGGCGAGACGTGCCGTTAACGGATGATGGGAAAGAAGTGCTCGAAAGGCGTATTGCTAAATCGCCTAATGGTTCCATCTTCCCGGTACGCAGACCGAAGACGAAGCACAAGTAAGTGCAGCACATTACGAGCGTCAAGAAAGCGCATGAGTGAATTGTCGCAGACCATCTCGCGGATGACCCGTTCACGCCGTACACATTCCGGCACACCTACGGCACAAGGCATTCACAAGCCGGGACGGAGTTGCCCGTGCTGGCAGAACTCATGGGTCACTGCAACATTCAGACGACCATGATTTATGTTCATGCGGCGCGGAAGCAGAAGATTGAAGCCACGGCGAAGCTGCAGGCCTATGTTGAGACAGCACGGAGAGCTAAGCAGTTACAGGAAGAGCGCGAGGCAGAGAGTTGGGGACCGAAGGAGGATGAGTTGGGTATTCCAATATACGAGAGTGAAAAAGAGTCCCCACAAAATCCCCCACAACTCGCAGAATTTCCGGATTTTCCGTTTTGAGTAACTTACTTATTTGCAGTAATGTGCGCCTGTAGCTCAGATGGATAGAGCGGTTGCCTCCGGAGCAACAGGTCGCAGGTTCGAATCCTGCCAGGCGTACCATTCCTCAGTTTTTGCCGCTCCAAGTATTAGGTCGAACAGGGAAACGCACGGCTGAAAACACTGGTGGACCGGTGTTTTCCGCGGCCCAGAAGAGTCAAGGGAGTGGCTCCGACGATGTCGGAGCCGCTCCCAAAATGCCGGTGGTTGAGCGTGGAGCTGAAAGCTATGGCTTGGCTTTCTTCTCCTCCGTGGCGGGCTTGGCGGCAGGCGCCGTGACTGTCTTGGGCTTCCAGAAATCCGGGTCGCCTTTGATCCACTCGTCGGGAACGTAGCTCATGCGTGGGTTGAAGGCATACAACTGATGTTGGGACGATTCGACCGAGGCGCCGATAAGCTCACCGAGTTTCTTCATGCCGTCTTCGCCCATGGCCGCCACGAATTGCGGGTCGTCTTCTTTGAAGGCACGATCGACTTCGGCAAGCGTTTTGCGCGCGGTGAGCACAAGAAACGTGCCGCCCTCGTCTCCGTACACTTTCTGGAACATGCCCCAGTGAGCATCGGGCACGCCCTTCTCATAGGCAGCCTTGACCATCTTGACCAGCTCGGTCCATTCCCCGTCGTGCCCCGGGCGCACATGGTAAGCGGAGATTTCCAGGTAACGCATTTGCGAGAGGTCCGCCATCGTCCGGAGGCTCAGATCGTCGCGGAAAACGAAGACGCCCTGGTCAATCGAATCCAGCAGCTCGCCATCGGCCATGGAGGCACGATCCAGTGCGGCAGAGAGAGCGGTATTCTTCTCGGTTGCTGCGTTGTCTTTTTCCCAGGCTTCAAATGAAGCATACCGGGTCAGGAACAAGGCGCGCTCCTTGCCCGAGAGCGACGTCATGCCCAGGTAGTGCGTCGGCCACTTGGCACGGGCCATGGCCTGAACGAATGCGCTTTCCGTTTTCTCATGCGCCATGCCAGCTTTGCCGGGCTTGGTATATTCACGCGTGATCTGCAACACCTTCGGTATGGACACGTTTCCCTGCGAATTCTCCTGCGCCGCGGCGATGCAACTGCACGTGGCCACCAGAGACATTCCCAACAGGGACCGGCTGAGTTTGTTCATGAGTTCAACCCTCCTGATCAGAATATTCTCTTTTACTGTGGACGTCTCCAACCCTACGCTTAGTCGCCGCGTAAAGCAAGTGTTTTTCTCTTCGCAGAGCGCGCGGCGGAATTCCGGCAGTTCATTGCACGACGGGAGAGGTACCCAATCGGAGCCGGGCGGCCGGCGCAAGTGGACTCCGGTTCGGATAAGGACTACTATGCTGCCGAAGGACTCTTGTGACAAGCAACGCCCGTCTTTCTCTTTCGCTGTGCGCCGGTCTGGCGCTACTAAAGTAGGAGTGCCAAAACATGAAAATGACTTCCGTTGTTCTAGCCGCTTTGGTGGCCGCGAGCGTCGTCGTTACGCTCCACGCCCAAGTCAAGGAGCGCCCGCTCCCCCGCCTGGTGAAGAAAGATGGGCGCTACGCCCTGTTGGTCGACGATGCGCCTTACTTGATGTTGGGCGCACAGGTTCACAACTCCAGCGACTGGCCGGCCATGCTTCCGAAAGTGTGGCCTGCCATGGAATACCTGAATGTCAATACGGTCGAAATCCCGGTCTACTGGGAGCAGTTCGAACCTCGGCACGGACAATACGACTACGCGATGATCGACACGCTCCTGACAGAGGCTCGGCAACATCGTGTTCGCCTCGTGCTGCTCTGGTTCGGAACCTGGAAAAACGGCAGCCAGCACTACATGCCCGAGTGGATGAAACTGGCCCCCGACCGCTATCCGCACATGGTCGATAAGAACGGAGGCGCGGTGGACTCGCCTTCACCCTACGCCAGCGCGTCGCTCGAGGCGGATAAGAGTGCGTTCAGCGCTTTCATGCGGCACTTGAAAGCAGCCGATCCGCAGCGCACCGTAATCATGGTTCAGGTGGAGAACGAAGCCGGCACCTGGGGCAGCCTGCGCGATTACTCCCCGGCCGCGCAGAAACTCTTCGAAGCGCCAGTGCCGCCCGAGGTCCTCGACGCCATGGAGGTGAAGGCGGCTTCGCCATCCCCGAACTGGCAGGAAGCCTTTGGCCCCGAAGCCGAAGTCTGCTTCCACGCCTGGTCGGTAGCGAGATATGTGGGGCAAGTGGCCGCCGCGGGGAAGGCCGTTTATCCGCTGCCGCTCTATGCCAACGCGGCTTTGCGTGACCCGCTGAAGCCAGGCGCTCCCGGCAGCTACGAGAGCGGCGGCCCCACGGACAATGTGCTCGCCATCTGGAAAGTCGCGGCGCCGGCGCTGGATATCTTGGCGCCCGACATTTACATGAACGACCCCGCCGCGTATTTGAAAGTGCTCGAACTCTATCATCGCGACGACAATCCCCTCTTTGTGCCCGAGACTGGTGGCACCGGCAATGCTCGTTTCTTCTTCTCGGCGCTCGGCCTTCAGGCCATAGGATTCTCGCCGTTCGGGATGGATTACACCCATGAGCGCGGCGATGCTGCCGGGGGTTCCAAGCAACGAGAGGAGTTCCTGACTCCCTGGGCCATGAATTACCACTTGATCGGCCCGATGCAGCGGGAGATCGCCCGCCTCAATTTCGAAGGTAAGCTCCAGGCCGCGGCCGAGGAAAAGGGCAAGGTCACCGAGACCCTGCCGTTCGGACCTTGGGAGGCGGTGGTGTCGTATGGAGCGCTATGGAACAACAGCCCCCAGGGGAATCCGGAGCCGACGGGGCGCGTTCTGGTTGCCCAGCTCAAAGACAACCAATTTCTGGTGGCCGGATTCTTTTGCCGCGTCGACTTCCGGCCGGCCGGCACCGAGCAGCAACGGAAGTCCCAGCATATCGTAGAGGGAACCGGACAGACTCCCTCGGCCCTGATTAACGGTAAATGGCAACACCGGCAGTTCCTGCGTGTGGAAGAGGGAACCTACGAGAACGGCGTCTTCAAATTCCTTCGAATCTGGAATGGCGACGAGACGGACTGGGGCCTCAACTTTGGCGCGGAGCCTGTGGTGCTGCGCGTCTCGCTTGCCACCTATTAGAGTCTTACTGCCAATGATTCAACTTTCTTCGGCCGGAAAGCGTTTCGGCCCCAAGTTGCTGTTTGAAGATCTCGATTGGCTCATCACGCCGCGCGATCGCGTGGGCCTGGTGGGTGCGAACGGCACAGGCAAGACCACCTTGCTCAAGCTGCTGGCGCGCCTCGAGCCGCTCGATTACGGCGAAATCACCTTCGCCAAGGGGATCACCTCCAGTTACCTGCCGCAGGACGGTCTGACACTTTCAGGACGCACCGTGCTCGCCGAGTGCATGTCGGTGTTCGGCGATCTGCTCGCGATGGAGCAGGAGATGGAGCGTCTCATGGGGAAGATTGCCGAACTGGACCCCGAAGGCGACGAGTACCAGCAGGTGAGCGAGCGCTTTCATGCCCTCGACACCGAGTTCCGGCACCGCGACGGGTATTCGCTCGAGGCACAGGCCGGGATGGTGCTGGCCGGTCTGGGATTCCCGCCATCCGATTGGCGCCGCCGCACGGAGGAATTCTCGGGCGGCTGGCAGATGCGGATTGCCTTGGCCAAGCTGCTGCTGGAAAAGCCCAACCTGCTGCTGCTCGACGAGCCCACCAATCACCTCGACCTCGAAGCCCGCAACTGGCTGGAAGAGTACCTGAACGATTATCCGCACGCTTACCTGCTGGTCTCGCACGACCGCTTTTTCCTCGACGTCACCGTCGATAAGATGGTCGAGATCTGGAACCAGCACGTCCACTTTTACAGCGGCAATTATGAGAAGTACCTGGCGGAGAAGACTGCGCGGCGAACCCAGATCGAAGCGGCTTACAAGAACCAGCAG
>Ga0326728_10019097_pt1 | contig 13359 bp, 6 predicted proteins | sample MB3enrmetagenome_FD_207602 | JGI IMG/M metagenome (GOLD analysis project Ga0326728, IMG submission 207602) | Lab enriched peat soil microbial communities from McLean, Ithaca, NY, United States - MB31MN | ecosystem: Environmental > Terrestrial > Soil > Wetlands > Peat | place: USA: New York... | reverse complement strand
CGCCAGTTCCACCGCCCGGCGCATCTTTTCCGACTGCGGGTGGTGGTTGCTGCCGAAGTTGGAGAAGGAGAGCATGGCCACGCGCGGTTCGACGTCGAATTCGCGCGCCACCTCCGCGGCCAGCACGGCAATTTCCGCCAGATCTTCGGCCGAGGGGTCAATGTTGACGTGCGTGTCAGCAAAGAAGTAGATGTCCTTCTTGGTGACGATCACGAAAACGGCGGCCACGCGGTGCACGTGCGGCTGGGTCCTGATGATTTGCAGGGCGGGGCGGATGGTGTCAGGATAGTTCTGGCTGACCCCCGCCACAAATCCGTCCGCATCCCCCATGTGCACCATCATGGCGCCGAAGTAATTGGGATTCAGCATCTGTTCGCGCGCCAGATCCAGGGTCACCCCACCCCGGCGGCGCAGGCGGTAAAATTCCTGCACGTAAGCCGCGAAGCGCGGCGATTGCGACGGGTCCACCACTTCCGGACGCAGGTCCTCGAATCCCAGTTCGGCAAACCGGCTTTCAATGGTGGCGGGGTGGCCGAGCAGAATCGGGTAAGCGATGCGCTCCTCCATGATCTGATGGCTGGCGCGCAGGACCTTGTCGTGCTCTCCCTCCGAAAAGACGATGCGCTTGGGCGCGGCCTGGGCGCGATGGCGCAGGTTCTGCATGACGCCGTAAGTGCGCGCCAGGCGCCGGGCGAGCGCATCGCGGTAGGTAGTGAGATCAATCTGCACCTGCGCCACCCCGGTGCGCATGGCGGCTTCCGCCACCGCCGCCGACACCCAGATCAGCACGCGCGGATCGAAGGGTTTGGGATTGATGTATTCCGGCCCGAATTGCAAGCGGCCCAGTCCGTAGGCGCGCAGCACCGAATCTGGCACATCCTCCTTGGCGAGCGAGGCCAGCGCGTGCGTGGCCGCCACCTTCATCTCCTCGTTGATGGCCCGCGCCCGCACGTCCAGCGCCCCGCGAAAGATTCCCGGGAAGCCCAGAACATTGTTCACCTGATTGGGAAAGTCGGAGCGCCCCGTGGCCACGATGGCGTCGGGCCGCGCCGCCTTGGCCTTTTCATAGCTGATTTCGGGAGTGGGATTGGCCAGGGCAAAAATGATCGGCCGCGGCGCCATGGCTTTGACCATCTCGGGGGTGACGCAATCGCCCACCGAAAGCCCCACGAAAACGTCCGCACCCTCCAGCACTTGACCCAGCCGGCGCTGGGAAGTTTTGACGGCAAAGCGCGAGTTGTAGGGATTCATGCCCTCGGGGCGCCCCTCGTAAATCACCCCGTTGATGTCGCACATGGTGATGTTTTCCTTGCGCACCCCCAGGCGCACGTAATGCAGGGCGGAGGCCAGGCCCGCCGCCCCCGCGCCGTTAAAGACCACGCGCACCTCGTCAATTTTCTTCCCCACCAGCTCCAGCGCGTTCAGCAAGGCCGCTCCGGAGATGATGGCCGTGCCGTGCTGGTCGTCATGAAACGCCGGAATCGACAGGGTCTCGCGCAGCTTCTCTTCCACGTAAAAACATTCCGGGGCCTTGATGTCTTCCAGGTTGATTCCGCCGCAGGTGGGTTCCAGAAGCTGGCAGAATTTGACGACATCGTCGGGATTCTCGGATCCTACTTCCAGGTCGAAGACATCGATATCGGCAAAGCGCTTGAAGAGCACACCCTTGCCCTCCATCACCGGCTTGGAAGCGTAGGCGCCAATGTTGCCCAGTCCCAGCACCGCCGTGCCGTTGGACACCACCGCCACCAGGTTGCCCCGCGCCGTGTATTCAAACGAGAGGTCCTTGTCCCGGGCAATTTCCTTGCAGGGCTCCGCCACCCCCGGCGTGTAGGCGAGACTTAAATCCCATTGGGTGCGGCAGGGTTTGGTGGGCGTCAGCTCAATCTTGCCTTTGCGGCCCTGCGAGTGATAGTCCAAAGCATCTTTGCGGCGAATTTCCATGACTTGTTCCTTTTTGTCCGGATTTCTTGCTCAGCCGAACCGTATTTACATAGCATTTGGAGGGCCAGCAGAGCAAGTACGCGGGAGGGTAGCGCAATTCCCCGATCGCTTGGGGAGCGAAGCTTTGGAGTGCGGCAGCTCGCTGCCGCTTTCCTTCCCGCAAGCTTGCTTGCGGGGAATCAATTGCCGGCGCTGCTAGAAAGTGTTTCTCGAATCTCTGGTGCGGCTGTAAGTCCCAGCCAGCAAGCTGGCTGGGAGAAAAAGCGGCAGCGAGCTGCCGCACTCCAAAGCTTCGCTCCCTGCGCGTGCGCTTGCCGGGCTACGGTCCTTGTAACAATGTTGGAGGAAAGACGGCGGGCGAGCTACAATCCTTATCATGGTTAACCTTCGATGATCGATATGCCTGCACCGCGCCATTCCAATGAAAACCACGCCACCGCAATGACATTTCAACAACGAGCCCTAATTTGGCTGCTTTTCCTTTTGATCTGTTTGGGATTGGGATACCCGCCCCTGAACCGGTATGACCCCGGGAAGGTCATCGGGACATCGGATGCAGCGGTGTACCGGGATATTGTCACGGGCGCCTTGCCCGCACCCGGCAGCGCTGCGACCAGCGTCTTCGAGCGGCTCGCCGAGGTGGAGAACCAATACCGTTTGCTGGTGCCCTACGTTGCCAGGCCATTTTATAGGCTGGCAAGGGGCCGCGTGGGGACTTGGGACGCGGCGCTGCTGGGGTTGCTGGTGGCGAATGCCATCTTCACCGCCACCACCGCGTGCCTGCTGGTGGCCATCGGACTTCGCTTGCGGCTCAATCGTGCGACGGCCTTGCTGGGCGCAACCCTTTACCTCCTGAATTTTTGCGTGGCCAATCTTTATCTCGCCGGGCTGGTGGATTCCGCCGAGGGGTGCATCTTCATGGCCATCGCCTGGTCGCTGCTCACCGGGCGCTGGTTTCTGCTGCCGCTCTGGGGAATTTTCGGGGCGCTCGCCAAGGAAACCTTCGTGCCGGTTTCCGCGCTGTTCGTCTGCGGCTGGTGGATCTCGGAGGTGCGGCGGGACCACCTGCACCTCCGCCGCCTGGGATGGATGGCGGCCTTCGGGGTGGCGAGCATGGCCACGGTAACCCTGGCGGTCTCCGCGGTGGCCGGAGTGCGGGTTTGGCCCTGGCAATTAGCGGCTTATATGCATGCACACCACGGCTTCCTGACCGGATTGCGCGGATGCCTGCTCTCGCGGGACTTCTGGTACATCTTGGTCTGGCTGCTCCCGCTTGGCCTTATCCGCATGCGCCGCTTGCCCCGGCCATGGATCGTGGCAACGGCGCTGGCCTGCGCGGGAGCATTAACCCTGGGCGCCTACCATAGCGCCGGCGGCAACGTGGCGCGCCCTCTCTTCAGCGTTGCCGGGCCCCTGTTGAGCCTGTCCACGGCCCTCTTCTTCAGCGGCGCCAACGGGGCAGGTGACGCCGGCCCCAACCTTCCCCCAGTCATCATCGACGGCGCGACGAACGGGTAGTTCGATTATTCCGCCTTCCCCCGCGCGGCGTGCGGGGCGGACTGCTGGATTCCCAGCACTCCCACCTGCGCGTGCACCACGGCGATGGACGCCATGTTGACGATCTCCTCCACCCCGCAGCCGCGCGCCAGCACGTGCACGGGCTTGGCCATTCCCATCAGGATGGGCCCCAAAGCTTCCGCGCCGCCCATCCGCATCATCAACTTGTAGGCAATGTTGCCCGCCTCCAGACTGGGGAAAATCAGAACATTGGCGTCGCCTTTGATCCGGGAGAAGGGGTAATCCTCGGTAACCAGTTCGGGGACGACAGCGGTGTCGAGCATCATTTCGCCCTCTACGACGAGGCCCTCCGCCTTCAGCTTGACGAGTTGGGTGGCGCGGCGAACCTTGTCGGCCAGCGGGTGGCGGGTGCTGCCGAAATTCGAAAATGAGAGCATGGCCACGCGCGGCTCCACGTTGAACCAGCGCGCCACCTCCGCCGCGAGAATGGCGGTCTCGGCCAGATGCTCGGCGGTGGATTCAATGTTGACGGTGGTGTCCGCGAAGAAGTAGACGTTCTTGTTGGTCGCCATCACATAAAGGCCGGAAACACGCTCCACGCCGGGGCGGGTGCGGATGATTTGCAGCGCCGGGCGAATGGTCTCCGGGTAGTGCTGGCTGACCCCCGCGATGAATCCGTCGGCATCGCCCATGTGCACCATCATGGCGCCGAAATAGTTGCTGTTGAGCATCCACTCGTGAGCTTCCGTGCGGGTGATGCCATAGCGATGGCGCAGCCGGAAGAATTCATCCACGTAAGGAGCCAGGCGCGTGGACGCGGCGGGATTGATGATGTCCCCTTTGGGCTTGCCCAGGCCCAATTCCTGAAACTTGCCTTCGATCACGGCGGGCCGCCCCAGCAGAATGGGGTGGGCGATGTTCTCCTCCACCAGGCGGGCGCTGGCGCGGATGATCTTCTCGTGCTCGCCCTCGGAAAAGACGATGCGTTTGGGCGCCGCCTTGGCGCGATAACGGATGTTCTGCATGACGGCGTAAGTGCGGCCCAGGCGGTTTTGCAGTTGTTCGCGATACTCGTCGAGGTCCACGGTGATTTGCGCCACGCCGCTTTGCATGGCGGCTTCGGCCACCGCCGCCGACTCCCAAATCAGCACGCGCGGATCAAAGGGTTTGGGGATGATGTATTCCGGCCCGAATTGCAGCCGGGTGACGCCGTAAGCGCGCAGCACCGAATCGGGCACGTCCTCCTTGGCCAGCGCCGCGAGAGCGCGGGTGGCCGCCAGCTTCATCGCCTCATTGATGGCGCGCGCCCGCACGTCCAGCGCCCCGCGGAAGATGAAGGGGAATCCCAGAACATTATTGACCTGGTTGGGATAGTCGGAGCGGCCGGTGGCGATGATGACGTCGGGCCGCGCCGCCCGGGCCTCCTCGTAACTGATTTCCGGAACCGGATTGGCCAACGCGAAAACGATGGGATGGTCAGCCATGGAGCGCAGCATGTCGCCGGTGACGCACTTGCCGATGGAGAGGCCGGCGAAAACGTCGGCGTCCTTCAGGGCCTCGGCCAGGGTGCGGCGGTCGGTCTTCGCGGCAAAGCGCGCCTTGTAGGGGTTCATGTTCTCTTCGCGCCCCTCATAAACTACGCCCTTGGTGTCGCAGAGCAGGATGTTCTCGCGGCGCACTCCCAGTTGCACATAATGCTCAGCGCAGGCAATTCCCGAGGCGCCGGCGCCGTTAAAGACCACGCGGATTTTGCTGATGTCCTTGCCCACCACTTCCACCGCGTTCAGCAGCGCCGCACCGGAAATGATGGCGGTTCCATGCTGATCGTCATGAAATACGGGAATGGACATGGTCTTGCGCAGGGCTTGTTCGATATAGAAGCACTCCGGCGCCTTGATGTCCTCCAGATTGATTCCGCCAAAGGTCGGTTCCAGAAGCTGGCAAAGGCGGATAACTTCCTCGGGGTTTTCGGAATTCACTTCCAGGTCGAAGACGTCAATGTCCGCGAAGCGCTTGAACAGCACGCCCTTGCCTTCCATGACCGGCTTGCCCGCGAGCGGTCCGATGTTGCCCAGACCCAGCACCGCGGTGCCGTTGGAGACCACCGCCACCAGGTTGCCGCGCGCGGTGTATTCGAACGCCAACTCGGGTTTATCGTGAATTTCCAGGCACGGCTCCGCCACGCCCGGGGTATAGGCCAAACTCAAATCCCACTGCGTGCGGCAAGGCTTGGAGGGAACCACCTCGATCTTGCCCTTGCGCCCAGTGCGGTGATAATCCAGCGCATCCTGCTTGCGAATTTCCATATTGTCGCCCCCATGGATCAGCAATCCGTAATACCGGTGCCCTTTGTACACCATCGCGTGGCAAGGTTCAACCATCTTGCGGCTGGCCACCCCCCGGTGTAAAGTTGGGCTGCGAGTCTGATGGGTGATGGAGCCCGGGTCGAGAGAGGGAAACGCATGCGGTGGTCCTGGAGAATCGGCAGAGTGGCGGGAATCGGCATCTATGTGCACGCCACCTTTTTGCTTCTGATTCTCTTCATCTTCTTCATAAACTGGCGTGAGGGAAAGTCGCTGGTGACGACCATTGAAGGTGTGCTTTTCATCGTGGTCATCTTCGGGTGCATCGTGCTTCATGAACTTGGCCATGCGCTGGCGGCCCGGCATTACGGCATCCCCACGCGCGACATTACACTGCTGCCCATTGGCGGCCTGGCGCGCCTGGAGCGCATGCCCGACATCCCCATTCAGGAACTGTGGGTGGCGCTGGCGGGGCCCGCGGTGAATGCCGTCATCGCCGGGGGGCTTTTCGGTTTCGGCTTGCTGGCCGGGGTTCGCCCGGAACTCCACGACTTTCGCTGGGCGGGCGGCAGTTTTCTGAACAAGGTGATGGTGGTGAACTTCTGGCTGCTGGCCTTTAACCTGATTCCGGCCTTTCCCATGGATGGCGGCCGTGTGCTGCGCGCCTTGCTGGCCACGCGCCTGGAGTACACTCGCGCCACGCTGCTGGCGGCGCGGGTGGGCCAACTCATGGCCTTCGTGTTTGGCTTTGTCGGATTGTTCACTGACCCCTTTCTGGTCTTCATTGCCCTGTTCGTCTGGATGGGCGCCGAGCAGGAATCGGCTGCGGCGCAGATGCACAACACCCTGGGCGCGATTCCCGTGCAGCAAGCCATGCTCACCAATTTCCGGGTCATTCAGCCCGACGACCCGCTGTCCACCGCTGTCGACCACGTCCTGGATGGCTGGCAGCAGGATTTCCCCGTGGTGTTTGGCGACCGTGTGCTGGGCATGCTAACCCGCGAGGATCTGATGCGGGCGATTTCGCGAGGGGGAATCGATACGCCCGTCCGCGCTGTGATGAACCGCGATATTGTGACCACCGACTCACATGAGATGCTGGAAAAGGCCCTGGCCTCCATGCGCTCCGCGAAATGCCGTTCAGTGCCCGTCCTTCACGACGGCAATCTCGTGGGCCTGCTCACCATGGACCACGTCGGTGAGTTGCTCATGATTCAGACGGCGCTCCGCAGGGCACAACGCACCGCGCGGCTTGCGCCGCATGGCGGTACTTGAATTCCTGCCTGCATCGCGCCAGTCCCTCGCCCCGGCCTGATTCGTGTCACCGCAAGTCCCGTCCAATTCATTACTGCCCGGAGAAAAGGGAAATGGCACGCATGAACAATCCATCTGAGAACGCACGCGGCGAGGGTCAATCGCCAAACGTCAGCCGCAGAACTTTCCTGGAAGTGACCGCCGGTCTGTTCGCCGCCTATTCCGGCGCCGCACGCGCGGGTAACGCCGGGCAGGGAAGCGCCGCAGCGCTTGCCGCGAATTTGCAGGAGTTTGAAACCCCGCTCTGCACCCTGCGCCTTGATTCCGTGACCGGCAATCTCTGCGGCATTACCTGGAAGCACCCGCGGCTCGAGATCATTCAGGAGCCGCGCTTGGGGGAGAATTTTCGCGTGCGATTTCCGCGCCCGGGCAATGAGGCCAATTACTTTTCGAGCAGCGGGCAAAAGGTGAGCCGCATCGAAGTCCAGCCCGATGGCGTGACCTGCCATTATGCGACGCTCCGCAACGCGCGCGAGCAGATTGACGCAAGCGCCGCCTACCATATTCGCGCCGTGGAGGACCGCCTGGAATTCTCCCTTGATATCCATAACTCCACCAGTTTGCCCCTGGCCGAAGTCCTCCATAGCATCGTGGGGGGGCAAAACGGGTTGGTCAACCGCGAGGATACGGAATCCCTCGTTCCCGGGATGTTTACCAACCTCTCACCTGACATATTTCGGGGTTTCGCCGGAGGTTATGGCGGCGGCAATCTCGGCATTCGCTATTCCGCGCAGGGCTTCCAATACACCGGATTCACTCTGGTCATGGGATGGACGGAGTTTTACAACCGCCCGGCGAACGTGGGGCTTCACTATGCGTACCACGATCCTGAGCCCAGGCTCGCCGCCATTTACTATGAGCTTCGTCCCTTTACCAAAACCGCTGTGGTGGGAGATAAATGGCCGACGCCCGCCGATGTGCCCTCGGGCGTACCCATCGGGCTCACCATGGGCTGGCTGAATTTCCCTTACGCAGGAAAGGGCGTCTCCCATTTTGGTCCGGTCGCCTTGCAGGTTCATCCCGGCGATTGGCATGAGGGCAGCGTGCTCTACCGCCAATGGTTCGACCAGCACTTCCCGGTGCGGCGCCCTCCCACTTGGCTGCGGAAGGAGATGGCGTGGCAATCGGTGATCATTGCCAATTGCGAGGATGAAGTCCTTTACCGGTTTACCGATTGGCCGAAACTTGCCGCGGACGCCCGCAAGTACGATGTGACCACCTTCGAAATCCTGGGCTGGAACGTGGGAGGTATTGACCGCGGCTATCCCCAGTACACGCCCGATCCGCGCCTGGGCACTCGCGAGGAGTTTCGCCAGGCGCTTGCGGAAATCCGCCGTCTCGGAGTGCATCCGCTCCTCTTTGCCAACATTCAGGTGGCCGACACAGCCACGCCGCTCTTCCAGGAAAAGCTGCATCGCTACGCAGTGATGGGACGCTGGGCACCTGACTACACGTTGTACGGTTGGGGAGAGGGCACCATCAGCGCCCGCCTGGGACTGACCCGCTCCAACATGACTTTGGTTAGCCCTTCGCATCCCGAATATCGGAAACTGCTCGTCGATCAGTGCGTTGAGCGCGTGCGCGACGGCGGCGCGGGATTCCAATTTGATAAAGCCGGGATGATGGGTGATTTGGACTTCAATCCTGATCTTCCCACTTCGCCTGACCGCTCTTTGCTGGAGGGGGTGCTTCTCACCTACCGAGACATCCTTGCCAGGACGCGGGAAGTGGACCCGGAAACGGCCATCGCTTCCGAAAACTTCATGGACCGTGCGTTCCCCTACGTGGACGTTTCCTATGCGCGCATGAACCAGATTGATATGCCCTCGCCGGCGCTGAAATACACCTTCCCGGAGTGGACGGCGACCATCTGCGCCGAATCTCCCGGTGACATCAACGTCATGAACAACGGCATGCGTTATGGATTGGTGTGGGCCGTGCAGCCGCGCCACTACAACGACTCCATGGATGAGCGGCTCACGCGCCCGCTTTCCCGCTACGTGCAGGAACTCATTCGCATCCGCTCCCGGCACAAGAATGTGCTCTTCTTGGGCAGGTTTCGCGATACCCTGGGCGCGGAAGTTAAGGCGGGCGCGAACGTTCGGTACTCGGTTTTTGAGGGCATGGATGGGCCCGGCAAGGCGTGCGTGGTGGTGAACTTCGGCAATGATGAGGAAACCGCCGAGGTCGCCTGGCCGGGAGGGGAGGGAACGGAGGTCGAGGTTCTTAAGCCCTTCGAGCCCGATGCAGCGCAGACCCTGCCCGCCACCGTGCGCCTGGCCCCACGCACCTGCGCGGTCATTGCACGAAAAGCATAAGCTACTCTGCTAGTCTTACGAGCGGGAGCGTGAAACCCGGGAAAAGGGGTGAAGTGAGCGACTGGCTGGAATCCAGTTGGGCGGCGAGTTCATAACCGCCGGGAACCAGCCGATAGATTTCCGCCGAACATGCCATAGGATCAATCACCCAGTATTCCCCAACCCCGTAACGGGCATAGAGTTTCAGCTTCGTCGTGCGGTCCTTCCTGGCCGTGCTCTCGGAAAGAATTTCCACCACCAAATCCGGAGCGCCCTGGACGTTCTTTTCAGTTACCACTGAGGCGCGCGCATTGGAGACGTAGAGGATGTCAGGTTCAACCACATCGTATTGAGAGAACACTACGTCAAAGGGGGCTGGGTAAACTGTGCCCAAGCCATGCTTCTTCACAAAATCGGTCAGATAATAGAGGAGATTCGCCAAAACAAGCTGGTGCCGTTGCAAGGGTGAAGGGGTCACGAACAGTTCTCCATCAATAATCTCGTAGCGCTTCCCATTGTCAGGCAGGAGGCAATAATCTTCGTAAGTGAGGCGGATGTCGATCGGCATAAGAAATTATACCGCCTTTGCCCGGGTGAAGGCCAGCGAGAGCAGGGCCTTTTGCTGGAACTCGTGCCCTTTGCCGGAGCCGGTGGCCGGGCTGGGACTTTCTGAGAGCTTTACGGAAAGCACGGTGCGCGGCCTTGCCAGGCGCCGCAGGCGCGGCAGGAGGAACAGCATCGCGCCCATGTTGGCGGGCTCTTCCTGCACCCACACGACTTCCCGCACGGTCTTGTATTGCCGCAGAGCGGCAAGCAATTCCTGCTCGGGAAAGGGATAAAGCTGTTCGAGGGCGAAGATCGCGGTCTCGGTGTCGCCGCGCTTCTTGCGCTCCGCCCGCAGTTCATGAACGATTTTGCCGGTGGCCAGCAGCACGCGCGTGGGGTCCACCGCCTCGCGGTCGGGAATCACGGTCAGAAAGCGGCCGCTGGTAAATTCCTGCAAAGATGACATGGCGGCGGGATGCCGCAGCATTCCCTTGGGAGTGAAGACCACCAGCGGTTTGCGCCAACGCCGCATAGCCTGCCGGCGCAGCATGTGGAAGTATTGGGCGGCGGTGGTGGGCTGGCAAATCTGCATGTTGTCGCGCGCCGCAAGCTGCAGGAAGCGTTCCATGCGCGCGCTGGAGTGCTCCGGCCCCTGCCCCTCGTACCCGTGCGGCAGCAGCATGACCAGTCCGGAAAGCAATCCCCACTTGTCCTCGCCGGCGGTGATGAACTGATCGATCAAAACCTGCGCGCCGTTGGCGAAGTCTCCGAACTGCGCTTCCCACAGGACCAGCGTCTCAGGGTAATCGCGGCTGTAGCCGTACTCAAATCCCAGCACGGCGGCCTCGGAAAGGGGTGAGTCATAAACCTCAAACGCCGGCTGCGGGAAGGCCATATTGGCGAGCGGCGTATAGGCGTCCTCGGTCTCGGTATCGATCAGGGTGGCATGGCGTTGATTGAAGGTGCCGCGGCGGCTGTCCTGCCCGGACAATCGCACCGGCGTTCCCTGCCGCACCAGCGAGCCATAGGCCAACAACTCCGCCGTGCCGAAATCAATCGCATGGCGGCCCTGGGTCATCTGCACGCGCTGGTCCAGCAGCTTTTTCACCTTGGGGTGAACGGAGAAGCCCGACGGAACTCGCACCATCAGCTCGCCGAGGGTTCGGATCTCCTCAGCGCGCACTGCCGTCTCCACCTCCAGCGCTGGGTCATAGGGGCCGCCCTGATAGGCATTCCAATAGGCGGGAAGCTGGTGGAGCCGGGGATTCTTGCGGATGTTGCGCGCGCGTTTGAGGGCGGCTTCCAGTTCGGCGCGGATTTCCGCGGCCCGCGGCGCGGCGTCCGTCTGGTGGCGGCGCGCGTAGGATTCCCACAGCGGGGGCAGCGCGGCGATGCGGCGGTAGCGCACCGGTTGGGTGGTGGTGGGATCATCGATCTCGCTGTGGCCATGACGCCGGTAGCCGATCAGGTCCACCACCACGTCGCTGTGAAATCTGTAGCGGTATTCCACCGCCCAGCGTGCGGCGCGCACGGCAGCATCAGGATCCTCCGCATTCACGTGGAAGATGGGGATAGGCAGGCGCTTGGCCACGTCCGATGCAAAGCGTGAGGAGGACGTGTCCGCGGGGTTGGCGGTGAATCCAATCAGATTGTTTACCACCACGTGCACCGTGCCCCCCACTTCGTAGCCGTCGAGGTTGGCCATGTTGAGCGTTTCCGCCGCCATACCCTGGCCGGCAAAAGCCGCGTCGCCATGCAGCAGCAGGGGCAGGACGCACGTCGTGCCCCGCCCGCACAGGCGCGCCTGCTTGGCGCGCGCCCGCCCGATGGCCACGGGGTCCACGGCTTCCAGGTGGGAGGGATTGGAGACCAGGTGAATCTCCACGTTTTCGCCCTGGGGCGTCAGGTAATTGCCCGTGGCCCCCAGGTGATACTTCACGTCGCCGCCCCCCAGGAAGCTGCGCGGGTCAACGTCCTCGAAGCGCGCAAAAACGTCCTCGGGGGACTTGCCCACGATGTGCACCATCACATTCAGGCGCCCGCGATGGCTCATGCCGAAGACCATCTGCTCCGCGCCCAGGGCCGCCGCGCCATCCAGCATCTCTTCCATCACCGGAATCAAGGCGATGATCCCTTCCAGGGAGAAGCGCTTGGTCCCGATATAGCGCGATTGCAGGACCTGCTCGAACAGTCCGGCGTGAATCAGGCGCTCGAGCACGCGCACCGAGTCCACCGGAGCGGGTTCAGCTTCCATACGTTCGGCCACCCACTGGCGGCGCTCGGCATCGGGGATGTGCATGAATTCGGCGCCGATCGTGCCGCAATAGCACCGGCGCGCCTGGACTGCGGCCTCGCCTTCCAGGGCCAGTTCGGGAGGCGCCAGAGGTTTCATGTAACCCAGGGGGTCGAGGTCCGCGGCGAGATATCCCCAGCGGCGAAAGGCATCCAGCACGGCTTCATCAGTGAGAGTGATCATAACCTTTCAGTATAACAAGACTGGGGGCATTGGTGATTGGCGATTGGTGATTTGCCATTGGCGATTGGCGATTTACGCATTGATCCCTGCCCCTGCCCATTTTGACTCTGCCACGCCCCTTGCCCATTTCGCGAAAAATAACTGCTAACCCCTGTCTTATCATTAAGTCATCGAGAAAATAGCGTAACTTGTTCATTTTCAATAAACTCTAAGGAGCAATTTTTTTGCCCCTTTGTTTTCAATAAACTCTGAGGAGCAATCTTCATTTTTAAAATCGTTTTGTGTCGGCAGCGCCCAATTTCACCGTTTTTCCTCCACCCTTGGTCCGCGGACGCTGGAATCCTGGGTTGAAGACCGCGCCGCTTGAATGCGTCGGGACAAACAAAGGACTCGCGAGCCGGCATGACGCACCCCGCAGTAATTCTCTATAAGCTTATCATTCTACGCTATCAACGTCAAGATAAATCGGAATGATAAGAGGCTACACACTGTCGCTGCTTTATGTCCCATCCGTCCATTGTGATTCCTTTGGATGCCAAGTCATGTTCTTCCAGTATAATCGCACGCGGAATCTACGGAAGGTGTGCTGGATGAGAGGTGCTGGTCGCTGGTCCTTAGTTGCGGGAATAAGCGCTTCTATGTGTTTGCGCATGGAAGGGCGGGGCTTTAGCCCCGGCGCAAAACTCGGGAGGGAATTAGGGGCTTTAGCCCCTGAAGGGGTGTGGCTTCAGGGCCTAAAGGCCCATTGGACCTTCCGCCCGGAGGCGGTGGGGCTGAAGCCCCGCCCTTCCAGGGGGCGTGAAGAAAATCGCTTATTAATGCAACTTTACACCAAGTGCTGGGGACGGGATCTGCGACTCGGGATTCGGCCTGAGGACTGAGATCAGAAATCGCAAATCACCCATCGCAAATCGCCAATCACCAATCCCCGAATCCTTCGGCCTGTGGAGCCAAAATGCCT
>Ga0326728_10019094_pt1 | contig 13361 bp, 8 predicted proteins | sample MB3enrmetagenome_FD_207602 | JGI IMG/M metagenome (GOLD analysis project Ga0326728, IMG submission 207602) | Lab enriched peat soil microbial communities from McLean, Ithaca, NY, United States - MB31MN | ecosystem: Environmental > Terrestrial > Soil > Wetlands > Peat | place: USA: New York... | reverse complement strand
TCATTTCATCCGTTATGCGAGGATCTTGCAGGGAGCGCAGATACTTGTGACCCTTCCAGGATCCACTGGCCAGAATGACCGCCTTCTTGGCGCTGAAGTTGAGCCTTCGGCTTCCCGCCTTTACCACGACGCCGATCGCTCTTCCGGAGGTGCCGCCGTCCCGAATCAGTTTCGTCATCTCCGTCCCAAGCTGAATATCAACCCCTTTTGCCTTGGCCGCGGCTTCCAAAGGCTTGATCATTCCGGCGCCGGATGATTTCTGGGTTGGCGAAGACCCATACAACCAACCCGGTCCAAGCACGTTCCATTGGATGGAATGGCTTCTTACGGCTGGATTAAAGATCTGTACGCCGTGTTGCACCAACCAGTCGATGGTATCCCCACTGCGGTCGCAAAACGCGCGCAGGACCTCCGGAACGTTCCTCCGGTTCTCCCGAGACTTAAAATCCATGTAAAATGCATAATCGAGGTCGGCGGAATCGACAACGTTGGCGGATATTTGCGCCTGGCTGCCCCCTCCTACTCCAAGAAAACCCTGGCTAATGAGCGCGCACCCACCCACGACCGTGTTCTTCTCCACCAGGATCACGCTCGCACCTGCTTCGACAGCCGCGACCGTTGCCGGCATCCCAGCGGCTCCGGATCCGACCACAATGACGTCGGCTTCTTTGTCCCACTTCGCCGGTATGCCGGGAGTCTGTCTCTGAGCCGACGCCGGCGTGGCGGTCAAAACAAGACCGCCTATTGCCGCCGCCAATCCGCCAGCGGCAGTTCCGTTAACGAAATCTCTTCGTGACATTCTTCCCATCTGATCTTTCTTCTCGACGCTCATTGTCTTTGCTCCTTCTTCACCATGGATTTGCATTCTCTCAGTTCAGAACCGGGGACTTCCTATTATCTTTCGTCTTGCATGCCTTCCCGCCGTGAAAAAGCAAAACCCTCTCGAATTGAGTAGAGACTTTCTCAGAAGGCACCTGCGCTGTTTACCGCCTCTTTTCGATCTACCTCGGATTCGTAGAAATCGATCCATTCTTCGACCGGCTCGATAAAACGGCCGAGGAACACGATACCGGCGACCTTCAAATCCGGCAACTCGCTTCTGCGATTCGCTACACTCCATCCGCGCTTCATGCCGTGCGGGGCGAAATGACCCTGTAGCCGTAATCCGCCTGCTACTTCAACATACTTCCCTTGCTTCTGGACAGCGGATAGTCATCCGCCTCCATTTTGGCTTGCGTTGGACTTGCATGACAGTAAGCCTCCGCCGCGCTCGCCCTATGCACTTGAATTTGTTTTGCGATGAAACTTTAGCGATACACAGGGCTGTTTTGTCGGACAAGCGTCAATAGAGGTTCGGTTCAGGCAATACCGGGATTACAAATTCCGGTTCTGCTTTGAAAAAAGTTCTAGCGTCATTGACGACGGCGCTCCAATTGGAAATTGATGTATCTTGCCCGACCATGGGGGACGGTTTTTTCGCGTCAATGCTGAGAGTTTTGGCGGTGAGCACAAAGTCCGGCCCGACGGTCGCGAGAACCAGGCGAGTTTCGCTGGCTGCTCCATGGGCGAGCCCCAAAAATAGCGCGGTTGCTGGACCAAAACAGCTATTCGCGAAAGTTCGACCTGGCGTTCTGTTGCCAGCGCATTGGAGCGCGGTTCATATTTGCTCTCAGCCAGAACCGAAACGATCCACGGAATGGTTATCAGAACTGCCGGTGGCCGCCGGACAGGCAGCAGGAATTCCCCTAATCAGTATTTGGCGTGGGATCAAATTACTCAGCCGGATAATACTCCTCGACGTTGGTCGCATTCGGCCTGCGAAGTGAGCCTTCCTGAGGTGGCGCAACAAATCTGCTGATGGGTAGTTCAACGCATTGACCGATTAACTTGTCCTTTATAACATTCTTTTGTTGTTATAAAGTAACTATATGCTTTTGCACAATCTCTCGGTATGCGCAATCCCGTCGTCGCTATCGATGGGTTCGCACATTGTTAATAGGAGGACTCGAGATGCAATGGGATTTTATGACATCGGCGCTTTCGGCCACACTCAGGCGAGCCTTGCATGGGCGAAGCCTCGGACGTTGCCTCGTTTTGTTGTTCAGCGTGTCAGCAGCCGGGGCTCAGGTATCAGCCGATCTTTCAGGAACGGTCAGGGACCAATCCGGCGCGGTCATCCCCGGCGCCAGTGTGACCGTAAAGAATGTGGATACCGGGGTGTCCCGCAGCACTGCCACAGATTCCAGTGGCCACTATCAGGCCTCTTCGCTGCCGGTCGGGCAATATGAGATTCGAGCGGGGAAACCCGGGTTCACGGAAGAAGTGCGTACAGGAGTCCATTTGGTCGTGGGCCAGAGTGCTATGGTGGACATGGAGCTGCGAGTCGGCATGTCGAGCCAGCAAATTACGGTGACCCGAGGCGCGCCTATGGTTGGAGTGACCACGGCGGACGTTTCCGGTTTGGTTGGCGAACAGCAGATCAAAGACCTTCCGCTCAACGGGCGAAGTTACGATGAGCTTCTCACTCTCAATCCCGGAGTTGTCAATTTCACGTGGGAAAAAACCGGTGGGATCGGTGTTTCCAACTCGACGGTTGGAAATAACTTTGCCGTGTCTGGGAATCGCCCCCAGCAGAACCTATTCCTGTTGAATGGCGTGGAATTCACCGGCGCCGCCGAGAACAATATGCAGCCAGGCGGCACCAGCCAGCAACTGCTGGGGATCGATGCTGTGCGGGAATTCAACCTGCTGCTGGATTCCTATGGCGCCGAGTACGGGAAACGTCCAGGAGCGCAGGTCTTAATTGTCACCCAGTCTGGAACGAACCAGTTGCATGGATCTCTGTACGAATTCATGCGAAACAATGCATTCGACGCGCGCAACTTTTTCGATGGAAATTCCACTCCGGGCTTTCAGCGTAACCAGTTTGGAGTTTCTTTGGGAGGGCCGATCCAGAAGGATAAAACCTTCCTCTTCGGCAATTACGAGGGTTTCTACCAGCACCTGCATCAAACCGGCGTAGACCTCGTCCCCGACACAAACGCGCGGAATGGTTACTTGCCCTGCAAGCTTGTCAGCCCGACACCGAACCCTTGCCCTGCATCGGGGCTTGCGTTTGTCGGAGTTTCGCCTTTGATCAACGCCTGGTCCACGCCCAGCCCGGGCGCCTCGGATTTCGGGGGGATTTCAGAAGCGTTCAACAATCCTTTGCAGACGATCCGGGATGACTTCGGGACATTGCGGCTGGACCACATCTTCTCACCCAAAGATTGGCTGAGCGGCGTTTACACCATCGATGACAGCGCCGATTTCACGCCGACCAGCACGAATCTCTACAGCACGGATGTGGAAAGCCTTCGGGAGCAGGTGGCGAGCATCGAGGAAACCCATATTTTCTCCAGCAACCTGCTCAACACCGCTCGCCTCGGTTTTTCGCGTGCCGGTTATTTTTTCACCGGGGAACCGACCCCTGGTACCCCCGCGGCCAGCCTGCCCGGTTTCCTCGCGGGACACCCTGTCGGAGCAATCGTGGTTGGCGGTAGCGCAGCTTCGAATCCGACGGCACAATTGAGTCTGGCTGGAAGCAACAACGGAAGCAACCTCGACGTCGCCCGAAATCTATTTACCTATGAGGACCGTGTATCCTTTATCAAGGGACGTCATCAGTTGAGCTTCGGAGCCTGGTTCCAGCAACTCAGGTCGAACGAGAACCTAGCCCTCAGCCAGTACGGCCAAGCAACGTTTACCAGCCTGCAGACTTTTCTGCAAGGCACTGTGAGCAGTTTATTATTTGACCCCGCCCCTACACCGCTAAGCTGGCGTTCATGGTTCGGCGCCTGGTACGCCCAGGATGTGATTAGGCTAAGCCCGAAGCTGACGTTGTCGCTCGGCTTCCGCGATGAATTTACAAACGGGTGGAACGAGGCTTATGGCAGGGCAGCTACCTACACCTACCCGGACGGAGTCATCTCAGCTCAGCCAGCAATCGGAAGGTCAGCCTTCATCGTGAATAATGCAAAATTCCTGCCGCAACCGCGGGTCGGTCTGGCCTGGAGCCCATTTAGCGACAAGCACGCAACCGTGATCCGTGCCGGGTTCGGCATGTACAACGATCTTCAAGATGCACTGGGCTATCGCACGGATCAGAATGCGCCATTCAATCCAACGTACAGCCTCCCTAATTTCCCAGTCTCTCAGTTCCCTGTCCTGCCGACTGCTTCGGTTCCGGCCAGCGCAAAGTTGGTTCCTGGCGGAGTTCAGCCGGACTTGAAAACACCAACACTCATTTCCTGGTCGTTTCGGATCCAACAGGAGCTCACAGCCAATACCACTCTTACAGTCGGATATTCCGGATCTCACGGATATCATGAAATCATAGGGATCGACGCGAACGAGCCCTTTCCCGTGATTTGTCCCAACGCTCCGTGTCCCGCAACCTACCCGAGCAGCTTCCCTGTCGGCATTGCCGGCACTCCCGTTCCGGCGGGAACGTATTATGTCCCGACCTCCACCAAGCCCAATCCCGCGATTGCGAACACATGGACCTATTTTTCGGAGGGGGATAGCTCCTACAACGCCCTGCAAGTGGATCTGAATCACCGTTTCAGCTCCGGCCTGTCACTGCGCGCAGTGTACACTCGCGCCAAGACGATCGATGACGGGGATTCTCTGAACGCTACCACCTCGGGGGGCGAGCCAGCCCTTGCCTCGAATCCCTTTAACCTCCGTGCGGACAGGGGGCTGGCCAACTTTGACGTTCGGAATTCGGCAGCGATCAATTTAAGCTATGCGTTGCCTTTTGGGCCAAATAAGTACTTTCTGACCAGCGCAAGCGGCATAGCCAAAGCGCTGGCAAGCGACTGGACTGTGAACTCGATTGTGACAATACAAAGTGGTTTCCCGTTTACACCGCAACTTAGCTATAACCCTTCGAACAACGGCGACACGCGGAACCCGGTGCGCCCCTTTGTGAATCCCGCATTTACCGGCCAGGTGATTTTAGGCAACCCGAATCAGTGGTTCACCCCGGCCGCTTTCCTTGCACCTCCGAGCAACAGCGGATTCTACGGGAACCTCGGAAGAGATACGTTGATTGGGCCGGGACTGGGCACATGGGATTTGTCTTTCCTTAAGGACACTCCGATTCATGAAAGACTCCGACTGCAGTTTCGAGCGGAGTTGTTCAACCTCTTGAACAGGGCCAACTTTAATACGCCCAATGCGATTACGTTTACCCCGACGGGGGCTTCACCCACGGCAGGAGTGATTACAAGCACGGCAACGACAGCACGGCAGGTTCAATTCGGACTGAAGCTGCTTTGGTAGCAACGAGCTTGATCCAAGAATACTGAAGTAGCCCATGAACACATGCATTGAATCGGCCAGCTCTTAATTGCAAGGGCAGAAGCACGGACGAGCTGCTCGTCCGTGCCTGTGAGACGCAGATGCACCACAAAGGAGTGAGATAAGATCGCAAGCGGCAATAGAAGCAACCGTGATGCACAGTTCTTGCTGTCTCTAAAAGGAGGACCGTGTCGGGAGCGTCCGGATATGGCGTTGGAATCTAAGCCTCCATAGCGGCAAGGCCAGACCGCTCGAATGGGCCAGTGAACTTCTTCCAACGCTCAATCCAGCCGCTCAAAGCGGCATTGGAACGGCCGCGGTAAAACCAATCGCCTAAGAATTGCGTGGCCCGGATGGTCTATTTCAGATGGTCAGAGCTGTGAAGAGGCTGCCTTGACTGCCTATTTCCTCCGTGTTAGTCAATGTGTGTGCTTAAAGCTGCGGGGCAACCCTTGCGTGTTCTTTTTTTGATTTCCATCCTGTTAGCACCAGCTGCCCTTCCAGCGCAGCTCAATCAGCAGATTCAGCTTCCGGAAGAAAAGTCATTTGGCTCAAAGTTCTTCGATCAGCTGCGCAGCATCTTTGGCAGATTCCGCGATGCTGACCTCAGGCGCGTGTTTCAAATGGCGGACCCGATCCGATGCGCCGAGCTTGTAGTCAATAAAGGAGAATGGAGGACGGTCGCTTTCTTCAATGAGGACCGTAATCTGGGCGAATGGTGCAGCAACAGCCTTGAGGAAGTGAAGGCGAATCTGTTTGTGTACATCTTCAAGGGGCCCTGCCGCAGAGATCAAGGAACGATCCATGTGACCACCGAGTTTCCGGTGCAATCAAGCATCGACGCCTACAACGAAAGGAAAATCGGCCTGGATCAGGTCCGTGTCCATGTCAATGCGCCGGTGCGCACTGTTTTTGATCCAAGGAGTCTGGTGTACAGTTTCGAGCTCCCTTATCTGTTCCTGCTGGAGCGACGGAGTACCGGAAACGTCTACAGCCTTGTTGCGCCCCATCCTGAAGACAGTTATGCCACAGATGTGACAAGCCGTTGGGAATGCAAAGCCGTAAAATCAGACGATGTGACCTATCGATTCTTGATTTGCCGGACGGCAACGGTAACTCGCAATACAGCCTTGAGAAGTCAGAAAAATGATCTGACCTTCGGTGCATCCGCTTACTACATCCTGTCGGACGGCATGGAAGCACACACGACCGTGCATTTAATGTTTGGCGACAAGGGCGGTCAGATCGACAACACGCAAACCCCAGCACCGCCTGCCGCCGAGCATGCGCCCCAGTTTGCGACAGGCGCGGAAGCGGGGATGCGTGCCAGGGGCTGGCAAACGCCGGATGTCCTCTTAAAAGTCGTCGACGTGGGGAAAAACGAGTTCAGGCTCCGCTTCAACCCTCTATCATGGACTGGCAAGATTGCCTCCCCCGAATTCCTGTCCAACCAGAGAATGTCGAGCTCTCTATCGGCCGAAATGCAAGAAGACGTCTATTGCGCCTGGCGTCCAAAAGCTGCGAATCTGGTAGGCCGCCTATTGGCAAACGACCCGGATGAGGATGTCTCATTTTCTATGGAGGCGTTTGACAAGAGCAGTGAGTCGGCTGCGTCGATCGTTTTCGACATGAAAACGCATGCCGGTGTTCCTCTCGGGACCCTGCAATGCTTCTTCCCGGGTACCAAGCCTGCGGCCAATATCACTTTCAATCGCTGGGTTTCCATCGTTGGCAGCCATCTCACGCTGGAGATCCGACGGTAGGGCGGTATGGTATCGTCAAGTTGGGATGGCTCACTGTTTCAATGATCGCAAATCCTCCCGACTATCACCGATATCGATTCCCGCGTGATGTCATCACCCATGCCTCGTGGCTTTGCCACCGTTTCTGCTTGAGTTTCCGAGATGTCGAGGATCTGCTCGCACAGCGCGGGATCGCAGTCTCCTACGAGACTATTCGACAGTGGCGCCGAAAGTTTGGAGCAAAATACGCCCGCACACTCAGGCACCGGCAAGGTCGATTGGGCGACGTCTGGCACTTGGACGAACCATTCGTGACGATCCACGGTGGAAAACAGAATCTGTCGCGCGCTGTCGCCCAAGACGGAGTCATGATATGCATTCTGCTGCAAAAACGCCGCAATCAATATGCGGCCGAACGCTTTTTTCGGAAGCTATTGAAAGACCAGGGGCGCGTGCCGTGGCAGCTTATCACCGATAAACTGAGAAGCCGTGGGGCGGCGCACCGGACCGTCATGCCATCGGTTATCCACAACACCGGGCTTTACGCCAGCAATCGAGCTGAAGTCCCACACCAGGCGACCCACAGCGCGAACGACCAATGCGAGGATTCCCATCCGCCGGTCAAGCACAACGATTCCTGTCGGTCCACGGGGTTATCCAGAATCCCTTCCGGGTGGGACGCCACCGGTTGCGGTCAGCCACCCATTGGATCCCGCGAGACCGCTCCCTCCTGGTTTGGAAAGAGGTAACCTGTACCTGCTAGGTTCGGTCCTGTCGATGATTAAACTGACAATCCCCTCCAGCCCAGTGCGGCGAGACATAATCCTGGAAAACTGGAAACCTTCAACTTCAACGACCGGCTGAAAGGATTGTCTCCCTTTGAACAATCAATCTTACTTACAGAATTGAGACCCGTCGAATGCCACGACCAAGCCGGGGAATTGGCTCGTTCACCGCTTGCGTTCCTCTTCCATAACCATCCGGCGGGATGATTGTACTTGGCTTACCGCCAACCAGATAGCGAAGATCGGCCGGCGTCCAGGTCGCTTAGCGAGTATTGCCTCGACTTGACGATTTTGAGGCGTAGCCCCTTGTCCAGCTCTTGGTCTATAATAAAATATTTTCTGGCCACGTGCTGATCTATGAGCGATCTACGAGGTTCTAACTTGCCGAAAAGCAACGGCTCCCGAACCCGCCGTTGCATTCTTGTCGCCAACATTTTCCGCGCTCTCTCGCTGACCGCCACTCAGTTTAAAAGTCTCTTAAGCATAAAGTCATCCTGTCCCTAATCTTCTTGTCTCATGGACTTAAGAGGAGCATTATCCCTATGCAAAACCAATCCCGCGCACTGGCAATCCTCGGCACCGGCTCGGATGTCGGCAAAAGCGTTGTCGTTGCCGCCCTCTGTCGCATTTTCAGAAACCGCGGCCTGAACGTCGCACCCTACAAAGCACAGAACATGTCGAACAATTCCTATGTCACCCTCGAAGGCGGCGAGATGGGGCGTGCCCAGGTTGTCCAGGCCGAAGCCTGCGGAATTGAACCGCATACCGATATGAATCCCGTCCTGTTGAAGCCCAACTCCGATCTCGGATCTCAGGTCGTCCTTCAGGGCAAAGTCATCGGAAATAAATACGCCGCTGAGTATTTCAAAGACACGTCCGCCCTCTTCGCCAAAGCGAAAGAAAGCCTTGCGCGGCTTAGAGAAAAACATGATCTGATCCTGATCGAAGGTGCCGGTTCCTGTGCAGAGGTCAACCTGCGTTCCCGCGATTTTGTAAATTTTGAAACCGCCCATGCCGCCAACGCTCCGGTCATTCTGATTGCCGACATCGATCGCGGCGGAGTCTTCGCTCAGATTATCGGCTCCCTTGAAGTTATGCCGGAACGCGACCGGCAGCGTGTCGCCGGATTTATCATCAACAAGTTTCGTGGCGACGCCTCGCTGTTCGACGACGGCATCCGTTATCTCGAAGAAAAAGCCGGACTGCCCGTGCTTGGGCTGATCCCCTTCTACCGACACATTGAAATTGATCCCGAAGACGGCATGCCGCTTGAAACCGTCATAGATCCGCCGGAACGCCCGCAAGCCGGCAAGATCAATATCGCTGCGCTCCGCCTGCCGCATATTTCAAACTTCACCGACTTCAATCCGCTTATCCGCAACCCAGCCGTGCGCTTCCATTATCTTGCCAAAGTCCGATCGCTCGAGGGTTATCATGCCCTGATTCTACCCGGCACAAAAAATGTCCGTTTCGATCTTCAGTGGCTGCGTGACACCGGCTGGGAAAGCCCGATTCTGGATTTCGCCCGCAGCCAAGGACGAGTTCTCGGCATCTGCGGCGGCTACCAGATGCTGGGCAGGACGATATACGATCCTCTCGGCATTGAAGGTAACCCCGGCAGTTCAACAGGCTTCGGCCTGCTCGACATCGAAACCGTGCTCGAACTGGAAAAAGTTCTCTCCCGTTCACAGGGAACGCTCGCCGACGGCACCCAGATCGATGGCTATGAAATTCACATGGGTCGAAGCACTCCTGGACCGGGTGCCAAGCCACTGATTCAAATCAGTTTCCGCAACCGCAGCGCCGTAAGAGATACAGACGGCGCCGTGTCCACTGACGGCCTCATTTCGGGATCCTATTTTCACGGCCTTTTTGACTTTCCGGATTTCCGCAACCGTTTCCTCAAAACGACCAATCCTGCCTATGAGACCGAAGATGCTCAGGCGGCCGCTGAATTCAAACAGATTCAGTACGACCTTCTCGCCAAGCATTTCGAGCAACACTTGAATATGAAAAAGCTGAACGAAATTCTTGGACTACACCTCTGATTCACAAAAACTCCGGCATAGCGGCCGCACCTTCACGGTTTTTTTCGAGTTGAGGCAGACAGAGCCCGGTTTTGCTCCGCGCGGTTTGGGAACAGTTGTTGACTTGATGCAGGAAACGGAAACCGCTCCAGCGTTGCGGGCATTGTTGTGCCACGCGGTAATGCCTGCGGCTCTAATCAGATCGACCGTTGGCCCTTCAAACTGATATTTTGCATGTAAACCAAAGGAAGCAATCGGTCAGCGAAAACCCAGCCCGAAAAAGAATCGGAGCGTGGGCCGAGGCTTGGGGCAGGTCATCGCCTAAGAGCCTGGCCCCAGAATAAGACAAACCATCAAAAGCCATTAAAAACTGGTTTCCCTGCTCCGAACAGGACGCACCATTGGCACAAATACCTACATGAACCGCGTCCTGAGCGCCTTTCGGAACGGACATAGGATTAGTGAGGGAATCTGCTCGCATCGGAAGTTTTTTTGTTTTGCTCTTCTTGCCATCGCTGAAATGTGCCAGCAAATAAATGTTCTAGGGGAGGGTTGCTCTTCCCTGTGGCGCAATGGATCTTGAAATGCCTCAGTTCAACACCACGCAGCTCCGTGAGATCTATGCGTCTCACCATGGCGCGCTTCAGAACGATCTGACCGCAGGGTGTTCTGTGTCCTCTCGACCGCAAACAACGCCGCAACTGATTTTATTCCCAGGGAATTGGCAGATGTCACGGTTCCCCAAAGAGCCTCGCGGGGCTTTCGTCTTCTTCCAGGAGTATGGAGATAGCTCTATTGGTCCGCTGATGCAAGGGGAGAACTTCCACGGGCCGGACGATACCTTCCGTGCGATGGTCTCGATGTTCACACTGCTCCTGAGTACATAAATTTTTCAATTTGTTGATTTTGGCTTCGTCCCACAGAATTCCGCCGACGAAAAATGGCCATTCCCTGCCACAGCGGAAACCTGACCTAAAACCGCTACACTCCGGGGCCGCATGGGCTGTTTGGGACAGTTGGTCTATCTGACAAGGGTAGGCACTACCGGGAGCGAGACAACCGCATGACGAAGCCATCGAAGGTCGCACGACGGTGTTGCACTCGACGGCATGGCGTGCCGAAATTCGAGCTGAACGTCTTACCGCCAGTGCCGCAACGATATCGACACGCCATTTCCCACGGCTAGTGTTGTAGAAGCCATGTCGGATGATGGCTTCTACACCCGCACTTCGACCTAAGGGGCTTTGTTGGATTCCGAGACTCTTAACCGATCCTTGACCAACCGGCCCTTGTGCCGTTTCGTCGCGCTCTTGCTGCGAACTGCACTGAGTTACTCCCAGCCGGTCGGCGAATTGTAGGGCACGACGATCCCGATCGCCTCTATCTCGTGGATCTGGCCGCCCCAGATCTTGTAGATGTGCATCGCCGGCATGTCGAAGGACCGCTGGCTGGTCATGTCGGCCTCTTGCCTGTCCGGGTTGCCGAAGATCGTGAACTTCTTCTGCGTCATTGGATGCCGGAAGTGCGAGAAGCCGATCGCCAGGCCCGTCACGGTGTCGGCGATCTCCACGCGGCGATTTTCGATCGTGGTGATGTACTGGAAGACCCCGGAGTCAATCTGCGAGGTGCAATCCTGCATGCCCACTAGGCTAGGCGGACGCGGTGTCCCGCCGCCAGGAATGCCTCCGCCCAGTGAAGGGCCGCCAGAGGGCGCCGTGCGCATGCCGTTCTCATGACGTTCACAATCCGGTGCGAACGGCGCGAGGTGACCGTTGTTGTTGTCCAGCGCATCGTAATAGGACTTTGCGATGTGGATCAGCCGGCCGTGCGAATCCGCGTATTCATAGGGAATCTCCAGCGGGATAGCCGGACGCGGCTTCTGCAGATTCTGATTGTTGCCGTCGCGCATCGCTACGACCAGGTGTTCGGCCTCGACGATCTTGCCGTTCACCACCTTGAGCCGGAAGCCGACCTGCGCCGGCTTGCCGTCGGTCTGCATCACAACGAGGCCGCCTACCTCCTGTAAGACCGGGTCCGGCACCACGATCTTGAACTCTGTCGGCGCAGACGTAGCTGTCTTCCACAGTCCCTCGCCAGGCTTGATGCGCTTCACGTTCTCGACAACTTTCACATCGCCAGCAAGCGGCACCTTTCCCGGATCATGCGCAACCAGCGCGGCCAGATAAGTGTCTGCCAGCTTCAACAGTGCGGCACGGTCCAACCCGGCATCGGCGGCCTGCGCCATCATCGCCATTGCGGCCAGCGCAATCGCGCCCAGCCATACATAGAGCTTCTTCATTTTCATGTCGCTTACTCCCAGCCACTCGGTGTGTGGTGCGGTATCATGAACCCGTCGATAGGAAGAACAAAGACCCTATTAAAGGGCAAGTTCTCCTTGCGATTTGGCATGTTATGTTAACTACGCGCGTTTAGTGTGCCGGTGTGCCGGCACGCCGGATAATATATCATAGGTTTCTGAGATAGCACTAGCGGCATGCGGAATCACCTTCGCCTCGACCAGCATGCAGAACGGTCGGGGGCGTTTGGTGAAATTCAGCCGCTGCTTTTCAGGAATGCCTCTCCCTCGGATTCCTGATCCCCATCAAGATTCCTTTCTCTGGGGCTCTTGCATCTTCCTGCCCCGTAAAGCTATGCCTACGATTTTGCAGACACTTGACACAGGATTTTCCAGCGTGTTTTCCTGGTGATGTGCGACAGGGGTGCGCGGCTCCTTTGCTCCTTTTGTTTATGCACCAGGAGAGGATAAGGTAGGCCTCCGATGACATTCATCGACGGTTGGGTCAAGCGCGAGAGTTTTCCGGTGAAAAATAAGAGCGCATGTCAGGAAGCGCCGGGCATCGGCTGCAACAGCCTCTCCGAGTCCGAGTGCATGGCGTTTAAGGGGCGTCCATCCAAGTTGAAGTTCGGAACGGAGGTTTCCCAGGCAACGGGCAGGTAGTGATCCTGCATTCGCGGCTTTTTACTCCCCGAATTCCGGCGGCTTACATCCTGGTTACACGTCGAGAATTCCAAAAAATCCCGGTGCAAGATCGTGGCGCCCGCAGTGAAACAACCTAAAACTGGCCTACCCAGAGTCACCCCAGGGCAGGCAGCTTGTCATTTCTTTCGACAAGGAAAGCCGCCTGGGTATTTGGGAAAATGGATGGGAAAAGTGGAGCAATCAAGAAGCATGCCCCTGGCTGTCCAGCAGCGATTCCGCATCGATGATTTTTCACCTGAGGCAACCCGAATTCCCACAGGTAGTTGAAATCTAACCCGAACACTTGAGCAAATTCGCATTCGATTTTTATGCTTGACAGTTGCTCGTATCTGATATATGTATAGTATATCAGACAGGAGGAATCGTGAACCGAACAGAGTTTCCCGCCCTGGAACGCTCCCGGCGCTCTCGCGTCGCGCAACTGAGCAGCTCCAGCCGGCTTATGCGCGGAACCCTCACCATT
>Ga0326728_10019092_pt1 | contig 13362 bp, 9 predicted proteins | sample MB3enrmetagenome_FD_207602 | JGI IMG/M metagenome (GOLD analysis project Ga0326728, IMG submission 207602) | Lab enriched peat soil microbial communities from McLean, Ithaca, NY, United States - MB31MN | ecosystem: Environmental > Terrestrial > Soil > Wetlands > Peat | place: USA: New York... | reverse complement strand
AACACGAGAGTTAGCTTAAAAAGATCTCCAAGAAAACGAGTTTATGTAATAACTAAAAAGATATTCAAAGCAGGAAAAGTGCTTGTCACTGTTGTTCATAGAGTTAATATGAAGATGTTGTGTACAGCTTTTTGTTAGAATCTCTATCAGTTGATGACATTGAAAATGAAGGGGGTATTTTTAGGATGGCAGCAGCTCTCTTTAAAATCAAAGCATAATTAAAAAAAACCGGGTCAAAATGTGAAAAATTATGGAGAAAGATTTGGACAGGATTCTCGCGAAGGAAAAAATTAGAGGTAAATTGGAATTCTCTTAAATAATATTTACTTATTAATATATGATCTACAGCAACTATACTTGTATACTTTACATCAATTCGGATCCTTACTAAAAAATATGATACTATGAGAGCTTGTGGTAAGTGAAAGAAAAAAAATGACAACATTATTAGTGTTTGATGGAAGTGACTTTTGATGTAATCATAGATTGATAGAAGCCTATTATTTTCAGTATTCGAACAGGGAATTATTCTTTAGTAATGCTTCTACAAAGCCTATATGACATTTCTCCCAAAATGCTCACTAAACAGCGCAAAAAATTTAATTAATATAGGCTTATCCTAAGGGAAATTAATCCCGAAATGTTCTCTAACTTGAATATTTTTTGACATAGTTCGGAAAAACAGTGCTATAGATTATTGATACTATCTGCGAATGAGGAAACGAGTACCTTATCAGATATATAAAAATGATTGTTCAACTGGCTGCTTCTATTAATCTTGATTTTTTTTCTGATTTTTTGAGAGATTTATCCTCTTAATTCGAAGAGCAAAAATAAAAATTCACTCAACAAGTAAAAATAAATCCTATCCTTTCTATGTTGATTATTAGTATTGGGCACTGTTTTTATCAATTAAAGAATGTAACCAATTTAAATATATTTAACAATATTTTCAGAAATATTTGACATTTTGGGATATTCGTTTATAATGTCAAAAGGTCTGAAAACACAGAAAACTTTCGGAATAGGGGAGATACCAGGTTAAACACATGACACAAAAAAAAGAATATATGCGCTATTTTACTAAAAAAAGTTGCTACCCAAACCAAGCTGAAGCAATGGAGAAAATTAACTCAGCTCTCTTACAGGAGAAAATCGTACTTTTTGAGGGAGCATGTGGGACTGGCAAGACTCTGAGTGCACTTGTTCCTGCATTAAGTGCGAGAGAACATCTTGACAAAATTATTATAATAGTTACTAATGTTCATCAACAGATGATCCAATTTATAAACGAAGCAAAAGAGATCTCCTTAAATAATAGTTTAAAAACGATTGTACTTAAAGGCAAGACTTCTATGTGCCCTGAAAATCTCGATTATGATGAATGCAAACTAAATGGTGAAAATACATACGACCTTCTTGAACTTGAACGGGAAGTTTCATCAAAGGAAAAAGAGCTAAAAGAAATTTATACAAAATATAAACAGACAAAAGATACTTCTTTTTTTGCTCTCATGAACGAGCTTAATAAAGAAGTCGAAGAAGCTCGGAAAAAGGCTCAGTCTTTGAGGGATCATCACTGTCCAAAGCTCTATGAGGTCCTGAAATTCGAAGGAGATGAATTTTCATCCTGGCTCTTTTCCGATGTAAGGAGTCCAGAGGAAGTGATGAAATACTCACAGGACCGAAATATGTGTGGATATGAGCTGCTCAAAAGGGAACTCAAAAATACCAAACTTCTTATATGCAATTTCCATCACGTACTCAGTGCCGAAATTTTCATGACTCTTCTGAAGTGGCTTGAACGCGACCTGGGAGATATTATCCTCATATTTGATGAGGCACACAATATAGAGGCATCTGCTCGTTCTCATTCCTTCATAATGCTCTCAGAATTGATTATCGAGAAATCTCTTTATGAAGTAGGCGAAATTTCTGAACCTGGCAGCTCTTCGGTATTTGAGGTAGGCAATAGCCCAAGAAATGGCATCCCACTCGACAAGGACTATGCAGTCAGACTTTATGCGAAAAGATTATTTTCTTGCCTGCTGAAAACTCTCACTAGCATATATAACTCAAAGTTGACGTCCGGAGAAAAGAGCAGGCTTGGAAAAAAATGGCAAGATATTCAGATCAGTGACCCTTATGAGCGTCTTGACATTCTGAAAGCTCACTTTTTGCGGGATGCTAAGAAAGAAGGGTTTGAAGATGAAGAGAAGATCCTGATCCTACTTAGAGAAATAAAAGAATTTGGAGTTAGGCTGGAAGCAATCTATGCAGAAAATTACAAAAAAGGAATTCATTCAGTCTCTAAACGTTCTCATATCAGGTACGTTGCCGATTTTTTGTCTTCTTACATTATACTTTCAGACAGACAAAACTATTACCCCATTTTGAATGTGCGCAGGGATTTAAAAAGTAATAGGTTAGTCGGCAGGATTGAACTTTTTACATGTATTCCCAAAAACATTACTCAACCATTGTTTGATTCCGTTTATGCGGCCTTGCTCATGTCAGCTACACTTCGCCCCTTTGAGATGATCAAGTCAACACTCGGTATCTACCGGGAAGTGGAAGAAATTTCCTATGGGACTACCTTTCCCAAGGAAAGAAGGCTTACACTTTCAGTTTCAATTCCTCCTCTTTTTGCAAAAAATCGGGATAATCCCGAAACTCTTGAGAGTTTGAAAGAAGCTCTTCTTGCAGCCACTGTCGCATCTTCAGGAAACGTGATCATCTATTTTCAAAGCTATGCTGAAGCACTCCGCTATGCTAAAATCCTTGAGCCGGAGCTTTCTATCCCGATATTCCTTGACGAGGTAGGGTGTTCAACTCAGGGAATCCGACAGGAATTTTTCAGAATCGGGGAGCAAGGAGGAAAATCTTTACTTATAACTTATCTCTGGGGAACATTGACTGAAGGCGTTGATTTCAGAGATAATCGTGGTAGGACAGTTATTGTAGTAGGGGTAGGATATCCGGCTCTAAACGACCGAATTAAAGCAGTCGAATCTGCTTATGATAATGTTTTCGATTGCGGGGACGGCTGGAGATTTGCAGTTCAGGTGCCAACGATCAGAAAAGTAAGGCAGGCTATGGGAAGAATAGTCCGTTCTCCGGAGGATTTTGGAATTAGGATACTTATGGATTCTAGATATCAGGGTTCCCAGATCCGTAAGCTAGGTAAATTTTCAGTCTTTGAGCATTTCCCTCCAGAAGAAAGAAAAGAATTCATTGATGTTACCCCCAAAGACGTAGGAAGCTTGGTGGAAAATTTTTTTGCGTATATTGAGTTGAATGATCAAGAAAAAATGGAAAAGAAATCTTCGGCTCCAAGGCAGCTTAATTTTGGAAATCTTGCCGGAAAACTCTGAAATACTTGAAACAGTAAATAATTTCTATTAAATTATTAACTTTTTTTATTCCAGTCGAATACCTCGCAGCTTGCTGTAGGGGTGAGAACTGGCTCAGAAATATGATTAACTAACTGAGTTACAATTTGAGATACCTTAAAGTAATGTGTCGATTTTAGGCAAAATAATAAATCTCAAGAAATTATGATGTAGGGAATCACATCTATGAAAAACGCAATTATATACATTAAAGAAAATTTCGATAAACTCCTATGCATTTGATTATTGAAGAGTTAAAATAACTTAATGATAATTTTTACTCATAAAAATTAGTTCTGATTTTACTCTCAAATATTAATATGATCTTTTTTAGTCAGTTGGAGAAAAAATTGCTGAAATTGAGTCCGTAATTGATTGAAAATTTTTTCATATCATTTTTGAGTCCATATATTTTTTACAAAAAAAAATTAAGAGAAGATTTGAAGCTGACGTAATCATTATGTTCAAAATGCTTGTTCTACAGCAATTGCATGTCTTTCCGACTTTGAACTTGAGAAACAAAGTATTGATCGAATTTCTTTCAGAATATTTTTTGATTTTCATGAGTACATAACAGACAGTACTATAGTCTAATCATTAAGGAAAAAATATTGATAACTACAAAAAAGAAAAAAATGTGAGCATTCTCAAAGCCAACTTTATTGCCTTAGTTTGAAAATAAAAAAATGAAATGATTCAGAACGCTACTTATATCCATTCAGATAAGGGATATACAAAAGCTGATAAACCTCATAAAAATGAAGCGAAAAAAAGGATAAATCAGAGATAGACCCTGGACAAAAAATGTTGTAGGCCACACTTTAAGTGTAAACTTCACATCATATTAGACAGGGATTATAAGCTAATCAGAAGATTCAAAACAACAAATACATAAATTCATGATTTTCAGATAGATTCATCAGAAAAAAATGTAATGGTTTACCGAGGTAGAGGATACTTTGGAGCAAAATCATAAGGTTATGACCAACAATGAAAAGAGCAGTAAAAAAAATCTCTGGAATAATGAATATACTGAAGAACAAGAGGATCATCTCAAAAAAGCTCCATGAAATGAGTTTATGCAGTAACTAAAAAGATATTCAAAGAAGAAAAAGTTCTTGTACTACTGTTTAAAGATTAAATCTGAAGATGCTGTGTACAGCTTTTTGTTATAATATCTACCAGTTAATGAAATTGAAAAAAAGAAATTAAATAATAGCGGTAACTATCTTTAAAATCAAAGAATCATAAAATAGAAAAAAGTTGGGAAAATACAGAAATTGGTTAGAAAGATTTGGACAGGACTTCCGCGAAGAAAAAAATTAGAGGTAAATCGGAATCCTTTATAAGATAAGAACATGTTCAAAATTACCATTTGCATAGACGCTATTGTTGTAATTCAATGTATCATGTATAATATTTTTAATGTATTAAGGTAAGTTATTTAGATTGCAGTATATAATATGAAATCAGTAATCAGTCAGGATATTATTGACTAGTAACAGACGGAATTGAGGAATTATATAATATTCCAATAAAATTACTTCTGAATTACTTAATGAAATTTAATCAAGGAAGAAATCTAGCGCTTCTTTTTCGATTAATAGAGGTATAAATCCAAAAATAGACTCCAACAAAAAAATCACAAATTAGTTTAGTGGATAATATGCTAGATTTCTACTTTAGGCCTTTAAAATTATTGATTTTCTCGAGGCGATTATAAAAAAAATGGAAATTATTGGGTGTATGGATGAAATTTTTTCTTATAAACAATTAAGGAAAAATTCTAAACTAATAAGAATCTTCATTCTGAATTACAGCAAATTGAAACTGCTGACAATGAAGAAATTTTAATATAGGACTGGTATACTTAGGATCAAAATCTATCACATGTGCATTTTTGAAAATGATTTTTTTGAGATATTATGTCTATGATTTTGTAATTCAACGCGTAAGCTCCATATCATAACTTCCAGCAGCTTATTGATCTCAGGGGAGTGAAGGCATACATAAACACATCTCGAAAAAGGAGAGATAAAGGATGATAATAATGATTTTGATCTGCGGAGAAGGGCTTGGCCACACAAGTAGATGCCTTGCACTGGGGAAAGAGTTTCTTGCAGCTGGTCACAAAGTGCACTTTGGAGCCTATGGATACTCAAAAGAATTGGTCGAAAAAACTGGGTATGCTGCGCATAAAATCCCTTCAGAAATAGTACTAGTTGGAAAAGCAGGGGCCTTGGATTTCAAAGGGTCAATTGAAGCAACTCTTAAAAACAACCAAATTCTGGGTGGGCCGAAGCTCCTGAGACTTATAAAAGATATAAACCCTGATATCATTCTCTCAGACAGCTATTATCTAGGAGCCCTTGCTGCCTTTACGCTCAGAATTCCGATATATCTTATCATCAACCAGTCAAATATGGAAGAATTTTTCAAAAACAGAGGAGTATTTCTCAGGATTCTTGGGGGAGTTGCAAAAAAGTTTTACAACAAGGTTTTTGAAAAAGTGGACAAACTGATTATTCCTGATTATCCACTTCCGTATACGGTCTGTATGAAAAATCTGAGTTTTACCCCTAAACTCGAAGCAAAGCTGTTTTACAGCGGTCCTCTTATAAAAGAAAGGTATGAAGAAGTGAAAGAAATTTCTCTCAAAAAACCACACGTTGTTTCTCTAATAGGGGGGTTCGGATATAGAGAATTTATTTTCAAAAAAGTGATCGAAACAGCAAAACTCGATCCATCAATTCATTATACACTCATTTCAGGCCCTTCCTTTAATCCCTCAAAACTGTTTGACCTGCCAGAAAATGTGCAAGTCCTTAAGTTTATAAAAGACACTTTCCCATACCTCAAAAGTTCCGAGGTAGTCATAGCTCCGGGCGGGCACAGTACTATAATGGAAGCCCTTAGCTTTGGGATCCCGATCCTTTCTTTTCCTGACAAAGAACACAGAGAACAGGAGAATAATGCTAAAGTGATCGAGGAGAAAGGCTATGGTATGATGCTAAGTTATTCTACTCCTCCTGAAGTCATTCTTGAATGCATTCGGGAAGTTATGGAAGAGGATATGTACCTGAACAATACTAAGAGACTACGCAGGATTGCAGGAGAGCTGAGAGGGCCTAATGCTGTCAGAGAAATGATTGAAGAAAAAATTAGTGAGAATATTCACTGAAAAAGTTTTTACAATAGTTTTCTGAAAAGGCTTTTTATTACTCTCGTAGATTTTCATGACCAGTGATTTGGTTCATCCCCTACCTAAAGGCCAAGGTATTTTAGACTCACAGCGCCCCCAAAGTAGTAAATAAATATCTAATCTGGTCAAATAAGATGAATTTACTTTTTTTGTAAGTTAAAGCAATAACTTATCCAACTGCAATATCTTTTTATTGTAGGAAATAGAAAATATTATATAGAAATAAATAGGAAGAAGGAAAGGAATATGAGGCTTCCTAGTTACGAATATAAATTTTGTGGGATGAATATATACTAAATACTGGCACAACAGGTTTTATGCTGCTTGCGACAAGCCTTGTGATGCTTATGACTCCTGGTCTGGCATTCTTTTACGGAGGTCTTACCTCAAAGCGAAATATTTAAGGAATTATGATGCAGAGTTTTGTTTCTCTCGGGAGGACAACTGTATTATTGTTTTTAGTCTGTTGTTCTCTGTGCTTCAGCGGAGGAGAAGGCGCAATCATAGGAAACTTGGACAAAATATTTTTGCATGGAATTACTCCAACTACTATGTTTGGAAACGGGGAAATCCCAGAACTCGTCTTTGTAGCCTACCAAATGATGTTTGCAATCATTACTCCAGCTCTGATTACTGGAGCATTTGCAAATAGAATTACTTTTAAGGCTTACATCATCTTCTTAATCAGCTGGCAGCTCTTTGTTTACTATCCTTTTGTGCATATGATATGGGGAGGGGGCTTGCTTGCAAAAATGGGAATTCTTGATTTTGCAGGTGGGATCGTGGTTCATGCAACAGCGGGATTTGCAGCCCTAGCGTCGGTATTTTATGTGGGTTCAAGGATGTATAAACATTCAAAGCCAAACAACATTCCCTTAATTGCTATAGGAACTGCACTTCTCTGGTTTGGATGGTATGGCTTTAACGCTGGCAGTGAGCTTCATATGGATGGAATTACCTCACTTGCATTCATGAACACAGATGTTGCAGCTTCTTTTGCAGCAATCACTTGGATGATAGTTGATTGATTCAAGGAAACGAAACCAAAGTTTGTAGGGCTTTATGGACAGGAACAGTTGCTGGTCTTGCAACTGTCACACCTGCAGCAGGCTTCGTGTCCTTGCCAGTAGCTGCGCTGATGGGTATACTCGGAGCCATTGTCTGCTATTTTGCGGTACACATCAAAAATAAGATGGAATGGGATGATGCCCTGGATGTATGGGGCGTTCATGGGATTGGAGGAGTGACTGGGACAATTCTCCTAGGAATCTTCGCTTCAAATGTCGTAAATCTGGCAGTAACCAATGGACTTCTTTATGGCGGAACTTGGTTCTTTATCAAAGAAATCGTGGTTGTTGCTGGCGCTTCAATTTATGCATTTGTGTTTACCTATATTATTCTGATATTCATAAATCTAATATCTCCGGTCAAAGCTTCAGATGAAGAACAGCTCATAGGTCTCGATATCTCTATCCATGGTGAAAGTGCTTATGACTAGATTCACCACTAGATTACGCCAAATTCCATTAAAACCTATCGAAAAATCTATATCCAGATGAATGTGCTACAATAAGGCATTTTTTAAAGAAAATAATCAGTTCTGAAAAAGTGGATTAAGCGTAAAATCCCTGGGTTAAAGACCAAGGGGATCTATAAAAATATTCTTAATAGTTCTAAGCAAATATTATTTCTCAACGTTGTTTGGATCTTTTTTGCTTTAAAATTGGAGCAGTGGGGAGCGGGGGTAGGAGTTGATGGACGAGTACCAATAATTTGCCCAAAAGCAGCTCCATCAGGTTATGAATATGTAGTTGTAACTCTATATCTATTTAATAATGGTGATCAAAAGATAACGACAAATCCGATAGATCATTCGGCTCCGTTTTATCTTGCAGAATCCGGGAATGGTAACAAAACTGCAGGAGTTGTAAGTGTAAGTTACTCTCTCGAAGGAATAAGAGTGCAGTTAGGTAGCCTCAACATAGGAAATACGGATTATGGCTTCATCATCTCTGGGGAAGGGGTGATTATTTCTGATCCTGTCAAAGAGCATCTTAATGGAAATATTCACGATCTTGCAAAAAGAGGTCAAAATCTTTACTTCATAATTAAGAACATAAAAAAAGGACTGCTAACGAAACAGCAATTCCCTTTTTCATACTAGATGATTGTTTCAATATTTATTCTACTCCTTTTATTATATCAACAACACAAAATTTGAGATTGTGTCTTTGAATCATTGTTTAATCAACAAATTACTCATATATCAAACAACCAGCCAAAAATTAGAGTTTATCGAATAAAATACTTTTAACTTCAAACAAAATACTTTTAACATCAAACGGAGTGAAATTGATTTTATTTTAATTAAAGAGAATTTCAAAAAAACTCTAAATTTTGAGTGGTTGTCCACGAACTAACTCCCCATATTATATTAAATTATTTATACCACAAACAATTTTAAAATGTGAATCGCTATGCTATACGAAATTTTAACATATAACAACAATTATATATAAATTGTATACATTCTAATTCAATAACGTTCATTTTTTGTACAATATTCTTAATCATAAGAAGGTAATTATATTAATTTTGTCTTTGTATATCAGATATAATATTATCTAACCACTCTAAATCATAAAATGATCCGAAAAGAAGATACATAGTTTTTTTGTGCTAAAATCTATGTATTATCTCATTTTTCAGCCAAAATCGCCGAATATTTTGACCGGATTGGGCCGAATATACGCAGTTTTTTAAAAATATATGCTATGTTCAAAGGCCAAAAAGTTGCTATATTTATCTTGCGAAGGATAAAAAATAAATGAAAATTAAGAAATTATTTAACCTATAAATTGGATTTATTTAATTTGTTTAGATAAAATTCCTTTAGTTGTCCAAACCATTGAATCCTGCGATACTAACTAAGATCAAAAAAGATCTAAACAACGTTGAAAAACAATATTTACTTAGGACTATTAAGAATATTTTGATAGTCACAATAGAAAAAGTAATTAATGTGATGAATTACAAACTTGCTATTTTTTTGAAATATGATGGCTGCAGGTAGTTTCATTGTTTTAGTGATGAACTAATATTTAATCAGGAAGTTTACTGAAAGTTCTGTAAAAAAGACTGTCCTTTACCCTTTTCTTACATTACAAAACAAGATTTTTTTGATTTCATCGATGCATAGGTCAAACAAACGTCCTCTAACTCAAAGAGTCTTCTGAATCACACGCTCCTCATGACTCATAATTTTTACGTGTTCAAATTAATACTTATCTTTTTTGCACTATAAGCAACCCATAGAGAATTGTTTCTGAAATAGGCGGATTTTCAGGAGTGCCTTTTGATATCCTTTCTTCAGGATAACCGAGTTTTTCACATATATAAAGCTCAGCCTCCAATTCAAGCTCCTTAAGAACCTCTGCAACCTCACGGGAACCAAATTTCTCTTCAGGGAGCAGAAAAATATTTCTTCCATTCTTTAATTCCCGGATCAGTTCGGCTTTTGCCAGTTCAAAATCTCTGCCATGAGCCGTAATCGCGCATAAGTTGGTCAGATTCACTTTATTACGGGCACAAGCTACTTGCATTGAGGAAATCCCAGGAATAACTATATCCATTTTCCCTGCGAACTGCCCGAGCCCTGAGAACATGGGATCCCCTGTGGATAAGACGACTGCATATGAAGGCAGGAGGTGGAGCGACCTATACTCCTTAATTATTTTTGCTTCGCGGGTTATGTACTCCTGTGCAATTTCAAGAGCTCTTTTCGAACCGTAAACCACTGAAGCGTTTCTTATTGCCTTTATACCTTCTTCTGTAATCATGCCGGGCCCGACACCGACTCCTACAACTATCATAATTTTTATTCCCTTTTACCTGGTTTAAATTCACTCTTGCTGTCCCTGAGGATAATTCCTTCCCTGTCAATTACTATGACTCTCGCGCCTTTTCCTTTTTTCACTGCTATTTCAAAGGCTTCTTTCAAGCGCGCATGTTCTGGGGCTTTCTCAAGCATTTCAACAACAGTTGCGTATTCACAGTCCTTGAGAATGTCAGGATTTCCCCATTTTAGGACAAGACCAGGAAGTCCACAGATAATTACATCTCCTGATGCTGATTCAAGCCCTTCAGAGATCCTACTCCCTATCATTACTACTGTGTGACCTGGAAAGAGCATATGAGAGTAACGCATTCCTATTCGACCAGTAGTCAGAACCACTCTGTCAGTGCAGCGAATAAGATCTCCTTTCATCTCTCCGAGATGGTCATTCCAAGGCTCAACAAAACCTGTACTTCCAAGAATTGAAATACCACCTTCTACCCCTATCCTACTGTTCAGAGTTTTCTTTCCAACCCTTTCTCCTTCAGGGATAGAGATTGTGACTTCAGCTCCCTGTAGGCCAAGTTCTTCTACTGCTTCCAACACTGCAGATCGAATTTGATCCATAGGTATTGGGTTGATTGCAGGCTGGTTCCTTGGAACCGGGAGCCCGTCCCTTCTTACAATTCCTATACCTTTTCCTCCAATAATTTTAATTTCCTTTGATTCCCTGGCTTCACCCACAAATTCAAGCCCTCTGGTAATGTCGGATTCATGATCATTAGGAATCTTTTTTGTAACTGCACGCCCTTGGGAGGACTCGCTTACATTGATATAGGCTCTTAGGCCCACAGGAGTTGGGACTGATACGTTGTCAATAGTTTTCTTAATAGAAAGAACTGCAGCTTTTGCAGCGGCACTTGCTGTGGTTCCTGTAGTATACCCTCTTTTAAGAATAGCCCCATCACTCAGGATCACAATCATCCCGGATGCTATTTTTGCCTCAAGCTCTACCCTGGGCAACTCGGTTAGAGCAATCCATTCCTTAGGGATTTTAAAATTGTTAACAGGATCTATCATGAGAAATAATCGGAGGTTTATATTATAAATATATTGACTTGAAAATAAGTCAAAGTCTGCTCAGTTTCTGGATAAACCTTTCTTTAATATATTACTCTGCCATTGTATTTGATGGAAATAATTATATTTTCCCACTTTCCAGAGATTTACATAAGAATGTCATTTATTTTCTCAATATGACAGTAGTTTAAAAATTAATCTAACTTTCAATGAATGATAGTGGGCAAATAGGTAAACAAATCTGTACATCTGTGTACATCTGCATAGTGTAGGATCTCCTGAAGCAAAATTAGCAATCGCAATTATAAAAAAGATATGGCATCATTCCAGGAGTTGAATTTGTTTTTTGAAAAATTAAGATTATATAATAGATTCTGGAATATGGATAATGATATTTGTTAATATTTGGGTTGGTGTGTGAGAAATTATCTTGGGAATGATGCCTATTCCGATGTCAGTATTAATCTGTCATCAATTATTGTGTTAGAAATTATATTATATAAATGTTTGGAAATTTACATATTAATTCTGTATGGAATCTTTTTGCTGTTGAAGAGCAATAGCAAATAAAGAATTTCTAAAATTCCTTATTTCAATGAATCCATTTATATAAATTTTATAACCAACATGCTAATATTTTATCTCGAACAGATCATAGAAGCTGAGTACAATGGAAAGATATCTCATGATAAAGAGGATTTCGATAAACTCTATATTTTATCATATTCTTATAAAATGGTATAATAATGACTCTTGAAAACCAATAATTTATTGAAATACAATTTACTCCATAATTATCTACTCAGTAAGAACCTTTACCAGTCAAGAGAACAATGAAAAACACAGGAAGAAATGATGTATTCGCATGAATATAGCATGCCTTGTGAGCAAATAGACTGACATGAGAATTGCCCCTTAGATTGCTAGTTTGTACGATTTTTACTGACTTGTCAAAAATTAGTATTCCAGTCGAATACCCAGCAGCATGCTGCGGAGATGGACAAGTCCAGAGAACCTTCATTAAATAACTGATTTATATTTTAAGCTACTTTTGCACTACAAAATGGAACCATGTCATGCAAAATCATTGTGTATATAAAAATAAGATACCTCCTGGTTCTTATGAAGTATCGTGAAAAATTTATTTTAGACAATGGAATAACTAACTATTTGAAATCATATATGCTTTGAAATTGGTATAAATCTACATTCTACAGAAGTATACAAATGTATAATTTGTTTGTCTATTAACTCACTATTTATCCATTAAAAGTTAGGGAACTATTCTGCATGAGGAAAACAACATCAACAGCCTTTATTGAGATTAATATTATTATTGTTATTAGCAACATTACAGTTTAATTGGAAAATTTCGATTGGCTGATTTCCTTCAACTATTGGTTATTGATTATGTTTTTTATTTTCCATCAGTTAGTAACTAAAAGTGCCTATTGAATTAAAAAAATATATAACTCAAATGATTTTTAGTAGGTTTAATAGTTACAAAATTAGATTAATTTTTAAGCTACTGCCTATTAAAAAAATAGATGGAATTTTTGTGTGAATTTGCAGGAAGTAGGGTAAAAGGTACTGCTTTGAGTTTGATTTGATCAGTATTTATAGTGATTATACACCTTTTAAGTTGTACTGAACCAAAATATTCTCCTTCAAGCGTGATGCAGATTATAACAAAATATCACCGCAAGAAAAATCTTTACATAATAATCTAAGATTAAAAAAGTTATTTGGTTGTGAACTATATAGTGATGGAGGTTAAATTGGAACTTTGGATGATGTTACAACTTCCTATGTCATTAAAAAAAGTGTTTAATATCAGGAAAACAGACGAAAAA
>Ga0326728_10019091_pt1 | contig 13363 bp, 9 predicted proteins | sample MB3enrmetagenome_FD_207602 | JGI IMG/M metagenome (GOLD analysis project Ga0326728, IMG submission 207602) | Lab enriched peat soil microbial communities from McLean, Ithaca, NY, United States - MB31MN | ecosystem: Environmental > Terrestrial > Soil > Wetlands > Peat | place: USA: New York... | reverse complement strand
GTCTTTGGCCTGCTCGGGCTCGTGGTTCAACTGGTAGGCGCGCGCCAGGTCGTAGTGCGACCGCGCCGGATCGATGGGATTGTGCGCCAGCACCGCGCGGAACTCGCGAATGGCGCCGGCCACGTCGCCCGCGTCTATCCACAGCGCACCCAACCTCTGGTGCAGGTCGTTATCGGTTAGATAGATGTAGTTCAGGCGGACCAGCACGTCCGCGGCTTCCTTCTTGCGGCCGGCATCCTCGAGCTGTTTGGCGAGCAGCTTGATGGAGTCGGGATTGCGCCCGCCGGTTTTGACGTAGCGCTCTAGCTCGGCGATGGCCGCGGGCTTGTTGTCTTTGGCCAAATATGCGCTGGCCAGAAACTCGTAGACGCTGCCATCCTCAACATAGTCCGGATACATGTCGCGGATGGCCACGCCTTCCTTGATAACGCCGTCGTAGTCTTTGTTCTTGGCGAGGGCATTGACCTGCTTCAGCCGCTTTCGCCATTCGTCGAAATGGTCCACCACGTTTTTCGTGCCGGCTTCGACAAACGCCACAAACTGCTGGTCGAATTCGGCCGGTTCGATCTTCAGTTCCTTGCGGATGACCGTGGCGGTGTCGTCGTCGTTGCCGAAATCATGTAGCATGGCGAGCAACGTTTCCCAGCCCCACTTATCGTTGATGTAATCGCAGATGCGGCCGGCCTGGAAGTAACTTACCACCACCTGCTCGGGGCCGGTAGGATGCACGAAGCCGCGGTCCAGCTCCGCGACCGGCAGCAGCTTCTTATCCTTGATCGCCATGATGACGGGCGGAGCGAGGCGGTCACCCCACTCGGGGGAAACGGCGGTTTCTTCGTGCACCGCCAAACCCTCGGTGAACCAGCGCGGCACGTGCGAATCGGTGAGCGTCAGCGTGAACACGTGGCTCATCTCGTGCCACAAAGTGGAGGCCCAATGGAAGGTGCCGGGCGGGCGGCCGGAAGGGCTGTCCATGGCAATGAAAGAGCCGTAAGCGGCGGAGGTGAAGGTGACGCCCAGCGCACCCAGCCCGGGCATGCCGAGGGTGCGAACGGCGAAGTCTTCGTGGTCGGGGTAGACCTCTACCCGCACCGGCTTCTCCAGTTTGATCCGGTACTTCTTCTCGTAAGTCGCGATCACGCGCTCCATTTCCGATTCGAAGTACGGACCGAGTAAGTCGGCTTCCTTCCGGTCAAGCCTGAGAATGGCGAGGCCGTTCTGGACGGTGACGAACTTCTTATAGCTATCGAGTAGCTTCAGCGAGTTGCGTGTGGCGGCGTCCTGGAAGCCGTTGTTGTAACAGGTCTCAAGTTCGGTGTAGGCCTCTTCATCCTGCCCCAGGCGCATGAGGTTGATGCCCAGTTGCGAGCGGGCGCTGTACAATTGCGGATCGAGCTGGACGGCCATGCGGTAATAGTGAACGCCTTCTTCGTAGCGGCGGTTGATGATGAAAAAGTGGCCGGCGGTCTCGTAGCCGCGGGCGGCGTGGGGGTCGAAGGCCGTGTCCTTTTTGCCGGCCAGCCAGTCGATAGTGGCGAGGATGGCTCTGCCCTCGACGGACTTGGCGTCAATGGCCAGCGCCTTGTTCGCCTCTTCCACGGCCTTGGCGGTGTCATTGTCCTCGAGCGCCAACCGCGCCAGCAGTTCCTGGGCCTCCGCCAGCTTGGGGTCGGACGCCAGTGCCTTGTGCGCCAGCCCGGCGGCCACGCTTTCGAAATTCTCCGCGGCCACCAGTGCCAGGCCCAGCAGGGCGCCGGCGTGGTCCTTCTTCAATTCCAGCGCTTCGTTGAAGAGGTCCACGGCAATGTCCGGTTGCGAGTGATCGAGGTAGAGGCGGCCCCAGCGCACCTTGTAATCGGGATTGTCGGGATGCTGGGCCACCAGCGCGCGGAACACGCCGTTGGCATCCTGGAAGCGGCGCGCTTTCCAGAATGCCTCGGCCTGTTCCAGCGTCTGCGCCGGCAGAAGCGACGCCAGCAACAGCGCAATTGCCCCCAATCTGATCACTTCTCGAGGGCCTCCTGGGTTCGGGCGAGTTCCAGCAAAAGCTGCATCAATTGCTTCTTGTAGGCGTCGGCCGGCATGGCGGCCTTCTCGTACTTCAGCTTGTCTATGGCCTGTTCGAGCTGCTCCTTTTTTTCGATCAGCGGCCGCTTGGCAGGGTCGCGCGCGGCGGCGGCGTTGGCGCCCAAGCGCACCACGGGGAAGGCCGCGGCCAGTTTGCCCTCGCCATTCTCGGCCGAAGGGACATGCTCGCCTTCGCCCTTGCCGGTGTCTTCGAGGACCGCATGCTCAGTGGCCAGGCGCTTCTGCGATTCATAGAAATCGGAGGTCTTGTGCTGAGCGTACTGGAAGGCTTCGAGCGCGGAGATGGCTTCATTCTTATCTACGTCCGCCGCCGGATCGCGCAGCGCTTCGGCCCAATAGCGGGCGAAGACGGTGGCGTTTTTTTCGGTCCCGGTCTTGGTGGCGGCGATCACCACGCGGGTAGGCCGGCGCAGCGCCTCGATGGAGCCGCCGCTCGAGCTGGTCATGTTCACCACGAGCTGGCGCGTCGAGGGCACGCGGTCGAGCAATGCGGCCAGCTCCGTGCCCGTAATGTCCGGTCCGGGGATATTGAATTTGTAATCCACGCCATCGAAGGTGCCGTGGCCGATCAGCATGACCACGAGCGCATCGGCGGGCTTGGCCTGTTTGGCAATTTCCGCGAAACGCGCGCGGATCTGGTCGCGCGTGGGCGCCACCAGCGTGATCACGCTCGAATCGCCGCCCGCGCGCTTTAAACTCGAGTCGATGTCTTCGGCCCACATTTTGAAGCGCTGTTCGTAATCCGGTTCGCCGCCCAGGCCGGAGATGGTCACATAAAACGTGGTGGCGGGCGCGGAGAGCGCGGCCAGCAGCAGGAGCGAGAGCAGCTTCATACCACCCCCCAGCGCCGGCGCAGCAGCCACTCACAGGCGCGGATGGCGAGAGCCAGCAGGAATATCGCGGGCATGTCCCAGAGGTCGCGCGTCTCGCGCGTGGAGATGCCGGCTTCCGAGTACGAAATCTCATTCGCCAGCCTGGAGGCTTCACCGGGCTTGTAGTAACGGCCGCCGGTCTGGTCGGAGAGCTTCTCCAGGAGTTCGCGGTTTTGCGAGGTATGGAAATGCTCGGCCACGCCGTCTTCGCGGCGGAAAGTCACCACGTCGCGGCCGATCTCTTCCTGTTCCCTGCCGGCGATGATGTCGGCCACGTAAGAGCCGGGCTTCTCGGCCGTCCACTCTCCGCTGTAGACGCCCTCTTCAAGCGGTTGCGGGGTGAGTTCCACGGTGGCGGAAGCGCCGTCGGGACCCATGAAGCGGGCCTGCACCTTGGCGTTGGTCACGGGCTTGTACTGCTTGTCGCGCACCTCCACCCGCAGCGGCACCCTGGTTTCATCGGAGAGCACCGGTTTGGGCGTGGAGGAAGTCACCTGGCCGGGGGTATCGGTCACCAGGTAGCGCAGGATCTGCTGCCAGAAGGTGGGTTGCGTTTTGTCGTCATGGGGCAGCCACATTTTCCAGCGCCAGCTTCCCTCGGTGGCGAACAGCACGGTGCGGCCGCGGCCGTAGTTTTCCGTCACCAGCAGGGGCAGTTTGCGATTCCCGGCGGGGGTGGACACCAGCAGCACGGTGGCGCCGGGCTTGGCATCGCCGGCTTCCTGATAGTTGGCCATTTGCGGCATCTTCTTCCACCGCTCGAGGTTGCGCGCGGGGTCCTCATCCAGCCGGCAGAGCACGCTCTGGGCGCCCGCGGCGGTGAGTTCCTGGCCCGTGAAATCGCGGTGAAAAGTGCCCTTGCCCTCCGGCAGGTTGGTGGGCACCAGGTCGGCCAAGGGCGATGCCGGGTAGCCGCCGTCGGAGAGCGTGGCGCGCCCGCCCATGAACAGCAGGCCGCCGCCGCGGCGGTCCACGAAATCGCGGATCAACTGCTGCTGGGTGGGCGTAAAGTAGTTGGCCTCCACGCTGCCGATAATCAGCCCCTGGTAGGCAAACAGATCTTCGGCCTTGGAGGGGAAGCCGTCCTCCAGTTCGTGCGGCTCCGGCGGGTCGGGCACGCCCTGGCGGTAGATCTTGTTCTGGGTGGTGCGCAGCATGGTCACCAATTCGATGTTGTTGTAATCGTCCAGGGCTCGGCGGATGAACTTAAATTCCCAGCGCGGCTCGCCCTCGATATAAAGGATGCGCGGCTTGCGCGCCTCCACGTTGACCAGGCGTGTCACCTGGTTGTTTTGCACGTTTTCTTCGCCGGGGATGGGGTCGAGCGAGATTTCCAGCGTTTTTGGTCCAGCCTCGCCGCAATTGAACACCAGCGATTCGGTCTGTGGCTCGCCCTCGGCTTTGAGCGTGACCTCCTGCGACGCCAGCACCTTGGCGCCGTCGCGGATGCTGAGCTTCGTTTTGCTGCCGGAAAGCCCGTAGTTTTGGAACGTGACCAGCGCCGTGAGCTTGGATTGCGGCAGCGCGCGCGCGGGCGCCACGGCGTCGGTGATTTCCACGTCCCGCTGCGGATGTTCGCGGCCGAACCCGATGGTGTGCACGGGGATGCGCTGGCGGCGTATGGCGGAGATGGTTTCCAGATCGATGCCGCCGGCGTTATCCGCCCCGTCGCTGAGCAGCACGATGGCGCCCAGCGGCAGCGAGGACGATTCCGCGAGCACCCGCTCGAGAGTATCGCCGATGCGCGAGGCCGGCGCCGTGGCCGAAAGCTGCTCGAGCTTTTGAATCCTCTCCGGCTCCTTGCCGAACTTGTAGAGCCGCACCTGGAAGCGGTCCCCCAGCGATTTCAGCAGGCCGCCGTTGAGCACCGCCTGGGCGGCCGCTTCGCGCGTGCCCGAGGCGTCGGCCAGGGACATGCTGCGCGAATCGTCCACCAGCACGGCCACCACGTTCTGCTGGGGGCGCAGCGTGGCGATGCTCAAAGCGGGGTGCCAGAGCAGGAACAGGATCAGCGCCACCAGGCCGGTTTCGAGCAGCCAGATAGCCACCGGCCGCGACCCGCTCAACAGGCCGCGATGGCGGCGCACGTGCCAGTAGAGCAACCCCGCGGCCACGGCCATGGCGAGCGCCAGGAGCCACAGCGGCCAGGGCGTCAGGAAGACAAAATGGCCCTTGTGAAAAATGCTGGCCGGGTATTTAAACAGGATCTCGAACATGAAGTCCAGTCATGGAATGGCCGCGATTACTGTATGGACGTGCTCAGCGCAGCCGGGCGTTACAGTGAACCCCAGATCGGTGGGAAGTTCAACACACAGGCCCATTCCGCGAATCCCTCGTATGTGAGACAGGATAGCACGCGCGGCCCGTCCGCGAGCCCCCAAGCCCGACCGGCATTCCACGTGATGGCCTATTTTGACGTGCCCTTGGCGCGAATTTTGTTAACAGCAAGCCCGGTGGCTGCCTGGAGCGCCTCCGTACTCTTGACCTGGACATCAGGCGTGACGCCCGTGCCCTCCCAGTTTGTTTTCGTGGTGAGATTGATCGAGCGCGCAAAGGGCACCGCCACACTAAAATGGGCGTCGACAGCCTGGAACATCGTGGGATGGGCGCCGCCTCCAGTGGTTTCGCCGATCACGGTCACCCGTTGGATGGCTTGCAGGTTATAGGTAAAATCCTCGGCACCTGAGAAGGTGCGGCCGGAGGTCAGGACAAAGGCAGGCGTTGACGCCAGCCGCTTTCCAGGGACATATGGCAAAGTCCAATACTGGGTTGTCGAGTCTTCCCGGCGGTTGTAGATGTCGCTGAGATGAACGCGCTGCGCCGGTGGCTTGAAAGGACTGTACTCGACGTGCAGATGCCGATCATGACTGACGGCGCGCAGATCCTCATCCATTTGGTTCGCTAGCAGGCCGCCGTCCGTGATGTCGTCGTACTTGCCCTTTTGCTGATTGTCGTGAATGGCAGCGGCCATCTTCTCGGCGGTCTCCGGATAGACGTAGTTCTGCTTCAACGCCGAAAGAACGGCCTCGATGACGCGCTGGCGCCCGGCGGCGTCCAGCGGAACGTCTTCGATCACGCCGCCGGGCGGGATGAGGCGAAAGCCCAGCCATTTCACCCTTGGCGGCGCCGTGGTGGCGAGGAGGACCCTGCCATAAGCCTCAAGGTTGTCGCCGTTCCCCCTAACGCGGATCCTGAGGGCATCCGCCGCGCTCTGCTCGATCGAAAGCAGCGTAAACCCGCCGGTCAGCGTCCGAAAGGAGAGAAGGCCTTCGGCCGTGTCCGCCGGATCGTAGCTTTTGAAGAAGGTCTCAAGAGCCGCACGGTCGCCGCTGTTGAAGGCCTTCAGAAACGCCTGAAGGACTTCACCGGCCGGCCCTGCAGGAATCGCCGGCTGGGCGAATCCGGGGACGGTGTGCGCACCGAAGAGAACCACGCCAAGGAGCGCCAGTGCCAGTCGCCGCAAGATCAGTCTGTAGCCCATCCGAAAACGCATGAAACCAGGAATCTCCTTTCACCGATTTATGATGACGTATTTAAGGATGGGGATTCAGGGTGGCCTGGATGGTGTCCTCATACCCTGCGTCTGGAGACGGCTCCGTTTTGGGGACGCGGTCGCCGGAGTTGCCGCCGTGGTGATGATCCTCGGGTTTCACACGGGAAGATTCTGGAGTAGCTGCGCAGGCGGAACCGCCTGCGCCACCAAGACCGGAAGCAGGCTGGCTTATACTGGTAGGGGCCGGGCATGTCCGGTCCGTACACGTGCAAGACTTTATCCGGATTCGCGGGGCGCGGGTCCACAACCTCAAGAACATTTCGCTCGGCATCCCTCATAACCAGTTAACCGTCGTTACGGGCGTGTCCGGTTCGGGAAAATCGTCGCTGGCCTTCGATACCATTTACGCGGAGGGGCAGCGGCGCTACGTGGAGTCGCTTTCGGCTTACGCGCGCCAGTTTCTGGAACGCATGGAAAAGCCGGAGGTGGATGAGATTGACGGCATCGCCCCGGCGGTGGCCATCCGGCAGAAGAATAGCAGCCGCAATCCCCGGTCGACGGTTGCTACCTCCACGGAATGCTACGACTTCCTGCGCCTGTTGTACGCGCGCGTAGGCCAGACCTTTTGCCCGAAATGTGGGACGCGCGTGGGCCAGGACACCGTCGATGAAGTGGCCGCGCGCTTGATGGCGCTGCCCCCAGGGTCGCGCTGGTACGCCCTCTTTCCGTGCGGGGAACATGCTTCCGTGGAGGCCTTGCGCGACCACCTGTTCGACCTGAGGAAGAAGGGATTCAACCGGCTGTTTCAGGCCGGGCGCCTGTTTGAATTCTCCACTCCCGAATCGCTTTTGGATGTCGATTTCTCGAAGCCCGTGTTCGTGCTGGTGGACCGCATCGCCATTGGACCGGACCTGCACCAGCGGCTGGTCGACACCATCGAGATCTGCTATCGCGAGGCGGGTGAAGTGATCTTCGAGAGCGCGGCCGGCGGCGACCGGCTGCGCTTCAACGAGAAGTTCCAGTGCAAGACGTGCCTGCTGGAGTTCGCCCAGCCGGAGCCGATTCTGTTCAGCTTCAACTCGCCCATCGGGGCGTGCCCGCGCTGTCAGGGGTTCGGCAACACCATCGATTTCGACATGGACCGCGCGATCCCGGACCCGTCGCTCACGCTCGACCAGGGAGCGGTGGAGCCGTGGACCAAGCCGAAGGCGCGCTCATGGCTGGGCAATTTCCGCAAATCGGCGCGCGGGAAGGTGCGCTTCGGAGTTCCCTTCGCCGATCTCAACGACGAAGAGCGCCAAACGGTCCATGATTTCATCCGCCGCTTCTTCGACCACCTGGAAACCAAGAAATACAAGCTGCACGTGCGCGTGTTTCTGAGCCGCTACCGGGGCTACGCGATGTGTCCGGAATGCAAGGGCGCGCGGCTGCGTAGGGAAGCGCTCTACGTGCGCGTCGGCGGCCGCAACCTGGCCGAGGTGGTGCGCATGAACATCGCCGCGGCGCAGCAGTTTTTCGACGGGCTGGAGCTGAGCCCGGAAGAGAGCGCCATCGCCGACAAGATTTTGGTCGAGATCCGGCAGCGGCTGAAGTTCCTCAACGACGTGGGGCTGGACTACCTCACGCTCGACCGGCTGGCGTCTACGCTTTCGGGCGGCGAGGCGCAGCGCATCCAGCTCGCCACCTGCCTGGGGTCGCGGCTGGTGGGCGCGTGTTACGTGCTGGACGAGCCTTCCATCGGGCTGCACAGCCGCGATACCGGGCGGCTGATCCGGATTCTGGAAGAACTGCGCGATCTGGGCAACACCATTGTGGTGGTGGAGCACGACGCCGACGTGATGCGGGCGGCGGACCACATTGTCGATCTGGGCCCGGGCGCCGGCGAGCGCGGCGGAGAAATCGTTTTCGAAGGGCCTCTCGAGAAGCTGGTGGCCAGCGGCAACGGATCGCTGACGGCGCGCTACCTGCGCGGCGAGCTGCGCGTCTCCGTGTCGGGCCCAGGGGGCGCCCCGCGACGCGCCGTCCATGCCCAGCGCGTGCTGCGGATTTCAGGGGCGCGCGCGCATAACCTAAAAAACCTCGAGGTGGAAATTCCACTGGGCATGATGGTGGCCATCACGGGCGTCTCGGGATCGGGAAAATCGACGCTCGTCAATGACGTGCTCTACCGGTCGCTCGAAGCCATCGACCGCGTGCGGAAGTCGGAGCCGGAGATCGATGCGGAGGCGGAGATCTCCGGGGCTTCGCTGGCGCCGTGCCGGAAGGTCGAGGGCGCCGAGCGGATCTCGAGCACCGTCATGATCGATCAATCGCCCATCGGGCGCACGCCGCGCTCCAACCCCGTTACCTACATCAAAGCGTTCGATACGGTTCGCGCCCTGTTCGCCTCCACCCGCGACGCGGAGAAGCGCGGATATACCGCCGGACACTTCTCCTTCAATATTCCCGGCGGGCGCTGCGAGGTCTGCCAGGGCGACGGCACGGTGACCGTCGAGATGCAGTTTCTGGCCGACGTGGAGCTGGTGTGCGAAGAGTGCAAGGGCTCGCGCTACAAGAGCGGCATCCTCGAGATTCGCTACAACGGGCTCAATATCCACCAGGCGTTGCATCTCACGGTGCGCGAAGCCATGGATTTTTTTCACGCCACGCCCAGGCTGGTGCACAAGCTGAAGGTGCTGGACGACGTGGGGCTGGGCTATCTGCGGCTGGGGCAATCGGCCACCACGCTCTCCGGCGGCGAGGCCCAGCGCGTCAAGCTGGCGGCCCACCTGGCCATGGCCGATTGCAAAGGCACCCTGTTCATCTTCGATGAGCCCACCACCGGCCTGCATTTCGACGACATCTCCAAGCTGCTGGCGGCCTTTCAGCGGCTGATCGAAAACGGGGGAAGCCTGATCGTCATCGAGCACAACCTGGATGTGATCAAGGCCGCGGATTGGGTGATCGACTTGGGACCGGAAGGCGGCGCCCGCGGCGGCTACGTGGTGGCCGCGGGAACGCCCGAGACCATCGCCAAGGCAGAGGCTTCCTACACCGGCCGCTACCTGCGCGGTGTGTTGTGACGCAGAAGGCCTACAATCGTACATAAGGCTCCGCCATGCGCTCCATCCTGTTGGCTGCGGTGTTACCCGCTCTCGTGGCCGCCGCTCCGGCGCTCGAAATCGTAAGGCCCATCGTCGCTCAAAGCGATGGCGGCGCTCCCACGCCCGCCGGCTACGAGCACGTTGCCGGGGAGACGCTGTTCTTCACCTGCCGCGTGGGGGGTTATTCGAAATCGCCCGAAGAGAAGATTCACCTGGCTTACTCGGTGCAGGCGTTCGATCCGAAGGGCGCCCCGATTGTGGAGCTTTACAAGAACGAGCTGGTAACGGAAGTCGCGCCGCAGGACAAAGAGTGGATGCCCAAGATCGAGACCGAGGTGCAGATTCCGCCCCTGGTGGCCTCGGGAACCTACAGGATTGTGGTCAAAGCCGAAGACGTGCTGGCCAAGACGGCGGCGGAGCTGGCGGTGCCGTTTCAGGTGCGCGGCCACGATGTCGAGCCGAGTGAAACGCTGGTGGTGCGCAACTTCCGGTTCTTCCGCGGCGAGGACGACGCGCAGCCGCTCGACAAGCCCATCTACCGCCCCGGTGACGGCGTCTGGGCGAGGTTCGACATCATTGGATTCAAGTACGGGCCCAACAACCGCGTGGATGTGAGTTACGTAACTTCGGTGATTGCGCCCAGCGGCAAGGTGCTCTGGACCCAGCCCGAGCCCGCCGTCGAGCAGTCCGAATCCTTCTATCCCAAGCGCTACGTCGCCGCCTCGTTTGGAATCAGCCTGCAAGGCAACATTCGTCCCGGCGAATACACCATTGCGGTGGAGGTGAAAGACTCCCTCGGCAGTCAGACCGGCGGGATCAAGCAGACCTTCACCGTTTCTCAGTGACAGCCGCTACGCGTTCACCAGCCGGCGCCGCACCAGCAAGACGGCCACAAACCCACTGCCGAACAGCACCCAGGCGCCGGGCTCGGGACTTACGAAGTTCTCCCATCCGTAGGCGACTCCGTCGTAAAGCGTCAGCGTATCATTCGTGCGGTTCATAATCCCCAGGTAAGCGTCCGCGTTGAAAAACGCCTGGGTTGCGCCGGGAGGCATGTAGGCATCCAAGGGCTGGTCGTAGAAATGATCGTCGTTGTACAGATAAGGGTAAGCCGGAGGACAAAACCTATTGGTGACTCCTCCGCAAGTCAAACCCGAGAGGACGGTGGTGTCCATGGCATAGTACGGGGTCACGATGGTGCCCGCCGGGACCGTGTAATTGACATACAACCCCTGCACCCAGACCACCACATCGCCGGGGCCCAGCGCCGGGAGCGAGGCGACGACGTTGCTCGCGTCGATGTTGATCTCCGCGCCCCCAGCCTGAACGTTGGCGTTGGCGACAACCGGGCCGCCTACGCCGTAAACGAACTGCTCGGCCGCGGCGATCGTAACGTCGAAATCACCCGCCACACCATTATTTCTGGCGTCCGGGGAGATGCTCAGAGTGAGGCCTCCGTTGTTCCCAGCGTTCCAAGCGTCCTGGAATAGCGTGGCAATGTTGCCCTCCTGGTTTTGAGCGTCCAAGGAAGTAGTGTCGAAGTACGCAGTGGTCAGACAGGAATAGCCCGGATAGTTGCCACAGTTCGTCCAGCCGGCTTGCGTCGTCGGAGCGGGATTGTAGGTGATCGTCGTCGCCGAGAGCGCGCCCACTAACGCCAGAGAAAGCCAGACAGTCTTCAGCGCCCGCGCAGGCGCCGCTAAGGTGATATGACGATACAGAACCCTCATCGTCCCCTCCTTTTATCTCTATGGAGCGAGAATATCACGGAGAAATTGTCGGTTTCAAGAGAAATTCACAGGCCGCCAGCAGTTTGGGTACTGGTACTTCTGAAGCCGGTGACTTCGTGAAATGAATGCTAGAATAGTACCCAACAGGAGGGTTCTTCACATGCATGGCCACGATAACCTGGGCCGCCGCGAATTTCTGGGTACGGTGGGCGGCCTGTCCATCGCCAGCCTGGTTTCCGAGGGCCTGTTCGCCGCGGACGAACGCCAGGGCGACATGATCTACCGCAAGTTGGGGCCGACTGGCGAACGCGTTTCCGCAATCGGGCTGGGCGGCTATCACATCGGCATTCCCCAGGACGAGCAGGAGTCCATCCGCCTGATCCGCTCCGCCATCGACCGCGGCATCAACTTCATGGACAATTCCTGGGATTACATGGACGGCAAGTGCGAAGTGCTGATGGGTAAGGCGCTGCGCGACGGCTACCGGCAAAAAGTTTTTCTCATGACCAAGTTCGACGGGCGCACGAAAGCCGCCACCGCCAGGCAGATCGATGAATCGCTCCAGCGCCTCCAGACGGATCACGTCGACTTGATGCAGTATCACGAAGTGATCCGCATGGAAGATCCGGACCGCTTCTTCAACGAAGGGCCGGTGGAGGCGCTGCTGGATGCCAGGAAAGCCGGGAAGCTCCGCTACGTCGGCTTCACCGGGCACAAGGACCCCTTCATTCATCTGCGCATGCTCGAAGCGGCGCAGGCGCACAACTTTCATTTCGACACCGCGCAGATGCCGCTGAACATCTTGGACGCGCAGTTCCGCAGCTTTGCGCACGGGGTAGTTCCCAAGCTGGTGGACCAGGGAATCGCCGTGCTGGGAATGAAGCCCATGGCCGCGGGAACGATTCCGCAGAACAAGTTCGCGACCGGCATCGAGTGCCTGCATTATGCGCTGAACCTGCCGACCTCGGTGGTCATCACGGGCTGTAACGATCAGAAGACGCTCGACCAGGCGTTCGAAGCCGCGCGCACCTTCAAGCCGCTCACCCCGGGCGAGGTTTCGGCGATGCTGGCCAGGACGCGCGAGGCGGCGCTCTCGGGGAAGTACGAGGGTTTCAAGACCACCTCGGGGGCAGACGGAACGGCGCGCAATCCACAGTGGATGGGGTAGCGACGCGGCCAGTTCAACCCGATGGCGTCAAGCCGAGGTCAACCAGTTCGTCCCATCCCGGAGCATATCCCAACGCGCGCTTCACCTCTCTGTGCCGCGATGGCGCCAGCGTGCCGGCGCGGGAATCGAACCACTCCCGCGCCGCGGTGCGAATGTTGTCCAGGTTGGCGACACAAGGCGACGGCGGCCCCTCTCGGCTACCCAGCCGCACCTCCACGGGAATCGTGCGGATGGTCGGCGTGATCTCTAAGACGACGAACTTGGCGGGGTACTGGTAGGCGTCGTTGCAGCTCAGCAGCAAGACCGGCCGCCGGCCGCCTGGTGCGGGCAGATTCGCCCACCAGATTTCGAACTGCCTCACTGTCTGAATTCCTCGGGCGTGGACCAGTCGTCCACATTCCGTGCCGAATCGGGCCGTTTGCGGTAGGCGTCGCGCATGGCGCGATACTCGGCTTGACGGACCGCCCGGCGAATCGCCTGCCTGACAAACTCGGATCTTCTTCGCTTCTCAGGGGCCGCTACACGATTCAGCGCAACGAGCGTCCGTTCGTCTAACTGGATCAGCAGCGGCTTCATATATTTCGACTATATAGAGAATTGATATCGTTTGGCACAGTTCGCGGATCGGTGGCCACCGGTGTTGCAACGATTTGCCTCTTGCGACACCGGACAGGGCGCTGCTCCCGGACCTTCATCCCGGTGCGTCTGCGTTGACAAACGTCAATTGACGTTTTACAGTTGGACGATGATCGAGAGCTTCAAACACAAGGGTCTGCGGAGCCTGTTTGAACAGGACGACGCCCGCAGGGTTGGAGCCGATCAAGTCGACCGTTTGCGATTGATCCTCTCGGCGCTCGATCAGGCCGGTGAGGTGCAGGATATGAACCAGCCGACGTTTCGATTGCACCAATTGAAGGGCAATCGTAAAG
>Ga0326728_10019090_pt1 | contig 13363 bp, 12 predicted proteins | sample MB3enrmetagenome_FD_207602 | JGI IMG/M metagenome (GOLD analysis project Ga0326728, IMG submission 207602) | Lab enriched peat soil microbial communities from McLean, Ithaca, NY, United States - MB31MN | ecosystem: Environmental > Terrestrial > Soil > Wetlands > Peat | place: USA: New York... | reverse complement strand
ATTACTAGCCTCGTATTTTGAATGACTTGCGCCGTCGGTGCCTCGGTCTCAGCCGGCCCCCACGCGAGGGTTCGGCGTTTTCATCCCTCGTTGTGCCAGACCCGCAGGGGCTGGAATGTAGATTGACACTCCTAGGTCCCATTTTTTCCCCATCCCCTCAGCCACTTGCCCATTTCACCCCCTCATTCCCCGCCCCCGCCGGGTTTACCCTGGGACCGAGGCGCTCTGTGCCAAGCCAACGTCAGATCCAAGCCAACCGCCGCAATGCCCTGCGCAGCACCGGTCCCCGCACCCCCCAGGGCAAGTACATCGCCGCCCGCAACCACACCCTCCACGGCTTCAGTTCTTCCGACCCGTTGCTCCCCGATGAGGACCCCGCCGAGTTCGCCGCATCGCTGGCCAAATGGCGCAATTGCTGCCAGCCCGCCGACCCGCACCAGGAAGAGCTGGTCTACAGATTCTCCGTCGCCGTCTGGCGTCTCCAGCGCATTCCACGCCTTGAAGACGCCCTCTTCGCCGCCGCGGACAAAGCCCTCTCCGAACCGCCTCGGCCTCTCCCCAAGTGGGGCCGCGATCCGCTCGAGAAGCTCATACGCATCCGGATAGCGGCCCAGCGCGCCTATTCCAGAGCCCTCCGCGCTCTCCGTCCCCAGCCCGCACGAAAACCCGAAATGTCGCCTTCGAACCCAATCCCAGAAATGGGACGCAGTCATCTCCTTCCGCACCAATCACCTACCCTGTGGGAATCTTATGAAACGACCCGGCGAACGAACCCACGAAGGAACCCACCGCGTGCGTCCAACGCCAATTCCTGAAACAATAACAAGTGCCATGCATACGACCCTCCCACTGGTCCTCGCCGCCGCGGCCCTCCCCGCGCTGGCTCAGCCCATCCAATCCCCGGAGGTCCACTCCGACAATAGCGTCACCTTCCGTTTCAAGGCCCCCCACGCCCAGCAGGTCTTCCTGGCCCTGGAGGGCGCTACCCACCTCGCCATGCTGAAGGACGACCTTGGCGTCTGGAGCCTTACCACCGCTCCACTCGCCCCCGACATCTACGGCTACTCCTTCGAAGTCGACGGCGTCACGCTCAGAGATCCCAACAATCCCGCCGTCAAGACCAACCTGCTGTACGCCAACAGCCTGGTTCATGTTCCCGGCCCCGCCAGCCTGCCCTGGGAACTGGGCGACGTGCCCCACGGCGTGATCCATCATCATTTCTATAGCTCCGCCATCGTGGGCGACCGCCGCGACTTCTACGTCTACACCCCTCCCGGCTACGACCCAAGCGCCCGCAGCCGCTACCCGGTCCTATACCTTTTGCACGGCTTTAGCGACGACGCCAGCGGCTGGACCGCCGTCGGCCGCGCGCACGTGATTCTCGACAACCTGATTGCGCAGAACAAAGCCAAACCCATGCTGGTCGTGATGCCTCTGGGCTATGGCGCTCCCGAGATACTGGCCCGCGGCATCCCGTCTTTCGACGACGCCGGCCTGCGCACGCGCAACTACCAGCGCTTCCGCGACGCCTTGATCGCCGAAGTGCTTCCCCAGGTCGAGAAGGACTACCGGGTCGAAACCGGCCGCGAATCCCGGGCCATCGCCGGCCTCTCCATGGGCGGCGCCGAGTCCCTCTTCACCGGCCTGAACGCCATCGACCGGTTCGCCTGGATCGGCGCTTTCAGCTCCGGCGGACTGGGCGGCCAGTTCGACGCCATGTTCCCGGCGCTCGACTCCAAAGCCAATTCCCGCCTGCGCCTGCTTTGGATCGCTTGCGGCAAGGAAGACCGCCTCATGGACATCAACGGGCAATTCACCGCCTGGTTGAAATCCAAGGACGTCCGGTTCACCTGGATCGAAACGCCCGGCATGCACACCTGGATGGTCTGGCGCCGCAACCTGGCCGAGTTCGCTCCGCTGTTGTTCCAAACCAACCCGTGACCGCGCATCCCTCAGGTTCGAGCGGCGCCCTTCGAGAATGTGCTAGACTCCCAAGTCGAGGTTTTCTCAATTGACACTCGCCACCGTCGACTACCTTGTCCTTGCCCTCTATTTCGCCTTTGTCATTGGGATTGGCTGGCTCCTTAAGAAGAAGGTCTCCACCAGTTCGGACTTTCTGACCTCTGGCCGTTCCCTGCCGGTCTGGATCACCAGTCTGGCCTTCATAGCCACCAACCTGGGCGCACAGGAAGTGATCGGAATGTGCGGCTCGGGCGCCAAGTACGGCATCATGCAGATGCACTTCTACTGGCTGGGCGCGATCCCCGCGATGCTCTTCGTCGGCCTCTTCATGATGCCGTTCTACTACGGCAGCCGCGCGCGCTCGGTTCCCGAATACCTCAAGCTGCGCTTCGACGAGAAGACCCGGACCTTCAACGCGGTCAGTTTCGCGGTGATGACCATCTTCTCTTCGGGCGTTTCGATGCACGTGCTCGGGAAGCTCTTCCAACTGGTGCTGGGTTGGAACTACCTCAGATCGGTGCTGCTGGCTGCCGCCATCGTGTTGGTCTACACGACCCTGGGCGGCCTGACCAGCGCCATCTACAACGAGGTCCTCCAGTTCTTCCTCATCGTGCTGGGCTTCGCCCCGCTCTCCATCCTGGCGGTGATGAAGGCGGGAGGCTGGAGCGGGATTCAGCAGAACCTGGCGCCTAAGTGGACCCACGCCTGGCAATACATGGGAAACGCTGCGGATAACCCCATGGGATCGGATATGTTCAGCGTGGTGGTCGGACTGGGGTTTGTGCTCTCCTTCGGTTACTGGTGCACCAACTTCCTGGTGGTTCAGCGCGCCATGGCCGCGGACTCCATGTCTTCGGCGCGCCGCACGCCCATCATCGCCGCCTTCCCCAAGATGTTCATGCCGCTGATCGTCATCCTGCCCGGCATCGCGGCCCTGGCGCTGGCCAAAATGCACTCCGGCTACGCGCTGCCCATGCTGGATGGCAAGCTGGACGCCGACATGGTCATGATCTCGCTGATGGGCAAGTTCTATCCCGCGGGATTGTTGGGCGTGGGCATTACCGCCCTGATGGCCTCGTTCATGTCGGGCATGGCCGGCAACGTCACCGCGTTCAACACGGTCTGGACCTACGACATCTACCAGAGCCACATTCGCAAGGGCGCGCCGGACTCGCACTACCTGATGGTGGGACGGATTTCCACGCTCGTCGGGACGCTGCTTTCGGTCGGCGCGGCCTGGGTAGCGCATTTCTACAAGAACATCATGGACCTGCTCCAGTTGGTCTTCGGAGTGGTGAACGCTCCTCTGTTCGCCACCTTCCTGCTGGGCATGTTCTGGTTGCGGGCGACCGGCCTGGGGGCGTTCGCCGGCCTGGTTTCGGGGACCGCGGCGGGCCTGCTGACCCTGGCGCTCACGATGGCCGAAGACAAAGGCGGCTGGATTGCCAACCTGCATACGTTCCGCTCCACCATGGCCCAGAATTTCTGGATCGCCATGGTGTCCTTTGCCGTCTGCTTCGTGGTGACCGTGCTCCTGAGCATAGTGGGCAAGGCCAAGCCCCTCTCCGAGTTGAAGGGGCTGGTGTGGGGCGCCACCGAGAGGCCGCGCACTGCGGCGGGCGAGCCCTGGCATAAGCGGCCCGTGCCGCTGGCGCTGGTGGCGTTGGGGATTTGCATCGCGATTAACATTTGGCTCTGGTAAACACGCATATGTGGGATCTAAGATTGCCTGCGGGATTGTACTTCACCGGACTGGGAATCATTCTCTGCGCTTACGGCCTGTTGTTCCCGAACGTCAGGGCGCAGATGGCTGCGGACATCAACGTGAACCTGTACAGCGGAATCGCCATGGGCGTCTTCGGCCTGGCGCTGCTCGCGCTGGCCTGGAGGAAGCGCTCGTGAGGGAGGCCTTCGAGCGGGTCTATGGACCGGCTGCCGGGTTGCGCGTGTTTCGCGGACCGGGCCGGGTCAACCTGATCGGGGAGCATACCGACTACAATCTCGGCTTCGTGCTCCCCATGGCGCTGGACATGGCCTGTTTCATGGCCGCCGCGCCCGGCTCGGACGGCAAGCTGCGCGTCCGGTCCCAGGACCTCGATCAGTCGCGGGAGTGGGCCGTCGAGGATCTGGCCGCGCTCCAGCCGGCGCACGATTGGGGGGATTACGTGGCCGGCGTGGCCCAGCAACTGGTGCGCGCCGGATTCGAAGTCGCGCCGGCGAATCTCCTTATACACAGCACGGTGCCGGTGGGCTCGGGACTCAGTTCCTCGGCCGCGCTGGAGACCTCCACGGCGCTGGCGCTGCTGGCCGGCCGTCCCATGGAGAAGCTCGAATTGGTCAAGCTCTGCCGCCGGGCCGAGAACGAGTTCGTGGGCATGCCCTGCGGCATCATGGACCAGTACATCTCCGTGTTTGGCCGCGAGCGGGCCGCCGTCAAGATCGATTGCCGCAGCCTGGAGCACGAAATCGTGCACCTGCCGGAGGGCGTCGAGATCCTGGCGGTGAACACCATGGTGAAGCACGAGCTCGGCCAGTCGGCCTATCGAAATCGCGTGCGGGAGTGCGCCGAGGCGGTGGCGGCCATCGGCTCGGTGGAGAGCCTGCGCGATGTGGATGTGGCCATGTTCGAAGCCGCCTCCGGGCGCATCCAGCCGCCGGCGCGCCAGCGAGCGCGGCACGTGGTCACCGAGGACGCGCGCGTCGAGGCCTTCATGGCCGCCTCCAATGCCGGCGATCTCAAAACCATGGGCGAACTCTTCGTGGCCTCCCACCGCAGCTTGCAGCACGACTACGAGGTCAGTTGCGAGGAGCTGGACTTCCTGGTGGATACCGCCCTGGGCGTTCCCGGCGTTTTCGGAGCGCGCATGACCGGCGGCGGCTTCGGCGGCTGCACCGTGAACCTGGTGGCCCCGCAGGCGGTGGCGGCCTTCGAAGCGGCCATTCGCGAAGCCTACCGGGCCCGCTTCGGAATGGTCCCGCAGATCTACCGCTGCAAACCTTCGGCGGGGGCGGCCGAAGTCGCCTAGCCTACAGCCAGTATTCCCAGCGGCCGGCCAGCAGGACGTAGGCGGCCAGGCAGGCGTTGGTGACCGCGTGGGCCAGGATGCAGTCGGCCAAACTCTTGGTGCGCACCATCCACCAGTTGTAGGCCAGGCCGGCGGCCAGCCCGACGTCCCAGTAGATGCCGTGCTCGGAGGCGAACAGCAGCGCGCTGATCCAGAAAGCCTGCGCCGCGTAGTAGCCCAGCGGCACTTCGTGGAACTTGTGGGAAACCAGCCAGCGCATCAGCCAGGCGCGCCAGAACAACTCCTCGACGATCGGCACAAGCAGCACCGATCCGCCCGCACGGATCGCCAGAAACCACCAGCCGGCCTGCGGCGCGCCGGAGCCGGCGCGGTGGAACAGGGGATTCTCGAACAGCCAGTTGTGGCGATATCCCGGCCACAGCAGGCCGGGAGCGATCCATATGGCGAACACCGCGACCCCCATCAGCACGCTGAGCAGCCCACGCGAGGGACGGAGGCGGATCAGATGACGGCTACAGACCAGCAGCACGGTGGCGACCGCGACCGTGCGCAGCGGATAGCTCCACGGCACACCGCCGGGCAGAATCCCGCCCAGGCCCAGGAACAGCATCAGCGTGGCGAACGGGACGATGTACGGCCAACTCCGCTTCTCGTCACACACCTCAACCCCGGCCGGGCTGGTGGCGGAGGTGACGGGAATCCGGTTCAACCCAGCTTACCCATCAGGTCGCGGATCTTGGCCTCTTCATCCTTGGAGGGATGATTCTGCAGCGCCGTTTGAAGCTCCTTCTTGGCCTGCACCCGGTCGCCCTTCTGGTAGAGCGCCATGCCCAGGTGATACCGGAAGGTGGATCGATTGGGCTGCTTGGCCACCAGATCGTTGTAGACCCGAATGGCCTCGTCGCTGAGGTTCTTCTTGATCAAGATCCAGCCCAAGGTGTCGGCGACATCGGGGTTATCGGGCAGCTTCTGCTTGGCCCGCCGGGCGTCGTTGAGCGCCAGGTCGAGATCTTCCCCGCCCTCCGCCATCATGTAGGCGACGTTGTTCAGCGCGACCGCGTTGTCGGGCTCGATCTTCAGGACCTGCTCGTAGATGGGGCGCGCTACCGCGCGCTCCCCTAGCTGGTCCAGCAGCAAGGCCAGCCGGAGATGCGGGATGGGATCGTTCGGCCGCAGCGCGACGGCTTTGTCGAAGGCCTGCCTGGCCGAGTTCACGTCGCCCTTCAGGCGATACGTCTCGCCCAGGAGCACATAAACGTCGCCGGCGTTGGGGCGGGCCTTCAGCAGTTCCCGATAGTCCTGAATGGCCACGTCGTAATCCTTGTTGCGAAAGGCCAGGTTGCCCAATAACATCCGTATTTCCACGCGTTCGGGATGCTTGGCCAGCTCCTTTTGAAGCAGATCGATGGCCTTCCCGGCTTGACCCTCCTTCGCGTAGGTCTCGGCGAGTCCCTGGACCGCTCTGAGCTCGTCGGGGTTCTGCTGGTAGAGCTGGCGGTATTCGGATTCCGCCTCCGAGTAACGCTTCTCGTCCAGATCCAGTAGGCCGATCTGCACGTGGGCTTCCCGGGAATTCGGGTGCTCCTTGATGGTCTCGGCGAGCTCCTTGCGGGCCTGGTCGTGATTCCCCACCGCGGCCAGCGCCGAGCTGCGCATCAGCCTCGCGGGCAGGTTATGCGGATCGATTTCCAACACCTCGTCGGAGTATTGCAGCGCCTGGCCCCAGTCGTGACGATAGTAGAAACTCAGTTGGGCCAGCGCCAGCCGGGGCGCCACGTAATCCTTCTGGAGTTTCACCGCTTCCTGGAATTGCGTGCGGGCCTGCTCGATGTGACCCAGCACCATCTGCGCCCGTCCCAGGTTGAAACGCAGCACCGGATTAGCCGGCATGCGGGTGACCACCGATTGCAGCTCCTCGACGGCGATCTGCACCTCCTTGGGGTTGCCGGTCTCGATCAGCAGCGCGGCGCGCATGGCCTTGGCCTGATCGTCGGCGGGATTGTCCTTCAACACCGCATCCAGGACTTTGACCGCCTCCGGCAGCCGGCGCTCGGCCACCAGCACTTCCGCGATTGTCTTTTCGTAGCTGGCCTTGTGTTTCGGGTCTTCCTTCTCGCCCTCCTGGTACTCCCGCAGGGCGCTGTCGAAATCGCGGATTCCGCGGTAGAAGATGCCCGCCTTCATGCGGCCGCCCACGTAGTTCTTGGAGCCTACCTTCTCCAGAACGGCCCGCATCTCCTCCTTGCGGTCGAGGACCTGGTAGTGACGCGCGAGCTGCAGCATATAGTCGCCGTTGGCGGGGTTGTTGGCGATCTTCAGCTTGAGGATATTCTCGGCGTCCGAGAGCCGTTTGTCCCGCATCGCCTGCTGGTAGAGCAGGTCGTAGATGGGGCCGAAGGTCTTCTGCTTCTCGATCAACTGCCGGGCCAGCTTCTCCGCCTCCGCGCTCTGGCCCGAGGCAAACAGCACCTGCACCAGAGGGTGCACGATCTCGGGGTGCAGAGGAGCGATGTCGTTGGCTTGCCGGAAGGTCGCGAGCGCCGCCGGGAGCTGGTTGCTAGTCATCTCCAGGTAACCCCGCAGGCGCAATCCGGGGGCGGACTTCGGGTTCAGCTTCAACAGTTCGTCGGAGAGCGCCTTGATCATCGGCGCCAGGCTCTGTTCGCCGGATCGGTGGGACAGGTAGGAGAGCAGGTAGAGCTCTCCCAGCTGTATCCTGGCCTCCTCCTGCTTGGGATTGGTATCGATGGCGCGGCGGAAGTCCCGGGCGGCGTCGAGCGGGCGCCCCATTCTCAGCTCGGTCTGCGCCACCCGGAAATATGCCTCGCTGTACTTCATGTCCTTCTTCAAGGCGTTGCGGTACATGATGTAGGCCTCTTTGTATTGGCCCTTATCGAAGTACCGGTTGCCGTTCTCAAGGTACTTCACCTTGACCACGTTAGGATCCCGGCTGCACGAGACCCCGGCGACAATTGCAAGCGCGAGCAGCGCATAGCGGGACGACTTTAGCGCGTTCCTCATGATTGTTCTTTACTTCACCATAAACGGACCCAGGTTGGCAATGCACTCGATGGGAGAGGGCCGCCAGGCGGGAGGGGCGCCGGGCTGCAACACCCAGCCCCCCGGCCGGGCGTCAACCACCGGCGGCCGGGTTTTCGGGCATACTATAAGGTGCGAGACAGCGGAGCCCCACCCATGAAGAGACTACTGTTGGCGCTGATGATGCTGGCCCTTCCGGCGCTGGCCGGCGAGGACATCGTTCCCAAGCTGCTGCAGCATTGGAAGACCTCCAAGGCGTACACCATTGCGATCGCGCAGCAGATGCCGGAAGCCGATTATGGCTTCCGCCCGAATCCGGACGAGATGACGTTCAAGGAACAGTTGATGCACATCGCAGGCATGAACGACTACTTCATGTCCAAGATCACGGGGGTCAAGGCGCCGCTCGCCAAACCGGCGACGCTGGACAAGGCGAGCGTGATCCGGGCGCTGAGCGACAGCTTCGATTCCGCGATCAAGACGATCGGGAGCCTCACCCCCGAGCAAGCCGAGAAGAACATCGAAACGCTGCTGCTGGCCATGGACCACACCACGCATCACCGGGGGCAGTGCGTGGTGTATCTGCGGGCCCGGGGCATCAAGCCCGCCGACTACGCCTACTAGCGCAGGGAGGCCAGGAGATCCCCGGTCCGTCTCAGGAGGTTGAGCCGCGCCTTGTCGAGGCTGGCGCCGGCATCGTAGAAGGCGATCCAGCGGTCGGTCTCGGCCACGCGCGCCTCTTCCAGTTGGCGGAGGGCGGCGCGGCCCTCCTGCGTCTGGGCCAGCAGGAGCGTGACCTGTTCGCGCGCCACCTCGAGATCCAGCCGGGCGAGGTCGCGGGCGGCCTCGGCCTGCTGGAGGTCCTGGCAGGCCTGGCGCGTGTCGGACTCGATGCGGCGGCGAGTGTTGCGAAACTGAATCCTCAGCTCCGCCGCTTCCGTCTCGGCCAGCGCGCCGGCGGCGGCGATCCCCGGCCCAGCCACCAGCGGCACTTGGAACGAAATGCCGAGCTGCCCGTTGTTCCTCTGGAATTTGTTGAAGTACTCGGCGTAGTTGTTGAACTTCGCCAGCAGACCGTACTGGGCCACCAAGTCGAAGGTGGGAAGCTTGGCGGCGCGCGCGGCGCGGATGTCGAAGCCCTTGGCCAGCAGCTTGGATTGCAGCGCGCGCAACTCGTTGCTATTGGCCAGCGCACTCTCGACGGCGGCGTCGGCGGACTCCGGCAGCGCGGGCGGAGGGGTTTCGGCGTCGGCCGGCTGGACCTGCTCGGCCGCCTCCAGCCCCAGCACCGCGCCCAGCGAATTCCGGGCCGCGCGGGTATTCCCCTCGAGCGCCTGCAAGCGGTAGCGGGCCCGAGCCAGGTTCAGCTCGGCCTTGCGCGACTCGATGGGCAACTCGCGGCCCTCGGCCACGCGGGCGCGCACGGTCTCGAGCACGCCTTCCAGGGATTTCACCTCGGCGCGGGCCACCTCGGCCATCCGGGAGGCCTTCTGGGCGTCCAGGAACAGCTCCGCGGTGCGGTAGACGATCTCGTCCTGGCGGGCGGCGGCATCCAACGCCGCGCTGTGGCGGCTCTCCTTGGCCGCAGCCACGCGATAGCTCTGCGGACGGTTGAAGACATCCGCGACCGCGCGCGCCTGCACGATGGACGGGGTGGCCCCCTCGATGCTCATCGGAAACCCGCTACTGTAGGCCATGCCGCTGCCCACGAACACCTTGGGGATAAATGGGTCGCGCGCCAGCCGCATGGTTTCTTCGGCTTTCTGCTGGTCCAGGCGCGCCAGCAGGATCTCGGGGTTTTGTTTGAGCGCCAGGTCAACGGCCTCGCGCAGGGTGAGCGTGCGGACCTCGGCCGCGCAGACACACAGGCCCCAAAACAGCAAGAGTGCAAATCGACGCATAGCTACAGCTTAGACCACCTGCTGGGCAGGAGCCAAAGCCGTGCCGGGCGGGTTCGGAACCCGCCACTCACGGAGGGAACTACTCGTCCTTCTTGGCCATCAATTCCGAGCGCACTCCCAGAGCGCACAGGGTGGGCGCCCACAAGCCGATCATGATCGCGACGGCGTAGGCGCTGTCCTTGTCGTAACCGATGCGAGGAGCGATCACGAAGGTACAAAACGATAGCAGGAGGCAGAACAGCATCACCAGGTAAAACCGGTTGGGGTTCTTCTTGCGAACTTGCATATGCACCTCAGGGTTGATTATCTCACCAACTAGCCGCTAGCCCGCACCGCCGCGGGAAGGGGCTAGTCGTCTTTCTTCTGCATCAGTTCCGCCCGGACACCCAGGATACCCAGGGTGGGAGCCCACACTCCGATCATAATCGCGAGGGCATGGGCGCTTTCTTCGGAGTAGCCGATGCGAGGCGCGATGATGAACACACAAAACGCCACCAGGATGCAAAAGATCATCACCAGATACCAGCGGTTCGGGTTCTGCTTGCGAACTTGCATATACACCTCAGGGTCGAGTATATCGGCAGAAAGCCGCTAACCCTAGAAGAAATCTAGGGGTATTGGAGGATTTAGTACTAGTACACGGGTTCCATTACCTCAAGTCGCCCAGAGTGGGCGGAGAAAGGCGCAGGGGCGGGGGCACCTTGGTTATGAATGTCCGCTCCGAACGGCCCGGCCGGGGCCTATGCCGCCATTGTGCGGTTTCTCGAGCGGGGGCGGGCGCCGGCGCTGCTGGAGCCTGGGGAGGCGGAATACCGCCTGCTCCCGGGGAGCTACACGCTGGAATGGCGAAACGGGCGTCTCACCATCCAGGTGTGGGACGAACGGCGCAACCTGGCGCGCCGGATCGTGGGCCTGGGCGAGGAGAGCAACGGCAAACTCGAGCTGACCATCGAGCGATTCGGCAAACGGCAGGCCTCGATCTACCTGCTGGACGGAACGCGGGGCGGGGCGGAGGGCCAGCGCCGGGGCGCGCGGCTGGTGTTCCGGGAGCAGTTCCGGAGGAGCCTGTCGCGGCAGTTTCCAGAGTGGCGGATCGCGGAGCTGAGCAGCGAGGCGAACCTGGAAGAGAGCCTCTCTCCGGCCTACCCGCGGGCGTTGCTGACGAGTGGCGCGACGGGCATCGCCGCGCTGGCGGCGCCGCCGGAGCCGGGCGCAGCCGCCGCCTCGCTGACTTTCGCGCTGATCTGGCTGGATTACCTGCGCCGGAGAGAGCGGCGGCTGGGCGTGGAGAGCCTGGCGTTGTTTTATCCCGAGCGGGACGCCCGACCGGCTTGCCAGCGGCTGCGGTTCCTGAATCAGCGGGCGGTGCGCGCGCAGGCTTTCGTCTATACGGAGGAGGGGTACGAAGAGCGGCTGGACGCGGGCGATTATGGCAACTTGGAGACGCGGCTGGAAACCCGCGCGAGCTGGCATGGCGCCTTGGCGCCGCAGATCGCAGCCTGGGTGGAACGGCTGGGCCGCTTGCCCCACGTCGAGACGGTCGAGCGGGCCGACGGGACGGCCAGCCTGCGGGTACGGGGCATGGAGTTCGCGCGGGCCAGCCGAAGCGAGCTGCTCTTCGGACTGGAGACCAAAGCGGCGGCGCGGGAAGGGAACGTAGAGGAAATCGAGCATTTGGCCAGAGAAATCGCCCGGCTGCGAGCGCCCTCGGCGGCTGATCGCGAGAACCCCATCTATCGCAGCCACCCGGAAGCCTGGCTGGAATCGGAGGTGCGCGCGCATGTGGAGCAGGTCGACGCCGCGCTGGTCCCGGAACCGATCTACGGCCAAGTTCCCGCGGTGGCCGGCGGCGAGCGCGGCATCCTGGATCTGCTGGCGGTGGACCGGGCCGGGCGGCTGGCGGTGCTCGAACTGAAGGCCTCGGAGGACATCCACTTGCCGCTCCAGGCGCTGGACTATTGGATGCGGGTGGTCTGGCATCTGGAGCGGGGCGAGTTCGCCGAGCGCGGCTACTTCCCGGGCATCGCGCTGCGCCGCGACTGGCCGCGGCTGCTGTTGATCGCCCCCGCGCTGGGGTTTCATCCCAAGACCGAGACGATCTTGCGCTACTTCGCGCCGGCCATAGACGTCGAGCGGATCGGTCTGGGAGTAGAATGGCGACAGGGGCCCAGAGCGATGTTCCGCATCCCCGGCGCCCAGCGTCCGTTTTAGGAGCGCAGCATGGCCAGCGCGATTTATGGCGAGATCCGGACTGCCTTCCGAAATCTGAAGCCGAGCGAAGTGCGGGAGGTCGCCGAGCGGCGGCTGGCGGTGGGGCTGGCCGCGTCGAGCCGCGAGCGGTACGCCGAAATGGAGGATTGGCTGGCGCCGCCGGACGATTCGCGGGCCAGGCGGAGGGAGACGCTGCGGGTGCTGCACCGCCTGGACGAGGAGGGCGGGGCGGGGCCATTCGACTTGCTGCTGTGCGAGGAGGAACTACTGGGACCGCCGGAGGCCTTCCGCTATTATCGTGGGGACTTGCGGCGCACCGTGCGGGAGGTCCTGGAGGCATGCCCGGACCTGGAGCTGGCGCTGGCGCGGCATTTCGTTCCGTTCCGCAGGCCGGCCATTGGGAGGATCGTCCGCCGGATTGCCTGGGAGAATGCGATGTTCGCTCTGGTGACGGCCCTGCCTGACGTGGTCCCGAGCCTCGCGGAGATGCCGTGGGCGGTGGGCGAATTCGCCTCGGACACGGCGTTCCTGACCATGAACCAGGTGCGGATGGCCTTCCTGATCGCGGCGGCGAGCGACCGCGCGGTGGGCTACCGGGAGCAGCGGGGACAGATCGCGGCCATCGTGGGCGGCGCGGTGGGATGGCGCGCGCTGGCGCGGGAACTGGCGGGCAAGATCCCATTCGGCGGCGGATTGATCCCTAAAGCGGCCATCGCTTACGCCGGCACCTACACGGTGGGAGTGGGGCTGGAACGGTTCTACCGTCTGGGCAGCGGGCTGACGCGACAGGAACGGCGCGCGATCTACGAGAGCGCTCTCAAGCGCGGCAGGGAACTGGTGAAGGCGCTGGTGGAGTTGCGACGCGGAGTTGAAGAGCCGCGGGGTTTGCCGGAGGCGTGAAGGCGGGCTGGAGCGGCGGAGGGGCCTTGCAAATATGCATTTGTAGTGCATATCACGCGCAGGTTCCTCTACACGACTCTGCTGACGCGGTGGGTGGGGCCGGTGCTGATAGCGCGATTCAGCCCGCGCAAGCTGATCCTGGCGGGAACGGCGCTGACCGCGATTGGCGCTTGGCGGAGCCTATGGACTGCTCCGGAATTGATCTGCTCCTCGGAGAATTAAGCCTGAATTCCGAAGTTCCCCGCCAGCGCTCCCGCCAACGAATTGAGACAACGGAGGAATGGAATCAAACGCACCGGACAATCCAGTCCCGCGCCAGATCAC
>Ga0326728_10019089_pt1 | contig 13363 bp, 15 predicted proteins | sample MB3enrmetagenome_FD_207602 | JGI IMG/M metagenome (GOLD analysis project Ga0326728, IMG submission 207602) | Lab enriched peat soil microbial communities from McLean, Ithaca, NY, United States - MB31MN | ecosystem: Environmental > Terrestrial > Soil > Wetlands > Peat | place: USA: New York... | reverse complement strand
GACTGACTCTCAATCTCACGCGGTATCAGAAACCTGAACAAGCTGGAGAGGCGTCCGGGCGGGGTGGGGTATTTTATCTAGGCAGTGAGGGCGGCAGGTCTTACTATGCCCGTGCAACCGCTTACGGAAAACCGGCGGTGTACGGCGGCGCACAAGAAATTGCATCTCGTGCCACTTTTCAAAATCCACTAATCGTAAAGAGCGGTTTTGGCGGCTACATGCAAGCATCCGCATATAGTGAGTTGGGTGGAACCAAAGTACAATATACGGAAGGACGCAAAACGGATGCGCTGCATGCCCTTTATAATAGAGCCGTCGGGATGACTCTGAACAAAGGAATCTATGACCCCGAAGTAATCGCGGAGTTCGTGAAGAAAGAGGGAGGCGATCCTCAAGCAGCGTACGATATTTGGGCGGGTTCGCGAGGGGCGCATCAAATCGCCACCGCGGTCTACGATAACGTAGTCGGCAATATGGCCAAACAGGCGGGGCATGATGCTATCGCGGGTTACTACAAGAAACCCGGCGGCGGGTACCAGATTTCCGAAGTGTTCGACCTGACCGCTTCTCATTTTCCTGTGGAGTCCTATCCCAAAGGTTCGACTGTGCTCCTGCAAAAGAATCCGCTGAATCTCGAAGGAACCGGTGAAGGTGGCCGTACCACGGTGTTGGATTTGGCCGGAGCGCTGAACGAGTGGTCCAAAGTTGGACTGAAGCCGAAGAAAGAAATCCGCATCGCAATGGATCGCGCCCGAGCGGAATTGAAATATCAACTGGCGCAAGACCAGGGCGGCCTCAATTGGTACAAGCAGGACACGAAAGACGCGGTCAAAACCCTGAAAGAAAACGGTTTTCCCGAACTGGAAAACCCGACACAGGAGAAACTTTTCAAAATCCTGTGGGGCGTGACTTCATACGGCGTCGATCCCGATGTCAATCTTACCTCCGCCGCCGAAGCGTGGAAGCAGTACAAAAAGACCGACGAGTTTCCTTTGAAGGCAGATGCCGATACGAACTGGCCAGGCTATAGCGGAATTCGAGGGAGTATCACACTCCTGAACAAACTTGTCTCCGAAAAAGGCGAGCAGGGAACCATCGATTGGCTCCTCTCCAAACACCCGGTGAGTGAAATCCGCGAACAGAAACTAAAAACTCACACAGTACACGGGGTGGCAGGTAAAGCGGCAGACGAAAAATACGGAGCGTTCATCTTCGGGCCGAAGGGTGGTCCGTTTGTTCTCAGTTTGCAGGGAATCACCGACCACACAACCGTGGATGTTTGGGGCGCGCGAATGATTCGGCGCTGGACCGGAACCTTGACGCCGGAGAACGTGAGCGATCTGGTAACGACCGAAGAGGCTCGGAATTTCCACAATATCGTTGAGTCACTCGGCAAACAATTTGGGCTTGACATTTCCGACGTACAGGCGGTATTATGGTCGTACGAGCACGATTTGTACGCGGCCCACGGAGTCGGAGAAAAGGCCAAGAGTTACAAAGGAGCGAGTGAAAAATATGTCCAACGACAACAAGAAGGAAGCACCCGAGACTATCTCCGAGAAGAATCCGGCCTTTTCGGCGAGCGATATGGAGAAAAGGGCAAACCGCCTCAAGAAAGCGGGAAAAATGCCTCCGCTAGCGGACGTGCTCAAGGCACTCAAGAGCGCGGCCTCAAAGAGTTGAGCCCCGGACTGAAAGGTCTCATTTCACCAGGACCGAAAGCCAAAACCTAGTCGGAGCAAACCATGTCCATTGACCGAATCTTGATGTTCATCGAGATCGGGTTGTTGATTTGGATAGTGTGGCAAGGTCAGGTGGTGGTCAAGTGCGAACGCGGAGTGTACCGTATCCAAAAAGAACGGGAAGAGGAGCGGCGGACGTGGCGTCAAGCGAAACAAAAAGCAGCGATAAAAAAGATCGAGACCGCGACAAGTACCTCCGAAAAAACTACAACATCACCCTCGACCAGTACAACGCCATCGGAGAATCTCAAGGATGGAAGTGCGCCATCTGCGGCCGACCCGCTTCCGATTTCAACCGCCCCCTCTGCGTTGACCACGAACATTTCCGGGTCGAAGTAAATCGGGCCGACAACGAGTGTGACCGAAAGCGTGGCTGGATCGCCTCGACTCAGCTAAAAAACGGCATAAACTTTATGGACTTCGGGCCAACAAAAGAAGCGGCAATGAACGGGCTGAAAAAGTTTGTCATGCCGCACTCCCTTCGCGGGCTGTTGTGCCCAGGAAGACACGGGAAAGCGGGCCACGGTTGTTGTAACCGACTTCTCGGGCACGTGGATGAAACTTGGTGGCTCGAAGCTGCCGATGCGTACTTGAAGAATCCTCCGGCCCGCAAAATAATCTCTTGACAAACCGCGCGAACTTCAGTACCATCGCTTTTTGGAGGAAATCATGGCATCAACACCACCAGTACCCGCGTCTCTCGCAAAAACCGTCGAAACTGATTTGTCCCCTTTGAAGACGCACGTTTTTCTCGCACTTTCTGTTCTCGGTGTGGTCGGCCTGCTTGTTCTTGGCGCAGTGCTTGGAGTCGAACACATCATTGGAAATGTGCGCGCGGCGGCCGATGCTCGGGACACCCAAACCCTTGCGAGTATCACAACGATGCAGAAAGCCACAATGGACCGGCTCGCCGCATCTGATGCGGCGTCCGCGCAACGAGACGCGGCGTATCAAAAAACCATCCAAGACCTAGCTGTCCAGTTGGCCGCTCGGGATGCCCAATCGAAAAAAGACCAAGCTCAGGCTCAGACCTTGAACGCCATTGATACGGCTACAGCCATTGCAACCCGAACAAACGCAGCACCGGGCGAAATAACGGCGGTCGGCGATACTGTGGTCATGGATTTGCCAATGTCCCGAACGGTGAACAGCCAGTTGATCCTGCTGACCCAGGTTCAAGGTGACTTGAAGGATACCCAAACCCAACTCACGGCGACGAACGGACAACTGAACGATTGTCGCACTACCGTGGCCAATCAGAAAGGTGTGATTGCTGCCGACGCCGACGTTTTGGCCGCCACAAAGAAGAAAGCGGCAGAAGACCTAAGTACCGTGCAAACCAAAACAAGGAAAGCAGGCATCAAAGGATTTTTTGCCGGAGTTGCTGCGGTACTGCTGTTCGTGGCGGGGCATGCAATCTAACGTCAAACTGGGCTCGAAGGTAATTGCAGTTTTGTGGATCATCTTGTGGCCCGGAGCACTGTTTGTGGTTGTGGCTTGTTGGTTGGGACAGAAATTGATTCGGAGGAAAACATGAACAACGAAAGTAACTTTGGTTTTGAGCGTACCACGAACTCGGAGATCGAGGAATATCAGAAATCGATGGGTGTTGTTCCCTCGCCGGACGTGGATATAGAAACCTTGGCTCCTGAAATGGCGACTAAACTGGCACAAGAAGCCAAAAAACTCCTTGAGCAGAAGAGATGGAATGGTGATTCTGTGAGTTTCGTTCTAACTCTCACCCTCGCGCCGGGAAGAGTATTTGACTTTGCGTTTGACAAAATGTCACTCAAGTTAAAATAATGTCGCTTTTCGCTTGACATGCGAGGAGGATTCAGATAGAATTCATTTGTCCTGATGTGACGTGATAGGACGTGATGAGACGAGATGCGACGCGATAAAAAATGACGCGACAAGATTCTCAATTTTCAAGGCCAGAATCGGCAACGCACTTAGTTGCAAACGCCGAATGAGCCAAAAAGGAAGAACGAGATGAAAAAGTACGACGTGCAGTTGCAATCCGTATCCCCAGTTGCTTTTGGCCGGTATTACACACCCGAAATCCCCGAACAGCGCGGCGAAACCAAACAAGCCTACGAAGAACGAACGTGGAAGAACCGAGCCCACGTAGACAAGAACGGCGTCTACATTCCGGCGCTGGCGTTCAAAAATCTTCTGACCTCCGCCGCGAAATACCTCGGCCTGCAAATCCCAGGCAAGGGAAAATCCACTTACACAAAACACTTCGCCAGTGGCGTTCTCATCACCGACAACGTGTACGTCGCGAAGGAGTCGCAATTGCGCGGCCAGTGGATTCATGTGCCTGCCGACGGCATGCGAGGCGGCAGCAAGCGCGTGATGAAGTGCTTTCCGGTCTTAGATGATTGGAGCGGCACACTTCGTGTGATCGTGCTGGACGAAACCATCACGCTGGACGTGCTGCGCGAGCACTTGAACGAAGGCGGAAACTTCATCGGCGTCGGATCGCTCCGAGTACAAAATAATGGAATTTTCGGGCGATTTCGGGTGACCGATTTACGTTTGGTAAAATAACCGATCTGTGAACAGACAAGACAAGATGGGACCTGACTAGACGGAACTCGACTTGACCAAACGTGATAAAACGAGACCAGAAGCGGCGATTCTACGGAGTCGCTGCTCCTGCTCTTGTGGCAGGAAAACCCGACCGAACGCGACCGGACAAAAAGTGACAGGACTGGACTCAATTGGACTTGATTCGACGAGACAAGACGTGATGTTATCATAACTAAAAAGTTTGAGACCAGACAAGACCCGACGTGATGTGACAGGACAAAATGAGACGAAATATGACAAGACGTGACTTTTTATTTGTTGAACTGAAAGGCGAAAAATGAAAACATCAAAAATTCCAAAGTTGACTCACTCCAAAAAGCGGACAGGTCCCGTACCCAGCCGGGCGGCAGTGAAGACCGTGGCTATCAATCACGGCAAGTTGAAGTCGAGCCGCGCGCCCAGCGCTGTGGCTATTGCAAAGGTTGATGAAAAGACCTTTCGCAGTAGCATCGACGCTCGGCTGCAGGAAGCCCGAAACAAACCGAAGATTCCCCTCGTGGATTTCAGCATGCTGGATAGCATGCAAGTTCCGCGCGATTTTGCGATAACGGCCATTCCTTCCACGGGACGACCGGAAATGGTTATTCAAGTCCCGGACGCATGGCCGTACATAGAACTCGCCCCTCTGTATGATTGCCACATTGGCAGCGGCGATCAGGACGAGGAAAAGTTTCTGCGGCACCTCCAGTGGATCAAAAATTCGCCCTGCGTGTTGACTTGGAATGGCGGGGACATGGTTGATAATGCCACAGTCAATTCGGTGGCCGATCCCAACGACTCGACCCTCGACCCCAACGAACAGTACAGCCACGCAAAAGAACTGCTGTTGGAAATCCGACACAAAATTCTGTTCGCGATTATCGGAAACCACGAGTATCGAACCAAGCGGCTTGCAAGTCTGGATGTGGCGAAGTTGTTTGCCAACGAACTGTGCATTCCCTATTCTCGGGACTACATGTTTTGCACGATTCGTTGGCGGGGGTTGAAGTTCCGTCTGCTCGCGCACCACGGTTCTGGCGGGGCGCAGACTCCTGGCGGCATCTTGAATGCGGCGCGCAAGGATATGCCGTGGGCCCATGGCGTAGACCTTTACTGGAGCGGGCATTTGCATCAACCCAAGTCCGATGTGGTCAGTTGTACGGATTTCAATCAAGAGACGGACGAAACAGTGGAGCGAGATGCTTTTGTGATTATTTCACCGTCATACGTTCGATATTTCGGAAGTTACGCGGCCTTGAAACGGTTGGCTCCCGGTGTTCGCGGGCTGACTGCCGCTCGATTGGAGGAGGATGGGCGCATCGTAGTGACGATGCACGCAAACGGAAAGAGATTATAAGTTTCGCGCGATGCGACTGGATACGACACGACCCGACCCGATGAAATGCGACATGACAAGATGTTATCATAAACGAAGAGTTTGTAAAGTGACCCGACAAAACTCGACGAAATTTGACGAGACGGGACGAGATATGACGGCACGAAACGCGATCAGATACGACAAGACGAGATTTTATTTCAGGAGCGATAGGTGAGCAAAGACCAAGCTGAAAAAGGGTTTTCCGACGCCCTCGCTATCATCAAAAAACAATTCGGTGCAGGTGCGCTTATGCCGCTTAGTCAGAGTGCGGCAGCCGAACCCGTGGAAGCAATTTCCACCGGCTGCACCGCAATTGACCAACTCACCGGAGTGGGGGGACTTCCCAAAGGAAGAATCACCGAGATATTCGGAACGGAGTCCGGTGGAAAGAGTACGCTCTGTCTTCAGTGTGTGGCGCAGTGCCAGAAAACCGGAGGAAAATGCGCCTACATTGATGTGGAGCAAGCTCTCGATCCAGAATACGCTAAGGCACTTGGTGTAGACATCGATACACTCTATGTTGCTCAACCTAGTTCGGGAGAAGAGGCTCTGGAAATTGCGCTTGCAGTTATCGAAAGCAAAGCTGTATCTTTGGTAATTATTGATAGCGTTGCCGCACTTACACCCCGCGCGGAATTGGAGGGTGAGGTAGGCCAACCCACGATGGGTTTGCAAGCCCGGCTGATGGGATCAGCTTTGCGAAAATTGACCGCAGCGGTCGCCCGAACACACACCGCACTCGTCTTTATCAATCAACTTCGCGACAAACTAAACGTAATGTGGGGAAACCCGGAAACTACGCCGGGAGGTCGCGCGCTCAAATTTTATGCGTCCTTGCGTCTGGACGTGCGCCGGTCTTCTCAAATCAAAAAAGGCGATGTAATCATTGGAGCAAACACCAAAGTAAAAACCGCCAAGAATAAAATGGCGGCTCCGTTCAGGACTTGTGAAGTTGAACTCATCTACGGAAAGGGATTTGTCAATGACAACTGAAAAGAAGCGCTTGCTTCCGACGGACGCAAAAGATCGAAAAAATGTTCCTCTCATGAGTGGCGTGTTCGATTATTTTCCGGCGGCTCTTATCGAAGTGGCGAAGGTTTCTCATCAGGGGAATCTTCAACACAACGGCCCGGACGCGCCTCTGCATTGGGCACGGGAAAAAAGCACGGATCAGTCCGACACCATTCTTCGGCACCTGCTTGAGCGAGGCACAATAGATACGGACGGGATGCGCCACTCGGCAAAAGCTGCATGGAGATGCCTTGCTTTGCTCCAACTCGAACTCGAAGCGGAGGGCGCACCCATTGCCCGTGGCGCGAAAGAACCGGAAAAGGAGCAGTAATGCGTTTTGCTATCGATCTCGACGGAGTACTTTCCAATTTCACCGCTCGGGTTATCTCCGTGGCCAACACTCTGTGGCCGGGGCGGCTTCGGTCGGATTTTGTTCCTGACAACTGGGATTATGTCGGTACGTTCACAAAAGAAGAGTGGGACAAAATTTGGGCGCAAATCAAAAACACTCCTAACTTTTGGCTCGATGCGCCGCCACTAAGTGGAGTTGAAGACCTCTGGCATTACCTTGAACGACCAAACAACGGTTCGGATGAGGTTTTCTTCGTAACTTCGCGAGCAGTGACAGTTGGCTATTCTCCACAGGTTCAATCCTCCCAGTGGTTAAATACACTCGGACTCTGGCCCAGGAAGGGTCGAAGCGTGGTTCTTTGTGTCGCCGATGCCAAGCATAAGCAGGATTTGTTTCGCGGGCTGGGTCTGAAGTTCATGCTTGACGATTTTGCGCCGACCGTCTATCAACTCAACGAAATCGACGGAATGCACGCATTCGTTCTCGATCAGCCGTACAACCAGCACGCGAAAGACCTGCCGCGAGTTTACTCCGTAACTGAGTATTTGGACACCATCAAAGACATAGAAGCGGGGCTATGACCTACGTTTTCGTTGACTTTGAGACATTCAGTCTCCTCGACTTGACCGAAGTCGGCCTCGATAGATACGCCCGGCACTCTTCCACGGGGGTGAGTTTACTCGGTTGGGCCGTCGGTCAAGAAGAAATCCAAGCGTGGCTGCCTCACCAGACCCCATTTCCCTCGCGTCTCCTGGAACTAATTCGCGATTCGTCGGTCCTCATTATCGCGTGGAACTCCCAATTCGAACGCGCGATCTTCAAACACGTCCTGAAAATCGACATTCCGCTGGAACGATTTCGCGATCCGATAATACTCGCGCACAACATTTCCTTGCCCGGCAAACTCGAATCTGTTGCTCGAATTCTCAAAATGAAGGAGCAGAAGGACGAGCGCGGCGACGAATTGAAGAAGATGTTCTGCCAACCGGTAAGTATGGGCGGAGATGTAACCCTGTTTGGAATTTCTCCGCCGCTGTTTCGTGACCACAACAGTCATCCGCGAGAATTTCAAGAGTACATTTCCTATTGCCAACAAGACGTTCGGGCCATGCGTGATTTGTGGTACCGGCTCGCAAAAATTCCGTTCCCCGAAATCGAATGGAAGGGTTGGATACTCGACCAGAAAATCAACGAATTTGGGATGCCGGGTAACCGGCAGCGCGCTGAAAAGATGCTGCGAATTGCGGAGCGATTTATCACGGAGCAGCGAACCATTCTGAAAGCAAAAACCGGATTGGAAAATCCCAACTCTGACCAGCAAATGAAAGAGTGGCTGATGTCTCGGGGCTATCCGTGGAATTCGCTGAATGCGAAGTATGTGCAGGCCGAACTCGACAATCCCACGTCTACTCTCACCGCGGAAGCTCGGGAAGTCCTGCTGATCCGCAAAGATGCTCGCAAGTCTTCGTACAAGAAGCTGGAGAAATTCCTGGCGGTCCTGTCCGACGATGACCGGCTACGATATCAGTTCCGATATATGGGGGCTGCCCGCACGGGTCGCTGGGCCTCGGGCGGTGGTGAGGACGGCGGCGAAGTTCAAGTTCAGAATATGTCTCGCGGCGAGAAGGCCGTCAAAAAGAAGCTCCAGCGCGCGCTTGAGCTTGTGGATGCCGAGGACTACGACGGAATTTTGCGCGAATTCACGAATGTCCCGGACAAAAAGAAAGCGGTCACGCCGGTGTCCCTCGTCATCACCTTGCTGCGGTCTTTGTTTGAAGCGAAGCCCGGAAACAAACTCGTTGTGGCCGACAAGAACGCCATTGAAAATCGCATGCTGGGCTGGGCCTCGGGGTGCAAGGCAATTCTGGACGTTTTCACGAAATCGAAAGAAGAAGGCGGCGATCCGTATCTGGCGTTTGGTACGAAGCTATACAACAAATCCTACGCAGAGATGTGGGCTTCCTATATCGCCGGAAATGAAGATGAGCGCCAGAACGCTAAACCTGCGGTGCTTGGCGCGGGATACGGGCTCGGCGGCGGCGAGATGTACAAAAACGAAAACGGCGACATGGTACGCGGCGGGCTGTGGGGATACGCGAAGAATGTCTGTGGAACCGACATGCCCAAAGAACTGGCCCACAAAGCCGTGAAGATTTTCCGAGAGTCCTATCCCGAGGTTGTACAGTTCTGGACCGACCTCGAAGAAGGATTCAAGCAAGTTTTGAAACGCGGCGGTAAGGTGCGGGTCGGCGAAGTAGCGTGGGACAAAGCGAAACGAGAGTGGGTCGAGCACCCGACCAAAGGCAAGCAGTGTGTGATAGAATTTCAGCGGTTGGCAATTGAAGGAAGCGGATGGATGATGCGCATGGTGCTGCCGTCCGGCCGGGCTCTACACTACCTGAATGCGACCATCGACGAAGAGAAGCGAACGAGCCAACGCACCGGCCAGCCCTACACTGCCGAGGTGATTCACTTCGATGGGATCGAGCACAGCACCACGCAAGGTGAGGGTGGCCAAACCGCCAAGAAGACCCACAAGTGGGGCCGGGTCAAGACCTATGGCGCGAAGCTGGTAGAAAATGCAATCCAGGCGCTATCTCGCGACGACTTACTTCATAGCATGTTTTTAGCTGATGAGATGGGCTTTTCTATCTGGGGCATCTTCCACGATGAGTTGGCGTGCGAAGTCGCGGACGATCCGTTTGGGCTTACCGTAACGGATTTGAATTGGTGTCTAACCCAGGTTCCCGAGTGGGCTCCAGGAATGCTGCTAGGTTCCGAGGGCTGGGATGGACGAGTCTATCACAAGTAGTGTGGGTTCCGGGAAAGAGTGAAGTAAGCTAGCGAAATGCTCCCGACTAATCCAATTCGCCTCTTCCTCCACCGTAAGCGGACGCCACGGGGTTCTGAAATCCATTCGTGCGTCGGGGTCGGCCAGCAGAGCGTCGAGGACTCGTCGAGCGATGCTCTTGCGGTCTTCGATTCGATGGGTCAAGCATTCGAGAAGATTGGCAGTATGGTGATTCACAGGGAACTCCAATCGATTTGGATTTTGAAGCGGTCGTCCCCGAGTTCGCGACGAATGATTTCGACCTCGGGTCCATCGTTCGCGGAATCAAGCAAAAGCATCGCCAAAATCGGAGTTTCAGACGGCCACTGTAGGAGGGGATATTTTTCCATCTTCTTTTGAAAATCCGAGAAACTCTCTTTCATAGGTGGTACCTCTCAATGAAATGGTCTCACGAACGGGATTTCGAGTCAATAGTACGAAAGTACCAAAATTGTGCTTGACATCAGAAGCGGGATGGAGGTAATATCGACGTATGTTCGAGCAGCCGGAAAATGCAGCCGCCGTCGACCGAATCAGAGAGGCCGTTATGATAGGTGGTGGGGATTTTGTCGGCATTCAAACCACCATTGAAGGTCCCCCACTGATTCTCTTCAACAGTCCGCAGACTGGCACCTCTTTGTCGGTTTACTACCAAGAATCGTGGGAAGAGATTAACCTGATTCAAGCGGTAAGCGGACGAATCCAAAGAAGTGATGCGGAGTTTGCCGACCGAAAGATCGGCGTCAAAGCATCCATCCTGAAGCGAATCGCCGACAACCTTTCTGCAGTAGTCACAGAACTGAATGAACTGTCATTAGGAGAGAGAGAGAAATGCCCGAGCCAAAGCAAAAAATAGTAGCAAAGCTGATTAGGATTTACGAGAAGATCGACCACGTCGAGAAGGCGGGCCACAACAAATCGCAGGGGTATGATTACGTGCGGGCGGCGGACGTGGTGCGCATGATTCGCGCCGCGTTCATCGAAGAAAAAATCTATGCCGAAATCAACTTCGAGTTTGTGGACCCGGCGTACACCATCGCGCGAGCCAAAGAACCGGGCGCTCCGTTTTCGGCTGTGAACATTCGGTGCCGTCTCGTTTTTCACGATCAAGAATCCGGCGAGACAATGAGCGGAAGCGCACTGGGAACCGGTGCCGATACTTCGGATAAAGCCGTTTACAAAGCAATGACAGGTTGCTTGAAGTATGCCCTCAAGAACGCAGCGCTTCTGCCTGATGAAGCCGATCCCGAGGCGGATGAATCGGTTGATGAGGCAGCCAGACCGAGCTACGACTCTCGCGCGCCACGCCCGTCGGTTGATCCGCCAGATTTCCAAGAAGCCCAACGAGCGACACCGAGGCCACAGCCGCCTCCTGCGCCAACGCCCGCACCTGCCCCAGCACCGGCAGCACCACCCGCAGCGTGCATTCCGGGAACTCCGATACCTGTTGCGCCGCCAACTCCGGCTCCCGCGAATGCACCGGCACCGCAAGAACTGAGTCCACTGCCGACCGAAGAAGACATGAAGGCGTATCGCAACACCTTCAAGTTGCTAGGCGACGATCTGACCACGGAAGGGAAACTCAAATCAAGCCGCGGCCTCCCGGTGAATCGCAAAATTCTGGTATATCTCCTATACGTCACTGGAGCAACGGACGCCAAAGCGCTCACCAAGGCACAGTGGGAGCAGTTCTTTGCCCACGTCAACGGGATGAAGGCGCAAGCGGACGGACTCAAGAAGTTGGCCGCGCTGATTGAACAAGTCAACAGCGCGACAGCGAAGAAGTAAACGGAGGCAATATGCCGCAGAAAAGAAAATCGCAGCGCCAAAATACTCCGAAGTTTAAGGCAGGAGACGTTGTAAAGATTCTTCGGAAGGCTGAAAATTTCGAGGACGGATGGGAGAATGATTGGGTGGATGGTATGAATGCCTCCGTTGGCCATCTCGGCGTTGTGGTGGAAGTGAGCACCGACTACCTTCACAACGTTGTGGTATACACGGGCGAAAAACCAAATTACGGTTATCCCGATTTTGTGTTACAACACGTGGACTTAAAACGGAGGAAGTGAAATGTCATCTGTCAACAAAGTCATTCTCGTCGGGCGGCTTGGGAAAGACCCGGAAGTCCGGTACACACAAGCCGGTAAGGCGGTTGCCTCGTTCAGCGTTGCCACCGATGAATCCTACAAGGATCGCTCGGGACAACGCCAAAAGAAAACCGAATGGCATAATATCGTCGTGTGGGGTCCGGCGGTGGAAAATTTCGTTCAGAAATATCTCCACAAGGGCGATCTTGTGTATATCGAGGGAAAAAATCAGACCCGCTCGTGGGAAGACAAGAAAAACGGCGGGACTCGGTATACAACCGAGGTTGTGGTCTCCGACATCAAAAGCCTGGAAGCGCGGCCCAGTCAGACTCAGGCCGGGCGACCGGCCGCAGCGCCCGCGGGATCGGAAGGAAGAACTGGTTTTCCGCAAGACATTCAGGACGACGACATACTTTTTTAGCGAGGTCAAGTGATCCCTCTCGACGCTGACCAACAAGCCGTAGTGCAATCCCCCGACGGCGCTCGGGCTGTGATCGCAGGCCCAGGCACGGGGAAAACTACGACAATGGTGGCGCTGATAAAAGAACTCCAAGCGGCCGGGGTTCCTTCTTCCGATATTCGAGCGGTGACGTTTTCAAAAGAGATGGCCCAAACTCTCGCGGCCAGAACAAATCTCAAAGGAGTTGTTTCCACGCTTCACTCTCTCGGCTACGCGATTTGCTCCGAAGTCAATCGCAAGCCGGTCGAACCCGAATTGCGGCACCGCCTTTTGTGCAAACTCACTCGAAAATGGGGACTGGAGCACAAGGACCTCGAAGCCTTCATTTCAAAAATGCGTCACAACAATCTCGCGCCACAAGAAGTTCTCGATAGCGGAGAGTACGATTACGGAGCAGCCAGCGCCTACGCCGAATATGAGCGGGTGCGGGCGTCCGAGGGTTGGATGGACTTCGACTCTATGTTGTGCGATTCCGTGCAATACTTGGAAATTGCACAGAATCGTGCAAAGTGGCAGTTCAAGTACCTGATTGTGGACGAGGCCCAGGACACCGATAATCTACAGTGGCGATTGCTGCAACTCCTGTCCGAAAAGTACGGAAACATCGCGGTGGTAGGCGATCCAAACCAGGCGATCTACACGTGGCGCGATGCGCATCCCGAAAATCTCACGAATTTCGAGAAATGGTTTCCGGGAGGCAGATACTATTACTTGGGGCGTAACTATCGATCCACACAACAGATTGTGAACTTTGTGCGCGAAAACGCTCCCCGCGACTGTCCGCGCGAACTTCTCGACAAGATGCTTCCGGTTCGCACCGAAGTGGGTTCTCCCATTGGCCTGAAAATGTACTGGGACGAAAACAACGAAGCGGAATCCGCGCTCCGAATGGCACAAGCCGACCCGCTCAATAGCGTGGTCCTCGCGCG
>Ga0326728_10019088_pt1 | contig 13364 bp, 9 predicted proteins | sample MB3enrmetagenome_FD_207602 | JGI IMG/M metagenome (GOLD analysis project Ga0326728, IMG submission 207602) | Lab enriched peat soil microbial communities from McLean, Ithaca, NY, United States - MB31MN | ecosystem: Environmental > Terrestrial > Soil > Wetlands > Peat | place: USA: New York... | reverse complement strand
ATACCTCATCGTACGTCCATGCGTCAGCATTAGCTAGTGTGATGTATATATCCAGCGTGGTAAGAGTGTTCTTGCCGGGTGGGTGTATACGAAGGAAGCACTAGCTATAGCTCTGTGCGTTTCCTACCCCCGTCCATGTAAGGGCTTCCACGCCTTTATTCGAGGCTCCCGAGTTAGTTCGAGAGGTGAGGTTAATAAACACCAACCTACATGGGCATCCGAGCCTGGCCGTCAGGCCATGGCGAGTTGATTGAGTCAGGATATCCTTCACTGTCAGGTCCCCACTTGTCCGATGGCAGCCACATAATGGAAACGGATTCCACCATGGGGTCTGGTCTGGATCCCTCCCCATTGACCCATCCCTGCCTGGCAGAAGTGTCTCCTGACGAGCTGTCCTGCCAGCAACTCTTCGAGTATCCTTCCTGATCAACTCAATCTTCAGTAGTGGGTCATTTTCCTGAATGGGCGTTTTCAGGCACGATCCCTTCTGGGTTGTATAGAAGGCTGGTTTCGCCGTCTACAATAACAAGATTTGCCTCTTTCCTTTGGTTCTCCAAAGCACGCGAGAGGCGGAAATCAGAACCGCGGCTGAATTCCATCGGCAGAATCGGAAGTACCTTCCAGGGTGCACGACCATGAACAAACCCGCACGACTTCGAGTTACTTCGTTGCTGAACGGGCACTGATTTATTTGCCATCAAAAACCGCATGAGCGAGAGGACAGCAAAACACAGCCCTTCGCGACTCCTAGAACTGGTCGCTTTCTGGTTGGACCAACTCAGTTGAAATACATACAAGATCAATGTGCCCGCCAGCCGCTGGTTAATCCACCGTCAGACTGACATTCGCGCTGTGCGTCAACCCGCCGCTTGCAGGGGCGCCGCTGCCGTATACCCCGGTGAACGTAAGAGTGTATGTTCCCTTCGCGGTCCTCGCGCCGGCTTGGATAGTAGCTGTGCTAGTGGTTTTGGTTGACCCCGATACGAACACGACGGAGGCGGGAGAGAGGCTGCAGGTTGAACCCGCGGGCGCTCCGGTACAGGAAAGCGCCACCGTTCCCGTGAAGCTATTCTTAGACGTCATGGTCACATTCAACGTGGTCTGCTGTCCAGCCTTGACTGTTTTCGAGGCTGGCGCCGAAATCGAGAAGTCGGTTACGGCTTGTGTCACTCCCACAGACGTGCCCGAATTGAAGTTCGTATCCCCACCGTAGCTGGCCTTAAGAGTCTTGCTGCCTGACGCAGATATGGTGATGGCGCAACTCCGTGTCGCCACCGTAGCCGTACAAGAATCACCAGCGGGGTCGCTCACAGTCACGCTCCCAGTAGGTGTCCCGCTTCCGGGTGAGACTGGGACAACAGTAAACGTGACCGTTACGGCCTGTCCGGCCACAGACGGGTTGGGCGATTGCGAGGTGATGGTGGTTTTCGTGCTGGCCTTATTCACGGTCTGCGCGACACCCGGCGAAGTGCTCGAGTTAAAGTTCGTGTCCCCCGAGTAGTTAGCGGTCAGAGTGGCTTTGCCTGCTGTCGTCGCACTTAGACTACAACTCCCCGTTGCTACAGTCGCCGTGCACATGTCTCCAGTGCTATCGCTTGCGGTCACGCTGCCGGTTGGAGTGGTCGTGGCCGGCGATACTGGAGAAACCTTGAACTTCACGGTGATTGCCTGTCCGACCACAGAGGTGCTAGGCGTGTGTGTGGTGATGGCGGTCGTGCTGTTGGCCTTCATGGCTGTCGTCAACTGGCTGGCGGAAGCGGCCAGGTAATTGTTATCACTCGCCCAAGTCGCCGTCAGAGAACAAGTACCCGTGCCGCTGGTCATGGTCACTGTGCTTCCGGAGATCGTGCAGACGCCCGTCGCCGTAATGCTTGCTGTCGTGCTCGCGTTCGTCGTGGCCGTGACGGTAAACGCCGCCTTATAGGCGGCAGTGGCTGGGGCACCGGTGAAGGTCACGGTCGGCGTGGCCTTGGTTGCGGTGGTGGACTGAGTCGCAGAAGTTGCGAGGTAGTTGTTATCGCTCGGCCAATTCGCCATCAGGGAACACGTGCCCGTTGCACTGGTCATGGTCACGGTGTTTCCGGCAATCGAGCACGCGCCGGTCGCCGTGATGGCCACTGCGGAGCTGGCGTTCGTGGTTGCCGTTACGGTGAAGGTGGAATGGTAAGGAGCGCTGGCCGGAGCTCCTGTGAACGTGACGGTCGGTTGGACTTGGCTGACCTGCAGCGTGCCCGTAGCCAAACTGGAAGCGAAACTGCCCTGGGCTCCATAGTTTGCGGTCAGGCTGTGGCTGCCGCCGCCAAGACCGCTGACACTGAAAACAGTCGACCCGCCCGAAAGCGGTTGGGTGAGAGGCAAGGCGTTGTCCACAATCAGGGACACATTACCGGTTACGGTGCCTTGCCCCGAGGTTACCGTTACGGTTACGTTAGCGGCAGTGCCATAGCTGATGGCCGGCGCGCTGATGCTTGTGGTCGTGGCCGCTTGAGCACCCGCGCCCGTGAGGCTCACCGCCTGAGGGCTACTCGCGGCATCGTCGGTGATAACTAGAGCCGCGCTCTCTGGGCCTACGAACGAAGGTGTGAATGTTACGCCGATTGTGCAGCTCGCGCCTACACCCAAGCTCGTCCCGCATGAAATGTTATCGGAGAAATCCCCCTCGTTCGGTCCTGACAAGGCTATGCTCGTGATGGAAAGCGAAGCGGTACCACTGTTTTGCAAAGTTACTGTCTCCGACTGGGCTGGAATGCCGACCGGCTGGTTGCCGAATGACAGGGCGGTCGTCGAGAGGCTGACGGAGGGGGCCGGGCCGGTGCCAGTCAGACTGACAGTCTGTGGGCTTCCAGAAGCATTGTCTGTCAGAGATAACACGCCGTTTCTGGAGCCAGCCCCGCTAGGTGTGAACGCCACCATAATAAGGCAACTGCTGCCAGGTGGCAGGCTTGTCAATCCGGAGCATCCGTTGGTGCTTACTGAAAAATCGGAACCATTAGGTCCTGTGATACTGGCGGCGATGGCACCTGTGAGGGACGCGCTTCCAGTGTTCGTGACGCTAACTGTTCCGAGAGACGTGCTTGAAAGGGTCTGACTGCCAAAGTTTACTGACGCCGGCGACAGCGTAACGGACGTCAGGGCACCAGTTCCCCGCAATGATACCGTCTGGATGATTGCTGGACTGCCGGAGCTAATCTGAAGGGAATCCGATGCAGGGCCCGAAGCGGTGGGGGTGAACTGCACCGATACAGTGCATGCGCTTTTCGCCTGAATTGTCGCACCACACGTGTTTGAGCTGATGCTGAAGACCTGACCGGCTGTCAGCGCAATAGAGTTGAGGCTGAGTGTTGCTGTGCCTGTATTACTCACGATGAACCTGGTCGCACCGCTTGACATGCCGATCGGCTGGTTTCCAAAGTTCCAGCTCGGGGGAGAAACCTGAATGGGCGCCACTGCTGACGCAGAAGCGCCAGGCCAATATAACTCTGAAGTGTTGTCTCCACCGCCCGCCAACAAAACGGAACCGTTGACCAATGTGGTGGCGGTGTGATGGGAGCGTGCGACACCAAGGGTTGGCCCCACCGTGGCGAGTGGGATGCTCGGGTCATAGACCTCCGTGCTGTTGATTGAGACAGGCCCGTACCATTGGTTGTAATATTCTCCGCCCGCCACCAGGACTTGCCCGTTCGGGAGCAAGGCGGCGGTGTGGCCGGCACGGGCGGTATTAAGAGCGCTTACCGAGATAAAGGCGCCACTGGGGGGATCGTAAACCTCGGCATCTGCTGTAACGTTCCACACACCCTCTTCCGTTCCATACCCACCGATAGCGTGCTCCTCGCTTGCTTGCCCGCCGCCAAGAATCAGTACCTGGCCGCTGTTCAGCAAGGTGGCGGTGTGGTCCCAGCGGCCAACTTGCATGCTGCCGGTAGGAGTGAAGACGCCAAAGGCAGGGTCGTATAACTCCGCAGACGGCTCCCCGTCGGTCCAGACGACAGTCCAACAGCATCCGCCTCCAATCTCGTTCACGCCTATCTGGTGCGTGCTATAGTCTGCGCCGCCGGCGACCAGTACTCGTCCGTCGCCGAGCAACGTTGCGGTATGTTGTGAGCGCCCAAGCTCCATGGACCCGCTGAGCGTAAACGCGCCGCTGCTTGGGTCGAAGATTTCCGTTGTAGCCAAAGGAGTGCCGCTAGCATCCAATCCTCCCGTGATCAGCACTCTTCCATCGTTTAACAATGTCGCGCGATGTTTCGAACGGGGAGTCACTAGGCTGCCCGTTACCGCGAACGTTGCTAATAGCGGATCATAAATTTCTGCCACCGCCGTCGGCGCCCCTGTAGCGTCGACACCTCCGACAATCAGAACACGTCCGTCCTGAAGGGAAGTCGCAGTGTGAAAGCTCCTTGGGACTGTCATCGTTGCTGCAGTGCTGAATTGACCATAGGTTGGTCCGCTGGACGGTGTGAACATTTCAGCAAATGACGCTGTAGTTCCACCCGCGACTAACACCTGACCGTCAGCCAGCAGATTAGCAGTGTGTCCTACCCGCGCTGCCTGCATGAGACCGCCCCAGTTGGCCGGGTCCCAGGTTAACCCCGTCGGCACCTGGATAGTGGCGGAGCCAGTAACGACACCAAGGGTCGCCGTCACCGCCGCTACTCCCGGCGCAATTGCAGTTGCTACACCCGAAGCGTCGACCACCGCAACGGAAGGATTTGACGAGCTCCAGACTACAGACGAGCTAACGTCCTGGGTGGTGCCGTCACTTTGCAGCGACGAGGCCGTAAAAATCTGTTTCTGTCCGATGGCGAGGAAAACTCCTCCAGGATGAACAGCTACCGAAAGAAGCAATGCGGAGGGCGGCGTCAGAGTGAGGCCCGTCGACCCGCAGACCGTGCCAACGCATGCTTGAACGTTAGTCGAGCCCACCGCCAGGGCCGAGGCAATACCTGAATTGGTGTGATCATTGCTGATAGTGGCTGTGGTAGGGTTGGACGAACTCCAAGCCACCGCTTTCAGGATTTGTGGCATGCCGCCAGTCAAACTGCCAATGGCAACGTACCGCTGACTGAGAGTGACGGGGACTGAGCCGTACGCAGGAACAGGATTAACGTCGATGGCGGTCAAACCTGGAAGGTCATCTGTGCCGGGTGCGACGATCTCAGCCGTGTTATCTCCACCTCCAGCCAGCAGCACGGAACCGTTAATCAAACGGGTGGCACTGTGATGAGAACGCGGGACAGCAAGCGTGGGCCCCGCCGTCGCAAGCCCGGCGCTGGGGTCATAGAGCTCCGTGCTGTTGTTCGGGGTAGGCCCGTAGTAATTGTAAGATTCACCGCCCGCCACCAGGACTTGCCCGTTCGGGAGCAAGGTCGCGGTGTGTCCGGCGCGGGCCGCATTCAGTCCCGCCACCGAGACAAAGATACCGCTTGAAGGATCGTAAAGCTCAGCATCTGCTGTGACGACCCACGTACCGTATACAATACCGTCCCCGGCCTCGGTGTGAGCCTCGCTTGCTTGCCCGCCACCGAGAATCAGGACCTGGCCGTTGTTCAGCAAGGTGGCGGTGTGATCCCACCGGCCCACTTGCATGCTGCCAGTAGCGGTGAAGACCCCAGTCGCAGGGTCGTATAACTCCGCAGACGGCTCCCCGTCGGTCCAGACGACATTCCAACAACAGCCTCCCCACGTGCTGCCTATCGTGTGCGTACTATAGTCTGCGGCGCCAGCAACGAGTACTCGGCCGTCGTTAAGCAGAGTTGCGGTATGTTGTGAGCGCCCAAGCTCCATAGTGCCGGTGAGCGTAAAGCCTCCGGTGCTTGGGTCGTAGATTTCCGCCGACGCCAAAGAATTGCCGCTCGCATCCAAACCTCCTGTGATTAGTACCCGCCCATCGTTTAGCAATGTTGCCCGATGGTTCGAACGAGGACTTAAAAGACTACCGGTAGCCGTGGACACCCCTGCCACCGGGTCGTAGAGCTCTGCCGAAGCCAGCGTGACTCCATTCCCATCCGTGCCGCCGGTTATCAACACCTGTCCATTAAACAACAATGTAGCTGTGTGGTTGCTCCTGGCGACAGTCAAAGAACTCACGGGCTGAAACGTCGCGGAGGATGGGTCGAAGGATTCGAGCTGAGCGTTCCCTCCCGCGCCTCCGGCCATCAAAACCGTACCGTTATTAAGGAATGTGGCGGTGTGATGGGCTCGTGCGACCTCCATAGGCGAGGTAACAGCCGTGGTGGAGGCGTTCGCTGCGTTAACAGTAAGTATGGCGTTCAGGGAGGCATTACTATATATCGCGGCAAAAACCACATTTGTGGTAGTAGAACCGCAAGCGCAGTTATAGAAACGGTTCCGGTGGTGCTTCCGGCGGAGATCGCCACTGAGGAAATGGGTTGTACGACGCCCTGCGGGCTCACCGTGATGGCGATGGACACACCTGCTGCGGGAGCGGGTCCACTCAGGCTGGCCGTCAAGGTAGCAGGGTTGCCACTCGCGACCGTCGGAGGGTTGATTGAAAGGGCTGCCAGGGTCAGTGTTGTCGATTGTTGTTGTACAAGGACTGTTGCGGTGTTGGAACTTGAACTCCCGTAGTAGTGCGCGTTGGTTCCGGATGGATAGTACGTCGCGGTGAGAGTGTGCTCGCCAACGGAGAAGGAAGTTGTCGACAGCGTCGCTGTGTAACCATATGGCTCGCTGGAGTTTTGAAGCTGGAGAGACACAGAGTATACGTTGCCGGTCGCTTGGTCCGTGAAAGAGATGGAATCGTTTGTCAACGGCGGGCCCCAAGCTCCCGAGGGAACAGACACATTGGCCACGAGTGTCACGGTCTGCCCCGAACCGGCCACCCCGTCTGTTGGGCTGGTGAGTTGGATCGTCGTGGATGTTTCACGGAGAGTCGCACTGTCATTGGCGGTGTCCCATGCATTGAACAGGTTCAGCGCATTTACGGAACCTAATCCTGTGGCAAGGTCGTAGCCGGGTCCGGTGGGAAAATTCGGCAACACGCCGGGCGGGCACTCCGCCGGATTTGATTGGCAGTAGGACAAGACACTGGCAGGGCAGTCCGGAGAGCCGCCTTGGCAGGGCACTCCGTTGGTGTCTGGTACGAGGCTATTCGTGTTTGTAATATCATTAAAGATGCAAGTTGAGCCTGGCCCACCCGGCGCCGATGAGTTACAACCGTACCCATCTGCGTTCTGCTGTGCTGCAAGATTATAGTAAACGTAGTCGGCCTCTCCCTGGGGTCCGTATTTTTCGTCGATCAGCGCCTGAATGCCAGCGAAGGCTGGAGACGCAATCGATGTGCCTCCTCCGCTCTGAAAATTGCTAAGGTTCCCGGCTGAGTCGGTTGCACAACCGTCAGAGTCATCCGAGTCACAGATCATGTAGCCATCGTGCTGAGCAGCGTTCAAGGAAACGTCCGGCAGATACCTGTGCTGGCCGAGAACGGCGGAGCAAGATGGACACGTCTGCGTCGTCGGATCGCACGGAGAAAGGGGATCCGTAGTGGGAACGTCCGGCCCCATCTGCCATAACGGCTTAGCAGAGCAATAACTGACACCTCCCCCCCCCGCCCAGATACCGCTTCCGAAGTTGGCTGCGCTTTCGTTCCAGACTTTCTCGGGAATGTAACCCAGCGCCGAAGCGTCCGGAAAGCTGGGATTAGCAATGCAGAAGTTCCCACTCCAATAGCTGGCGTCATTGCCATTCTCGTTGAACTCGGTACCGCCGACAGCCACGTTGTAAGGTGTGGAAGCAACCCCGTTTACAGCATAACCTTGCGTGGCCACCTGTTCGGTATCGAAGTCGTCGCACCCCGCAGAGCCACTGTCCCCGGCGGAAACGAAGACAGTGATACCTTCTGCCGCGGCTTGCTGCCACAGATCCTGGAAAGCCTGATTAAATGTCTGCAGACTGGCCTCGCATCCTTGGAAACTCACGCTCATCACTGGCGCAAGATCGTTGTCCACGATGTGTTGAGACGCTAAATATTCAGCGTGCGTGTACGCACTTTGCACAGGTGGTATGAATGCCACGTATTTAACGTGGGCCCCTGGAGCAACGGCGCCAGCCCATTCCACGTCCACTATCGCCTCTCGATCGAAATTCTTGTCTGGGACCTCCGGCCCAGGATCGGCAGCACCACAATTGCTGTCGACGTCGAGATAGCACACATCTGTCCAGTTGGTGTCATAGCCGGGCGGAAGAAACAAGCTGCGGAACTTCTGGACGTCGCTTTGATTAATGTGCGCTATTCCAGCGATGGCAATTGTCACGCCGTTACCATCAATCCTCTGGCCGCCGCTGGCTGTTCCGTTGAGTAAAGGAAGAGTGTTGTAGATAACGGCGAAGTCCCCTGGGGATATGTAGTGCTGCCCCGACGCGCTCGTAAAGGGTGTCTTCGGCTTGAAGAAATTGTCAAGCGAGGGAACGCCTGCCACGACCTGACTTAGCGCGGCCGGGACGGAAATCTCCCCCTCGTTCGAGATGTGCCGCTCGCCCTTGAACACGTAGTTGTGCATCTCCGTATGGAATGCTTCTTCGACCTGCGCTACCGTGCCGCTGAACGTGATGGTGCGGCGACCGCGAGCAACGGTGTGAACTGCAAAGCCGCGGCTCGTGAGCCAACTGCTTATCTGCCGGAGGTCATCTTCATGAACCCCAAAGGCTGCACCAAACTCGTCTGGTGTCAGCCACCGGTGGTAGTTCGGCGAACTCTTTTCCTGTTGCTGGTCAAGTACCGTCTGCAAAGCTTGCTCCTGCTCACGAGCCGACTTGAGAACAAGGACCAGAGAGTCCAGCTTCGTAGTCCCGTCCATCCGACCCAAGTCCGTGGCGCGGTCGAGCACGCGCGGTCTGGAGCCTGGGATAGTGACCACCACGGAATCGTCAATAGGCTCGGTGATGCGTGGCCGACCAAGTTTGAAGTCCTCCGAAGAGAAAGCCTTCTGGGCTCGCGCCGAAACCGAGGAGACTGAGATCCAAGTCATGACCAAGAGCAATGAAACCGCGAGCCTCTGTGCCGAGCGGATGGACAATCTACTCATAACAATACCTCCGAACTCACGCTGCGTAGTCTTCTTGGGAGACGGATACATGAAGGACGGCTTTCGTGTTCTCCTTAGCATCAGCAGGCGAATGCGTTTCGTTGGGCACTCCTCACGAATGGCACTCTCACGTAGGAGAAGACCTGTGGGATGGAGTGGCTGGGTCCACTCTCAGTGCCAGAGCGACTCACGAAGAGTGAAGGCTTCCGACCCATGGCACCCTCACAGAAAATCCAAGGCGGTTTATCAAAAGAGCGGGAACGGTCTTATACCACCATCCGTGTACGGATGTCAAGAACTAGTTCACCATTGTGTATATACCAATGAGTAATAGCTCTAGTCGCGTACTTGGAAATCACTTTTGAGTGGTCGCAGAAGGACCTATTCGTCCTTCCCTCTGCAAGTCAATACTGGTCACGAGGTTCTGCGACGAATAGGGATTCGGCCTGAAAAGTCGGCTTTGCGCCCGGTGAGTTCTTCACCGCCTCTTGCTCGCCGCACACGATTGAATCTTGTTTCGGTACCTTCCGTTGTGTTGCGTGACAACAAACACATAGCAGCAAGCAGATTCATCAGTCATCGCCCTCACCCGCGTTGCACTTCCCCATAAACCGATCTTCTTCCCAACTAACCAGACGCGTGGCGCTGGTGAAAGTCAGCGCCTGCGCCACCAAAGGAGGCCCCGTGTTCGTTGAACTCATGCTGCTTCTTGCCGGCCGCAAGGTGCTCATCACGGTGGCCAAGGTGGATGGCGGCCCTCTGCCGATTGGGGCCTCTTTGTGGAGGCGAATCGGAGGGCGCTACAAGAGTGAAAAGACCAGAGCTTAAGACTGAGCCAGAAAGTCGTATCCAGTCCCACCTGCTGCAATTCCTGACACACTTTTGCTCCCAGACACGCAATCTAACACAGGAGGTCTTTGCATGGCTGAAACTGAAAGCCGGTTTAAGGATATTTGTGGGTTCCTGTGGCTGGCCGTTGGCTTTTTGCTCGTGGCGGTTGCCATAGGAAGCGCAATCTATATCGCTGTTCACCTTCTCAATCACTAGCCGCTTGTAGAGCCGCCCCTCCTCAGTACGCCCTAGCCTTGCTGGCTCGGCTGTTTCGCTATGGCGAAATCAGCTATCATGGTGGCTTCATCAACTTGGCAACGGGTGCGACCTCCGCGTTGAGGATCGACCCGCAGTGCTGGAAACGGATTCGGAGGCGGAGCAAGCCCAGCCCGACGCTGCCTCGAAGGTAATTCGTGGGAAGGAAAAGCGGGAAGATGGGGTTCATGGTTAGCCGAACGCTGGCGGACTTCTTGGGGGGACGATGAATACCGAACGCCTCAGTCGAGAAGTGGCGGCAGCACTCTGGGCGGTCTACCACGATCGCCCCGACGCACCACGTCTAATCTGGCCGTCGAAAAGGGACGACTCCACGAGGGTCAGCGAGCAAGAGTCAAAAATCCTCATCGCACAATGGCTTGACCGCAACGAATTATTCTACTCAGTTGAGACGCCCACGCGGAAGATGTACAGACAGTCCGGCAATGCTGATCTAAGCGCACGGATCGACGTGACTGTCTACGGCTCGCGTGATCCGGCTGATCGCGTCCTCAACGTCGAGCTCAAGGCCGGGATGCCCAGCCTGGAGGGCTTCCGCAAGGACTTCGAAAAACTATTGCGAGAGGGGGTCCCCGGTCTGTGGTTCCACACATTGACGAAAGCTAATGAACGCACCTGGCATTCAATCGAAGACAAGATGCACAAAGCCCTTGGTCGGGTACGCGAGCACGCCAAAGCGGCCACCCACTCGGTCCATTTCGCGTTCTGTATCCTCGACCCGCCGAAACTTGTGGGGTTTGACCTCGACTTCTCCGCTGAATGGCGCGACCACCTAGGTCCGCGGTTTCGTGCCGCACAAAGGACACCTCTGCGGCCTGAGTGGGTACCCAAATCTACTCCAATGCGCGCAGCGCCACCCCATTCCACAGCCCACTCTTATAGTGGCGCTCAGCACAAGGCGCTCGTCTACATCCCTTCGATCGAGCCGAGATCGTTCATCCATCTGAGCACCAAGGGGGACTCATACGCTCTGCGCTCATTCGGTGGAGCGCGTCCCCGGTCCCGTTGGGTCGAACCGGAATGCAAGACAACCACCGAACTGCTCGCCCGCCACCCCATCGTCCACCAGGAGGACGTGGCAGGTGAGAAGGATAACCTCGGGAGCGAATCCGAGTATTGGGCGGCGCGCGTCGCAGAGCTCAACCGCAAGTACGGAATTGGCTAACTCCAGAAGTCCTCTGGTTGCATGAACCACATTTGAAGAGGAATAATCACAATGATCTTCTCCTCCATGACCGTACACGGTCATCAGAGAAAGGAGCCCACCCTTGCGCTTTCAGGGCAAAAGTCGACTCGGCTTCTACCCGCTGCCCTTGTCCGAGGCCCAGCGGATTCGCAGATTCCTCTGGTTTCCAGATGCTCCGTCGTCCGCGATCGACCCGTGTGTTGGCGATGGTGTGGCGTTTGAGGCGATCACCAGCGATGCCGACGTGCTTTGCTACGGGATCGAGCTTGATGCCTACCGTGCTGAGCAAGCCAGGCAGCGGATTCCCAACATCGTCCAGGGAAATACGCTAGAAGTGCAGTGCCCGGTCGAGTGCTTTGGCCTCCTGTATTTGAATCCGCCTTACGATTGGGCACTGGGCCCGGCTGACAGTCGTCGCACCGAGCAGGCGTTCCTGAGCCGCACCTATCGCTGGCTCAAGCCCGGTGGGGTTCTGGTATTTGTCATCCCCGGTGAGAGGTTAGCTGAGTGCAGTCAGATTCTCGCCACCCACTTCCGCGATGTCCGGGTTTTCCGCCTTGAGGCGCCGGAGTGTGTGCGCTACAAGCAGGTGGTTGCCTTCGGAGTACGGCGGAACCGACGTGAAAAGGAACGCCTTACAGACAGCGACATCACTCGGCTCCGACTTCACTACGCCAGTCTTGCAAGGAACCCCTCCCAAATTCCCGTCCTACCTTCTGAGCCCGAAGCGCGGTACGACGTGCCAATGAGCGGACCGGCACAACTGGTCTACCGTGGACTTCCACTTGATGAGATCGAGGATCTTCTGCGCCAGTCAGCGGCCTATCGACAGGCGGGACGCATTCTCTTTGCTGAGCCTGCTTCTGCCACAGGCCGGCCCCTCACACCGTTGCACGCAGGGCACGTCGGCCTCCTGGCTTGCTCAGGGCTTTTGAATGGCATTTTTGGGTCCGGAGATCAGCGCCATATCTCTTTCTGGCAGGCCGTCAAGTTGGTGGATAAGACAGAGGAAGAAAACGAACAGGGCGTGATCACGGTAAGGGAGAAAGAACGCTTCTCCAATGAATTGACGGTCGTGTACGGCACCGGCCAGGTTGCCATTCTGAAGTAGTCCTCCCACTTCGGCTTTCCATTAAGTCAAATCCCCGACCCACAAGAGGAAAACCATGAAGAATGCCCACGAGCGCTTCGGCGTATTGGAGTACACGAAGCGAATGAAGGACACCACCACGCGAATTCGACTTCGGCTGGATCGGTTTATTGCTGAGGTCGATAACGAGCGGAACTGTAAGGCCCACCTCATATCTGTCCTGGGTGGCGACTCCGACGTTGGCGCCATCTGGGCAGCCGTCATCGAGCAGAACGTCTTTACCGTGGAAGCTCCGGGGATTGATTCAATCACTGTCAGCCTCGGTGAAGGCGCGCAGTGCTTCCGGGGAACAATCAATATTGCCGGACGCAGACCCGTCAGGCACCTGGTTGCAATCTCGACTGAACTGGCCAAGACACGACCGGGAGCAGATCCAGGAGGCAGGCGAACCATCCTGTGTGACAACGACCCGACTTTTGTGCTGTATCGCATCGCGCAACGGTTTGGGTTGCCCGTCGTGCCGGATTGGGCCGGCTGGTTCAACGAGGAACTCAACCGCCGTGGAGCGATCAAACCTCTCATCGGTCTGGGATGCTCTCCGGTGCTGATCAGTGGCACGAAGAAGTTGTTCCTGAAATGGATTCGCCGTGCCCTGCGCCAGAAGCGGATTGAGGTTCCTGACCGCAATGGGCCAGTGCGTTGGAGCCTGGCCCACAGTTTCTTCCGAATCAACCAGGATGACCTGGAGGCGGGGAGCCGCCAGGAGATAAGCGACGAGACTTCCGCCATGAGGGTGGTGGAGGCACCGTTATGCGAATCATCTTAAAGGTCTCAAGCGGTCCGAGACGTGACCGTCCTATCGGGGTACGAGGACGTGGGGAAAATGAATGTTCAGCTTATAGCAAATGAAGAGCACCAGGATCGCGCCCAGTATGGA
>Ga0326728_10019087_pt1 | contig 13365 bp, 13 predicted proteins | sample MB3enrmetagenome_FD_207602 | JGI IMG/M metagenome (GOLD analysis project Ga0326728, IMG submission 207602) | Lab enriched peat soil microbial communities from McLean, Ithaca, NY, United States - MB31MN | ecosystem: Environmental > Terrestrial > Soil > Wetlands > Peat | place: USA: New York... | reverse complement strand
TCATGGGCAGCAGGCTGGCGGTCTGGAGCAGGCTCATGAGCCCGGGCCCGGTGGCCATGCGCACCGTGTTCACGTCGTCGCCGATCCGGCTCATGAGGTCGCCGGTGAGGCTGCGCTCGTAGAAGGCGTAGGGCATGGCCAGGAGGAAATCGTAGATCTGCTCCCGCTGCTGCTTCTCCACCGTCCGGCTCAGGCCGATGAGGATGTTGCGCATCAGGTAGCGCCCCACCCCGGCCACCACGGTGACCGCCAGCATCCACAGCAGGTCGGTGCGGCTCGCGTGGTAGTTCCGCAGCTCCAGGGCGTGCACGGCCCGCCCCGACCAGTACGGCACCCACGCCGCCGCCAGGCTGCAAAGGATCGTGGCCGCCAGCCCCACCGTCAGGATGCGCCGGTGCGGCGCCACCAGCTTCCACCACCAGGGCGCGCGCTGAGCCGTGCCAGATGCCACAGAACCTCCGTTCCTTGCAAGAGGGTATCAGCCTGCCGCAGACATGGTGGCCAGGCTCTGCCTGGCCACCATGTGGGGGTCAAAGGGGGGCCTAGAGCGAGCTACGCGAGCGGAGGGACCCCTTTTCCATGACACAGTAGGCAGTGGTAGGCTTACCGTGATCCGGAGGCGCCATGACCCTCATCGGCAAGCCCATCCCCCCCTTCTCCCTGGCCGACGACCAGGGCCGCAACGTCACCCCCGCCACCCTGGCCGGGGCCTGGACCGTGATCTACGCCTACCCCAAGGACGCCACCCCCGGCTGCACCACCGAAGCCTGCGACTTCCGGGACAACTGGGCCCGGGTCCAGGCCGCCGGCGCCAGGGTCTACGGCATATCCCGGGACTCGGTGGCCTCCCACCAGAAGTTCAAGACCAACCAGAAGCTGCCTTTCCCGCTGCTGTCCGACCCAGAGAAGGCACTGCTGGCACCCCTGGGAGCCTGGGGCAAGAAGGTGATGTACGGCAAGGAGACCGAGGGGATCATCCGCTCCACCTTCCTGGTGGACCCCAAGGGTGTGATCCGGCACGTGTGGCCCAAGGTCAGCGTGAAGGGGCATGTGCAGGAGGTGATGGATACGTTGGAGAGCCTCAAGAAGGGCTGATCCTGGCTCGTGGTCCGTGCAAAGCGCCGACATCCAACGTTGACCAGCACACGGTATTGCACCTGTTTACTAAGGGTCCTTCCGGCAAGATCGGCGAGGCAATTTAGAGTCAAGGCCTGAGCAGGATGGGGAGCGGAAGGGGGGGTAGATCTAGGAATGTGACAGAAGCCAGTTGCGGATGGGACGTCCCACGCGGCCTTCACCAAGGTTCTTGGCAACCGTTACCGCTCTTGCGATGTTGCGGTTGCATATGCACTACAGGGGCGCCGGATGCCGGCACCGCCGCCCCGCCGCGAAGCGGAGAGAACCGCTCCTTCAGGGCCAGGAACGGGAGTTCGAACTTCTGGTAGCTCAGGTGGTTGATCCCCACGGTCGCCAGCAGGATCACAGCCAAGCCTGAAAAGGGCTTCTTTACCAGGACGAAGCCAAGTGCCAGCGGAAGACTCCGGTAGCGCCGGTCGAACCCAACACCGAAGCCAAAGCCAAGCTGACCTGGGTTTCATGCACGCTGGACAAAAATTTCCCACCCTCCGACCAGTTTGTATCTTCTTCCTAACAGTATCCATGGCAACTTGAGCGCGTATGCGGCAAGGGTCCGGAAAAAATGCATTTTGAATGAAGTTTCAACAATGGAAGGCCGACTATCTAACACTTTGAAATGGGGTGAGATATTTGGATTTTGAAAATATTTTTCCCAAAATTCTTGCCCAAGATCATGTATATGAGCTGGATAGGTGAAATCCCATTTAATTCCAAATACTGAGCATATTTTCATCAATGGAAGGACGGAAGGCGTTCTGGCGTAGAAAATTCCTCCAGGCTGTAGATGAGCCAACAATTCTATCAATGTGGAATTGGGATTCGGTAAATGTTCTATTACAGCGCTTGCAATTACGAGATTGAATTGTCCCATTACCTCGTCCAATTTTTTTTTATATATCACTTTCGTATTACCGCGGATATAATTTAGGCAATTTTCGCTATAATCTACAACCGTAATTTCTACTACTTCCCTATTGAGTTGATTACCCAAGGCACATGCAATGGAACCGTCTCCTCCTCCAAAATCAAGTATGGTAATATTTTTTTCCAGAATTTTTTCGCTAATTTGCTTGACAAGATGTTTTGCAAACCTAGGGGGATCATCAAAGGTAATATGTTTTTCAAATTGCATTTTATTATTAATATAATATTTATTATAATATTTGAAAAGCGTTTCATTCGTCGGCATTCTTGATGCACTGGATGCACCACAATTCAAGCAAGTCAACAGTAGAATTTTTGGATTTTCTTGTAACAAATATGATGGAACTCTGTCGAATGAGGCACAAAAGGGACAAGTAGAATCATCCTGGTGGAGTTCATCTTCGGTTAAATGCATCGAAGCATGATAAATCACTGCGTTCAATTCCATCAAAAACTCCTCATTGAAAACCGCAATCCAGTGATGGCATCCATTGGATTACAGACTATCAACTGATCCTCAACGAATCGCTGGAGTTTCATATCAGGCCCCGCCGGTTTTCCGCAGCTCCATGATGAGGTGGGTGTAGGGCATCCGCAGCAACCGATGCTCCACGGTCGTTTCCAAGGTGTCGAAGGCGATGCGCCCAAGGGCTTCGTACTCCTCCCTGCTCCGCACGAACCGGCCGCGGTCGCAGGAGATGATCCACCGGGCCAGCCTGGACTGTTCTGGGACGTAGACGCCGTCCAGGGTCACCATCCGGCCGCCGGGCCGGAGCGCGTCGTGCCCCAGGCGGAAAAGCTGGACGGCTTCCGCGTCGTCCAGGTGGTGGACCAGGCCGATGGCCAGGACCAGGTCCCAGCTGCCCGGAGCCGTAAGGTTGGCTTGGGATACCAGCTGGCACTGGAAGGAGGCGTCCCGATCGCGGTAGGCCCTTCGGGCATGGTCGATGTAGCCGGGATTGGCGTCGAACCCTTCGTAGTGGACGCTCTCCGGAAAGTAGGCCAGGAGGTCGGCCGGCCCGCACCCGATATCGAGGATACGGTCTTCGGCGCCGGCCCTGACGAACCGCTGCACGAACCTGGCCGCGCCGCCCCTCTGAGCGATGAGGGAGCGGAAGGTGGAGTAGGCCTGGGAATGGGACAGGAGCCAGTTCCGGATGGGACGTTCCACGCAACCTCCTCCCAGGATCTTAGCAACCGATGTGGCACTTGCGACGTTACGGCTGTGGTAGGCGGCCCAGGGCGCCTAGCGGGGTGGCACGAACCACAATGCCAGAGGCCAGGAGACCAGGCCGATCATGAAACCATGGTAAAAGTAGAGGCCGTTGGAAATCCTGCCCAGGTAGGCGAACCAGCGAAATACCGGCCCACGCCCGCCGGCGTCGCGCAGATTGAGCAAGGCAGGGAGGATGACCAGGTAGCTCGACCATTCGGCCAGGGGGTCGCCGAGGAAGATGCAGATGAATGGGGATCCCTCATTCTGCCCGGATCCGCCCGGCCGGTGCATGCCTAAGCTTGGTCAATCCCCCATGATGTTGAACCCGCCGTCCACGTACAGGATCTGCCCCGTGATTCCCCGGGACATCGGGCCGAGCAGGAACAGCGCGGCGTCGGCCACCTCCTCGGTCTCGGTGTCCTTGCGCAGGGGCGCGCGGTTGCGGTGCTGGCGCTGCATACCGCCGAAGCCTGAGACGCCCGAGGCGGCGAGGGTCTTGATGGGGCCGGCGGAGATGGCGTTGACCCGGATCCCGTGGGGGCCCAGGTCCGAGGCCAGGTAGCGCACGCTGGCCTCCAGGGAGGCCTTGGCCACGCCCATCACGTTGTAGTTGGGGATGACCCGGGTGCTGCCCAGGTAGGTCAGGGCGACGATGGCGCCACCCTCGGTCATCAGCGGCTGGGCGCTGTTGGCCAGGGCCGCCAGGGAGTATGCGCTCACGTCGTGGGCGACGCGGAACGCCTCCCGGCTGGTGGCCACGAACTGGCCTTCCAGGGCCTCCCGGGGCGCGTAGGCCACCGCATGCACCACGAAGTCCAGGCGTCCCCAGAGCCGCTTGAGCAGTTCAAAGGTCATGATCACTTGCTTATCCGAAGTGACATCCATCGGGATCAGCACGGGCTTTTCCAGGGATTCCGCCAGCTCCCGGACATGCTTGCCCATCCGCTCGTTCTGGTAGGTGATGGCCAGTTCCGCGCCCTCCCCTGCCAGCTTCTGGGCGATGCCCCAAGCGATGGACCACTTGTTCGCGACCCCCACCACAAGGCCCCGCTTCCCCGCCATCAGCATGGTTGTCTCCTTCAAAGACCTGCGACATCTTCTCAGGGTTCGCGCCCCCAAGCGAGCCTGCCCGGGCTACCCTAGGGCAGGGATGGAATAATTATCATGTTTCGACGCCTGAGTCTCCTCCTTGTCTGCTTCGCCGCCTTCGCCGCGGACTACGCCCCCCGGGCCGACCTGGACGCCGGGCGCTACCTGAAGGCCCTGGCCGACGCCGAGGCGGTGCTGCAGAAGCAGCCGGACCACGCCCTGGCCTGGGCGTCCAAGTCCCAGGCTCTAACCGCCCTGGTGCGGCTGCCTGAAGCCACTCGCGCCGCCGACCGGGCCGTGGCCCTCAATCCCAGACTGGGGGACGCGTTCCTGGCCCGGGGCCTGGCCGAGGGCGGCAGCGCCGTGCAGCAGCGCAACCTGAGCAGCCTGAGCCAAATCTCCGACGCCATGGACGACCTGAGGGCCGCGGTGGGGCTGGATCCGACCCTGGTCTACGGCTGGATGTCCCTGGGCCTGGCCTACGAGCAGCTGCCGGGGATCCTGGGCGGTTCCACCCGCCGGGCGCTGCAGTGCGCCGACAGCCTGAAGCGGGTCGACCCGGTGCGCGGGGAGATCCTGCAGGGCACCGTCCTTGCCCTGGAAAAGCGCTGGCGGGATGCCCTGCCTTGCTTCGAACGCGCCCTGGCTGCCGCACCCAGGGATCCCGAGGTGCTCTACGCCTACCTGGACGCCCTGGGCAGCCGGGAAACCCGAAAGGTCCTGGGCGACGAGCCCCAGCGCCAGCTCCAGGGCAAGGAGGCCATGCGCCTGCTGCCCGCCGCCGGGAACCGGGCCCGGCCCCTCACCGCCGTGTGCGACGCCCTGCTGGACGCCGGCAAGGGTGAGGACGCGTGGCGCATCGCCAAGGAGGCCCTGCCCCAGGCCGACGCGCCCAGCCTGCTGCGCCTGCAGCTGGGCAAGATCGCCGCCCGCGCCAACCTGCACTCGGAGGAGGGCCTGGCCTTCCTCGACCAGGTCCTGCGCGAGCCGCTGGAGGGCGGCTGCGGCGGCTACGGCGCGGCCCACTGGCGCCGGGGACAAATCCTGCGCAACCTGGGCCGCAAGGCCGAAGCCAGGGCGGCGGCCCAGGCCGCGCTGGCGCTGGACCCCAAGGACACCAAGGCCAAGCGGTTGCTGGAAGAGCTCCGTTGACCCGGATCCGGTAGCATGGTTGGTCACCCCGACCTTCCCAAGGATCCGCCATGGCCCAGGCGCCCATCCCCTTCAACCGCCCCACCGTCTCCGGCAATGAGGAGGCCTACCTCACCCGCTGCTTCCGCAGTGGGCACTGGTCCGGGGACGGCGCCTACAGCCGGGAGGCCCAGGCGCTGCTGGAATCCAAGGGCGGGTTCCGCAAGGCCCTGCTGACGCCCTCCTGCACCGCCGCCCTGGAGATGGCCGCGATCCTGTGCCGGGTGGGCCCCGGGGACGAGGTCATCATCCCCTCCTACACCTTCCCCTCCACCGCCACCGCCTTCGTCCTGCGCGGGGCCAAGCCGGTGTTCGTGGACAGCCTGGACTGGCACCCCAACCTGGACGCGGACCAGCTGGAGGCCCTGGTCACGCCGCGCACCAGGGTCCTGGCGGTGGTGCACTACGCGGGCATGGCCTGCGACATGGACCGGGTGCTGGACCTGGCCAGGCGCCGGGAGCTGCTGGTGGTGGAGGACGCAGCCCAGGGCATCGATTCCCGCTTCCGGGACCGGCCGCTGGGCAGCCTGGGGCACCTGGGAGCGCTTTCCTTCCACGAGACCAAGAACATCACCTGCGGCGAGGGCGGGGCGCTGCTGATCAACGACCCCAATTACGTCAAGCGGGCCGAGATCATCCGGGAGAAGGGCACCAACCGTTCGGCCTTCTTCCGGGGCGAGGTGGACAAGTACGGCTGGGTGGACATCGGCTCCAGCTACCTGCCGTCGGACCTTTCCGGTGCCATCCTGCTGGGGCAGCTGGAACAGCTGGAGGCCATCCAGGCCCGCCGGGTGGCCATCTGGCACCTCTACCACCAGGCCCTGGCCATTCTGGCCGACCGGGGCAATGCCCAGCTGCCGGTCCTACCGCCCCACGCCACCCTGAACGGCCACATGTACTACCTGGTGGTCAGTGACCTTGAGACCCGGACCCGGCTGCTGGCCCACGCCCGATCCCGGGGGGCGGGGATCATCTTCCACTACCAGAGTCTGCACCGCAGCTCCTTCTTCCGCGACCAGCACGACGGCAGGCCGCTGCCCCAAGCCGATCGCTACTCCAACTGCCTGGTGCGGCTGCCGCTGTTCCGGGACCTGACGGACGACGAGGTGGACTGGGTGGCCGAGACGGTGCTGTCTTTCTACCGTTGAGGCTTCCGGGCCACCACCAGCAGCGACCCGCCCATGGGAAGATCCACCCCGGCCCGGATCAGGGCCCGCTCCAGATCCAGGGCGGCCAGCAGCAGCCGCTGCTTCCAGGACGGAAGGTCGAACTCCTGCAGCAGGTCGAAGGCCTCCCTGCGCTGCTGCCGCAGCATCCGGTTGAGCGCCAGCACCGGCAGCAGGAGGGACACGAAGGAACAGGCCCGCACCGGTTTCAGGCCGCTGCGCCTCAGCTTGGCCACCAGGTCGCCGCGGCGGTACCGGCGCACGTGACAGGCCCGCTCGTCCACCACGGTCCACAGCCAGGGATGCTGGGGCACGGTGACCAGGACGGTGCCGCCGGGGCGGCAGGCCCGGGCCACGTTGTCCAGCACCAGCTGGTCCTCCTGGATGTGCTCCAGCACGTCGAACAGCCCGATGGCGTCGAACTCGTCCCGGTACGGCAGGCGCCGGGCGTCCAGCTGCACGAAGGCAGCCCCCGGCACCCGCCGGGATGCGAACGCCAGGCCTTCCCGGAACAGCTCGGAACCGGTGAGGGCCAGCCCGGGATCAAGCCCGGCCAGTCCCTGTAGCACGAAACCGGTGCCGCAGCCGATTTCCAGGAAGGACCGGGCGCCGGCGGCGTAGCGGCGGAACGCCCACAGCAGCAGTCGGTTGCGGCCGATGAACCAGAAGTGTCCGGCCTCCCGTTCCGCCAGGGTCGCATAGAAGGCGGTGGAATAGCCCTCTCCCTCCGCGGGAGCGCCTCCGCCCAGAAGCGGGATGCCCTCCGCCGCCTCGGCCTGCCATCGGCAGGCGGAGCAGACCCATGCTTCGCCTTCAATGGGACATGAGCATGCCGGACAGAGTTTCACCTCAGGCCCGCGCCGCGGCGGAGGGAGAGCTCTGCAAGGCCATTCCAGGGAGGGGATCTGTCATAGTGGAAGATATTAACCTTTTCCTTCCGGCAAGGCATGGCCACTTCCCCAGCTTCCCCGAGCCCCGGGCTCGACTCTGCCGACCTCTGGGCCAAGGCGGGCTGGGGTGTCCTGGCCGTGCTGGCCGCTGCTTCCGCCTACCTGGCCGTGAACCGCATCATCCAGGTGGACGAGGCCCAGCATGTCTTCCAGTCTGCGGTGCTGGCCCAGGGCTGGGCCGGGTCGTTCTACACCTCCGCGCCGCTGCACCACCTGGGGCCCATGGCCTGGATCGCCCTGCATGCGGGAGGTTCCGAATCCATCTTCCTCTGGGACCGCCTGCTCTTCCTCCTGGTCTTCTGGCTCAACACGGCGCTGCTGGGGAGGGTTTGTGCGGGGACCTGGCAGCCCCGGCGCCTGCTGCCATGGCTGCTGCTGGCCGCCACGCTCGGCCCGGTCTGGGACTACGGTTTCGAAATCCGCCACGACAACCTCCTCCTCTGCGGCCTGCTGGTCTTCTGGCTCCTGGGACGGGAGGACGGCCGGAGGCCCTGGCTCGCGTACGGGGCCACCGGGGCCCTGACCGTAGTCCTGCAGTTCGTGGCCTTCAAATCCTTCCTCTACTGGCTGCCCTGGACCTGCGTCCTGTTCGCGTTCCCCCAAGGCAGGGGCCGGACCCGGCGGATCCTGGCCTGGACCGCCGGCGCCGGCATCGCTTTGGCGGCGGTGCGGCTCGCCTATGCCCTGGGCGGCGGCTGGAACGTGGCCTTGGCCGGGTTCCGGGCCAGCATCGCCACTTCCGTCTCTGTGGAGCGGTTCTCGCCCCTGCCCTCCCTCGGGCGAATGGTTTCCCAGTCCCCCCTGGTCGTCGCCCTGGGCCTGGGCGCGGTGATCCTGGCCGCCCAGCACTGGCGGACCGAAGGGCGCGGGTTCCTGCGCTGGGATTCCCTGTTTCCGGAATTGGCCCTGGTCGCCTTCACGCTGGCGGCGTTCGTGGCCAACCCCGTACCGTTCCCGTACGACCTCCTGTTCGTCCTTCCCTTCCTGCTGGTCGCCGGAGCCGCCTTCTGGAAGGCCGGGTTCCCGCGGCCATGGCCTCCCGCGGGGATCCCGCTCCTGGCCGGGGTGGTGGTGTTCTGCCACGCCCTGCCGTTCCTGAACCAGACCCTCCGCCATTGGGAACACGGCAACGACCGCCAGGTGGCACTCATGAACCTGGCCGAGACCATGACCGATCCCGTGAAGGACCGGGTCTTCGACGGCACCGGGCTGATCCCCACCCGCCAGACCATCGGCTTCCACTGGCTGGTCCACTCCCTGACCATCAAGAGTCTGTCCGATGGCAGCCTTCCGCCGGTCCGGACCCTGCTGGCCCAGCGCCCGGCCTCGGTGATCCTGCGCACCTACCGACTCGACTGGCTGCCCCGGGAAGACCTGGCCTACATCGAGAGCCACTACTATCCCCTGGCGGAGGATTTCCTGATCCTGGGCTCCGTCCTGCCGGCCGGCGGCGGATCCTGGTCCTGCCTGCACGGGGGCCGCTACCAGATCCTCCTGGGAGACCATGGCACCGAGCCGGCGACCATACAGGTGGACGGACACGGCCAAGCGCCCGGCTGCGCCCTTGAACTGGCGGCGGGACCCCATGACATCAGGACCCAGGCCAACGCCCCGATCCTGGTGGCCTGGCTGGGACCATCCCTTCCCGCCCTGCCCCACCTGCCGCCCGGCAATCACCTGGACTTGTTTGTAAACTGGTATTGATCCTGCTTCCAGGCCCCCATGGAACCCGACCCGCCCGAGCGCATCCTCTTCTCCATCGTGGCTCCGGCCTACCGGTGTGCCGACTGCATCGCCGAACTGCACCGGCGGGTGCAGGCGGCCATCGCCGCCATCCCCGGGGCGGAGTTCGAGCTGATCCTGGTCAACGACGGGAGCCCGGACGCGGACTGGGAGCGGATCCGGGAACTGGCCGCGGCCGACCCCCGGGTCAAGGGCATCAACCTCGCCCGCAACTTCGGCCAGCACCACGCCATCACCGCCGGCATTGACCACTCCCGGGGCGACTGGGTGGTGGTGATGGACTGCGACCTGCAGGACCGTCCGGAGGAGATTCCGCGCCTGTACCGCAAGGCGGTGGAGGAGGGGTTCGACGTGGTGTTCGCCCAGCGCTTCACGCGCACGGATCCGGCCCTAAAGGTGGCCCTTTCCCGCTGTTTCCACCGGGTCCTGAACATGCTCAGCACCATCCCCGTCGATTCCACTATCGCCAATTTCTCCGTGGCCACCGGCCAGGTCATCCGCAGCTATCGTCTGCTGCGGGAATCCAGCCGCTCCTACGGGCTGGGGATCCTCTGGTGCGGCTACCGGGTGGGCTACCTGCCGGTGGAGCATGGTTCCCGGTTCGCCGGCCGGACCACCTACACCCTCCGGCGTTCCATCCACCTGGCCCTGGAGTCCATCACCTCCCTGTCCAACAAGCCCCTGCGCCTGGCCATCGGGGTCGGGTTCACCATGTCCCTGGCCGCCCTGGTGTTCGGCCTGGTCCTGATCGTCCGGTTCCTGTTCTGGTCCATTCCCGTCCAGGGCTGGACCAGCACCATGGTGTCCCTCTACTTCCTGTCGGGGGTGATCCTGGCCTTCCTCGGGATCCTGGGCCTGTACGTGGGCAAGGTGTTCGACGAAGTGAAGGGCAGGCCCATCTACCTCATCCGCCAAACCTTGAATCTGGAGCGGAGCGACCGCCCAAGGGAGGGATGATGGACCTGACCTTCTCGGACCGTGGTTTTGGCCCTTCAAATCATTCTTTTAATTCAATCGAGGAAGGGCAGGAATTCAAGCGCACCTACCGTCTGTCTTCGGAAGTGCATGCGACATTCATCGAGGCTTTCGGAGACCGCAGCCCCATTCATGTGGATGCCGAGTACGCCAGGTCCGCAGGTTTTCCGGGTCCGGTCATGCATGGAACCATTCTTAATGGGTTCCTGTCCCACTTCGTGGGCATGGTTTTTCCCGGCCGTTCTGCCTTTCTCCTTTCGGTGGACCTTCGATACCACCACCCGGCTTTCATGGACGACCAGGTGGAATTGACCGTGAAGGTCAAACAGAAGATTGAAAGCCGGCACGTCCTTCTGCTTCATGTGGGCTTCGCCCGGTGCCAGGACCAGACAGTCCTGGCGGATGGCAAGGTCACGGTCATGGTGCGCGATGTCTGAAGAGGTCGGCACAGCCCTGATAACCGGCGGGACCCGTGGCCTCGGCCGTGCCCTTACCCTCTGGGCAGCCCGCAAGGGGTGGAGCGTGGTGGCCATCTACGCCTCCGATGAGGAAGCGGCCCAGAATCTGCTGCAGGCAGGCAGCGGCCTTCCGGGGCAGATCCAATGCGTGCGCCACGATGCGTCGAAACCCGGGTTTCCGGCCCTTGCCGGCGACCGGAGAATGGTTTTCATCCACTCGGCGTCCGCCCCCTTCCAACCCTCTCCCCTGCACCTCCTGGATCCCGCTGAATTCCAGCGTCAATGGGAAATCGCGGTACTTGGTTTCGTGCACGGATTGCATGCGGTATTGCGCCCCATGGTCCGCAATGGCGGCGGGACGGTGGTCGGGGTGCTCACCTCGGCGCTGGATGGCATGCCGCCCAAAGGATTCGGGGCGTACTCCTCGGCCAAGCAGGCCCTCTGGGGATTGAGCCGGTCCTTGGGGTGCGAGTACAGGGACAAGGGAGTGCGGTCGTTCTGTGTCTCTCCGGGGTTCATGCAGACGGATTTCAGCGACGGATGGGACTCGCGTCTCCGCGCGGCGGTCGCGGACGCCCAGGCCGGTGGTGCCCATGACCCGGAGAAGGTGGCCGAGGAAATCTGGGGACTGGTACTGGACCCTTCCGTGCCGGCCATGGGCGAGAACTATCCGGTCGGCAATCCTGGAGGGCAGGGACTTTTGAGATGAATCAAGACCTTCTTGAGTACCTCAACATGGGTGATACGAGGTTCATGGGTGTGATGGCCCGGCGAACCTTTGAGGCGGTGTCCTATTCTGAAATCCTGCGGCTATCTACCCTCAGGAAAAAAGCGGTCCAGGCAGGGCTTTGGCCCCAGGCGCCCGAGGCTGCACGCCTGCGGGTGGCCGTCATCGGCGGCTGCACCTTGTTCCCTTTCCATGAAATTCTCGAGCATCACCTGGAAGCATCCGGCGTACGGTGTCGCCTCTGGGTTGGTTCCTACGACAACTACGCTGCCGAGATCCTGGGCGCAAACGCTGGCCTCCGGGACTTCCAACCCGAAGTGACGGTCTTTCTGCCTGCCAGTCGTCGGTGCGTGTCCGCGGGCCGCCTGACAGATCCCATCGAGATCCACAGGGCCAGCGCGCAATCCCACGTCAAGGAGCTGCTGGGCCTTTGCCAAGCGCTCAACGAAGCCACAGGAAGTGAAGTGGTCCTCGCCAACTACCTTCTTCCCGGCCGGATGGACCCTGGCCCATTCAGGACCCGGTCCCTTGGATCCCCGTGGGCCTTCCGGAAATGGGTGAACCTTGAGCTCGGGCTCCAGGCGCCTGCCTATGTCCAGATCTGCGACGTGGAGCACCTGGGGAGTCGCATCGGCAACCTGGAAGCCTTCGATGACCGCGCCTGGTTTGAAACCAAGCAACCGTTCGCACCGGACATGACCGGGCTCGTGGCCCGGGAGGCCGCCCACCAGATCCTTTCGCTCAGAAGAAGTCCCAGGAAAGTCCTGGTCATGGATCTGGACAACACGTTGTGGGGTGGTGTCCTGGCCGACGATGGTCTGGAAGGCATCGAACTCGGCGACACTTCCCCGCGAGGGGAGGCCTTCAAGGCATTCCAGAAGCATGTCAAGTCCCTCATGGAGCGGGGCGTGCTCCTGGGTGTCTGCAGCAAGAATGAATACGCGCTGGCCCTGGAGCCCTTCGAGCGGCATCCGGACATGGTTCTGAAGCGTGAGGACATCATTGCCTTCAAGGCCAACTGGAAGCCCAAGCCGGAAAACCTGGTGGAGATAGCAAAGGAACTGAACCTAGGTCTGGACAGCCTCGTCTTCGTAGATGACAATCCGGCCGAAATCGAGATCGTGCGCGAGTTCCTCCCCGAGGTGGAAGCGGTGCTGCTGGGAAGCGACCCCTCGACTTTCGTGGGGATCCTCGAAGACTCCCGGCTCTTCGAACCCCGGAGCCTCACCCGGGAGGATACGGAACGCGTCGGCCAGTACTTGCAGGAGCAGGTTCGCCAACAATTTTTCGCTGGAGAAAAAAACATGCGGAGCTATCTTCGCTCCCTTGACATGCATGCCTCCATCGAGCCGTTCCAGCCTGTCGATGTGCCCCGCATCGCCCAGCTCATCAATAAGACCAACCAATTCAACATTACAACCAGGAGGAGGGCGGAAGGGGAAGTCGCAGCCCTGGTCGGGGATCCCCGCCACCCAGCTTTCAGCGTCCGCCTGTGGGACCGTTTTGGAGACTACGGACTGATCGCAGTCCTCATTGGTGAGGTCAAAGGTGACGACCTCGATATCGACACCTGGCTCATGAGTTGTCGCGTGCTCAAGCGGGGCGTGGAGGCCCTGGTTCTCAACGAACTCGTCCGCCAAGCCAGACAATTCCAGTTCCGCCAGGTGACTGGGCGCTATATCCCTTCCCCTAAGAACATGTTGGTACGTTCACTCTTCCAGGACATGGGCTTCAGGCCGGTTTCGGAATCCCCGCAAGGAATGGCTGAATATGAGCTCGAAGTGTCCAG
>Ga0326728_10019084_pt1 | contig 13366 bp, 10 predicted proteins | sample MB3enrmetagenome_FD_207602 | JGI IMG/M metagenome (GOLD analysis project Ga0326728, IMG submission 207602) | Lab enriched peat soil microbial communities from McLean, Ithaca, NY, United States - MB31MN | ecosystem: Environmental > Terrestrial > Soil > Wetlands > Peat | place: USA: New York... | reverse complement strand
CCGCTTTCCATACGCCGTGTTCTACGAGCTGTCGGGGGCGACGGTCACGATCTACGCCGCATTTCATACCTCTCGCAACCCGGACAAATGGCGCCAGCGCCTTCCTTGATGAGTTGCGCCACGACCAGCGAGCGGGCTTGCGGTGCACGCTGGTTACTGTCGGTGCCCAACTGTTCTGATACATTTCGGCCCGCGGGGCGCGGAAGGGGGCATTGGCAATCAGCTCGCATACACCGCTACGCTGCTCACCGCTCGAAAACCCATGTGCTCGTATAATCGTTGCCCCGCCGGCGTGGATTGCAGAATGGTCTGCTCGATGCCACTGCGCCGCTGGGCCTCGGCCACCGCGTGGCGCATCACGGTTTCGCCGTACCCACGCTTCTGGTGTTCCGGCATGGTGGCCACGTTATATACCCCGATGGCTCCACCGCCCATTACCGTCGCCGCGGTGGACACCGGTTCCCCGTCCAGGTATCCTACCCAGCCGATGAAGCGCTCGAACACCGAATCGTTGTCGAAGACCTCGCGGAACCAGGGAAGGGGGACATGAAAACACACCGAGCCGATGGCGCAGAAGGCGTCGCGCGTGCCGGCGTCTCTCACCCGCCGGATTTCCAATTTGGGGAGCGGCTTCAGCGGCGGCAGAATGCGCTCCGCCACCATGCCCGGCAGGTCCACAGAGTGGCGCAGGCCGTGCCGCTCGAAAACCTGCCGCGAGCGCTGGCGCGCCCTGTCTTCGATCCAGTCCTCGCAAACCCAGTAGGCCCACTCCAGGCCGCGGGCATTGAAATGGACCGAGGGCAGCATGATGCGCCGGGCCAGCTCCGCCTCGCTCGCGACCGGCGCCGACAGGAAGGCCGCGTTGAACATCTGGAAGGCGACGCCCGCCGAGGCGATGCTCACGCCGCGCAACTCGCGGACCTCGCCGGGCGCCCGGCTGGCCGCAATTCCCCGAAACGACTCGCGCAAATTGTCGGCTACGTTCTCAAAGTCCACTCTCTGCCAGTATCGCGCGCCTTGAGCCGCATTTCCGATTCTGCTATCCTCATAACGTCGAATTCATAGCATGGTCTTCCCCGGCCGCTGGGGCCGGGCCTGCCCGAGAGGTTCACATGTCAGGCCATTCCAAATGGGCCACCATTAAGCACAAGAAGGCGGCTACGGACGCCAAGCGCGGAAAAGCGTTCACGCGCATCATCAAGGAAATCACCATCGCCGCCCGCCATGGCGGCGATCCCGACGGCAATCCCCGCTTGCGCAGCGCCATTCTGGCCGCCAAGGGCGTCAGCATGCCTTCCGACAACATCAAGAAGGCCATCATGCGCGGCACCGGCGAGCTGGAAGGCGGCCAGATCGAAGAAGTCATGTTCGAAGGCTACGGCCCGGGAGGCGCGGCCGTGCTGGTCAGTGTCGCCACCGATAATCGCAACCGCACGGTCAGCGAACTCCGCCATGTCTTTTCCAAGAACAACGGCAACATGGCCGAGCAGGGCGCGGTGGCCTGGATGTTCGAGCGCAAGAGCCAGATTTTTGTGGCCGGCGGCAAGATCACCGAAGACCAGCTCATGAGCGTCGTCCTCGATGCCGGGGCCGACGACCTGCGCAACGAGGGCGGCAGGTGGGAAATCCTCTCCGCTCCCGAAGCCCACGAGGCCGTTCTCAAGGCGCTCGAAGCCGGCGGCATTCACGGCGAGGATGCCAGCATTGCCATGGTTCCCAAGAACCTGGTCATGCTGGCGGGCAAGAACGCGGCGGCCATGCTGAGGCTGAGCGAGGCGCTGGAAGAACACGAAGACGTGCAGAACGTCTACTCCAACTTCGATATCGACGAGAAGGAGATGGAGGCGCTGGCGCAGTAGTGCGGGTCCTGGGCATCGATTGCGGATCGGAACGCACCGGTTACGGCGTAATCGACAGTGATGGGCTGGATCATCGGATGGTGGCCGCGGGGTTCATTCTCACCGATCGGAAGCGGCCTTTTGAGAGACGCTTGCTGGAAATCGCGGGCGGGTTGCGGCGCCTGATTCAGGAGCATGTTCCCGAATCGGCCGCGGTGGAGGAAGTGTTTTATTCGGCCAACGTCAAAACGGCGTTGAAGCTGGCTCACGTGAGGGGGGTGGCGCTGCTGGCCATCGCCGAGGCAGGCCTCGAAATGGCGGAGTACTCGCCGCTCGAAGTCAAGACCAGCGTGGTGGGATATGGCCGGGCTGAAAAGGGCCAGGTGAAGCTCATGGTGCGATCGTTGCTGCGGCTGCCGGAGGCCATCGAATCGGAAGATGCCTGCGACGCCCTGGCAGTGGCCATCTGCCACGCTACCCATGAAGCCACCGGGCGCAAACTGGCGTAGACGGGAACCGGTATGAAGTGGTCCTTGATTCTGCTCTTGGCAAACGTTCTGTTCGCCGGCGACGGTCCCCGGCTCTTCTACTCGAGGTCCTTTCCGGGAAGCGCTCCGCCTTATTTTCAGGTGACGCTCGAGCAGAACGGAGACGCCGAGTACCGCGAGGCGGCGGATGAGGATGACCCTCTCAAGTTCCACCTCGCCGAAGCCGAGGCGCACGAAATGTTCGGCTTGGCGGAGAAACTGGACTGTTTCAAACACCCGCTGGAATCGCCGGTGAAAGTAGCTTTCATGGGAACGAAGACTTTCCGCTGGGAGAATGGCGACCAGAAAAGCGAGGTCAAGTTCAACTTCTCCGAGGATCCGCAGGCGCGCGAGCTGATGGACTGGTTCGAGCGCATGGGCGAATCGGCCCAGCACCGCATCGAACTCGAGCGCACCGCGAAGTACGACCGGCTGGGAGTGCTGAAAGCGCTGCTGCTGCTGGAATCGGCCATGGACCGCAAGCGGCTGGTGGGCCTGGACCAGTACCTCCCCGTGCTGGACCGCATCGCCAGGAACGAAAGCTACATGCACACCGCGCGGGCGCGGGCGGCGGAGATCGCCGAGGCCATTCGCAACCCGAAACCATGAGATGGCTTGTGCTGCTCGCGGCGTTCGCCAGTCTCGGCCTGGCCCAGGGGCAGGAACAGGCGGACCTGGAAAAAGCGCTTTCGGAAGCCGGCTCGAGCCCCCTCGAATATCTGCGCGCCATCGAGAAGCACCTGGAGCAGTACCCGAATTCGGCTCGCCGGGCGGAACTTGAGCGCGCGGCGGCGCGGGCCGCGGTCGAGGCACGCGACGACGGCCGCATCATCATGTACGGCGAGCGCGTGCTGGCGCGCCAGCCGGACGATCTGCAAATCCTGGAGCAGGTAACCCGCGCGCTGCTCGCCGGCGGCTCGAGGGAGGCTTGGGAGCGCGCCCTCAAGTACGCGCGCCGATACGAAATGCTGGTCCGGCAGATGCAGAAGGACAACACGCGCGCCGGGGGTGCCCTCTGGGCCCCCTCGGGGCCCGGCGCCGCCCAATGGCGCAACGAAACCGATCGCGGCATCGGCCGCGCGCTCTGCGACGAGGCGCGCGCCAGCGGCAACCTGGGTCGCCTGGACGAAGCGCTGGCGCTGGCGCAGCGCGCATTCGAGACCTACCCGAATGCCGATTCCGCGCGCGAGACGGCACGCTGGTACGAGCGCCTCGGCAAACCGGAAGAAGCGGCTCGCCGCCTGGCCGATGCGTTCACCATCCCCGACCCGCGCTCGACCGATGCCGACCGGGCTCGCGACCGCGGGCGCATGGGCGAGCTCTATCGCCAGGCCAAAGGCTCGGAAAACGGCCTCGGCGACCTGGTGCTCGAAGCCTACGACCGCAACGTCGCGCTGATTCACACGCGCGAGTTAAGCATGCGGGAGAGCGACCCGAATGCGCGGCTCACTGACCCGATGGAGTTCACGCTCACCGGCCTGGATGGGCAGAAGCTGAGCATGGCAAGCCTCAAGGGCAAGGTGGTGGTGTTTGACTTCTGGGCCACCTGGTGCGAACCGTGCCGCTCCCAGCACCCCCTTTACGAGCAGGTGAAGCAGCGCTTCCAGGACAATTCCGACGTGGTGTTCCTGTCGATAGACACGGACGAGGACCGGGAGCCGGTCAGGCGCTTCCTCGAAGAGGAAAAATGGTTGGACCAGGTGTACTTCGAAGACGGGCTTTCGCGGGCGCTGCGGATCATTACGATTCCGACCACCATCATCATCGAAAGGCGCGGCCAGGTTTTCAGCCGCATGAACGGCTACGTGCCCGAGCGGTTTGTGGACCTGCTGACCGGGCGCATTCGCGACGCGCTGCGCGACCCCTAAGGGCTGGGCCTGCCTTCGGCCCCGGCAGCCGCAACGCGTCGAGTAGAATTGACACATGATGAGAAGCGCTGCACCCCTGTGGTTCGCCTTGGCCGCCGTCGCTGGGGCGCAAACCCCCGTCACCACTTTCAAGTTCGATTTCGGCTCGGAAAAGCCCGCGCCCGGCTATACCCAGGTTCTTCCCGCCACCGTCTACACCGATGAACTCGGCTATGGGTTCGAGCCAGGCGCCGACGTCACTGTGCCGCCCTTCTACTTCTCGGTCAAGGTGCCCGAAGAGGGCAACTACAAGGTGACGGTGACCATCGGGGACCGCCACGCGGAATCCACCACCACCATCAAAGCCGAATTGCGCCGGCTCATGGTCGAGAAGGTGCGGACCGCGCCGGGCAAGTTCGAGAGCCGCACGTTTATCGTCAACATTCGCACGCCGCGTATCTCCACCGGTGGCGAAGTCAGATTGAAGGATCGCGAGAAGACTACGGAAGCGCGCGCCTGGGACAACAAGCTCACCCTCGAGTTCACCAACCAGCATCCCGCCGTCTCCCTGATCGAGATCGAGAAAGCGGACAACATTCCCACCATCTACATCGCGGGTGATTCCACTTCCACCGACCAGCCGCGCGAGCCGTTCAACAGTTGGGGGCAGATGCTGACCCGCTTCTTCAAGCCCGACCTTGCCGTCGCCAACCACGGTGAATCAGGCGAGTCACTGCGAGGTTTCATCGGCGAGCGCCGCCTGGAAAAAGTCATGAGCGTCATCAAGCCCGGCGACTACCTGTTCATCCAGATGGGGCACAACGATCAAAAGGAGAAGGGCGAAGGCATAGGTGCGTTCACCACTTACAAGGCTGACCTTAAGCGCTTCATCGCCGAAACCCGGCAGCATGGCGCGACGCCCGTGCTGGTGACTCCGATGAATCGCCTCACCTTCGACGCCGATGGCAAAATCACCAACAGCCTGGGCGATTATCCCGAGGCCGTGCGCCAGGCGGGCAAGGAAGAGAATGCCGCGGTCATCGACTTGAACGCCATGAGCAAGCTCTTCTACGAAGCCCTCGGCCCCGTGGAGGCCCACAAGGCGTTTGCGGGCAGCGATACCACGCACCACTCCGACTATGGCAGCTACGAGCTGGCCAAATGCATTGTCGAAGGAATCAAGCAGGCCAGGCTGCCGCTGGTCAAGTTTCTGACGGATGACGCTGCGCCGTTCGATCCCGCGCACCCCGACCCCATCGCCGGCTTCGATGTGCCCGCCGAGCCGATGGGCAACGCACCGCGGCCTTACGGCGATACCGCTCCCGCCCCCGCGCCGCCCAGAGGCCCCTTCGAACCCAACTGGGATTCCATCCAGGCCCACTATCAATTCCCGCAGTGGTTCCGCGACGGCAAGTTCGGCATCTTTCTGCACTGGGGCCTGTACGCCGTCCCCGCGCACCAGAGTGAGTGGTACGTCCAGCACATGTACGGAAATCCCGAAATCATCTACTGGCACAAGGAGCACTTCGGCCCGCAAGACAAGTTCGGTTACAAGGATTTCATCCCGCTCTTCACCGCCGAGAAGTTCGATCCGGATCAGTGGGCGGAACTGTTCCGGAAAGCCGGCGCCCGGTACGTGATGCCCACGGCCGAGCACCACGACGGTTTCGCCATGTGGGACAGCGCTCTGACTAAGTGGAACGCCAGGCAAATGGGGCCTAAGCGCGACCTTGTCGGCGACCTTGCCAGAGCCGTTCGCAAGCAGGGAATGAAGTTCGGGGTCTCCAACCACCGCATGGAGCACTTCACCTTCATCCGGCCGCAGCCCGGCCTCACCACCGATCTCTACGATCCCCAATGGGCCGATTTCTATAGCGTGGCCGACCGCAGCCCCGAGGCCCGCCGGAAGTTTCTCGACGACTGGGTGGCGCGCAACCTCGAGCTGATCGACAAGTACCAACCCGACTTGATCTATTTCGACAATGGTGTCAACAGCCGCGACCTCGATCCGCAGAAACTGAAGGTGGCCGCTTACTACTACAACCGCGCTACGGAATGGCAGAAACAAGTCTCCATAGTCACCAAGGACGCTGCCTACCTGGCCGGCACCCTTAAGGATTACGAGCGGCAGATGCGCGGGCCCACCACCTTGCAGAATGATCCGTGGGAAGTGGACGATTCCGTGCATCAGCGATGGGGCTACCTTTCGGACGCGCACTACTGGAATGTCAGTGACATAGTCTGGCGTTTGGTCGAAAACGTCAGCAAGAACGGCAACCTGCTGCTCAATTTCTCTCCCAAGGCCGACGGCACCATCCCCGACGAGCAGGTGAAGCTCTTGCTCGGCATCGGCCAGTGGCTCGGCGTGAATGGCGAAGCTATCTACGAAACCCGGCCCTGGATCAAGTTCGGCGAAGGGGAAGCCATGAACAACAAGCCGGCTTACACCGGCAAAGACATCCGCTTCACCACTAAGGGCGATGCACTGTACGCTATTCTCATGGCGTGGCCGGGCGAGCGGGCCGTCGTCACCTCGCTGGCTACGGGGCAGAGGCTGAACGGCAGGATCGTCAAGGTGGAGCTGCTGGGTCACAAAGGCAACCTCAACTTCACGCGGGATGCCGAGGGCCTCAAAGTTGCGATGCCCGCCGAACAACCTTGTCAATACGCTTTCACGCTCAAGATCACAACCATGGCAGCGCGGGCAGCGACAAGGCAGCCAAGGCCGGCGGTGAAGGTTTGAGCGTGCGCGACTCGATCACCTCGATCATCGGCAACATACCGCATCGGATGGCGCTGGCCGGCGGTTGGATCGATCAGCCGTTCGTATCCAGACACAATCCATCGCCGCCCGGCTCGATGGTGGTGGTGTCGCTCGAACCCAACCTCTGGTTCATGGACCGCTGCGGGATGGCCAGCGGCACGCGCAAAGTCGCGCTGGAGCTGTGGGGCGGGACCGTGCCCGACAGGTCCCCGGCGGAGTTGGTCAGGGAACTTTACCAGGCGGAAAACCAGGACAAAGCGGAACCGTCCGGGTCGCAGGACATGATCGGGCTGCTGTATCCCGGCGTCAGCAGGCTGGATTACGATGTGGACTTCGAGGGCGGATATTTCCCGGCGCACATCGAGTCGAATTGCGGCCTTCAGATTGCGCACTGGCTGGAAGAAGTCATCCACCTTGTTCCGATCAGTCAAAGGCCGGAAGGTTATAATCCGCTCGGCATCAAGAACCTGGACTCCGAATGGATCCGGCAGTTGGGCCAGACAGGCAGAAACTGTTTCGACGCCATCGTGGCGATGGACGTTGGCCGATTGGCAGCTTCGATGAACCAGTGCATGACATGCTGGGAAGCTATTTTGCCACAGACGGTGAAACATCCGACCATACAAGTCGATCTCAAGCGAATCCTGAGTTATTATCAACAACGGTATGCCGGCGCCATGTACTCGGGGTGCGGAGGCGGTTACGCGATTGTAGCTTCCGAAGAGCCCGTTCCGGGATCGCTGAAGGTGAAAGTCAAGACATGCTAAGAACTGGAATTCTGAATCCGGCGATCAACTCTCTGATCAGCCGAGTGCGGCACACCAACACCCTGGTCATTGCGGACCGGGGATTTCCTTTCTGGCCGCAAGTGGAAACCGTGGACATCTCGCTGGTGGATGATATCCCCAAAGTCCTGGATGTGCTGCGCGCCATTCGTTCCAACTTCGTGGCGGGCAGGGCGTTCATGGCGGAGGAATTTCGAGCCGCGAACGGAAAAGATACCTGCCTGGAGTTTGAGCGGGCGCTGGCGGGGATTCCGCTGGTGTTTGAACCGCACGCTGAGTTCAAGAAGCGCGTTCCCCAAGCCATCGGTTTGATCCGGACCGGAGACACCGTGCCGTACGCGAACCTGATTCTCGAATCGGCATGAGTTCCTGGGACTATCTCATCGTGACGGCGTCCAACGCCAAACAAGCCAGTGCATATGAGACTCAGCTTCGGTTGCGGCGGGAGTTCGGGTTGCTGCCGCAGGTTGGCGAATGCTTTGTCGTTGCCGATCTGGAAGACCGGCGCATCGGCAGCGGCGGCAGCACCGTCTACTGCCTGGCGCAGGTGCTCGAGCGCGAGTGGAAGCGCGGACAATCCGCCGAGGATGTTTTTTGCCGCCTGCGCATCCTGATTGTGCACGCCGGAGGCGATTCGCGGCGTCTGCCGGCCTACGGCCCTTGTGGCAAGATTTTTGTCCCTGTGCCCGGCGAAACGCACACCTGCCTGCCCCCCACTCTGTTCGATCTTCTGGTCCCGGAGTTTCTCGGCCTGCCCCGGGGCGCGCCCGGCCGCGGCCAAATCGTAGTGGCGTCCGGCGACGCGCTGGTGCGTTTCGACGCTTCGAATGTGCGTTTGGACCGCCCCGGCATGACCGTGCTGGGCAGCTACGCAGAGCCGGCCGAGGCCAGCCGGCACGGAGTTTACTGCCTGGGAGCCGATGACTCCATCACTCTCTACTTGCAGAAACCGGCGGTAGAGGAACAAAAGGCCGTTGGAGCCATCAATGCCGCTGGAAAAACAGCGCTGGACCTCGGTGTGATGAGCCTGGACGCAGCCGCCGCCGCGGTGTTGCTCGATTGCTTCGAGTTCGCCGGCGAGGCGCGCGAGCGGATTCTTCGGCATGGGTTGGACCTGTATCGCGAGATTTGCTGCGCCATGGGCAGCGCCGCGACAGTGGAGAGCTATATCCGAAGCGCTCGCGGCAGCGGTTCCACCTGGTCCGGCGAAATGCTGGCCGCGATGTATCCCGCCTTGCACGAGATCCCCTTCCACGTGCAGCTTGTACCGGATTCGAGCTTTCTGCACTTCGGGTCCACGCGACAGTTGGTGGAGAGCGGTCTGGCCCTGGTGGAGCAAGCTGAAGGGACGCTGGGCATGAACAATTCCATAGCGGGCGGCGCGACGATTACGGGCGACGATTCGTGGGTGGAGGGATGCCGGCTCCGGGCGCCCCTGGAACTGGCGGGATGGAACGTGGTGGTAGGGGTGGATGTGAACGAGCCGCTGCGATTGCCGCGCGAGGCATGTCTCGATGTGCTGCGCGGGCGGGACCGGCGCGGCGGCGCGGTATGGTTCATGCGCTGCTATGGCATCAACGACCAGTTCAAGGACTCCATTTCCCAGGGGGCGCGTTTCTGCGGCCGGCCGCTGCTCGACTGGATTTCAGCCGTGGGCGCCACTGCGGACGAAATCTGGCCGGACCAGCCGGACGCGGCGGAGCGGAGCTTGTGGAATGCCCGGGTCTTCCCGGCCGAGCAACTTGCCGGCTGCTACCGGCGCTGGCTTTGGATGTACGATCCCGAGACCGCCGGCGACGCGCAGAAGCGCGCGTTCATTTCCGCCGAGCGCTACAGCGCGGCCGAGATCGCGGCCCTGGCGGACCAGGATGCATTTCACCTGCGCCGGATCGAAATCCGGGCCGAACATTAGTGCGCAAAGTTGCTAAGGTTATAGTTTCTCACATGCGTCTGAACTTCAGGCATACTCGATGGCTGTTCGCGGTTGGGCTCGGTGCCGGCATCATTGGCCTTACCGGCTTGTTGGTGGCGCAGAACCGTATGAGCTTTTCGCGGGTGGCTCCCGACGGCGGCCACATCGGGCTCGGCTTGGCGATTCGCAAGCTGAGCGTCTCCGGGACGTTCATGCAGTGCCCGGCGCACCCCGACGACGAAACCAACGCGCTGTTCGCCTTGTTCGGGCTGGGCATGGGCCTGCGTGCGATCGACCTGCAAAACAATCGCGGCGACGGCGGGCAGAACGAAATCGGCCCGGAGCTGTTCCGGGACATGGCCGTGCTGCGCACCTCCGAGCTGCTGGCGGCCCACCGCCTCGACGGCGCCGAGCAGTACTTCACGCGCGCCATCGACTACGGCTACTCTTTCGACCCGGAGGAAGTGATCGGGAAATGGGGCCGGAAGGAGATTGTTGGCGACTACGTCCGGTTGTTCCGCACCCTGCGCCCCGACGTGGTGCTCACCATGAACATTCAGGGCCGCGGCGGGGATCGGGCTCACGAGGCAACTACCATCCTGGTCCGGGAAGGTTTCCGCGCAGCCGGCGATCCCGCCATGTACCCCGAGCAGATCAAGGAAGGGCTTCGGCCCTGGCAAGCGAAGAAGCTGTACTTCTCGGGCGGCTTCGGCGGTCCCGGCGGCGGGAGAGGCGGCCCTGGCGGAAGACGCGGTGAGGGCGCTCCGGCAGCGGCCGTGAAACTCACCCCGGTCAGCACCGCGGGGTACGACCCGCTTCTGGGGCGCACGTACGCCGAGATCGGCGCCGACGCGCGTGCCAGTCACAAGTGTCAGGGAATGGGTGGACTGGGGATGATGCCGGGAATGGCCGGCGGACGGGGCGGAGGACGCGGCGGGCCAGGCGGTTACCAGCTTATGGACACCACCATCCCCGGACAGAAGGAGAAGGACGAAACGTCGCTGTTCGATGGCCTGGACACAAGCCTGGCGGCGGTGGCGCAATTTGCCGGACCCAAGCCGCCCGAGGCGCTGACGGCCGGGCTCGAAGCAATCGTCAACGATGCGAAACGCGCACAGATCACGTTCGATGCCGGCAACGACGCCGGCGCCGCCGAACCCATCGAAGCGGGTCTAGCCAAGTTGCGGGCGCTGCGCGCGCGGCTCAGCTCGCTCGGGCTGAGTGACTCGGCGCGGTACGAGATCGATTTCCGCCTCGGGAACAAGGAACACGACTATGAGGATGCCGTCCTGGCCGCCCATTACATGAGCTTCGACGCGCTGGCCGACGACGGGCTGGTAATCGCCGGGCAGCCGGTGAGGCTGTCGATTGGGGCTGTGAACCGGGGCGCGGTTGACGTGAGCGTGACGGGGGTCGAGATTGGCGGTTTTGACACGCCCGGCCGATGCCAGCCGGAGTCAGTAAAGCGGGACGGCGTTTACTCTTGCACGGTGGAGGCGCACGTCCCCAAGAACGTGCAGCCGACGACGCCGTACTTTCACGACGATTACTGGAAGAATCCGTCAAATCCGGCCATCAACATCTTCGATCCAGGCGTTCCGTTCGGCGTTCCGTTCGCCCCCACGCCGTTCCGGGTCACCTTGCATGTGAAGGCGGGGGATGTCGAGGTCACTAAAGAACTGCCGGTCGAATTCCGATACGTGAAGGACCTTTATTTCGGCGACAAACGGATGGAACTCAACGTGGTTCCGGCTTTTTCGGTGAGGGTGACGCCGGAGCTGGCGGTGATTCCGGTGGCTGCCGGAGCCGCGGCGAAACCGGTTGAGCGCGAGATTCACGTTGCGGTGACGAATGGCATGAAGGGCGCGGCGCAGGCCAGCGTGGCGCTGGAATTGCCGGTGGGATGGAAGGCCGCTCCCGCGAGCGTGCCGCTGAGCTTCGGGCAGGAGGATCAGGAGCTGTCGGCCCGCTTCCAAATCACCGCTCCGGCGCAGGTGAAGATCGGCGAGTATACGCTGCGCGCCGTGGTGACCTCGCCGGCGGCCGGGAATGAGAAATTCGCCGACGGATACCAGGAGATCGAGTATCCGCACGTGGAACGCCGGCAGGTGATCAAGCCGGCTGAGACGGCGCTCAAAGTCATCGACGTGAAGGTGGCTCCCAACCTCGACGTAGGTTACATCGTGGGCGTCGGCGACCAGGTGCCGCCGGCCATCGAGCAGTTGGGCGCCAAGGTGGCGTTTATCGAGCAGGACGAATTGGCCTGGGGCGACCTGTCGAAGCACGACGTAATTGTGACCGGCGTGCGCGCGTATGAGCGGCGCGCCGATTTGCGCGCCTATAATCGCCGCCTGCTGGATTACGTGCAACGCGGCGGAACGGTCATCGTTCAGTACAACAAGATGGAATTCAACCAGGCGGAATACGGTCCGTACCACGCGCGGGTGAGTGGGAACCGCGTGGCCGATGAGACGGTGCCGGTGAAAGTGCTGGCGCCGGCGCACCCGGTGTTCAACTACCCCAACAAGATCGGTCCGGCGACCTGGGCTGGATGGGTGCAAGAGCGCGGCCTCTATTTCCTCGGAGAAAAGGACGCTAAGTACACCGACTTAGTGTCGATGACTGACTCATTCAAGGACAATCCGGGGGAAAAGCTCGGGTCATTAGTCGAAGGGCGGTACGGTAAGGGGCGGTGGATCTATGTGGGCCTTGGGTTATGGCGTCAACTGCCGGCGGGAACCGACGGTGCGTACCAGTTACTCGCTAACTTGATCAGTCTGCCGAAGGCGCCGACGGGCGGGGCGGCGCGGGCTGGTCTGGCTCACTGATTGGCGCCGATTACAGTGGTATAGCTGGTAGCGGCTAGCGGGAACTGGGCTCGCCCGCCGGTAACCGGGATGCGGTCGGACTCTTGCATGCCGCGTTCGGCGTCCGTGACCCATAGGCGTAACTCCTTCACGGTGGGCGGAAGGCCCATAAGTGTCGCGGTGCGGGCGGCGCCGTTGTTTACGATGTGGACGGTGTAGATGCCCTCGGCGATGTTGCCGAAAGCGGCGCAGGTGAGGTTGGGCTGTTTGTCGCAGGCCACCGGGAGCCAGAAGGAGCGCGGGGGCGTGGAAGCCAGTTGTTTGAGATTCCAGAAGCGGCGCGTCGGGCGGAGTGGGCCGTTGTCGTTGAAGATGCCGCCGCCGGCCAGGACGGAATAGTCGGCGGTAAACTGCCACTGAAGGATTGACCTGGGTTGGGCGATGGAGAGGATGCGCAGGTACAGATTGATTTCGTAGAGGGCAAATGACTGCTCGTTGAAAATCTGGGGATAGCGATAAGCGGCAGCATCGGTGCTGCCTTCGGCCACCACCAGGGGGACGTTCAGCTCGCGCGCGGCATCGCGCCACTGGGCCAGGATCGCGTCGGTGCATCCGCGCCAGGAGTGGAAATCCACCGCGCCGACGTACTTGACAGCCTCGGGATCGTGCATGGCGGGCTTGATGAAATCGATGGGATTCGCGTCGGAGGTGTCGCCCAGCGCGAGCTTGGTGGCGAGGCCCTTGCTGGCGAAATATGCACCGAAGGTCTTGATGAGTTCGGCGTGCTCGCGCGGGGTTTGACGGACGTCGATGCCGAGATCGGATTCGTTGAAGCTGAACAGGGCGGCTTCGACGCCGTATTTTTCCTTGAGGAAGAGCAGGTAGC
>Ga0326728_10019083_pt1 | contig 13367 bp, 6 predicted proteins | sample MB3enrmetagenome_FD_207602 | JGI IMG/M metagenome (GOLD analysis project Ga0326728, IMG submission 207602) | Lab enriched peat soil microbial communities from McLean, Ithaca, NY, United States - MB31MN | ecosystem: Environmental > Terrestrial > Soil > Wetlands > Peat | place: USA: New York... | reverse complement strand
AGCCGGAGAAGATGAGCTTCGCCCGTTTCTCGACCGACGATACGTCGGGCAAGATGCGCGGCTACGTGGGCGCAGGACGGTTTACCGACGACCCGCTCAACACCTTCGGCGGCGCGGGCGTGGTCGAGATCGGACAAATGCAGAAACTGTTGCGCTACATCTGCAAGAACGGTTTCGAGCACCACGTTGCCGCCAATCTTTCGTCGCATTCATTGATCGTTGCTTCGGCGGTGCATGAAGCCGCGACCCGCTATCTGGGTTGGGATATGTACTGGCACGGGTGCGACAACGGAGCCTGCTGATGGCGATCGTCGCGGGAGTGGATTTTGGAACTCTGAGTGTGCGTGTCTCGCTTGTCGATAGCGAACGCGGCCTGTTGGCCTCTGCCGTGCAGGAATATCCGTTGCACCGCAAGCGCGAAGATCCGGAATACGCCACGCAATCGCATGACGATCACATGCGCGCTCTGGCGGCGGCCACCCGAGAAGCGGTGTGCAAGGCCGGGATTCGGGGCGATCAAGTGCTAGCGATTGCGTTCGATACCACCGGCTCATCGGTCATTCCCGTCGGCAATAACATGCAACCGCTGGGCGAATACTACCTCTGGTGCGATCACCGCGCCAAAGGCGAGGCCGCTGAGATCACCGCAGCGGCCCATCGCGAGGGGCTGGAAGCGATCCAATGGTGCGGCGGCGTGTACTCGTCCGAGTGGGGATTCTCCAAGCTGCTGCACTGGCTCCGCCACAATCCGGAGAAGCGATCGGAGTTTGTCTCCGCATTCGAGCATTGCGACATGGTGGCGGCCACGCTCTGTGGTATCGCCGATCCCAAAAAAGTCAAGCGCAGCGTTTGCGCCATGGGACACAAGTGGCTGTGGAATCCCAAGCTGGGTGGCCTTCCGCCGGAGAGCTTTCTGCTGAAGGTCGATCCTCTGTTGCGGGGAGTCCGCGAGAAACTGGATGGCGAATACGCTACATCCGATCAAATTGCGGGAACGCTCTCGGCTTTTTGGGCTGAAAAACTTGGGCTCAAGGCCGGCATTCCGATTCCCGTAGGCGCCTTCGATGCGCACTGGGACGCCATCGGCGCGGGCTGTCGCACCGACGACATGGTGAACGTCATCGGCACTTCGACTTGCATCATTGGCATCACTCCGTCGGCGAATCTTGTGCCGGGAGTTTGCGGCGTTGTGCAGGGCAGTGTGCATCCGCAACGCACTGGAATCGAGGCCGGACTTTCCGCCGTGGGAGATATCTTCAGCGCGATTGCATCGCGCGCCGGCACCGACGTTAAGACACTAAGTCAGGGCCTGGAGAACTATCGTGCAGGACAAACCGGCCTGCTGCGCATGACCTGGGACAACGGCGACCGCACCGTGCTGGTGAACCCCAACCTGCGCGGTGTTACGCTCGGATGGAACCTGCAGAGCACGGCCCAGGATGAACTCTTTGCGGCGATCGAAGGAACGGCGTTTCATACTCGAGTCATTTTGGATCGCATGGCTGGACATGGTGTGCACATCAAACGCGTGATCAACGGGGGAGGCATTCCTCAGAAGAACGATGTGCTCAACCAAGTCTATGCCGACGTGCTCGGGCGCCCGGTGCTGGTTCCGAGCAAGAGTGTGGTCAGTCTCGGATCGGCGATCTTCGCCTTTCTGGCGGCGGGAATTTTCAAGACCATTGAGGAAGCGCAGGACAAGATTTGCCCCGGCCACAGGACATTCTTGCCCAATGAATCGGCGCAACGTACTTACGAAGATCTGTATCCTTTGTATAGCAAGTTGTATTTCACTTTGGGCCAACGGGGCAGCAACGGTTTGGGAGACATCCTGCCGAAATTGATCGCCGTGGCGGAGTCTGTAGTGGGCCAGGCAGCGCATTAGAACTCGAAGCGAGGAACAACCATGAGGGTTCAGAAAGTCCTGCGAACGGTCGCAATCGGCGGGTTGTGGTTGGCAGCGTTTACCATGACCGTGGAGGCTAAGACGAAAGTGACAAGTCAGCCATTTGGAAAGATGCCGGATGGAACTCCGGTAGAAATTTATACGTTGAGCGACGGCGCGTTTGAAGCTCGAATCGCAACCTACGGCGGGATTGTCGTTTCCCTGAAAGCTCCGGACCGTAACGGCAAGGCGGCGGACGTTGTGCTTGGCTTCGACGATCTCGACGGCTACGTGGCCAACTTTAACGGCTCTTCTTCTGCGTTCTTCGGTGCGATTATTGGCCGCTTTGCGAACCGGATCGCTCACGGCAGCTTCGCGCTCGATGGCAAAAAATATTCTCTGCCTCTGAACAATGGCGAGAACACTCTGCACGGCGGCCCGCACGGGTTCAACAACGTGGTCTGGAAAGCGAAGCCAGTCGCCAACGGAGTCGAACTGAGTTACCTGAGCAAAGACGGCGAGGCCGGATACCCAGGCAATCTGACGGCGACGGTTCGCTACACCTTGGTCAATGGGAACTTGCGCATTGAGTATTGGGCAACGACGGACAAAGATACCGTGGTCAATTTGACCAATCACTCCTATTTCAATCTCGCTGGGCAGGGCGACATACTGGGCCATCAACTCACTCTCCACGCGTCCCGCTTCACCCCGGTTGATGCCGGCCTGATTCCAACCGGTGAGCGGAAGTCTGTCGAATCGACGCCCTTTGATTTTCGCAAGGCGACGGCCGTCGGAGCGCGCATCAACGCCGGCGATGAACAACTTCATTTGGGGCGTGGTTATGACCACAACTGGGTGCTCGACAGCAACGGCGGAAAATTAGCGGAGGCCGCCGAACTCTACGATCCCAGCAGCGGGCGCGTGCTGAAAGTCTTGACCGACCAGCCGGGAATCCAGTTCTATAGCGGAAATTTTCTGGACGGCTCCATCAAAGGCAAGGGCGGGAAGCCGGATGAACTGCGCGCAGCGCTGTGTCTGGAGACGCAGCACTTCCCCGACTCTCCGAATCACCCCGACTTCCCAACCACCGAGTTGAAGCCCGGTGAGCGTTACCACACCGTCACGGTCTACAGCTTCTCCACTCGCTAACGATATGGAGAAGTCCATCCGTGCCGAAACTTACTTGTGTGGCTGGGCTACTATAGAGTTTTTGAGGGGTAGACATGAAACGACTCCGCTTTGTCGTCTCTCTGATCACCGACGACAACGACTACCAGCGCCAGCAAGCTGCCGCTGCTCAGGAAGCTGCTACCCGTCTGGGAGTGGACCTGCAGACGCTCTTTGCCAATAACGATGCCGTTCATCAGAGTCAGCAACTTCTGGACGTGATCCAAGCTCGCGGCGGCGGGGTGGATGGCATTGTTGTGGAACCTGCCAGTCGAACCGCTTTTCCCAAGATCGCGCAGGCTGCGCTGTCATCGGGCATCGCCTGGGTGGTACTGAATAGCAACGCCGACTACTTGCGGGAACTCCGTACCAGCAGCACCGTCCCGGCGTTTGCTGTCAGTGCGGACAATCGCGAGATCGGCCGGATTCAAGGGCGTCAACTGGGCGCGCTTCTGCCCACAGGCGGCTCGGTTCTTTACATTCTGGGCCCCTCTCAGAGCACGGTCACCGAACAGCGCACCTCAGGTATGCTCGAAACCAAACCTGAGAATATCGGTATCCGAATTTTGAAGAGCGCGCAGTGGACAGAAGAAGCCGGCTATCATACGGCCGTGTCCTGGTTGCGGCTTTCGACGGCGCGTCAAGACGCATTCAATGTCGTGCAAGCTCAGAACGACGCCCTCGTAATGGGTGCGCGGCGCGCCATTGAGGAACAGACGACGGAGGCCGGGCGGAATCACAAGTCGCGTTTGCCCTTTCTGGGCGTCGACGGTCTCCCGCGAACCGGGCAAGCTTGGGTCCGGCAGGGCATTTTGGCAGCCACTATTATCGTGCCCGCGATCACAGCGCAAGCCCTCGACCTCTTGGTTGCGGCGACCAAGGGTCGGATCCAACCGCCGGAGCACACGCTGGTTGCGCCCGAGCCGTTTCCCGGTCTCAGTGAGTTGGGGGCTAAGTTTGCCCCCCAGCGCACGGCGGGAGGCGATCAAGAAAGCAGTTGACAAACACCCGGTAAGGCAGTGTAGCCGGCTACGGTCAACCTGCCGCGCAGCTCGCGTCCCTCCTCCATGGGCTGCATCCGTTCGAGGCTCAGCCCCGAGACTTCTCTAAGTTGGAATTCACTGCACCGGCGCAACGATCCGTTCTGAGGGGGAAAGCTACCCGAACAGGTTTACGCCTTTCATGTCTTCGCCCGCCTGCTTTTTCGCCTTCTTGGCTTCATCCTTGGCGTTGACGTTGGCGGCCATCTGTTCAATAGCCTTCTGCAGGCTGACCGAACCCTTCCCGGTCGTTTTGGCCTTAAGATCGGCGAACGGAACTTTCAAGTTTTGCGCTACATGGATCGCGGTGACGCACTGCTCCAGCGTCATGAATCCGGCACAGGCTTGTTGGGGAGTCACGTTCGCTGGCAACATGGCCTGCAGCTTGGCGGAAAGTTTTGTGTCATCGTGCAGCACCTGGTCGATCGACTTAGGCTGCAAGCGGCTTTCGGTTCCAACATCGGGGCTAGAATCTTTGGCGGAGGGAGTTGTGGGAGTTGTATTGCCAGCTCCCGGCCTGCCTTGTGCAAAAGCCATCGCTGACGCCAGCGCCAACAGAACTACAAACCTCCTGACCATCGTCAATCTCCTCTCAAAAAATTGTCGCCCCGCGGCAGGAGAAGCAACGCCTGCCGCGGAGCGGTCAAGTCATTTTACCAGCCTAGAACTCGACGTTTGCCCGGAGTTCGATCGCCCGGGGACCGTTCACTGTGCCAGCCTCGCCGAATCCAGATGCGTTCACACCGTTGCCGGGAGTTCCAAAACTCGGGTGATTGAACGCGTTCAGGAACTCGCCCTGGAGTGAGCACGATATTCCTGCCCGGACCGGTATCCTTTTGGTGATCGACAGATCCGTGTTCGTGTAGTGCGGACCGTAGAGCCAGATACGTGGCGTCAGCGTGCCCGGAGTGGTATTGGGAGTAAGGTAGCTCGGATTCGCGGTCGCATTGTTCGTGGCAATAATGTTGGGATTAAATGTATCCACGAAAGGCGAACCTGGGACGCGCCAAACCCCTACGTCATGCTGCAGTTGCTTGACCGTAATATTGGTGAGATTGACTCCACCGTCGGCAAAGTCGTTGAACGTGTTGTATCCACCGTAGAGCTGGAATGGATTCCCGGTCTGATACTTGAAGATGGTGCCCAAGGTCCAGCCTCCCACCAACCGGTCGAGGGCCCCTTGCCGATTGAGGAAAGTCTTGCCCGCGCCGAAGGGGAGATCGTACGTGCCAAAGGCATTGAAATTGTGGCGGATATCGTACGCACTCGGCTGGTAGTTCATACGCGTGTTGCGAAGTGTGTAGTAGTTTACCTGCGAAGAGATGTTGCCCTGGGGCGATGTCCCCAGCGTTTTCCCCCAAGTGTAATTGGCGTTGAATTGCATCCCGTGCCAATTTTTTTGGCGGAATTCCACCTGCAACGCGTTGTAGTTGGAATATCCAACCGAGTTCAGGTAATAAACCTGGTTTCCAGCTTGGAAGGGGTTGACCTGGAAAAAATTGGAGGGATAGGTGCCGGCGTTGGTAAAGCCCGCAGTTGCACATGGGCCGAACGACGTTCCTACCATCGAGCAAAGATAAAACGGGTTATTGTATTGCCCAGCGAGAACTTGGGCCAGCGAACCGGCTGCGCCGTGCTGCAAATCGGCGATAAAAGAGCCATTGGTGTAATCGCCAGCCCCAGGCCCGAGTCCCGCCCCTTCTTGAGAGAAAGCAGCTTGGAAGATCGGCACTGGCTGTTGACCCGGAAGGCCATTATTGGCAAAGCTGCACGTGCCTGCCTGGGCGCACCCCGGATTTGCTTGAGTGTAGATGGCCAAATTCTGCTGCGCTGTCTTGAACTGCGTCAGGAATCCGTTTTCGAAGATATTGACTTCGTTGAGATCGGGTGCGATCCATTCGTGGATGCCCCGATTCCCCACGTAGCGAAGTTCCAACGCGTTATACCTCCCTAACGGCCGTTCGATTCCCAAATTCCATGACTGGATGTACGGAACCTTAATATGGGGATTCATCCCGGCCTCGCCCTGCCCTGAGAAGGTGAGGGCGGCGAGCGAAACCGTTTGCTGATAGGATGTCGGGGCAGCTATGAAGGGGGGACACGTACTCGTGCCCGTGCCCGGAAGAGTTTCGCACGCTCCGGTATCGTTCTGCAAATGGAACGTCCCCGCCAAATAGGTCCCACTCGAAGCATTGGCGGATGGACCGCCGTAGCGGGCAAAACTCTGATAAAAGTAGCTCCCAAAATCGGAGGCATAGGACCAAAAGTTCTGTTGTCCTTCCAAATAATCCCGGACGGAATAGCCGGCGCGAACCACCGTCTGGCCCGGCCCACCAGTGAGTTTGGCCAGAAGTCCGTCGCTGAAATTCGGGCTCCATGCAATCCCAAGAGAGGGTTGTGGCGTCTTATGGAATGGATTGTATTGATGGCTGCTGGCAACGGAAGTCGGGTTCTCGGTCCCGGTCAACGTTCCTGGCATGAATTCATTGCCAATCCCAGACGGCCCATAAAGATCTGCCAGCGACGAACCGTGATAGCTGCCCGTGAGATCATGGTCGTCTCCGACAAAGTCCCAGCGGATTCCATAGTTCAAGGTCAGGTTCGGCCGTACGCGATAAGAATCCTGGAAGAAAAGCCCAGTGGCTTGAAGGAGTTCATCGAGACTGAAAGATCCGTAGGGTATGTCAAAGGTATGGTTCTTAGGGTCAAGCGGGCGCTCACCCCAGGTTAAAGACATGTCCCCCGTAAGCGTGGCATAGAGGTTCTGGACTTCCCCAACCCAACCGGGGGCAATGTTTGGCAAAGAGGATGCACCCTGCTCATACGTGTTGAGTGCAGGATCGCCACCAGCTAGTCCTAAAACGTCGTACGACCAACCGACGGGTGGGTTGAAATAGTGGTCCTGCTCGCGATACCACTGAAATCCTAAACTGATGGCATGTGCCTTGTGCTGCCAAGTAACAGTGTCGCTGGCGTTGAACAGCGGGTAATAAGGGGTTTGTGATCCAACCGGGTACGAGCCAGAAGTTCCCAGCGCCCACACCGTGTTGTCCACTTCCCTGTCCGCGACCGGCCCACTGGTAGCTTCGGGGCTGAATATCGCATTGTTGTATAAGAACCCTGCCCGGAACTGGTTGATCAGAGTTGGTTTGACTGTCCAGTCGTAGCCAATCGCCGTGGTGTAAGCCTTGGCGGTAAAGCTTGTCGTCTCGTAGGCGAAGTCCTTTCCCGGAAACGCTTGCGGGTAAGCGTCCTTGGCGCTCACTTTCGTCAAGTTCCATGCACCCCACAAGCGTTGTTTCTGCGATAGGTCATAGTCAATGCGAATTGCGGGGTAATAGTTGGTCGTGGGCTGACTGATCGGGAAGCTAACGGTCTCGATATTGGGATCCTGGCCAGCCGTTGGCAGCACGACTTTTGCGCCCGGGGTCGTGAGCGAGCTAGTAATATTAGCTTGTTGTGCGGCAACTGTTGTATCCGCGTTGGAATAGATTCCCGCCTGTTGCGCGATGGTCAAAACATTGACGGCGGGCTGTTGGTTGCCGTTGGCGTCCTCATAGATGATGTTGCCTGCCTGGGCGGCTGGCGTCAGAACGTTACTGGTGACTTGCACGGTTCCCGGTTGTTTGAATTCGGAATAGCTGCCGAAAAAGAAAAGCTTGTCTTTAAAGATCGGACCACCGATGCTGAACCCAAAATCATTCATGATGAGTTTAGATTTCCGTAGATCGGTTCCGGGATAGATGGAATTGATGGCATCGTTGTACCAAGTATTGGCATTCAACCCGTCGTTCTGGAAGTTGTCGAAGGCGCGGCCATGGAACTTGTTGGACCCCCGCCGGGTCACGAAATTGATCTGCACGTCCGTCCCAAAGCCCTGGCCCAAATCGATTTGGTCGGTCTGGACCGTCATTTCCGAGATGTTTTCGACGCGCGTCTCAACTGCCGTTGTGCCGTAACCATAGCCGGCGCTTCTCATGCGCCCTGTAATTGCGGGGACACCGTCGACGTTGGCGCCGATGATAGCGCCGCCCGGTAGCCCATTGAATGTGCCGGCGCCGGAGCCTTGCGCTGGCGTGTTCGCCCAACCGGCCGCCAGCATCGCCAAAGGAAAGATGTCTCGGCCCGTGATCGGCAGATCCTCGATTTGCTTCATGTCGATAGTTGTGCCAATGGCGCTGGAGGTGGATTCCACCAACGGCGCCTCGTCGGCCTTGACCTCGATGGTTTCCATAATGGTGGCCAGCTTCAAAGTCGCGTTGACATCCGTGACCAGGCCAGCATGCACGGTGACGGAATCGTAGACCACCGACGCGTACCCGGTCCTAGAGACACTGAGCTTATAGGTTCCGATGTTCAGTCCCACAAAGCTGTAGGCGCCGCTGCTCAGGGTTGCGCCTTTGCGTATGTCGTTGGTGGCGAGATCCTGAAGGATGAGGTCGGCGCCGGACACAACACCGCCCCTCTGATCGGAAACGCTGACCGTAACCGTGCCCTGGGATCCGGTTTGTGCACTCAAGAAGACCGCGGTTGTGAAAACGATTGCTGCAATGGCCATTAAGCGCCAGACTTTACTCATAATCCCGCTCCTATCCAACACTGAAGTAAACGTTTACCGATTGCTCCCAAAAAAACGCACGTGCGGCCATATTTTTTCCCTTCGACTGCACAATCGCGATGTTGCATGCGACACTACAAAGAAACTTAATACTCCGAGCAATATCGCCTTGTCAAGAGAAAATATTAAATGCTCTGCCACGAGCACAAAAAACCCGAAGATGCGCCCCGAGCCGATCAGTCCGGAGAAGCGCGAAAAAGTCATCGTGCACATGGTGGCTGCCGGTGTCAGGAAGCCTCCCAGCCGTATATTGTACCCACGACACCCTGCCGATGACGAGGACTTTCATGATGTTCTCCACCTGGCCCTTGCCGGGTAGAGTTTTTATAATATATACGCCTGAAAACGCAGGATGGCATGCGCGATGCCCGCATCGCATTCTTGGGAGAAGTGTCCACTGGCCGCGTCCGCAGTAACGAATTCACTGCGACAGGCCACTAGCGCGGATGTCGCGGCCTTCGTAGACCCGCCAATAGCCGCTGCCAAACGCCGCGACTTTGATATCGCGGGTTGCAGCACCGATTTCTCCGGCTGCGTTACTAAGCCGGATCGACACGGGAACGCCATTGTCCCATGCAACGCTAACCTTTTGCGTCTGCGTGGTTGGGTTGTAGAGGTAGACCAACCAGCTATGCCCGGCTGCAATCGGCTTAATCGAGGAAACGATAACTTCTGGCGAGGAGAGACGCAGAAGAGAGGGGCGCGGCTGGGCGGCAGGATCCGCGAGCGCAACCAGCAACGGCTGTCTGCGTTCCGTACCGAACTTCACGGCATCGATGGCGGCGAAGGCGGCGTGGGGCAACAGCGAATAGCTGAATGTTACCGGACCTTCCTGATCTGCTTTGTAATTCGTGTGCCAGTAGTTGTTCATCATATAGGAGTAAATCAAAGACGAAGGCGCAATCGATTTCATCCACGGCTGCTCCGCCGCAATGCCTCCGATTTCCACCAAGGGAGCATTGGCTGTGGCCCAGGTCACACCGAAGTCTCGGTTGGAAATGTCAACCCAACTTTGTACCGAATAGAAGTTTTTGCAAGCCCCGGCCAACTGGTCCGCTTCAGGACGAACCACTCCGTTGGCAACGTCATAGCGCAACTGGCCTCCGGGCACGTTGAAAGGAAATGCAAGATGGACGCCTTCTTTTTCGCGAACCGATCGCTTATCGATGTGCGTCACCAAGTCCACGCGCTCGATTCCCTCGACGAGACGGACCTCACTGGAATACAGCTTCGCTCCAGGCGCGTCCGCTTCCACCAGTAGAGAGACAACGAGACTTCCACGTTCTTTTACTTTCACGCGAACGTTCGAAACTCGCTGCGCCTTTTCGGGGTCGGTGCCCAGAACGTAGAGATATTGGCCGAGCCCCATGCCTCGCGTTCCATCGACCAACTCAACTCCATTGTACTTAGATTTTAAGGTATCGATTGCACCTGTTTGCGGATTGACGGAAAGGGCGACAAAATCATTCTCCAATGTATGTCCTTGAACCATGGCACTGCCATTGGAGTAGGCTTTTCCCGCCTCGACTAACAGACGCTTGGCACACAATGGTGGTACGTTTCCCACGAGTACGGCCAGTTCACCGGTAGAAAGACGTTGCGAGGGAACTGGCTTGCCGTCCGCCTCAACTACGCGATCGCCCGACATACTAAGTTCTGGCGCCAGAAATACGACGTCGGTGCGCGGCCACGAATTCGTGTTGTACACATCAATCGGCGTTTGGGCTTTGGCGGATTCCGTCGGTGAGTGGAGGGCCCTGCCCAACAATGCGCGTGAGGCGCGATCCGCGTCTACAGCGAATTTCCGCTTGAACTCCCACTGCTGTTTGACAAAGGACAGGTCGGGTTCTTCGGTGCTGTTGTGGGCCCCCCAAGTGTGCTCGTCATAAAAAATCACATTGCGCCATGCCGAACCATATTCCTCCGCTGGATAAGAGTCCGGTGAAAGCATCGACCACAAAGCTTCACCTTGGATGAGCCGATCCACAGCGGCGCGATTCAATGCGGTTTCAAACGCGGTAGAGGCGGCTCCGTCTTCCCAGTAGGGAGTGAGGTCTCCCTGCACCACGGGGAGGATCGAAGCGTAGCGCGCCTCGAATGCCTGGAACATTTGTTCGTGAGTCGCCAGAATTAGGCGGGGCGTTACATAGCGGTCGTTCCAGTGTCGAACAAAGTCGGAGAGCGTAGGATCCGGCGGACCGTTGTCTCCAATCGTATAGGGCAGTTGGACGATTTCATAGGGATAAGAAGTTTCGTCCAGCTTCCGGACGAGCTTCATAATCTTCTCGTCCCCAAGTTTGCTCAGCGGTCCTTCGTGAAAGCTGGAATAACTGGCGCCGGCCATCCAAGTTAGGTCCTTCTCCTGGCCCGACTGCGAGGACCAGTAAAATGGCTTGTCACCCCAAGCCTTTATCGTGTAGCCGATATGATCGCCCGAATTTGGCGCAGTGGCGAAGTACCTCACGCCACTCTGTGCCAAAGCCGCGACCATTCCCCAACTGAAGCCGGGAACGTCGGAGGTGACCGCCGTAGTCATGGGAATGTGGTAGTCATTCCTCAGACTGCGGGCAAAATCGAAGAAGTGGCTCATCTCAACGGAATTGGCCAAGCCTGTCAGCATGTTTGCGTAGAGCGCACTGACCCCGATGCTGCCCGCGCGCACGTTGGCGAAGAATTCTTCGCGCTGGACCGGGGAAGCTTTTTGCAGATAGCTTTCCAATGCCCAGATGGTTTCCAGATTCCATTTGTAACGCGCATCGGCCGGATAATCTCGAGTCTCGCGGATGAGCCGCATCGCCTCGTCGAGATTGTTCCATTGCTTGCGTTCCACGTCGGGCTGCAGATCGGTGTATCCGATATCGTTGTGGGAGTAAGAAAGAAGATAGATATCTCTTTTCCCAACGGGCGCCACGCGAACCGTGCTGGTTTCGACAAGCCTGTCATTGAGTTCGAACCGGACCGGCAATGTGACTTCGGAAGTAACCGCTGGAATTGGCAATTGGAGCACATTCGATCCAATCTTGAGAGCAGCGGCGATCGGTTCATGTTTGGGAACGTGAACTTCAAGCGTTCTTTCGCCGGTCAGATTGTCCAGGCTGAGCCGCAGCAGTTGTGAAGCGTGGGCATCATTTTTTAGAAGCGCTGGTTCGGCTCGTAGTTGCGGCACAAAATTGAAGCGGTGTTGAAAAGTCATATACCAGTCGGCGCTGCCCGAATTGTCTCCGTTTACTTGCAGCGTAAGTGGCTTTCCAGGCTCGAAATCTTTCCCGGGAACCTTCAACACCATGTAGCCAAATAAATCGCCGGCACCGTCGGTCATAACCGAGGTGAAGGACAACTCCGCACCATCTTTACCCTGGGCGCGCCAATTTTGTGCCGTCGAATCCTTGGCATTCTTAAAGGAGAACCAGGGTTGGCCATCAATCAAAAAGTCGAATTGATGACTTTCCTTCTCCTGCGCGAAGCCGGCGCATTCAATTCCAGCCAGCCAAATGAATTGGGAATAGTTGCTAGACGGGTCCGGCATGGGATCGGTTTCCCAGGATATGGAATGGGCTATGCTTTCCGCTCTGACAATCAGCGCCGAAGCCACGTCGGGGTCGGCGGAATGGTACTCGATTGTTTGTCCGTTAGTGGAGGAATGGTAACCGTTCAAATATTTGGCTTCAGATGCGACCGGCAATGACGAATTTGCCGCAATGTCCTTTACCCTAATCACGATTTCATTGTCGAGTTGCTGACCGAAAGCGCGCGTATTGAGTACCGCTGCGAGAAAAACGCAGAGCATCACGGCAACTGCACACAGCTTCGTCAAAGTCCCTCCATTCCCAGGGGAAAAATTTATCCTGACCTGGGCGGATGCACAGGGAAACCTGAGTATCCGTCCCTTGGATCGTGCGCCGCTTGGGCTCAATTCGTGTCCGCACTCGACTTGGCCGCAAACTGCACTTTCACCGTTTTGATTTCGTAAGGCTTAGTGTGAACGGTAACCGCACCGTCTCGCACCGGGAGGCTCGCCGTTGCCCGCTCCATGAGGTCTGTCTCCGACGCAGTCTGCGCTCCCGCGGGCAGTTGCAGCTTGACGTCGGTCTCTTTGCCCGCCCACTCATAGAAGCGCAGGACCAGCGTGTCGTCGTCCTCGGCCTTCTTCATCGCCGTCAGCACCACGTTTTCCGGCTGGACTTGCAGGAAGGAGTGCTCCGGCACGAGTGTTCCCTCATGTTTTACCGTCTGCCTTGAGAGCAACCGGTTATTCAGTTCGTAGCCGCGGCGCACGGTTTGAGCGTCGCGCCAAGTGCCGCCGTGTGGATACAAAGAATAGGTGAATTCGTGATGGCCTTCATCGGCGTGCGGGTCGGGCCATTCGGGCGAGCGCAGCAACGACAGGCGGAGCACATTGCCTTTCGCGTCGTATCCGTATTTGCTGTCGTTGAGCAAGCTGAAACCATGCCGAGAATCGGAGATGTCGGCCCATTGCAGGGCAGGCACTTCGAACTCGCCTTGCTCCGCCGGAGTATTGCGCGTGGTTGGCCGCTCGACCGAACCGTAGGGGATTTCGAACGCCGCCTTCGTATTGTGCGCGCTCAGCGGGAAGGCAACTTTCAGAAGAATATGCTTTTCGTGCCAATCGGCCTGCATTTTCACGTCGACGCGC
>Ga0326728_10019082_pt1 | contig 13369 bp, 10 predicted proteins | sample MB3enrmetagenome_FD_207602 | JGI IMG/M metagenome (GOLD analysis project Ga0326728, IMG submission 207602) | Lab enriched peat soil microbial communities from McLean, Ithaca, NY, United States - MB31MN | ecosystem: Environmental > Terrestrial > Soil > Wetlands > Peat | place: USA: New York... | reverse complement strand
ACATACGAGTTGCCTGCAATGAACAGCTTGTCCGAGGTCAACTTAGTGGCGCCGTAAAGATTCACCGGGCTACTAGCCTTATCAGTTGAGAGCGCAACAACGCGCCTGACGCACCCCGCGTCGATGCAAGTGTCAATGAGGTTCATGGCACCTATTACATTCGTCTTGACGCACTCAAATGGATTGTATTCTGCTGTGGGCACGATTTTGGTGGCGGCCGCGTGAACGACATATTCGATCCCATTGAGGGCGCGGGCAAGGCGCTCTTTGTCGCGCACATCGCCGACGAAAAACCGAACCCGTTCGTCGTTGCCATAAAGCTTGGCCATTTCCCACTGCTTCATCTCATCTCGCGAATAGATGACCAAACGACGTGGGTCGTACTTGGCCAAGGTCAATGGCACAAATGTGTGTCCAAAGGACCCGGTGCCACCTGTGATAAGAATGGATGAATTCTTAAGCATTGCAGTTATGTCCCTCGTAGGCGGCTGAGAAACGCTGATGCCCAGCTTCATACTGCATCAGAATTCCGATGATCTGCCGTTCCGCAAGCCGGCTATCCTTCATCCCAGTCCTCTCCTTCAGATTGCGAGGGAACTCTAGGTTTCCCGGGATGAATTGGGCGGGGGCAAGAGGTCCCGACGGTTCCCTAAAATATGACTATGACATTAAGAACCCCTGGCGGCCAGGGGAACCCGTGCGACAGGGGGAAGTCGCAGACCAACGGGGAAAGAGCAGTCCTGTCGGAAACGAGAGGCACGCTCCTGAAGCAGCTGCGTGCGTAGTACCGCCCAAAAGCGAATCGTTGGGCTTTCCTGCGGCAAACGCTGACTATTCGGCACGAGCGTTCTTTCCTCGCTGCACTCTACCTTAGGAGCGGTACACTTGCAGAGACTCTTGGTCGAAGAAGGAGATTCCAGTTCAGCGTCGTTCTAGCGTCAAATACCTGTAAGCTGACTCCTGGAAATGTCGCGACCTCTGAACACAAGGTGATGGTCAAAATCGGCTTCGGCCTCTTTTGGCGCCGTCTTCACTGGAGATGCTTAGAAGGCGGCAGCATATGTCAGCTTTTTCTGCCGATTACGATATCCTGATAACTCAAAAACCTCGCCCTTCCACACCATGAGCCGAAATGGATAGGTTCGCAAATGGTTAGCCCAGATCTGGCGAACAACCCCCGAATATATGGCTCAAGAAACGCAACCGCGGCCTCCGGATTCTCAAGTGTCGTAGTGAAGCACCCGCCTACTTCATGGATAAAGTTTTGCTTACTCAACTTCCTTCGGATTAACCCCGCGGATTCCTCGTTTAGGAGAAAGAAAGTGATAAAACATGTGCCTCCTCTTCTCAAAACCCGAGATATTTCATAAAGGTAGTTTTCCAAATCCGGCGGAAGCATGTGGGTGAATACCGAAGTCAGGAGAACAAAATCGAAATAGCCGTCATCGTATGGAAATTCGTAGCCCGAAGCTTGAATGGCGCCGTGAGGATTGTAATCCTTATTGTGGATGTCGGCGTGGTGGAAATGGAACTTTGGATAACGTGGTGTGATGTTTTCTTGACACCACTCGACCCCTTTCCTCACAACGTCAAAACCTTGATATTCCCCATTCGCTGAAAGGTATCCCGCCAATGGCACGGCCATTCTACCGATCCCGCATCCGACGTCTAACACTCGATCATCGGGCTTCAGGCCACCATAATCTGTGAAGAGCCTTCTGAAGGCTAGCCCAATAGCCCTGAAGTCGCCGTCTCCAATGAGACGCATATTCCTCGGGGGCATCATGTCCTTGCGTCGTGAAGCGGCATCGGCGAAATCGAAGATGCCTAGGTACAGGCGTTTCAAGAAGCCTCTTGCTGGCTTCCAAAGAGATGTCTTTAACGCGTATACGAATTCGGTCATATCAATCCTCTGTCACACCGTAGAACTACCGAGAGTGTCAACAAGCGTAGACTGCACCAACTGGTGAGCCTCCTCGTTACCAAAGAAGACCTCCAAGATTCACGAGCTGGTCCGATAAATACGGACCATACAAACCTCAGCATGATCATCATGCAACCGAGGCGGACCATGCCAAGGATTCCTTCGGCATGAAATTCGTGGCGCGTAATCTATCTGCGAAACCATTGCAGCCGGGCGAACAACCGCTCCACGACCCAGCGGCGCTTGTAGCGGCGCAAGTTTCTGCCGTCCTGTGTCTGGCTGCGGTTCTGCCGGTTGGGAGCGATCATCTCGATGCCGTATTGCTCGCCGAGGTGCCGGTCCAGCAGGTCAGAGTCATACGTCTTGTCTCCGATCAGCCGCGCGCCAGTTCGTCGAGGAAGCTCCCCGAGAGAGTTTCGTCGACCAGCTTGGACTCGTGCGGCGAGGCCGAGTCGATCATGACAGCCAGAGGAACGCTGTTTCCGGCGGCGATGGCCATGATCTTGGTCCCTTCGCCCCTCTTGGTTTTTCCCACGGCAAGGCCCCCTATTTTGGCCGCCGCGAAGCTGCGGTCGATGAAGCCTTCGCCCGGGTCCAGCTTGCCCTCCTCGTGCAACTTCTCGGCCAGCGCGCGCAACGCCCGCTCCAACTGCCCGCTGCGCACCCATTGCTGGAGGCGCCCGTGTACCGTCTGGTACGGCGGATTTTTTCCGCCAACTCCCGCCACTGTGCCCGGTGCGCAGTATTCACAGCACTCCGTTCAGCACCGCCCGCGTGTCGGCAGGCGAACGCCCCCGCCCGTAGGACCGGCGAGGAAACTGCAGCAACGGCTCCACCACTGTCCATTCGGCATCCGTCACCTCGCCCCGTGCCCACATTGGTGCTTTCGCAGATTCGCCAGCGCCACGTTCTTTGTTGTGCCGCTATCAACTTGAAAACACAAGCAAAATCGCACTTCAGGTATTTATCAGACGGGCTCTAGTGTTTCATTCGGAGCCGGGTCAAGCCATCCCCATGAGTTGAAGGAGTTATAGTGTACAAATGGGCAAACAATTTTCCTGCTCCGAACCTGATCTTCAGTAAAGTGGATCCAATGAAGCCATCTGCTCCCGTTACAAGAATTCTCTTATGCGTTCGCGGTACAATATCCACTATCAGTTAGTTCCATCATTCACAAGAAAGATCACTGATGACTGGTTCTTGAAGACTTCCGTGCCGCAAGAGCAAGTTTCAGGTTCTCAAGCTTCCCTGCAAGCTGCGGGTCAGCTTGCGCCCGCTCTTTCGCCCAGATGACCAGCGCCACAAAGCAGCCTGCAAAAAAACCCAAAAACGATGCAATGAGTAAGATCAGAATGCGTTTCTGCGGCGACTTGTGGTCCGGCTCGATCGCAGGTTCCACTACCTGAATAATGGCCGCCTCTTTTGCCTCGTCCAGCCTGGCAGCGTCATATTGCTTCAGCAGCATATCGAACAGTGCCTGCCGATAGGCCAGTTCGTGTGCGGCGCGAAGATATTCCAGCCCGGCGGCAGGAACATTGCCAAGCCCAAGCCCGGCAACGCCCGGCGAGTGATTGCTCTGCTCCATGCGGGCTTGCTCGGCTTGTAGAGAGGCCAGCTCCCTCTCCGCCAATTGCATGTCGGGGTTTTGCTCAGTCGAATACGAACGCAGCACCTGCACCTCAACCTGCTTGGCAGCGACCCGCGCGCGAAGCGCGGCAATGCCTCCAATTATCGCATTGGCCTGCGCGTCCAACTGGACAATGCCCTTCTGCTGTTGAACCTGCTGGAAGGCAAGTTCGGCCGCGACCACTGCCTCCCTGGCCTGCTTCAACTGATCTTCATAGAAGAGCCGCCGCTGTGAGGCCTCCGTGACTGCAAGGGTCTGGGTGAGGATGCGGAGTTGATCCGTGTAGGCGTTTGCCATCGCGGCGACGCGTTGCTTGTCCTCATCCGTGACAGAGATGGCGATAAAGCCGTTCTTCTCAGAAGTAACCTCGGTATACCCCCCCAGCTGCTTGCGGGCTGTTGTCATGTCTTTGGCGTGGTACGCCTGCATCAAACCAAATTTCCGTATGATCGCGTCGGCTATGGGCCGTGAAGTCAGCATACCGATGTAGATATCGTTGGGACTCTTCAGACCCAATCCCCCACCGGCCAGCGCGGCAAGGGAGCCTCCTCCGGCACTTGTCAGTTGACTCATCACCATTGAGGATGCGGACTGAGTCTGTTGTGGCGGCATGATTTTAGTGGTTGCCGTATACAGGACGGGCTGTACTAAGGCGAGAACCACGCCGGCAACCATGGCCATGCCTGTGACCTTCGCGATTAGCCATTTCCGGTAGGCAAGTTGCGTGAGCACGTCGATCAGGCTGACCTCGTAGCCATCGCTAGGCGTTCCTAATGAAGGGGCGTCGTCCATTGCCTCAACCGTTTCTTCGATGGTAGAGCTCCGCCCTGTCATAGATGGCACCTTTACTTGATCACGGCGAGTGCGGCCGCAGTCACCGCCGTTTGCGAAGCAAGCTGGGTTGCCTGCAGGAAAGTGTTCAACACTGACGAAACCCGGAGCTTCTCCGGCACAATAATCGCGTCTCCGGGCAGCAATCTCAGGTTTGCATAGCTGCCGTGAGAGTGAATGTTGCGGGATTGGCGGCTGACCACGGTTCCATCCGCGCGGATCACGAAGATGCGCTTTTGATCAGCCTCACGGGTGGCGCCGCCGGCATCGTTCAGATAAGTGATGAGCCGCTCTCCAGGCGCGTAGCGGAAGGCGTTGGCGTTGTACACCGCGCCCGCTACCTGGACCGTGCTCGGCCGCGGCGGGATGTAGAGGGTATCACCATCTTCAAGAGGAAAACCCGGAACGTCCGCAACGGTCGCGGCTTCAGGTTTCATCTCCAGAACCACCCGGCCGGTGGGCATGATCGCAGTGAGCCGCGCCAAGACAGCTTGCTGCATGGCCAGCTGGGCCTGTTGGTCCGCCGCGGTTTGTCCGGCTTGCGGTGCCGCATTCGCATATTTGGTGACCAGCTCTCTTTGCATTTGTTCAGAGGACTGCCGGAGTTGAGCTTCCTGGGCGACGCGGGCAGAGACGCGGGTGAATACCGAGGCGTAGAGGTAAGAATGTTGCGTGAGCCCCCCGGCCCTTTCGACAACATCTCTCAGGGTATCGCCGGAATTGACCCGGTACACGCCTGGCGCGTTCACCTCTCCTCCCACCCGGACAAAAGATGCGTGCTTCTCCATCGGCAATTCCAAGTCAGCGCGCGAGAAAACGGTAATCACGTCTCCAGGCTGCAATGGCTGGTTGTCTGCGGATGCGGGACGATCGAGCGCGTTGCCGAGGTTAAATGGAACCAAGCGGGTACTTAGATCGCGCTCGTCGAGACGCTCGATCAGCGCATATTCCCAGTTGATCTCCGCGCTATTCATCCCGATGGAGGCGACCGTCCTGGATCCAGTGCCTCCGAACTGATCGGCACGCGGGTTGTTGCTCAATGCATCCGTGCGCGGATTGCCCAGCACATCCCTGAGGGTGTTGCCCAACGCGTCCGTGGCCCGGTTTGCAAAAGGATTATCGGGTCCGGGCCGAACAAGATGATTCTGCTGGTTCCAATAGTCGCGAGTAATCAGAAAGGCGCGCGAAGGAATTAGGTCCGACACGCGCATCCCATTCTTCCAGGGATAAAGGCCGGGCTCGGAAACACTGCCTCGCAGGGTCACTGCATTCGTAAACTTCGGTGAAAGCGGAAACACCCGCAGCAAGTCCCCGTCCCTGATCAACCGGCCCTGACCAGGCGCGTCCAGAGCGAATTCTTCAACCTGGCGGCTGCTGTGGTTTTCAATCCGTTCCAGCACCGCGCGTTCGGCGTCGGCCAGGCTAGTCATTCCTCCCGCATCCTTGAGAGCGGCTCCGACCGTGGTTTCCCCTTTCAGCTCGTAGATGCCAGGTTGATTTACATCGCCGCTGATGGCGATCTGCGGTCCGATCGCAGGAAAGAAGATCACATCTCCAGGCAGCAGCCGGACATCGCGGGATTTGTCTCCCCTTTCGATCAGATCGTAGATATCGAAGTCGGTTGCGGTCCGGTCTTCGCGCCGCACTTGAATATGGCGCATGGTTCCAGTTGCCGATGGACCTCCCGAGGTGAAGAGCGCATCCACGAGCGTGCTAAGCGAACTAACCGTGTAGGCGCCCGGTCGCCTTGCGTCGCCCAAAATGAAAATCTGGATGGAGCGAAGCTGGCCCAAAGTGACATTCAGTTCAAAGTCCTTGAACAGCCCACTGATGGCCGAATGCAGATAGCCTTCAAGTTGCGCATAGCGCAAACCGGCCACGGTCAAGGTTCCCACCTTCGGCAGGTTGATCTGACCGTTTCTGTCCACCGTCACCCGGGAATCGAGTTCGATCTTCCCCCACGCCCGGATCAGCAGTTGATCTCCCGGTCCCAGTACATAATCGGCGGGCACCGGCACATTCTCCACCGGCGCAAACGTGGTTGGAGCTTCGTCGAACAGCTGACGGCCGTATACCGGGAGCCGGCGTCCGGTCGCATCCTCGGCGAACTGCTCAAATTCGGACCTCGTTCTGAGCGGCCCAACAATCCTGGTCGGACTGGTGGTAGGGTTTCGCACCTCGGCCGGGGGAGCAGCTGGTGTCAGTGGGGTCATTTGTCCGGGCGTTGGAATACCGCCAATCGGGGTTTGCCCTTGCATGGGAACCTGCGCAGTGCCGGCCGCTGGCGCTGTCGACCCTGCTGGGACCGGCTGGGTCTCCACTACCGGCGTGGTCAATACGGATTGGCCCGCGCAGAAAGTGCCGGACAACAGAATCACTGATATAAGCTTTGGGCGCATATTATGCAGGGGGTCCTTGGACTGAAGATCAACCTGACGAGAGGCAGCACAATCCAGGTCTCGCTTTCTTTTCATAGATGAAGCGGAAAAACGAAGCGGGGCCTGCGAGCAGAGGTTCCTCTGCAGAGGTTTTCGATTGACCAGGACTGAAGCCCCCAGCCTGCCCTCTGCCGGTCCCTCGTTGTACTCTGTGGGATCTTGACCGATCTGGGTTCCGGCATGCTTGGTTGCCGTGAGCCATGCTTCGCTCAGAAGCCCCGAGGTCGGATTAGAGTCTCGGATCAATTCCTATAGGAGCACGACAGGACCGGAGATATCTTGCGCCTCGACTGAAAATACATATTCCCAGCCCGCGGCTCAGCATGCAATTTGATCAAGTGAAATACACTCTGATCCCCTGCATCCGTTGCTATAGTAGGCTGCTCTACGAGCGGCTCTAGTTCAACAAGGAAGCCGGCGTCAATTTGGCTTCCCTTGGCGTCTCGGTCTGCCCAAGAGGCACCGGAACCTTAGCAACCCTGACTGGATGATCTGTCCGAGCGGACAAGGCCGTTCTCAAAAGCTCGGAACCAGGATTATAATCGGGGATCATTTCCTTCATCAGCAGAACGAGATTACCGACGTCGTGTCCTTCAGCAATTGCTTGCAGACGATGCAAACACGCTTTGATTTGGGTCGCGTCGAGATTGTGATGGCTAATGTAGCTTCTAATCTTAGCGTGCGATGTCGGGACCAGATTCTCATCTCGCAGATTCAATTCTTCAAACATCTTCTCGCCTGGACGAACGCCGATATATTGAATCTCGATGTCTCGATCAGGTTGAAGGCCTGAGAGCAGAATCAGATTCTTGGCTAGATCTGCAATCTTGACGGGCTCGCCCATCTCGAGAACGAATACTTCTCCGCCTTTGCCGATCGAGAAAGCCTGCAAAACCAACTGGGCCGCCTCCGGAATGGTCATGAAGTAGCGGCTCATTTCCGGGTGAGTGACTGTTACCGGGCCGCCCGCGGCAATTTGTTCCTTGAAGATTGGAACAACGCTTCCACTGCTTCCGAGCACATTCCCGAAGCGCACCGCAACAAACTTCGTACCGCCCTCCATCTGGAGCGCGCGAATCAGCAACTCTGCCGTGCGCTTGGTAGCGCCCATCATGCTGGTCGGCCGAACCGCTTTATCGGTGGAGATCATGACAAAATCTTCGACTCCGTGCTCGGTGGCCGTTCGGGCAACGTTCCAGGTGCCGAATACGTTTGTTTCGACAGCAGCGAAGACGTGCCTTTCCATCAAAGGAACATGTTTGTAGGCGGCTGCATGATAGAGAATCGACGGGTGATAGTGTTGTATCACCCGCTTCAGAGTGTCGCGGCGGGTGATACTGCCGATCTCGGGATAGAATGCAACCTCCGGGAACCTCTTGGCCATCTCCCGGTCAAGATGGAAAAGAGGAGTCTCAGCCACATCGAAGCCGATCAGGCTGAGCGGGCGGAACTTCACAATTTGCCGGCAGAGCTCGGACCCGATCGACCCCGCGGCGCCGGTGACCATGACGACTCGCCCTTGAATGCGCCCGCGAATCCGCTCCAGGTCAAGCTGTACTGGCTTCCTACCGAGCAGATCCTCTACAGCAACCTCTCGGATCTGATTGCCCAATTCCGTGCCTTGGACAAGCTCCCCCAAACTCGGCACCATTTTGTACTCTACCTTGGCATCCGTAGCAAGCCTCAATATCCGCACCATTTGCTCCCCCGACGCGGATGGAACCGCAATAAGCACTCTCCTGATATCGTGTTTCTGCGCCAATGCTCCGAGGGCATTGCCCTTCCCCAGCACCCGCTTGCCGTTGAATATCAGCCCGACTTTGGTTGGATCGTCGTCGATGAAGCCGACAACATCGCACATTAAAGCGTGATTCTGCTGCAACTCCACCTGCAGCGCCAGCCCCGCCGCGCCGGCGCCATAAATGAGTGTCCTCGAGCGCTCTCCCTCGGCTCTGCTTCGACTCTTGGCGCTGACCGCCATTCGCACGAACAACCTTCCCCCCAAGGTCAGTATGCAGGAAAGCAACCAATCGAGGATATAGACGGACCGCGGAATGCCCCAAGGCCCCACAAAAAGAAATATGACCACCCCACCTAGTATTGACCCCGCCGAATTGGCAATAACAATTCGCACTGCATCATAAGGCGATGTATGCCGCCAACTTCCCTGGCTTGCACCGCCAACTATGAAAGCCGTTGACTTTGCCACAGCCCAGATGCACAGAGCCAACCCCATCGGTTGAAGATACTGGCCTGGCAATACGCCGTCGAATCGCAACTCGAATGCGAGGACTGCAGAGGCGGTGAAAGCCGCCAGGTCCAAAAGCGACACAACAAACAAGCGTCTAACTCGCTGCGTCCGATAGGGACGCGCAGTCAAGAAATTCGGGAACATGTCTTCCTCCCGGCTCACGTTCAATTGGTATTGGTAGTGGCTCCCGCAGTTTACTGCACAGCCGACGGTTCTACGCTGCCTAGGCCTCGTGCAGCCCGATAGGCTGAAAGCACCTACCTTAGAGTGGAATACAATCAACCGAAGGATTCGGTATGACACTCCACACGAAAGACGATCGCGGGCCAAACGAACCCCACTCGGCCCTTGCACCGCTGAGAGTTGCACTCATTTCAGACCCTGCCGCATGGAGTTTAGTCTGAATGCTCCCCGGTCGTCCGCGCGATCGGTGGTGTGTAGGGAAACATTCTTGGAGCAAGCAAATCCAGCCAAAACCCGGAGCATGCGCGATCGGCTTCCTGCCTATTCACTCTTGGCTTGTCGCCGTCGATAAGGTTGGAAATCCCTGAATGCATCAACCCTGTCATTACCAATGCCGCAGTCAGCATTCTGGGATCCGAGACGCGGAGCTTCCCGTTCTTGATACTCATCTCCAGATAATGGCTGATCGCCGAGAGCGCCGGCGACAGATACTCGTGGCTGAACAACTCAGCCTTAGGGTACAACTCGACGAATGCAACGGCGATTAGGCGGAGCAGTTCCGGGCGGTAATTGACTGTTTCTGTCAGTGACTCGAAGATTTTTGGCAGGACCACTTCCGGAGAGTCACCTTGCGTTAACCCCTCCAGCAAATCCTTGCGAAATCTCATCCCCGCAGAATGCGAGCGGAGGGCCGACCAGAATAAATTCTCTTTGTGATCGAAGTGCCGAAAGAGCGTGTTCTCACTCACGTCCGCAAGATGGGCTATCTCGCGTGTGGTCGTTCCGTGATAGCCTTGGCGTGCAAAGAGCTTGCCTGCCGCCTGAACAATCCTGTCCTTCTTAATCGAGCTGATCGTTGCGGCTTGCATATATTAAACCTCTTTGCCTTACAGTTAAAATCGAAAGACGCCCTGAAGCTCGCATCATACACGCACCTACATCACGAAGACGTCCGCGCACCGACGTTATGCGAGATAGGCGCTGCTAGGATCGCAAGCAGGAAACGCTGGTTGGCCCCAGTGCTCCAAGTTCCTTGCACTTTGTTTTCAGGAAGGTGCACCTATGGTTTGCCAAGGATGAAATAGGCGGAGAAGGCGAACTCATGGAGCGGAATTGATTGTCAATGCTCTCCAGTCGATACAATCCAGACAGAGGCGGCGCCGTTCTCGCAAATGGATCTCTACATGCGTAGGTTTAATTTGCACACGGCAACTTGGAGGCGCCCCGGGCATCTGGCGTTTAAGCGGCGATCGGCTCCAAGTCTGTGGCATCCACCTGGACCGCCGCATGCTGATTAATCAATTCGAGTGTCAACACGAACCGCATGCTGCCGCTCTTTCTCACCGGGGTCCCTTGAACGCCCTGCATGACTCCGCTTTTGATGCGAACCTTTTCGCCAATCACAGGGTCGCGATACGGCTCCAACCGCTGTCCACGGAAGCCGGAGCGTAGAAACTCGACTTCCGGATCCAGCAAGGGGACATGCTCTCGACGATTGCCCACAATTTGTAACACCCCAGAAGACTCAAGGACCTTTACCCGTTCCCGATGATAGATGTGTACGAATAGGTAGGTAGGGAACAAGGGGAGGACGACCTTCATCCGCTGCCGGTTCTTCCAGAGTCGGATGGTCTCATAGGTTGGGAGAAATGACTCGACTTGTCGCAAGTCAAGGTGCTTCAAAACTGACTTTTCGTGTTGAGGAACAGTGAAGACGGCGAACGAGTTGCGGTTGATCGCCGGGGCGATCAACCCCGGGTTCAGAGGTGTTTTTCTGCCGCATCCGCAGCCCAAGCCTATGGCCTGAAAGCTCACTCGGTCCCTCTCATTCAACATTCTACCGAAGGACCGGGCAAAACCAGCAAAGCCGGCGACTCAGACTTGCCTGATTCGCTCCAGGCCATCCTATTCGCGGTTGATTCGAGCGCAAGGCTTCGCCAAGCTGACTTAGCAAACTAACTCTATGCCAGATCCCTCATCCAACGTTCAAGAGACATCGAGACCGGGACAATGAGCAGACTGATAAAAGGATAGCGAATGCAACAGTGAAACCACCTCTGCCGCAGACCCTCTCGAACACCGGCTCATCGCAGCCATCAAAGGATGCCACTTGCAATGGAGTTAGAATACTCTCTCGGTGTCAGGATCATAGTAAGCGGATGCTGCCATTTCTGCAAGCGTCATAATACGCCAATTGATGACAAGCACTGTTGATTATTCATGAATTGCACCTGGATTGCAGCATCCTGGCATTTCATGCCGATATAAACAATATGCCTGTAAGTAATTTATAATCAAATTGATACGGTGGGCACCGAACCGCGCTTTCCTGCCGGGCATCAGCACAAACATTTCACAATCTCAGCAGAGCTTTTCTCGATATTGGACAAAGCGAGTTGGAAACTCGCCAGGTGCGTTCATGGCAGCACATGCTATTGCGGGATTCTTCTGTGTAAATCCGGCACATTTTCTCGCGACAATCGCGGATGGGAATTCGAGGTTAGCTCAACGAGCCGGGTCCGCCTGTCCGGTTAGCGCCTTTTGATCGCCGCGACACAGACGAACCCGGGAAACAGACAATCTGGAGTAAACACAAAGGCTGCGCAGCGAGAACTGCAGCCAAGCAGCGAGGCGATCGCTCTGATTTGGCTATTGCCGCGCCGCCCTGCGCAAGCATACCTAGTCCGATCCCCTCTGTGGTAGTGGGTGGTGTTCGGCTGAATTGCAGCACAGAGGTTTTAGAGACCTCGGCTCGAGTTGCCGATTGAGCTTCGTTTTGGTGTCGGTGAATAGGGGGCCGGCATCCCGGTGCTCGAAGGGGAACATTCCCACTCGACGACCGGACGCCCGGGTATGGCGCCAGGGAGGAGCACACGGTTGTTTCGGCCGGGAAGCGAGAGACAGTCAGTCTGACGCGCTGCACGTTCTCTGGCCAGTTCCCTTTTCTCCATCCCTCTCACGGTTCGATTTGTTTTGGTGCATTCGGCTTTAGTGTTTTGCCTCTTCATACAATGAATCCACTGCTACTTTCGGCGTTTTCTTCGCGCGACCCCTTTGGTTACATTCAGGTAGCGCAGGGTCTTCCACGCTCATATACGTATGTTGTAAGATACATCACGAAGAGGAAATCACGTGTCAATTGCAAAGAAGACCGCAACCCGACCGAAGCGCCGAGTCGTTTCTCCCGCGGAGAAGCGCACTCAACTCCGGCTTACCGTCGATTCGAGATTCACCATGAGTCATTTCAACCAACTCTTTGCCGTGCTCAAGATCCGGAGAAAGAACGCCCTCGCGGAGCACATCATCATGAGTTTCAAGCGGAAGGCCGCGCAGGCGCAACTCGCTGCGTTCTACAACAACCAGTGGCTGAACATTCCATTTCAGAGTATCGACACCGCATTCGTGTTTCCTTTGACCTTCGAGATAGCCGATGAGTTGGAAAGAGTTGGCGGGGAGGTCCTCTGCGGAGTGAATCGGTCCAAGACATTTCGCGTGATGGTGGCCTATTTTGCCTTCGTCCATAAGCTCAAGAATCCAGCAAGGGCCGCGGTGGCATAGCCTTTCAGAACAGTGCCAAGCAGCGGGCGGGCGCACACGGGAAGATCGTGGAAAGTCTGCCGCCGGCGCGCCGTAGCAAATGATTCATTCTCCCCTGGTGGATGATAACTGTGTTGTCCGGTTATCGCCTACTTGCCCACCCTTTCATCGCGGCGCGTGTTGAGGTTACTTCGCAGCAGCCGAAGTGCAGCTTGCCGAGATTGGACAACAAGATCGACAATCTCTTGCCGCTTCCGCTCTTCGGCTCCATTACATGCAATGCGTGGTCCATCTTATTTGGACGGCCATTTCCAATCCGAAGACTATGGCCGCTTCGTCCTGGCTGAGTACCGTCACAAGGCGGCCGCGGTCGATCACCGAGACCCTTCCATTGAGCATATAAGACACGTCGCCGGTTCTCCGGTTGATCGTCCAGATACGGGCCGCGATTTGTACGGCAAGATTCTGTTCCCTCCTTTGAACCGTAAGCGTCCGAAGCTGCCATCTGGCGGGGAGTCCGGTCGCGTGCAAGACTTTGCGGGAGCGACGAAGTGTCCACTTGTTTTCAAGTGGACACT
>Ga0326728_10019081_pt1 | contig 13369 bp, 13 predicted proteins | sample MB3enrmetagenome_FD_207602 | JGI IMG/M metagenome (GOLD analysis project Ga0326728, IMG submission 207602) | Lab enriched peat soil microbial communities from McLean, Ithaca, NY, United States - MB31MN | ecosystem: Environmental > Terrestrial > Soil > Wetlands > Peat | place: USA: New York... | reverse complement strand
ATGGAGCAGCCTGCGGGCCAGAAACTGCTCCTCTCCATGGATCAGCAGCAGGGATGGAACCTCACCCCGCCGCAACCGCTGATTGGCCTCAAACAGGCTTAAAACCGGCACACCCGTTCCTTCTCTCCGTTTTCACTTCTCCAGACATTGGTTCTGCCAATGTCTTCTATCCGCTCATCACTGATCACTTCCCTGATCAGTCTCCGAAGCTGATCCCGACCGCCCGGGCTGCGTGTACCAGTTGCCCGTCCGGTTGGACGTTGGACGGCCTGGTCGCCTCCTCGAGAGGCACGGCAGTGATCTGGGTACCCTTCAGCGCCACCATGTAACCGGAACGGCCCTCCAGGGCCAGCTCGGCAGCGGCCACTCCGAAGCGGGTGGCCAGAATCCGGTCGGTGGTCAGCGGTGAACCACCCCGCTGAATGTGCCCCAGCACCGTCACCCTGGACTCCATGCCGGTCTCCTGTTCAACCAGCTTGCGCACGACCTCTCCGATTCCTCCCAGCCTCAGGGGGTCGCCACTGCCGGCGATCTGCTCCCGCACCACCCGTTTCCCGCCGGGAGCGGGCGCACCTTCGGCCACCACGATGATGCTGAACGGTTTGCCCTCCCGCTGTCTTCCCCTGATCTTCTCCACCACCCTGTCGATCTGCCAGGGAATCTCCGGGATCAGGATCACGTCGGCGCCTCCGGCCATCCCTGACCAGAGGGCGATCCAGCCGGCGTATCGCCCCATCACCTCCAGGATCATCACCCGGTGGTGGGACTCCGCAGTGGTGTGCAGCTTGTCCAGCGCCTCGGTGGCAGTATGCACGGCGGTGACAAAACCGAAGGTCTGGTCGGTGGCCGCCAGATCGTTGTCGATGGTCTTGGGCACGCCGACAATCACCGCCCCCTGCGAGCACAGCTTGTTGGCAATGCTGAGCGTGCCGTCGCCGCCAATGGCGATCAGGCACTGCAGTTGCATGCTGTTCATATTCTTCAACAGGTTGGCGCTGATATCCCGGTACTCGATCTCGCCGGAGGCCGCCTGCACCGGGAAATGGAACGGATTGTCACGGTTGTTGCTGCCCAGGATGGTGCCTCCACGGTGCAAAAGGCCGGATATCGCCGCCCGGTCCAATGGTTGGCAATCTCCCTGATAGATACCCCGGTAGCCATCCTTGAAACCCCAGACCTCGACGCCTTGAGACAGAAGCGTTTTCGTGGCTCCCCGGATCACCGCATTCAAACCCGGGCAATCCCCGCCCCCGGTAATGATCCCCATGCGCATCTCCAGTCCCTCTTTTCTTGATAGTGACATCCTTGCCGGCGTGGGTCCAACTCCGCGCCGGGCTACTTTGCCGGTTCTCTGGTCAGTTTGAAGATCACCGTCCGGTCCGGGTCGGGGCAGGCCCAGGTGGTGGATCTATCTCCCCTGGCCCAGGGGAACTCACCGCCAAACAACAGGGCCGACACCGCCAGCTCCAGCGAGGCGTAGGCAAAGTGGCAGAGTCCACCGGGCAGCAGTTGGGTGAACTCGAACCGGTCCCCCACCCTGTGGCCGTAGCTGCACTTCCCCTCCCCCCTGATCTCCACAATCTCGGCAATCACTTTGTACTTGTATTCGGGCATAATCAACCCCCCTCGTTCATAGTATTGCATACAGAATTAGATTTATTGTTCAATTATTCCTGCTATGCATGGCAGTCCGGTTCCCATTCGCGCTCCCGAAACATAGCCTGAATGGAAAAGTTATTGCCTGAAAAGGAGATTGGGAGGGAAGATATTGGGAGAAAACGACATGGCGGAAATCCTTCGTTTTTTAGAGTCCCTGGACACCCCGGACCTGTCCAAAGTCGAGGCGTTTCTTCAGGCCAGAGGCGTGTCCCCTGAAAAACTGCGTGCTGCCTATGCGATCCTGGAGCAGATGGGAATTCGTTATGACAGCCCCCCCGAAGAGATGCCGGGCCAGAGCGATCTGATGTCCATGTTCGATCAGTTGTCTTCGGGCCTGGACAGCCGCACCCGTCAGCAATTCCAGGGCATGATGGACAAGAGTGCGGGTGCTGGGCGCTTGAACTCTTCCGAAGATGTGCTCAATTACCTGAAGAGCATCAAAAAGGAATAATGATCAGAGAGGCTGTCCTGATTCTCCTCAGGAAGCCTCTCTGATTGATGATCCGTCAGACTGGGGCGCCACTCAGGATGAAGACTCCGGCCGGTCTGCCAAAGTGACGCTCACACTGATCGATTGTTTGCTGCGCCAGATTGCCAGGCTAACCTTGGCGCCGACCCCCGCCTGCTGGACTTTCTGAAGCAAGTCACTGGTGTCGGCTACGGTCGCCCCGCTCCAGCCGGTGATGATGTCTCCCTCCTGGAGGCCGGCGCTTTCGGCCGGGCCGCCGTTGACCACAGACCTGACGACCACCCCGGTGGTGCCGCTATAACCGTAGGCGGTAGCCACGTCCGGGGTCACATCGGCGATCTCCACTCCCAACCAGGGATGTGGGATGTGCTCGCCCTTCATCAGGTCGGTCAGGACGTCCTGGACAGTATTGCTGGGAATGGCAAAGCCGATTCCCTGCGCATCTTCGTTGACGGCAGTGTTGATCCCGATCACTTCGCCGGCCAGGTCCAGCAGCGGCCCGCCGCTGTTGCCGGGGTTGATGGAGGCGTCAGTCTGGAGCAGGTTGCGGTAACTCCGGCTCTCGATGGTCATTGACCGGCCCTTGGCGCTGATCACCCCCACCGTGACGGTATGGTCGAGTCCATAGGGGTTGCCGATAGCGATCGCCCAGTCGCCCAGCCGGATCTTATCGGAATTACCCAGCTTCAGGTAGGGCAGGTTGCTTCCCGCATTGATCTTCAACACTGCCAGGTCGAGGTCCTTGTCGCTGCCCACTACCTGGGCGTCAACCGATTGGGCCTGCCCCATCATCGTGACCTTGATTGTCTGGGCGCCGTCGATCACGTGCTGATTGGTCAACAGGTAGCCATCCGCCGAGATCAGAAAACCAGAACCCAGCGCCTGTTGTGTCTGGGTTTGAGGCTGGGCGTTCTGTCCGAAAAACTGCTGGAAAAAAGGATCATTGAAAAACGGATTCTGCACTTGAGTAGTGGCCGTGGTATCGATCCTGACCACGGCAGGCCCCGCGCTGGCCACCATATTGGCGATGGTATCGGCGCCGAGCCCGAGTCCCTGCGTGCCGCTGTCGCTGGTCGTATCGCTCTGGCTGGCCGACGGCTGATTCAAGGCAGCCAGTACCGGGTTCATCCACTTGCTGTGGCTGGAGGCGAATAGAACCCCTCCTGAAAAGGCTATTCCGGCAAAAAAGGCGGCCAGCACCACTCCTACCAGCCAGCGTCTGCTTCTGATGTTCATCATATCCCCTCCCTGCAAAATGGTTATTATCCGTTGGACAAACCGCTAACCATTAACAACGCCAAGAAGTTCCCCACCCCTTACAGGTGGCCGGTTCCAGATGCAAATCAGGAGGAGTTCAACCTCCTTCGGATTTGCGATGCTAAATGGATTATGAGCCGTGCCGGATGTTTGCTGCGCAAACAGGCACCTGGCCAATTCAAACTTCGCTTTGCTTCGTTTGAATCTGCTCTTCCGGGTTGCTGGTAATATTCTCTGGAGGGCATCCTGCAACAGGCGCTTCTCCCTGCCCACCTCCGCTTCCTGATTCCTGGTTCTCCAATGCCGGCATGCTATTTACCTGAGGCAAATCCCCCGAAGTTGCGCTCATTTTTTCGGACGTCCGGCTTCCGGCCTCGCCCCGCTGCTTTTCCTCAAGCTGCCTGGCCTTTGCTTGCGCCTCTTGCAGATCCATCTCCCGGCCGATCTCATCCCAGGTGCGCTGAGCGGTATAGGTCACCTTGCGAAATTCCTTGGCTGCCTTCCCCAGCATTTTCGCCACTTCAGGCAGCTTATCGGGGCCGAATACGACCAGGACGACCACAGAGATCAGCAGTACTTCTTCAACCCCAAACAACTGAGCACCCCCAAAGTGCGAAACCAATTGCGCAGCATGCGAAGAGCGCTTTTCACCTATTATAACCCGCTTTCCCCACCGGGGACAACCGCTCCCGCTACGCACCGCTGATGCTTGCAAGTAAGCGCAAATCCAGTATTTTTCCGAAAGTATTTCCTCAGCCAATGAAAAAGCGATCTAATCTGAGAAAAATTTTAACTTTGTTTTGCCGCTCTCCAATCACTTGCCAAACACTGGCACTCGGCACGCTTCAAGAAGATTTCCGGCAAGGTCGCCCGGGGGACGGCCACTCGGCCGCCTGGCGGCTAATCGTAGAAAACGGATCAATCATGATTAACATCTAGATTGACCAACATAGAGGGACAAGGAATCAGGTAATTCGCTATTTTTGTGCTCTCTTGCAATTTGCAATCCGGTATCCTGTCCTGCTATTTTAAGTATAACCTTTCTTATCTCCTTCCTAGAGTCAAAGGACGGCAATTTTCAACCAAGCCCTGAAAACAATTGAGTTTTTCACCCCCTGGCATGGTTTTGGCGCCAGTGCTTTGCGGCATGATGCGATACGGCAGAAGCGGCCCCGCACTCGATGTGCAGAGAAGATCGCTGACGGGCGGCTGCCGCACTCTGTCAACCGGTTGTATACCTCTGGGGCGTGCCGGTTAAATATACTTATATGATCTGGGTTGCAGTATGATTTTGATGTCTTGGTGGCCGCACACTCCTGACTTCAGTCATGAGTTAGGCCATAGAATATATGTTTGCTATTTCCCACCTGGTCTGATATAATAATCAAGGAAACGATCTAGCGACAACCAAGCTAGATCGAAACTCCGGAACCGCAGGAACTGCGGGGATAGCCTGCGGAGTTCCGGTAAGACATCTCCAGACGGAATGCTCGGTCCGATGAACCAGGAATCATGCGACTTCAGTCGTGTGAGGTTCAAACTGCTTCTGGATAGTTCCCAATTTTAGAGGAGGTGCCAATGATGTCCTGCGGTAAAGATCACCCGGAAGTCAAGAAAGAACAGGATGACGATCTCAAAAAGAGACAGGAGTGGGAAAAGAAGAACCCCAGTTGCTCACCGACTGTCGACAAGGATTGCCCCCACGGGCACATTCCCGCCAAGGAATAACAACCCCAGGAGGGGGGATAGGGACGATCCCCCCTCCCATCGCCAGCCCCGGCCAAGCCGGGGCTTTTTTATGCAAAAAACAGCCCCCGCCAACGGCGGGGGCTGTTCGAGTTCATTTTTCAGGAGACGCTAGGCGCCCTTCTCTTTGACGTTCTTGGAATGCATGACGATGGGATCTCTCGAGGTAAAAGGTGCCCGCCACTTAGCCGCTATAGTAATGGCGTCCTTGGGGCAGACCTCGGCGCAGACCTCGCAGATAATGCAACGGTCTGGATGGAGGATCCATTCCTTCTTTTCCTTGTTGAGCTCGATCGCCACCGCCGGGCAACGCCGGGCGCAGGTACCGCACTGGTTGCAGAGGTCTTCGTTAAACTCTACGTGTCCACGCGCCCTGGTGTAGGGCTCTCTTGGCTTGACCGGATACATCAAGGTCGACGGCCCGCCGAACAGGTTGCGGCAAACTGTTGACAGCATGCTCATTCCTACTCCACCTCCTTTTAACCTTTTACCGCTCGGTGCAACTGATGCACGGGTCGATCGAGAGAACGATGATCGGCACATCAGCCATCTCGCACCCGGGCAGCATCACCAGCAATGACGGAATGTTGGCGTAGGTCGGCGTCCTGACCCGGAGGCGCTCCAGGTTGCGGGTGCCGTTGCCCTTGGCGTAGTAGAAAACCTCACCGCGAGGCTGTTCCACCCTACTGACAGCCTCGTTGGCCGGCGGGTTGCCCTTCGGCTTGACAGCGATCTCGCCCTCCGGCAGCTTGCCGAAGGCCTCGAGCTGCAGATCGATCGCCTGCATCGTCTCGGCGACACGGACTGCGGCGCGGGAGAAGGAGTCGCCTCCGGTAGCCACGATCGGCTCGAAGGACAGTTCGCCGTATGCCCAGTACCCCTGGGTGCGGCAGTCTTCCTTGACGCCACTGGCTCTCAGGTGCGGCCCGCAGTTGCCCAGGGCGATTGCCTGGTCGTAGGAGAGCACGCCCTTGCCGATGGTCCTGGCCTTGACGGTGTAGTCGTTGACCAGCACGTTGTTGAGGGCCGCCGCTTCCTGGCGGACATCCTTTAACACTTCGATGCAGTGTTTCTTCTGGTCCTCGTCGATATCCCTGCGCACTCCGCCGACGACGGAGACAGACTGGGTGACGCGGTGTCCGGCAGTCATCTCCAGGATATTGAGCACTTTTTCCCGGATGCGCCAATACTGCTGAAACATGCTTTCGAATCCGAAGGCATCGGCCAGCAGTCCCAGCCACAGCAAGTGGCTGTGAGTTCTGGCCATCTCCGCCCAGATGGTGCGCAGGTATTTGGCACGAGGCGGGATGTCAATCGGCCATAGCTTCTCCACCACGTCGCAGTAGGTCATGCCGTGGATGGCGCTGCAGATGCCGCAGATTCGCTCGCAAAGGTAGATGTTCTTGGGATATTCGTTCAGCTCGCACGCCTTTTCAATGCCCCGGTGGCCGTAACCGATTGCCGGCAGGACATCGACCACCCTCTCATCCTCCAGCGTCAGTTTCAACTGGACAGGTTCCGGAAGAACCGGGTGTTGTGGGCCAAATGGCGTTATCGTACGCGGTGCCATTTAGTCGCCCCCCTTCTGCGAGGCTGCCTTCTGTTCCTCGGACTTCAACATCGGCAGCACCGGGCTGTCTTGAGCCAGCATCATGTGGCCGCCGAAATCGATGGCAAGATCCTTGACTTTCAGGCCGAACAACTCTTTCATCTCGTTCTCGATCAGCACGGTAGTGAGGTAGATTCCGGTCATGCTGGGCACTTCCTCATCCTTACCAACCGTAAAACGCAGGGCCGACATATCCATCCCGGGGCTGGCGTTGAAAAAGTAGGTAACCTCCAGCTTATCGCCCAGGTCGTTGCAGGAACCGGTCACGAATTTCGCCTTGGAGTCAGCGTACTTCTTCACTTCTGCAAGCAACTGGTCTTTGGTGATCTCTCTCAGCTTGTCGATCATAATGCCACCCCCTGCAGTTTGGCCAACTTCTGCAGCGCCATCACAACCCCGTCGATGATCGCCTCGGGGCGGACTGAACAGCCAGGCACATAGACGTCGACCGGAACTACCTTGTCCACACCGCCCAGTATATTGTAGCAGTTGTGGAAGACCCCGCCCGAGATCGCGCAGGTTCCTACCGCAATCACCATCTTGGGGTCTGCAATCTGATCATACAGGTTCTTCAGCACCCTGGCGGTCCTTCTATTCACCGGCCCGGTGACGACCAGCACGTCAGCATGCTTCGGGTTGCCCATGTTGACAATGCCGAAGCGCTCCACATCGTATAAGGGGGTCAGGCAGGCCAGCACTTCGATATCGCAGCCGTTGCAGGAGCTGTTGTCAAAGTGCATGATCCAGGGTGACTTCAGCCGCGAAGTTTCAACGATCCCCATCTAGGACACCCCCTTCATTGCAAAAACCCAGAAGTAGATCAGGTTCAGGATGCATAGGGTCACGCCCACGGACCAGGCGAATCTCACCATCCAGCCCACGGTCATACGGGCGGTGACGTTGTCGATGAACAACTCCAGCACGTAGGCCGCCAGGGCGATGACGATGCCCACCCAGAGCGGGTTGGCCACGAAGAGGGACACGATGCCGAGCACCAGTACGATCTCATACCACTCGGTGAGGTTGATCAGAGCGTAGTAGGGGCCGGAGAACTCGGTCATGATCCCTTTGACCAGTTCCTGGTGGGCATGGTGCGAGGTCGCCAGGTCGAACGGAGACTTACGGAGCTTGATGGTCAGGACCACCAGCAGGGCGATGAAGATTGGCCACAGACGGGCAATCAGCGGCGTCGGGCTGGCGTAGATCTGGCTGATCAGGAAGCTGCCGTTCTGAGCGTAAACACCCAGGGCCAGCAGCAACAGCACCGGCTCGTAGGCCAGCATCTGCATCAGTTCACGGTTTGCCCCGAGGTGGCTGTAGGGTGACCTGGAGCTGAAACCGGCCAGTGCAAAAGACACGCCGGCGAAGCCGAGGATGAACATCATCAACAGGATGTCGAGCCTCAGCACCAGAAAGAGCAGGGTGGTGATCATCAACACCAGGTAGGCGTAAATCCACACGAACTGCATCCTGCTGGCAGAGACCTTGGACTTGCCGAGCAGTTTGAAGAAGTCGTAGAACGGTTGGAGAATCGGGGGGCCGAAGCGCCCCTGCAACCGCGCAGTGATCCTCCGGTCAATCCCGGCCAGCAGGCCGCCGATGAACGGGGCCACGATCACTGTAACGATGGCGATAATCCATGCATTCATTATAGAGCACCTCCCATCGCCAGGAGCGCCACTGCGAACATGATCACCAACAGGACGATAGACAGCGTGTACGTCCACGGGTTCAAAGCCGCTTCACCCAGGACGCCCTTGTAGTAGTAGCCGCCGAGCTGTACCTTTGTCTTGACATCGGCAGTTGAATACCACTCGTCGGTATCGGTCCCGCCGGCTTGCTCGCCGCACATGTACACCGGACGCAGTTCACCCGGCTTGATGGCAACAAAGATGAACGGGATCAGCACGGCAATGGCGAACGCTATGAACAACGGCCAGACCGGATAGTTGCCTACCGCAAAGTTCGCCGCTCCGGAGACGGCAGAAACGCCGTTGACCTCCAGACCCCATCCCTGGGCGACCACAGCCTGCCCGGAGGTGATCACGTCGGCTACGGCATTCTGGACAAATCCGGTTAAGATCGGGGCCACGCCGATGCCCACGCCGAAAATGCCCACGACGAGCAACCAGAGCGGCGCAGTGTAGCTGAGCGACAGGCTCTCGATCTTACTGCCCAGCTTCGGCAATACTTGCAGCAGGCGCCCGAGCCACTTCGCCCAGAAGACGATGGTGGCGGCGCTGGCGATCACAAACATCCAGGCGGCCAGCGGAATCACGGAGGCGGACTCCAGAGCCATCCACTTGCCAAGCAACATGCCAAACGGCGGCAGGAACATGGACAGCACGCCGATGGCAGTGATGGTGGTGACCATCGGAGCTTTGGCCGCCAGGCCCTCCATATCCTCGATCTCCCGGCTCCAGACAATGTGCTCGATGGTGCCGGCGCAGAGGAACATCAGGCCCTTGGATACAGCGTGGAAGATGATCAGCAGGATCGCCGCCGTAATTGCCAGCGGGGTGTTGATCCCGGCACAGGCAATGATCAGGCCGAGGTTGGCGATGGTCGAGTAGGCCAGCACCCTCTTGCCCGTGGTCTGGCTGATCGCCAGTCCGGAGGCGGCCATGAAGGTGAAAGCGCCCACCAGCGCAACCATGATTGACAGTTTGGTTCCGGCAAAGGCCGGGGCCAGGCGGAGCACCAGGTAGACGCCGGCCTTGACCATGGTGCTGGAATGGAGCAGGGCGGAGACCGGAGTCGGCGCCACCATCGCTCCCAGCAGCCAGGACTGGAACGGCAGTTGGGCAGCCTTGATCATACCGGTCAAGCACATCAGGGCTACCGGCAGTATGAGCAGGGCCGCGGGAACAGCGCTTGAAAGGCTGGTGTATTTGCTGTTGATGATGCTGGCCAGAGACAGGGCATTCGGGCCGCCATTCGTCAACAGGAGAATCATGGCAATGATCAGGGCAAAGCCGCCGATGGAGTTCAACCACAGCGCCCTTGCCGCGTTGCCGATCGCTTCCTTGGTCAGGTCATGGGCGATCAACTGGAAGCAGACCAGCGTGGTGACTTCCCAGAAGAAGTAGAGATAGATCAGGTTATTGGAGAAAACGAGTCCGTTCATGGCTCCCAGGAACAGTACCAGCCAGAAGAGGAAGCGGGATTGCCGCGACTTCTCCAGATGCTGATGGTGCTCATGGTCGTACATGTAACGAATGGCAAAAACACAGATCAGTGAACCGACGATGGAGATCACCAGGCACATCACGATCGCCAGGTGGTCGACTACGAAAGTCGGGCTAATCTGCGCCAGAGCCGCACTGCCGTTCATCCCGAACTCAAACCAGGCCAGCGGAATGATCTGGGCCAGGGCGAAGATCAGCACGAGCCAGTTTTTGAGTGAAATACCGACGTAGATGTAGAACAACAGGATCAGATAATCGAGTACCGTAACTACCATGTCCCACATCTGGGTATTTACAGGTGTAAATTTGTCTGCTCCGTGCAGCAGGAAGAGGACGCTGTTGACGATCAGTGCGATTGCCGCCAGAATGACGATCACGCCTCTTACATGGTATTGGCGGATGACGAAAACCAGGATGGCCGCCACTACCGGAAGCAGAATCGCTACTGCCATCATCCAGTTGTAAGGCAGCATGTATTCTTCCCTCCCTCAAAACATTAATCTTCACTACCCACTCTCAAACTCTCTAACGCACACTTTCCCCCCTTAAAATTGGCCCCCTCCCGGCTCACCTCCTCATATGACCTGTCCACCCCCATGCAGCAGGGGGCAGAAAAAAGCACAACCCCACAGGGATACTCCTTGTTAGAATTCTATTTCTGCTTTTTTTGCAAAATTCCTTCACTGAGCACAAAAAAAATCTCCTGTCCGTCAACGAGTGGGAAAGCGGGGTGCTTTTGTTGCCATAATACAAGAATCTTCGATTTTTAAGCTCGGGCTTGAACCTTTTCCAATCTTCTCCGCTAGCCTCTAACCACCAGGTTCACCAGTTTGCCCGGGACACAGATGGCGCGCACCAATTCCTTACCCCTTAGCAGATCCTGGACGCGTTGCTGGGCCAGTACTACCTGCTCCATCTCGCCCTCGCCGATCCCGGTTGGAACGTTCAGGCGATCGCGCACCCGCCCGTTTACCTGTACTGCGATCTCGATCTCTTCCACCACCAGGGCCGCCGGATCGTGCTCCGGCCATCGCTGCTGGTGCACACTCCCGTCCTCGCCTAACATTTCCCACAGTTCCTCTGCCAGGTGCGGGGTAAATGGAGCCAGCAGCAGGGCCAGGCTGACCAGGCTCTCGTGAAGCACTGGAGTGATGAGTGATGAGTGATGAGTGATGAGATCTTGGTGGGAATTGGCTCCGCCGATCTCTTCTTTTTCTGACGGCTGAAGACTGACGACTGACGACTGATACTGGTAGACGGCATTGACCAGCTCCATGATGGCGCTCACCGCCGTGTTGAAGTTGAACCTGGTGCTGACATCCTCGGTCACCTTCAAGATGGTGCGGTGGGTTGCATAGCGGAGCTGGCGCTCCTCTGGAGTGATGAGCGATGCGTGATGCGTGATGAGATCCTGGTTGGCACTAGCTCCGCCAATGCCGTCTTTTCCTGACGACTGACGACTGACGACTGACGACTGAAAGAGTCTCCAGACCCGGTTGATAAACCGGTAGGCTCCCTCAACCCCCTGATCGCTCCAGTCCAGGTCACGCTCGGGGGGAGCGGCGAACAGAATGAACAGCCGGGCGGTATCGGCCCCGTAATGCTCGACGATCTCCTCGGGGCTGACCACGTTGCCCTTGGACTTGGACATCTTCGCTCCATCTTTGAGCACCATCCCCTGGGTCAGCAGGTTGGTAAACGGCTCGTCGACCGGAGTCAGCTCCAGGTCGCAGAGCACCTTCATGAAGAAGCGGGAGTAAAGCAGGTGCAGGATGGCGTGCTCGACCCCGCCGATGTACTGATCGACCGGCATCCAGTAGTCAACCTTGTCCCTGGCGAAGGCGTGCTCCTCATCCCTCGGGTCGCAGTAGCGCAAATAGTACCAGGACGAACAGACAAAAGTATCCATGGTGTCGGTCTCCCGCCTGGCAGGTCCTCCGCACTGCGGACAACTGGTATTCAGAAAGTCCTTGGCCTTCAACAGCGGCGACTCTCCAGTGGGCTCGAAAGCCACATCCAGCGGCAGCAGCACCGGCAGGTCGGCCTCCGGCACCGGAACGATGCCGCATTGATCACAGTAGACGATCGGTATCGGAGCACCCCAGTAGCGCTGCCTGGAGATCAGCCAATCCCGCAGCCGGTAGTTGACCTGCTCCCGTCCTCTGCCTCGCTCAGCCAGTAATTGAATGATCCGCAGTTTGGCTACCTCGCTGTCGATCCCGTCAAACTCCCCGGATGAGGTCATCAGCCCCGGTTCGGTATAGGCCTCGGCCATCGTTGCCGCATCCAGGTCCTGTCCCAGGGGCTGGATCACTACCCGCACCGGCAGACGGTATTTGCGGGCAAATTCCAGGTCGCGCTGGTCGTGCGCCGGTACGCCCATCACCGCGCCCGTCCCATACTCCGGCAGCACGTAGTTGGCCACCCAGACGGGGATCCGCTCCCCGGTCAGGGGATGGATGGCGTGAGCCCCGGTAAAGATCCCGACCTTTTCAGCCTCGGTGGAGGTTCTGTCGATCTCGCTCTGAACCCGCACCCGGTTGACAAAGGATCGCAGTTCCTCATTGCCGGCCTGCTCCAGGAGACGCCCCACAAAAGGATGTTCCGGAGCCAAGACCATGTAGGTGACCCCATAGATAGTATCCGGGCGGGTGGTAAAGACCGGGAGCGGAGTTCCGTCCTCTGCCACAAACTGCACCTCGGCCCCGGTACTTCTTCCGATCCAGTTCTCCTGCATGATGCGGACCTTCTCCGGCCAGCCCTGCAGCTTGTCCAAATCGGCCAAAAGACGGTCGGCATAGGCGGTGATCCGGAAAAACCACTGATTCAGGTTCTTCTTGGTGACTTCCGTGTCGCAGCGTTCACACCGTCCGTTCACCACCTGCTCGTTAGCCAGCACTGTGGCGCAGGCAGGGCACCAGTTCACCGCAGCCTGCTTCCGGTAGGCCAGGCCCCGGTGATAGAGCTGCAGGAACAGCCACTCGGTCCAGCGGTAATAGTCCGGATGGCAGGCAGCCACCTCCCGCGACCAGTCGTAGCTCACACCCAAACTCTTTAATTGGCGCCGCATGTTCTTGATGTTATCCCTGGTCCACCGGAAGGGGTGGATGCCATGCTTGATCGCGGCGTTTTCCGCCGGGAGACCAAAAGCATCCCAGCCCATGGGGTGCAACACGGCAAAACCGCGCATCCTGTGATAGCGCGCCACCACGTCGCCAATTGCATAGTTGCGTACATGCCCCATGTGCAGATTGCCCGAAGGGTAGGGAAACATCTCCAGGCAGTAGTACTTTTGCCGGTTTGGGTCCTCCCCAACCCGGTAGGCATTATCACGCTCCCAGCGCTCCTGCCACTTCTTCTCGGACAACCGGAAATTATATCTGGTCTCCATAATTTACCCTCCAATTAAAAAATCCCGTCCTTGCAAAGGGACGGGAGTTA
>Ga0326728_10019079_pt1 | contig 13370 bp, 16 predicted proteins | sample MB3enrmetagenome_FD_207602 | JGI IMG/M metagenome (GOLD analysis project Ga0326728, IMG submission 207602) | Lab enriched peat soil microbial communities from McLean, Ithaca, NY, United States - MB31MN | ecosystem: Environmental > Terrestrial > Soil > Wetlands > Peat | place: USA: New York... | reverse complement strand
GCCGGGAGCTCACCACGGTCTATTACTACGGGGGCAGGAAGCTGTGCCAGAACTGCCTCGACGACGCCAAGCACGAATCGAAGGACGTCGGAGGGGAGAAGCCGCCGCTCCCGCCCTACCGCATCACGGAGAAGGCTGCTGCGGAGGCGGGCAGGCGCTCGTTCCTCGAGCGGCTCTTCTCCGAGATGCTGATCCTGCTCAGGCTCAGGAAGCGCAGGCAAGAACCTGAGATCGTCGCCCTGGAGAAGCCCGTAGCCGCTCCCGAACAGGAAGCTTCCTTAGGCCAGGAAATCACGAAGGAGGAACCCGGCTCAGATATCATGACCGAAGGCCCGCAGAGCAAGCATAAGAGGAAACGGAAGAAGGCCCAGGACGTCAGCTTCTCCAGCTACGTGGCTCCGGCACAGGCGGAAAAGACGGAGAAGAAGAAAAAAGGCAAGAAGACGGGATTCGGCGGCTTGAAGGAAGACTGATTCACCAGCGCCTTCTTAGCGGGGCCGTCGGGGCTTTTGACGGCCGCTCGAAGACCGGTCTTGGTTTCCCGTAGTCTAGTCTTGGCGAGAATGACTTTTGGATGGGTTCCGGGCTTCCCAGGTCGCGGTGTATCACGCTTTCTCTACCTCTCATCCGGACGAAACCTTTCGCTTTAAGTGCTTCTTCAATCTCTCCAGGTGTTCGTGTATCCGCCGGCTTCGGTTCTTTTAGAGCTTGAGTTGCCGCAGGAGCAGCGATTTCTGTTTGGGCTGGGGCAATCAGACGTCGGTTCAGTTCTTCACGTATCTGGTCCAATTCAGGATGATCCTTCACCTGCGCAACAAGCGTCGGGTCCCCCTTTATCGTTATCACACGCCTCGCTTTCAGTTCCGCCTGCGCTACGCCAGTTTCATTTCTCGCTTTCGGAACCTCGATGCTCACTGCGAGCCTCTTGTCATCCACATCGACTGTAACGACCAGCCTGTTGTTCCATCTGCTCGGCTCGAAGAGCTCTTCTGATACGGACTTGACGAATACGGTTTTCCATTCCGATTTTTCCACAGTCGCCTTTCCTTCGAATATCCTGCCGAACAGCGTCGAGACGTCCCCGTCCGCTGGTTTCAAGGCCCCGTCCAATTCCGCGCGCGGCTGGAGCACCGGCCTTGCGAGCGTGATCGTGAATTCCGTAGGGAACGCCTTGTCTTCATAGATATCGATCGCAGCCGTGTTCCGCGTCTTCAGCTCCGCGCATGTCCTTGCGAAATCCGGATGGTTGGTGATCCTGGCGACGATTTCCTCCGGTCCTGATATCGTGATGAGCTGCCTTTTGTTCCACTCCTCCTTCGGGCAGATCTTCGAGCGCTCATGGCGCGGGACTTCGAAACTCAAAGCAAGGCCACGGCCATCGACCTGGACGTGCACGGATATTCTTGTATTGTAAACTACTGCGGGCGGTGGTTCGCAAAAACAATCATAGACCGATGCGCCGGCTCCGGATTTCTGGATCCCAGTCCCCTCAGTTTCGGTGATTGTCGCCTTGCCCAAAACACCGTCCCCCAGCAATCTGAGCAGCTTCGCGACGTCCCCCTCGGAATGCAGCCTCTGTTCGGATCTCCGGGACGCGTCCGTGTACTGCAGGAGCGGCTGGAACACCTGCTTCTGCAATCCAACCGACGCACTGGCAACTCCCTGCGGTTTCTTCGGCGCGTTTGCCTGTCCGACGGTGCGGCTTTTTAGCAGCTCGTGTATCCTCTGTAATTCAGATCGAGGCGGAAGAGCTGATAAATCCCCGATTATCTCGATTTCATTCCTGGATCTGCTTGCTCCGGTTTCCTGTGCCGGATTTCCTGGCACATCAAACCAAATCTCTATCGGGTTTGCCAGACTATCTTTGTACGGGTACACCCTTACCATCGCCATTTGGTTAAAGTCAGTGTACGCCCCCAAAGCCACTCTTCCATGGCAAGTATACTGCGGGAACAAACTGTCCACCAGGAATCGTATCTCTCCTGGTCCAAGCAGGCTTCCGACACCATCATCCACCAGTCGTTGGTCTACCTTTCTGCCCAAGGGCAAAGTGTACTTTACCTGCCCAGCTACTATGTCCTTAACCTTCAAATCAAGATCAGCGTCCATAATCTTATCTTATCAAGAACCATTTAAATCTGTTATTGTTTCTCTACGTTTATCATCTCGTTGGCAAGCGCCGCGGATCCGCGTTCCGCTTCGCGTTTCTCCTTTCCCGCAAATCCCCACGAACCGTTAAAAACCCCTGCCTGCAAGAACGTCTTCTGGGAGAATGATGCTGAACTACGTCATGCTGCGGGACATACAGAAGAAGGAGTCCGAGTCCGCAGCGGTGGTCAGACTCGAGCCGGAGTTCTACGAGGAAGCAGCCAAGCTCATAGCCGACCGGAAGCGGGTCGCTCTCGATTCCGGCTCAATCCTGGCGATAAAGGAGTACGAGAACGCCAGGAAGATCGTCGCCGCGATCCAGATGAAGCGCGAGGAGAAGATCGTGCTCATGGCCGTGCGCGGGGAGAAGGATTCGCCGGGCCTCACCAAGGAGGAGGCAGGGTTGCTGGTCGAGCTCTCCGACAGGATCACATCATCAAGGTCCAAGGTCTCGGACATCTGGAACGGCGGCAGGGAGGCCGGTTCGGCCCCCAGCACGCGGAAAGTAAGGATATTAAAGGACATCGAAGCATATAGCGGCATCGACAAGGCGGTCTACGGGCCCTTCCGGACCGGCGAGGAGCGCATCCTGCCGATGTCCGAGGCCGACTGGCTGCTCAAATCCAGGCTGGCGGAGCTTCTCTGAAGCCCTTCCGGCCGTGTGTCTGCTTTAGCGAAAAAAAGAGAGGTTGAGAAGATGAAATTCCCGAAGGAAACAAGGACATACTGCCCATACTGCAAGTCGCACCAGGCGCACAAGGTGAGGCTGGTCAGCAAAGGCAGGGCCAGGACCATGGCCGCGGGGAACCGCGCCCACGAGAGGAGCCTGCTCGGCCACGGCGGTAAGGTCGCAGGCGAGAAGACCGTTAAGAAGCAGGGCAAGAGGCAGGTGCTGATGCTCGAGTGCTCCACGTGCAAGAAGAAGCACCAGCGCACGGTCGGCACCAGGACCAAGAAGAAGATCGAGCTCAAGTGAGGTGTTACCAATGGCAGGCAAGTTCTTTCTCGTGAAATGCAAATGCGGAAATGAGCAGAAGGTGTTCTCGCACACGACTTCGATAGTCAACTGCGCCAAATGCAGCGAGCCAATCGCGCACCCTAGCGGAGGCGAGGCGGTCATACACGGGGACATAGTCAAGGAGTTGGGATGAAATGGTCGAGTTTCCGGAGCAGGACGAGCTCGTCATAGTGGTCATAAAGAAGATCATGCCCTATGGCGCGTTCTGCGTGCTCCCGGAATACGGCAACATGGAGGCGTTCCTCCACGTATCCGAGATAGCCCCCAGGTGGATAAAGAACATCCACGAGTTCATATCCGAGGGCCAGCGCCACGTCGCCAAGATACACCGCGTGGACAGGGAGAAGAACCAGGTCGACGTGTCGCTCAAGCGAGTCAACGAGGAGGAGAAGAAGGGGAAGCTCGAGGTCATCCGCACGGAGAAGAGGGCCGAGAAGCTGCTCTCGCTCGTACTGAAGAACTCGAAGTCCAAGCTCAAGCCCGAGGAGGCCGCGGAGATCCTCACCAAGGAGTTCGGAGACGTCTGGTCCGCATTCGCCGTGGCCTTCGAGAAGAAGGAGGCGGGCCTCAAAAACGTGGACCTGCCGGATCCGGTCAAGGCCGAGATAATCGCGATCGCGGAGAAGAACATAAAGAGGCCGACGGTCGAGGTATCTGGGATGATTAACCTCGCCTGCCTCGGCGTGGACGGCCTGGGCGACATAAAGAAGGTGCTCGCCTCCGAGGGCGAGGACGTGGAGATCCACTACCTGGGCGCGCCGCGCTACAGGATACAGCTCACCGCGCCCAACTACAAGGACGGGGAGAAGCGGCTCGCCAAGATAATCGAGAGGATGCAGGCCACGGCGCAGAAATGCAGCTGCGACTTCGCCTTCGAGCTCGAGAAATCCTGAGCAGGCGGCACGTATTTTAACCTTGCCGCAGAGTTGATGCCATAACATGAAAAAGCTCCGTAAATGTACGGTCTGCGGCAACTATACCCTCGGCGACGCGCACTGCGGGAAACAGACGGTTTCCGGCCACCCCCCCGGGTATGACCCGAACGACCGCTACGGCGATTACAGGAGAAGATGGAAAGGTGTTTCTTTATGAAGACTGAAATCGTCGAGAAGAGGAAGATAAAGTTCAAGAACGGCGTGCTCATAACCGGGCTTCCGGGCATAGGGCTGATCGGCCAGGTGGTCGGGCGCTACCTGGTGGAGGAGCTCAAGGCGAAGAAGGTCGCCAACCTGTACTCGAACCACTTCCCGCACCAGGTCTTCATGACCAAGAAGGGCGGGCTGCGGCTGATCAAGAACAGCTTCTACGAGTACCGCGACGGCAAGAACGAGTTCCTCATCCTGGTAGGGGACGTGCAGGCCATGTCGTCCGTGGGGCAGTACGAGGTCGTGGAGTATATCCTCGATTACGCGAAGAAGGTCGGCGTGAAGACGATACTGACCGTCGGCGGCTACAGCACGGGCAAGATAAGCGATGAGAGGCGCATATTCGCCGTGACCACGCACAAGGAGATGCTATCCAGCTTCAAGAAGCAGGGCGTGATATTCGGGGAGGCCAAGGGCTCCATAGTGGGCGTGGCCGGGCTGCTTCCCGCGATCGGCAAGCTGCGCGGCTTCAAGGGCGTGTGCCTCATGGGCGAGACCCACGGCGGCTATGTGGACACGGCTTCGGCCAGGAACATCGTTAAGCTGCTATCGAGCTACTTCCAGATATCCGTGGACCTCAAGAGGCTGGACCAGAAGGCCAAGGAGAGCGAGAAGATGCTCAAGAAGATAGAGGAGGAGATCCAGAAATCCATGGTCGCCCCCTTCGAATCCCCCAAGGGCGTCTCCTACATCCGCTGAGCGGATTTTTTTATCTTTAACTCTATTCATAGCGGCAGCCAGCCTAATGCTAAAACGGGCATGGGCGGACCTAAACACGGAAATAAAAAATGAAGGAAGAAGCCGCCTCTAAAGCACGGTCATCTTGCCGAACTTGCCGAGCGTGAGCTGCGGGGTCCCCTGCCATTCGTTGACGTAGCCGTTCTCTATCTTCAGCTTCGAGCCCTCTTTCACGAGGTCTATCTGCTCGTTCCAGAGCACGAGCGTTATTGTGCCGCTCTCGTCCTTTATCGTGGCGTTGGCCACCCTGAGCTTGCGGCCGTACTTGTTTATCTCCCTGGCCGCGTCTATGGAAACGACCTCCACTTCGAGGTTGACGCTGCCTGTGCCAGGCTTAAGTTCGCTGATATTCATCAATACACCTCTTACCTTTTAGTTGTAAAAGGGGAATGATTAAAAATGGTGGGCATGGGGGATTTAAAATAATCCGGCGCAGATAAAAGGTGCTGCCGCCCCAGTAGCTCATCGGTAGAGCGCTCGCCTTGTAAGCGAGAGGCAGGGGTTTCAATTACCCTCTGGGGCTTTTTTCAGCTCTCCCCTCAGCGGATTCAGCATCCTCTCCTCTATGGCCGCGATGTACGCGTGCTTGCCGATGAGATGGCCGAATTTCGTCTTTATCTCGAGGAGGAAGCCGTGCAGCTCCGTCACGTCCTTCACTATGACATCCAGCTCTATGTCCCAGGAGCCGATAGTCTTGTTCAGGAACACGACGCCGTCATGCTCGAGGCAGAAATCCAGGAATTTCTTCTCCTTCTCAGCAGTCATCCCGCGGAAGCCGAAGAGGATCTTGTAGTATTCCAGCCCGAGCTTCTTGGCGTCGTACCATGCGGTATAGCCGAGTATGAAGCCCTTCTCCGTGAGTTTCTTCATCCTATAATGCACGGCATCCGGCGTGAGACCCACCAAGGCCGCGAGCTCGACCGTGGTGGCACGCGCGTTCCCGTAGAGCGCGGCGAGTATCCTCATGTCCGTTTCGTCTGCGTTTTCTATTTCCGCCGCCCGTTGGAGCGGGAACTCGGGCTTGCGTACACCGCCGAAAGCGCGGTTCCACGAGAGGTAGGTCTGATAAGTGGTCGTGGCGACCGCCTTCTCGATTATCCTCGTGCCGAAGCGCTCGGTGACGAGGTCTATCGTGTCCTGCACGGCCAGCTCGTCACGCACGATGATCCTCCATATGATGTCGTACTCCCCTTCGCATACCACGCCCCAGACCGTGTTCGGGATGGATTCGAACAGCGTGATCATGCCCTTCTCTGTTTTCGCGTCCATCACGTCGAATTTGAAATAGAGCCGGTAAGACCTCAGGCCCAGTTTGGCGAAATTTATGTTGGCGAACAGCAATGTTATGACGCCGCTCTCCTGCAGCCTGCGCATCCTCCTCTCAACCGTGCTGCTGCTCAGCTGGAGCTTTTTACCCATCTCCGTGAAACTGGCGCGCGAGTCCGTGTAGAGGAGCGTGAGCATATCCCTGTCCTTCTTGTCCAGTCTCATGAATATCATTTATCCTAAAAAACATTAAGAATATTACGGTTTTCTTGCGTTTTTCTTTAACAGATAATATATATCCTGATTGGGTTGTCGTATTTGGTGATAATTATGGAGTTCAAAAACGACAAGAGCAGGGGAGGGAATAAAACGGGCGCGCCAGTCTCAAGAAAACTCGGCAGGATGCTAGTCGCATCTGCTTTGGCCGCAGGACTGCTGCTGCCGAAGCCGGCCAGGGCGGATTCGATCGAACTGATGGCAGGGAACAAGAACGCCACCTTGGACCTGAAAGCGTCGGCTGACTTGACAAAAAAGTTAGGCGTGTTCGTCAGGGCAAGGCCGTCCGTGGATTACACTGGAGCGATCAGCTCGTTCGGCGTCGGAGACCTTATCCTGAATCTGAGCGGCGGATTGGACGCCTTGGGAGAGGTCCAGGCTTTCGGCGGAAAGGTTGTTCCGAGGGCCGGCGCGCAGTACTTCGCAAAAACCGGGCCTTTCAGTCTCTACACTGCCGCGACAATCGGTTTCGATAGCAATCCCTACCTCGAATCACTCACGGTTTTGAGATGCGCGCCGGCGCTTTACAGAGGCCTCGCGCTGCTCTCGCAGATCGAGAACGTAAGCGATCTAGATACTGGAGGGAATGTTTTCAGCACACAGAGGATACGGCTCGGGGTCGAACTGAAGGGCTGGGGAGCTGGAGCTGCGGTGGATTTGACTGAGACCGGAAACCATCCGAAACCCTCTGATGGGACCTTCGGCTGGAATGCGGGCGGTTTCATGTCTAAGAGGTTCTGACCCGGGTGAATCCTATGAAACCACTGATGAGGGACAAGGATGCCCTTTTCAAGGGCAGTAAGGCGAAGGAATACGACCTGTTCACAAAGGCGGTGCCGCACCACGAGAACTTCCAATATACGGTGGGCCAGCTGGTGAACTCCAGCACAATCTGCCCTGCGGCAGCGAGTGGAAAAAAGGTCACGCTCGCAGAAGGCGGCATCGGTACCGGCTGCACGCTCAGAGAAGTCGTGATCGGAGCCAGCGCGTTCGGCTTGGCCACTGTTTTCCCCAACAACAGGTTTCCGCTCCCATCCGCCCTGAAGTTCGCGAAATCACGCGGCCTTCCCGGAGTGGAGCGCATCTACGCCGTTGACGCGAGCCCGGCCATGATTGACATCTGCAAGCGCGATTTCGACATCCCGCAGCTAGAATTTGTGACCGCGGGCCTGCGCAGCTTCTTCGAAGCTTCCGCGCAACTGGACGGGGTGTATAGCGCTTATACGATACACAACATGGCGCAGGAAGACCAAGTAACCATCTTCAAGGCGATATATGCGCGGCTTCGGCCCGGCGGCTGTTTCGTGGATGGAGACCTCCTCGCGTACTCCGATCCGGAGCTGCAGAGGATAACCTTCCAATGGCAGCAGGAGATGGTCAGGAAGGAACTGCCGCATGATCTCGCCGAGCAGTGGATCGACCATTACAACCAGGACACGCCGAGGTATTTCACGGTGGAGCAGCTGCTCTCAATACTTTCAAGCATTGGTTTCGATGCAAAACTGGAATACCGGGAGAAGCTCGAGGCGGTGATCCTCGCGAGGAAGCCCTGAGTCTCACCGCGGAAATGCAATCGGACGTTGCCAGCCAATCTCCGAGAAGGCCGTTGCCTACCGCGGAAATCCACCCCCGGAAAGGATATAAACGAGAAAACTCCTGGCAGTTAAAAACTCCAACGGTTTGTTGGAGAATTAGCGCAATGAAAACTCGCACCTCCGGTGCGAGAGATCAGTTTAGTTGTTGGTGAAATAAACCATGAAAACCGGTTCAGTCGACCTCCCATTGCACCCGGGCAAGTGCCCGCCATGGCTGTTCCGCAGGATGAAGCCGCTCTCAAAGGCCATAAGCCAGCTGATAATCGACGAGTACGGCACCCTCGAATTGCTGAAGCGGCTTTCCGACCCTATGTTCTTCCAGTCCCTAGCGTGCGCCATAGCTTTTGATTGGCATTCTTCGGGGGTGACCACCACCACGTGCGGCGCTCTTAAAGAAGCGCTTACTGAGGATATGGGGATCGTGGCGTGCGGCGGCAAAGGGAAGACTTCAAAAAGAACCCCGGGCGAGATCACCGCGTACTCGGACCGTTTCAACCTCTCAGAATCGAAAAGAAGCGCGTTGCTTCAAGCGACCCGCTTATCTGCCAAAGTGGACAGCTCCTGCGTCCAGGACGGCTACGAGCTCTACCATCATTCCTTTTTCATGGACGAGAAGGGGAACTGGGCGGTCGTGCAGCAGGGGCTGAACAACGGCAGCGGGTTCGCGAGGAGATACCACTGGCTCGACACAAACAATTTCACCGAAGGCCCGCCGGAGAACATCGCCGGCATGAGGAAGGAGGAGAACGTGCTGAACCTCGTGAGCTCCGAGAGCAACGACGCCCGCGAGCGCTCGCTCGAACTGGTCCAGGACAATCCCCTGCGCTTGCAGAAATACTTCACGGGCCAGACCACGCTTTTCGATTCGGGTTCATTCGCGCTTCCGGAGCGCCACGAGATTCTCCAGTGTGACATGTCCAAGAAGGACTGGGAGGCGCTCGAGCGCGCCTACGAGCTGCAGCCGCAGAATTACAAGGAGCTCCTGTCGCTGAGTGGCATGGGGAAGAAGAAGCTGCGCGCCTTGGCTCTGGTCTCGAAACTCATCTACGGGAGCGATCTCGACTGGAAGGACCCGGTCAAGTACTCGTTCGCCCACGGAGGCAAAGACGGAATTCCGTACCCCGTGGACCGTCCGTCCTACGACCACACCATCGCTTTCCTTCGGGACGCGATAGACTCTGCGAAAATAGATTCCGAGGAAAAGAAGGCGGCGCTGAGACGACTGCAAGTCATTTGAGAAAACGATTGTTTTATAAATAATATGATTGTATTATATAAAATATGATTCAGGAATGGGCTAAGTTCAAAGGATGGAGCGTCATGGAATACTTCCTGCTGAACCCTAATACGAAGATTCATATCAACGCCCTAGCCAGGGAACTTGATATTTCCCCGAGGACCGCGCACGTTTTCTGCCAGGCGTACTACGACGACGGGCTGCTTTTGAGAGAAGAAATCGGGAACATCCGCAGATTCTCTCTCAACGAAAGCGATTCGAGGGCAATAAGCCTGAAGAGGTTCATGGGGCCGTATCTCGTGTCCGATAAATCGCGCCTCAATCCATTCCTAGAGAAAAACAGCAATGTCCTTTCCGTCTCCATATACGGCAGCTTCGCAACCGGCGAATATGGAGACCAAAGCGATCTGGACATACTGGTGCTGGCAGCCGATGAGAAAAAGCTGGATACGCAGGACCTGGCCTCCATAGAGCAGAAACTTGGCAGGGAAGCCGCGGTCACCACGATTTCCCTCGCAAGATGGAGGGTGATGGAAAGGAAAAAACAGGACTTTTTCCTCTCGCTGAAGAAGAACTCGGTTCTTGTGTGGGGTAATCCGATATGACCTACGATGACTGTTTCAAGAGGGGATTGCTTCGTAAAGGCAGCGTAAGCGAAGACGAAACGAGGGGCAGATAGTAATCGCAGAATCTTATATCACCAAGGCTGAGAAAATCCTGGATAAAGACGTCCTCGACATGTCTTTTCTTGCAGCATATATAAGCATATTCCATTCCGCCAGGGCTTTGCTGTACAGCAATGGGCACAAGGAAAGGAGCCATTTCTGCCTGTTCGAGTGCGTAAGGAACGAGTTCAAGGGCGACGCCGAAATCGCGAGGCTCGCCGAAGTCGCACAGAACTACCGCGAAACCAGACGGCTTGTCCAATACGAAGGTTCCCTCTGCACTGAGGATTCCGCCAAGGAAGCCATAAGCGATGCCAAGAAATTCCTTAGGCTTGCGAAACAACACCTGAAGATGTGACGTTACAAACCATTTAATTTTATTCCATCTCATCTATCCCATAAGCAGGTGCTACTCATGGACATAGAGACCAAGATCGACCTAGTCAAGAGGAAGCCGACCGAGGAGGTCGTGACCGAGCCGGTGCTGCGCGAGATATTCGAGGCATACGAGCACCCAAAACACTACATCGGGTTCGAGATCTCCGGCAAGGTCCATATCGGGACCGGCCTCTGCACCATGCTGAAGATAAAAGACTTCCTGGAAGCGGGAATCAAGCCGACGATCTTCCTGGCAGACTACCATTCATGGATAAACGGCAAGCTCGGCGGCGACCTCGAGGAGATAAGGAAGATCGGAAAAGGATACTTCAAGCACTGCTTCGTTTCCCTGGGCCTTCCGGAGGACAAGGTCGAATACGTTCTCGCCAGCGAATTCTACGACAATGATTACTGGGCCGACGTGCTAAAAGTCGCCAAGGACACCACCATGAAGCGCATGCTGCGCTGCATAACCATCATGGGCAGGAAGGAGGAGGACAGCATGAAGTCCTCGGTCATCTTCTACCCCGCGATGCAGGCAGCCGACCTCTTCGGGCTGGACGTGCAGATAGCGCACGCGGGCATGGACCAGCGCAAGGTGCACATGCTCGCCCACGAGCTCGCGCCGAAGTTCGGCAACCGGAAGTTCGCCTCGGTGCACGGCCACCTGCTCCCCAGCCTCCTAGGCGTGCAGAGGATGAATCCGGACGAGGAGGCTGTCGTGGACGCCAAGATGTCCAAATCCAAGCCCGATTCCGCGATATTCATACACGACTCGGAAGACGAGATAAAGAAGAAGATCAGCAAGGCCTACTGCCCGGAGAAGGTGATGGAAGGCAATCCGGTGTTCGAGATCGCCGAATACTTGGTCCTGCGCGAGAAACCGATGAGGATCGAGCGCCCGGCGAAATTCGGCGGAGACCTGGACATCCCGGATGTCGAGGCGCTAAAGAGCGTCTATTCCGAAGGCAAGCTGCACCCGATGGACCTCAAGAGCTCGGTCGCGAAAGAGCTGGTCTCCATGCTCGCTCCCTGCCGCGAATATTTCGCGAAGAACAAGGAATACCTGGAGCAGATGAAGGAAGTAGAGATAACCCGCTGAGCTAATCGTCCGCCACTACTTCCAGCAGCCCGCCGATGATGGGGTCTATCTTGCCCTTCGCCTTCTCGGTCATTGCCACGATCTCGTCGTGGATGAGGGGCGTCTTCGATACCCCGCACGCGTAGTTGGACACTATAGCGAGGCCCGTCATGGGGATCTCGACCTCGTGCGCCAGGATGGCCTCATAGCCGGCCGTCATGCTCACCAGGTTCGCGCCCATCTTCTTCAATGCGGCGACCTCCGCCTTGGTCTCGAACCTCGGGCCACGGGTCGTCGCCACGATTCCGCCCTCGGCGATCTTTATCCTCTCAGCGCTCGCGATCTCCCTGGTCCGTTCGCAGAGCTCCGAGTCGAAGGGTTCCGTGTAATCGACGTGCTTTATGCCGTTCGAGAAATCGTCGAAGAATGTCACCGGCGTGTTGAACGCGATGAAATCCTTGAGCATCACCAGGTCGTTCGGCTTGTATCTGGATATCGCCCCGCATGCGTAGGTGGCGAGTATGGCGGTTACACCTAGCTTCTTTAGCGCATAGACGTCCGCCCTGTAGTTTATCATGTGGGGCGGCACCTCGTGTCCCTCACCGTGCCTTGGGATGAAGTAGAGCTCCGAGTCCAGCACCTTCACGTGGTCCACGGTCGCCTGGCCGTAGGGCGTGATGACCTCCTCCTTCTCCAAGACCTTCCCCAATCCCAGATATCCGGTTCCACCTATGACGGCTAGCATAGTTACCCATTAGACTCTAACCTTTAAACGCTTTTCCCGAGTTCTATTAGCGGTAATACAATGGTTTCTCTCGACAAAGCGATAATCGCATCCTATGACCGGGAAGGCAAGCATTTCGAGCTCTACGTGGACCCTGACGCGGTGTACGCGTACCTGGAGGGCCAGAAGAAGGACCTCAAGAACATCCTCGTGGCCGAGGAGGTCTACGAGAATGCGAAGAAGGGCGAGCGGGCGACGAGCGCCGCGGTGCAGAAGGCCTTCGGCACCACTGACATAATGGGCGTGCTCGAGTTCATCCTCAAGAACGGGGAGGTCCAGCTCACCACGGAGCAGAAGCGCAAGAAGCTGGAGGAGAGGCGGAAGCAGATACTCGCCATACTGCTGCGCGAGTCCATCGACCCGCGCACCAACGCGCCCCACACGCCGACCAGGATGGAGAACGCCTTCGAGGAGGCGAGGATAACCGTGGACCCGTTCAAGGACGCCAGGGAGCAGCTCCCGGACGTGATCAAGAAGCTGCGGCCGCTCCTTCCCTTGAAGTTCGAGAAGGTGCGTGTCGCGGTGAGGATCCCGGCGGCCTTCGCGCACCGCGCCTACGGCTCCCTCAAAGGGTGGGGCCTGAAGCAGGAGGAATGGGCCAAGAACGGCGACCTCATCTGCGTGCTGGAGATATTCGGCGGCGAGCAGGGCGAGCTCTTCGACAAGCTCAACAAGATGACCAGCGGCCAGGTCGAGACCAAGATACTGGGCACCATATCGTGAAGGCCGCCGTTCTTAATCCATTTTAAATCTTTCCATGCTTAATCCCCGTGTTGAGAGAGACAGACAGTCGAAACATATCGCTATATTTTGACGTTGTGAATCCAGCGGCGGTGATGCTGCCCGACTATTTCGGTCCATGCCCCACCATGCCGCAAGAGCAGGTGAATTTGATGAATGGCAGGAAGATAATCCTTCCAGGCGAGAAGATAGCCGATGGGCGGGTCCAGGTGCCGGGCGCTTTCAGTGCCGGCGAGGCGACCTACGCTTCGGTTGTCGGCATGCTTGACGAGGAGGGGAGATTCATCCCCATGGAGAA
>Ga0326728_10019074_pt1 | contig 13375 bp, 11 predicted proteins | sample MB3enrmetagenome_FD_207602 | JGI IMG/M metagenome (GOLD analysis project Ga0326728, IMG submission 207602) | Lab enriched peat soil microbial communities from McLean, Ithaca, NY, United States - MB31MN | ecosystem: Environmental > Terrestrial > Soil > Wetlands > Peat | place: USA: New York... | reverse complement strand
CAACGGGGCGTTGATCGACAACATTCGCTACGGCTCCTGGCACGCCTCCACCGCGGCGATCACCGCGGCGGTATCTCTCGCCGGCCTCGAGCCGCTGGTTAGCTCCCTGCCGGGCGGATTGCGTGCGGTGTTGCGCGAGGGTGGGCGGGACCTGTCCGGCGGCCAGAAGCAGCGCATCGCCTTGGCGCGAGCCGTCGTGCGCGACCCGGCCGTCTTGGTGCTCGACGAAGCGACCAGCGCGCTCGACAGTGACAGTGAACGTCAGATTTTCGTGCAGCTGCAGGATTGGCTGTGGCGGCGAACGGTGTTGGTGATGGCGCACCGGCTGGCGACTATCAGTCGCTTCGAACGCGTGATCGTGCTCGAGGGCGGCCGCGTGGTGGGCGACGGCAGCGTCTCCAGACTCCTGAGCGGCTGCCCGGCGTTCGAGCGGCTGTTTGCGGAGCAGATCGTGCCGCTCGGGGCACCAACGAGGGCGGGTGTTGCGTAAGAGTTTGTCAAAAGATCTGACCCTCGCCCGCGCGTTCTCTGAGCGCGGGAGAGGGCAGGGTGAGGGTGTAAGCAGGCAGGCGAGGTAGCGCGCGCGCCGTGGCCGAGCTCCCTCACCCCCACCCTCTCCCACGCGGAGAAGATGCGTGGGCGAGGGGGAAATTTCTGACTCGACAGTTGGGTTGCGGGCACTGCCCCGCGCTGGGCCTGTCGAAGGGCGAGTTCCGATTTGATCACAGATTCTCAGGACATTTTAAAACAGACAGTGAGATCTATTCGCGGGCGACGCGTCCGGCCGGCCCGTTCTCCTTCGAGCAAAGCGCCACAAAGAGGCGCTCGTACGCTTCCACCGCCCGCTGCGGATCGAAGAGCTGGCGCACGCGGGCGAGTCCATTGGCCGCAAGCTGGGGCGCAATGCTCACGTCGACGAGCACCTCGACCAGCGCGCGTCCGAGGTCTCGCACATCGTCGGCGCGTGCCAGGCGGCCGGCCTCACCGCCTGCACCGATCGCCTCCGGGATCCCGCCGGTCGCGTACCCGATCACCGGAGTGCCGCACGCCATGGATTCGATCGCGGCAAGCGAAAGCCCTTCTGCCAATTCACGGTGCGTCGCCACTACTACGGCGTCTGCAGCTGTTAGGACAGAGGTAACGTCATCGATTTCCCCCAGATCACGTACCTTGCCTTCAAGACCGTACTCTCTACTCAAGCCAGAGATCGAGCACCCGTCGCGTGCACGGCGGCCACAGACGAGGAGGTTCGTGCTTCCGATTTTGTCGCTCGCTTGAGCGACCGCTGCAAACACGTCCCTGACACCTTTGCGAGCGCTTGTTCCCCCGAGAAACCCGACCCATCGCCCGGTCACCTCCAATCCCAGCGTGGCGCGAGCGCGCGCCCGCTCGGCCGTGGTTGGCACGTCCGCACGTGGCGGAAATCGGACAGGATTGTAGATCACGCGGACCAAATCGCCGGGGAATCCGGTGCCGACCAGAGCGTCATGCACAGCACGGCTTACCGCGACGATCGCATCGGCTCGATGCGTGGCCAGCCAGCGAACCGGCGCGGGCAATGGTAGGGCCATGTGCCGGACGAAGACCAGCCGCGTCTGGCTCTGCCGAGGTGCCAGGCTAGACCAGACCCACTCATCCGAGGTCGTCACCAGGGCGATGTCGGGAGCGACCCGCGCAAATGTCTGAGTGATCGCGCAGAGGGCGCGGAGGTTGAGCGGTCCGCCAAGCGGTGCCGGACGTACCGGTAGGCTCGAGGCTGCCAGTGCGGGGACCACGGCGCTGCCCCATGGACACAGCGCCCGGACCGCATGCCCGCGCTCCCGCAACAGTTCGGCAATCTGCAGCATGGCACGTTCCGCTCCGCCCACAATCTGGGCGCCGCACACCCAAAGGATCTTCATCCGCGCGACAGCCTCGCACGCGGAGTTTGCCTTGACAATGGAGGGACCACCCCGGTATACAAGAGGTCGTGCTATTCAAGTGAGGAGTGTTCTTGCTGGCAGCCACCGAAACGAGATTCTCACGAGGAGGGATGCCGATGCGTACGTACGCGCTTTCTATTGTCCAGAGTGTAGCAGTGGCGGTCTTTCTAACGGCTCCAGTATCGGCCCAGCCGTCCGGGCAACAGCTCCTCGTGGGAGGGCAATCGCAGGTGTGCGCGGGTACGAACTCGAGCGGCTGTCCGGATGACAGCGGCGGATGCTGCTCGGCCAGCGTTGTCTGGAGTGGTCAGCCTCCCGTCCTGGGGGTCCTGACGGTGATGTGCAACCAGACGTCCGATGATCCTCCGCTGATTAAAGGTCTGTACCCGGACGCGGAATATGACTTCAACGTCCTTGCTTTCGACCCGATGAGCCAGTCCGGTGAGCTGCAGCAGACCTCTGGCATGTATGGTAATGGTCTAGACGTTTCGCCAGACAATCTCATCACCAGCGGCAAAGGATTCATGATGCCCGGTACCGGTGGGCCCGTCCACGAGGTGGAGATCACGCAGCTGCGGCACTTCAGCTCAGGGCTGCTGTGTAACCAAGGGGGTCCTGCCGTGGTGGTGCAAATGGGACCGAACGCTCCCGGAATGCTCTTCGGGCTCCAGCAGGTAAACTGCAGCAGTTGCGCTAATGACCCTAGTTCCTCTTGCGTCTCCGACACCCAGAACCCGACGGACCTCAAGCTGACTGTGCCATTGCGGACCATTGGCGGAGGGTTGGTGATGACCGACGTCTATATTCCCGTCTCAGGGGGAAGTCTGACGTTGAGTGCCGGCAGTACTTTCCTCGGCGCCATCCCGCTCAACGGATTGGGTTCATGTATCCTGACCTCGGCACCGACCGTAACTGAGGTCGGCCTCGTTCTGCTGACGCTGATCCTACTGGCCATAGGATCCTGGGCATTGGGACGGCGGCGAGCCTTTTCCGAATCGATCCCGCTGCCGTAACGTAAGCCCCTCAGCCTGTCGCGCCTGTACCGGCTTCTCGCCGCTGCGCCCGCCGCACACGACGGGTCACAACCCACAACACTAGGGTCTGCCCCAGTGGCAGACACAGCAACTCGAGAAGCGTCGTCCAGCGAAGGTCGATCCATCCCATAACGACCAGGTTGAACGCGAACTTGATCGTCACGTAGGACAGGAACACCAAGAACCACAGTCGCAAAAACCTGCTCATCACGTCGCCTCCGCATTAGATCTTTCTATTCTACGTACCGCTCCGTCTTGCCCAGGCCGGTGGAAGTACCGGGCTACGCATCGCGCGCGCCGCGGACAGCAGCGCCTCTTGCACCGTAGACAGCATCTGCTGCTCGCTGCCTTCGGCGGGTGCCGGCAGCACCTGCAGCCGCAACTCCACCCGAGAAAACGGAAGCGGCAAGTGGGCGCGATCCCACGAGCCGAAGCGTACCCCGAGGCCGGCGGAGGTTGTCGCTAGCGTGACGCGCGCCTCGGCCGCCGTAGCGATCTGCAGGACCCCCTTTTTCGCAACGCAACACGGGCCGACTGGGCCATCGACGGCAATCACTCCGATGTCCCCCGCTTTGATCCGCCGAATGAATTCGCGCGCTCCGGCGACGCTGCGGTCACCGCTGGTGCCGTAGACGTAATCGATACCGAGGTGTTCGAGCGCCGCGGCCAGCAGCTTGCCGTCGAGGCTTGGACTGAGCATCACCACGACTCGCCGGCCATGCGCCGCCGGCAACGGCGCGAAGCGCAGTAACTGCAGCATCATGCCGTGGAAGGTGGCGAGCATCACCCGCGGCGGCGCCATCATGTCCCAGAACGCCGCCGCCTGCGGCCCACGCACTCGCCAAGTCCACGCCAGCACGCGAAAGATCGGCATCACCAGCGGCAGCGCGATGTGTTCGAGGGCCCAGAAGCGACTGCGGCGCAACCATGCTCGCGTGGAACTCACCGCCTGTACATAGATGCAGTCAGCCGCGTTTTCTAGCAGGATGCCAAAAAACCCCGCGCCATGCTTCGACAGGCTCAGCATGAGCGGAACCCCTCCTCGATTTCATTGCACTTTTCCGCTCACCCTGAGCTTGTCGAAGGGTGCCAAAATCATTTCACCAGCTAGAGGTTTACGCTCTTGCAGAACTGTGGTGCTATGGCGCCGTGGAACTCCAGCAGGCACCGGAGCGGGTCCTGGTGAAAGCGGTGAACTGGCTCGGGGATCTGGTGATGAGTGTTCCAGCGTTGAAGGCTGTCCGCCGTGCCTGGCCGCAGAGCCATCTGGCTGTACTGGTTCGACGGGAGCTAGGAAGCTTTTTCGCTGGGGCAAGATGGATCGACGAGGTGATCCCGTACACACTCTCGTCCGGTATTCGTCGCGTTCCGGACGTGTGGCGCATCGTGTGTGCGATCCGCCGGAGGCGCTTTGACCTCGCCATTCTCTTGCCCAATAGCTTTGAGTCAGCGTTGTGGCCGGCACTGGCCCGCGTGCCCGAGCGTGTCGGGTTCTGCGCCGACGCGCGTGGGTGGCTGCTGACTCGCGGCACAGCGCAACCGCCAGCCGGCCCGCGGACGCACCAGGTCCATTCCTATCTGCAGATGCTTGAAGCGACGCTCGGGATTCGAGGTGATGCAGCCGATGGGGCCCTGGACGTCGATCCGTCTCGCCGTACCGCAATGCACGCGTGGCTCGCTGTGCACCGTCGATATCCAGATCGGCCGCTGATCGGGCTGGCGCCGGCAGCGGCCTTTGGCCCCGCGAAGGAATGGCCGGCGCAGCATTACGCGGCGCTGATCGATCTGCTGGCGGAACGCCATCACGCAGAGTGCGTGCTCGTCGGAAGTCCTGGCGAGCGAGTCAGGTGCGACGAGGTTGCGGCGACCAGCAAGGACGGGGCGCTCATTAGCGCCGGTGAGGTAGACATTGGGGACGCGCTGGCGTTGCTGTCGCTGTGCAACGGGTTTGTCGGAAACGATTCCGGCGCCAGCCATGTTGCTGCCGCACTGGGAATTCCCACCGTCGGATTGTACGGCTCCACGCGTCCGGAGCGCACCGGCCTGCGCGCCGCACAGAGCGCGGCGATCTATCGGAGGCTCGAATGCAGCCCATGTCTACAACGAACCTGCCCTTTCGGGCACTACCGGTGTCTGAACCAGATCTCGCCGCAGGACGTCGCGGCGGTGCTCGCCGACGTCGGAGCTTTCAGCCGCGGCAAGGACAAACTATCTTGCAACCCACCCGGGCCGCGCATATAGGCTACCGGCATGTTGGCTCAACGCCCCCGCCGTGAGAGCCGGAGCGCGTCTGATTACAGCGATTGCTTCGATCCGGCGCTGGCGGAATTCCCCACTCGGGTCGTGAGCCTCGCGCAAGTCGTGGACCTCCTGCACGTGACGCACCGGCCGGACGAGATCGAACGCTTCCGCCAGGCCATCGAAGGTGGTGACCGCTTTCCGCCGATCAGTGTCGTGCCCCTGGCCGGGCGTTTTTACGTTGCCGACGGCCACAAGCGCTTCAGCGCCTACGGCTCGCTGCCGGTGAGCCACATCGTGGTACAGGTTTGGACGATCCGGCGCTGGCTCCAGGATCAGTGGCGTCAGTTTCGTCACAAGACCCGCCAGCAATGTAGCCTCGCGTTCCGTAGCCTCTATGACCAGCGTGCTCGGGCGGAAGCTCGCCGTCTGGTGCTTGATACCATCGGGCACTGGCGGCGCATCCTCGTGTCGCTCACCACCAGATCCACGCGGTGGTGATCAAATCGGGAGCACGACCGGGGCAGTTTACGTCCCGCCGGGTTGCAGATGTTGCGCCAGTTCGGGCTCGACACGGTCGCGCGGCGCCTCGACGGGAGCTCCTACAGCCCAGCTGCAGACATACAACATCAACTTGGGCAGGCAAATGAACCAATACGATGTCTGGGGCGGTCTCGGTATGAGGCGGTGGTTACGTCTTGCGCTCGCCGTAGTACGGCATCCGCACCGCATCATCGTCCGGCTTGGGTGCCGCCGATGCCACCATCATCTGCGTGATGGGCGCGATCACGCTCGGATCGGTCATTACGTTCACACAGGCCGGGCGCTTGCTCTCGAGCGCCCGTTGCAGCGCCGGCGCCAGGTCGTCCGGATCCTCGACGTGCTCGGCGTGGCAGCCGAAACCCGCTGCCGCGAGATCGTAGCGCGTCGGCGCCAGCGCCGTCACCACCATGCGGTCCTTCCCGTACATCAGCTCTTGCCCATGGGCCGACATGCCCCACTGCTGATCGTTGTTGACCACGGTCACTATGTCGAGCCTGTGACGCACCATGGTGTCGAATTCGGAGAAGTTCAGACCTGCGGAGCCGTCGCCGGTGATGCACACGACCTGCCGGTTCGGGTGCGCCACCTTAGCCGCGATCGCGAACGGCATGCCGACACCGAGGCAGCCGAGATAGCCATGTGAGAGCCAGTGGCCGCCGCGGCGAATGTCGGCAGCCATGTCCATCCAGAACGAGGTCTCGCCGCCGTCGGCGACGATGATGGCGTTGCGTTCCACCGTGCTCGCAATGGCGTGCGCCAAGCGATACGGGTGGATGGGCGCCTCCTTCTTCGTCAGGGCATCGGCGAACATGATGCTTCCAAAACCCCGCACCTGACGCACCGTCTCCTGCCATGCGGAGCGGTCGGGCCATTTGCGCCCGCGGGCGGCGGCATTGAGCGCGCGCAGAGCCTCGGCGGCATCCGCCATGATGCCCAGCTCGACGTCGCGGTTGCGCCCGATCTCCTGCCCCTCGATGTCGACCTGGATGAGGCGGGCGCTGTTCGGGATCATCATTTCGCTGCGACCGCCGGTGAACAGACCCAGGCGCGCCCCGAGGATCAGCAACACATCCGGCCGGCCAACGCCCATCTGTGCCAGTGCGGCCAGATTCATGAAACTGCGGCCGGCCAGCGGATGATCGTCGGGAACCATCCCGCGCGCTTTCGAGTTGCCAAATACCGGGATGCCGGTCTGCTCCGCGAATTTGACCAGCTCCGCTTCGGCGCCGGAGAACCATGCCCCGCCTCCCGCCATGATGGCCGGGCGCTCGGCTGCGGCGAGCCACTCGATCGCTTGCTCGACGGCCGCAGGTGGTGGCGCCGGCGAGGCGCCGGGCTTGATGCGCTGCGGAAACATGGCCTCGGATTCATCGATGCGCTTGAACAGGACGTCGGCCGGGATCTCGAGGAAGACCGGACCCGGGCGGCCGGTGGTGGCGATGCGCAACGCCTGCGCCACGAGATCGGGAATGCGGTGCGCGTGCGTGATGCGATGCGCCCACTTGGTGATCGGCTGCATCAGCGCCACTTGATCGATCCCACCCTGCAGCGGAAGCATCTCCGCATCCACCAACGGCGCCGCACCGCCGATGACGAGAATGGGAACGCAGTCGAGGTAGGCGTTGGCCACGCCGGTGACGATGTCGGTCACCCCCGGCCCCGCGGTGACGATCGCCACGCCGGGGCGGCCGGTGGTGCGTGCCCAGCCGTCCGCCGCATGCCCGGCCGCTTGTTCGTGACGCGTGTCGATCAGCCGGATCTCGTGATCGAGGGCGGCCTGGAAAATCGCATCGAGATGCCCGCCGTGCAGGGTAAAGATCTCTTTGATCCCCCGCTGCTGCAACACCCGAATCAGCATCTCGCCGCCGTCGATGCGCGCCATCAAAGCTCCTCGAGATCGATTTCAGTCAGTTCAATAACAGATGCGTTCGGAGATCAGCCGCTCCACCTCGCTCGTTTGTAGCCCCAACACCCGGGTCAGGACATCGTGCGTGTCCGCACCGAGTAGCGGCGCCGCACCGGCAGTGACCAGTGGGGTCCGGCTCATGTGTAGCGGGTTGCCGATGTGTCGCTCCGGTCCGATCTCGGGGTGTTCGACCGTGACGATGGCGCCGCGGGCCTCGAGGTGTGCATCGGCGCGATGATCGTCTGGGTTCTGCACCGGCATCGCAGAAACCCCCGCCGCCTGCAACGCAGCAGCCGCTTCCTCCGGCGCGCGCGCCTGAGTCCACTCCGCCACTCGGGCATCGATCTCCTCTCGCGCGGCGATGCGGCCGGCAGCTGTCGCAAGGCGTTCTTCATCCGGCCATCCCAGGCAGCGGACGAAGCGTTGCCAGCCGGCATCATCGACCACAGCGATGGCGCACCAGCGATCCTCGCCGGCACACGGATAGACGTTGTGCGGCACCGCAAAGTCGGACGCGTTGCCGCGCTGCCGTGGCGGTTGCCCGGTGCACGGCCCCTGCAGGTAGAACTCGCCGAGCAAATACACCGCCGCCTCAGTCTGCGCCATTTCGATGAACTGGCCTTCTCCAGTGCGCCGCCGGTGCTCGAGCGCGGACAGGACCGCCAGCGCGCCCAGCTTGCTCGTGATGTGGTCCGGGTGGTTCAGCGCAGAGCCGGCGGGATACGGCGTGTCAGGATGGTTCCACAACCAGTTGGAGCCGGCAAAGGAGGAGTTGAGCGGCCCGTACGACGGCGCCTCGCCCAGCGGTCCGCCGCGTCCGAACCCCTGCGAAGCAATGTAGATGATGTCGGGGCGGACACGGCGCACATCCTCGTAGTCGAGACCTAATTGGCGGACGACACCCCCGCGGTTGTTCTCGATGATCACCTCCGCCGTCGCGCACAACTGCAGCGCCAATTCGCGGCCACGGGCGGTCCGCAGATTGAGGCACACGCTCTTCTGGCCACGTGCTTCGGTATTGAAGCTCCATGCACGGTTCGGTGCGTCCGGTTCCACCGAGACGGTACGCAGGAAATCCAGATTCTCTCGCGACTCGATCTTGATGACCTCGGCGCCCAGCTCCCCCAACACCCAACCCAATTCCGGACCAACGGCACCGACACCCAGATCGATGACGCGCATCCCGGCGAGCAGCGGCTGGTCAGCGGCACCGCTCGGTTTCTCCACGGTGCGGGGCGCGAAACCGGCATGATCATCTTCTCCCGGCGCCGGCGCCGGCCGCTGCAGCACCGCCGGCGTGCGTGATAGATTGAACGGCGCCGGAGCAAACGGCGCATCGCCGAGATGCGGGAAGCCGCTGCGGCGGAAGTACCCGCGCACCCGTGTCTGCTCTTCCGCAACGAATTGATCCGGCGCGTTGACCGGGGTAATCGGCAGACCGAGTCGGAGTCCCTCGGCAAACACCTCGGCGCGGGAGCGCTGGCGCAGCGCATCCGCCGCCAGCAGCCGAATCACATCGAGGTTCAGCAACCTGTACACGGGTGGATCCCACTCCGGTCCAGAAAGCGCCTCGAGGTTACCCGTCAGCGTGATGAAGGCCTTCCATTGCCGGATGGTCGCGGGGATGACACGAACGAATCCGTCCGCCGTCGGCAGCACGAGGTACGCGCCGTCGGCATTGCGCGGCGGGCTCGTCGGCACCACCAACGGATACCAGCGCGCGTAATCTGCGAGCGGAATCGACCACGGGTTGAGGCCGTTCAACGCCGCCTCCTGCACTGAGACCTCAACCGTCTGCCCCTCGCCGTGACGGGCGCGGTCGAGCACGGCAGCAATCGCGCCGAGGGCACCGAACACCGAGGCGCAATCGTGGGCGATGTATCCCGGTAGCCAGCAGGGCGGCCGATCGAGGAAGCCGGAGACGTGCAGCGCACCGGAGCTGGCGAAGGCGGGCAAGGGCTCGGCACGCCAACCGGCGCGTGGTCCTGAGAGGCCGAAGTCGGCGATGGCGACATGGATCAGGTGCGGGTGCCGCGCGCGCACCTCTGCGGGCGTGAGCCGGTGCCGTTGCTGCCCATCTGGCCCGAAGTTCTCTAACAGGATGTCGGCACGGTCGCACAGCTCGGCGAAGCGCTCCCAGCCTGCCGCGTCACCGAGGTCGATGACCGCGCCGCGCTTGTTCACGTTGCGATACAGGAAGGGCAACGAACGGTCGGGCGCCGCCACGCCGCCGGCAAACGGCGGCTGCAGCCGCCCCGGATCGCCGCCGGGCAGTTCTACCTTGATCACATCGGCGCCCAGATCGGCGAGCAGCCGGCCCGCGAGGGCGCCGCGCAGATCGGCGAGGTCCACTACCCGAAGATGGCTCAACGGTGGTTCTGGCATACGGTGCACTCTAGTCCGATTCGGGCGACGGTGACAATAGGACAGTTGAATGGTCTGCGGTTGCTGGTTTCCGGTCTCTGGGGCAGCGAGCCCGGCCCTTGACAGGCGCGTGAACTTTCTCAAAAAGAGGCGCGGAGAAGTGAGAAACGAGAAAGGAACCGTAATGAGCCAGCGAAAAATATCCAGCGACCTCGTCGGACTGACGTTCGATCCGATACCCTTTTCATGGACCTCGAAGGACGTGATGCTGTACGCCCTCGGCGTCGGCGCTAAGCCTGACGGCGAGCTTGATTACGTCTACGAAGGCAAGGGCCCCAAGGTCCTGCCCACCTACGGCGTGATTCCCGGCATGCTGTCGATGAGCGGGCTCATCGCCAATGTCGAGATCAACCTGGCCATGCTGCTGCACGGCGAGCAGGCGATCACGCTGCACCGCGAGATCCCGTCCGAGGGGAACGTGCGCGTGATTGGTCGCATCAGCGAGGTGTGGGACAAAGGGAAGGCGGCGGTGCTCGGGGCTGAAGGGACCGTCGAGGATGATAAGGGTCCGATTTGCACCACCCGCGCCACGCTGTTCGTCCGCGGCGCCGGTGGCTTCGGCGGCGAGCGTGGCCCGTCGACGGCGGGCGTGAACGTTGCGCCCGATCGCAAACCCGATTACGTTGTAGAGGATGTCGTCCGCCCGGAGCAAGGCGCGCTGTATCGGCTTAGCGGCGATAGAAATCCGATCCACATCGACCCGGATTTCGCCCAGATGGCGGGGTTCCAGAAACCGTTCTTGCACGGCTTGTGCACCTACGGTTTCTGCGGCCGCGCCATCCTCGGCACCGTTTGCGGCGGTGATCCGGTGCGGTTCAAATCGCTCGAGGGACGCTTCGCCGATCTGGTGCAGTACGGCGACACCATCGTCACCAAGATCTGGCGCGCCGGATCCGGCGAGGCCATCGTCCAAGGCGAGACGCAGAAGGGCAACGTGGTGCTGTCACAAGCGCGGGCAACGTTCAAAGATTAGCGGGCCGCGAGCGTCGCTTCCGCGACTCCGGTTCTTTTTTCCCTCGCCCTCCGGGGGCTTTGCACAAAACCTAGCATAAGAGGGCGAGCTTTTGTGCAGGAACCGGCGCCGCACAAAAGCTCGGGGTGATTCCCAGCTCATACATGCTGTGTATCAGACAGCGGATATTATGCGCCAGCACCTTCAACAGCAGCTCGTTCACCTGAGCTGCCGGGGTCCGGCTGCGGATGAAATCCCCGAAGACGCGCTTGATGGCGCTGAAGGTCGATTCCGCGTTGCTACGCCGGTGGTAGATGCGCAGGAACTCCTCCCGGTGCATGAGGTAGAAACCGAGCAGCTTGTCCCACGTTCCCGACCTACCGGACATTACGGCATAGCTCTTGAACGGGATATAGGGCACCGCGCCCTTGCTGCGGACCAGTTCGAGGTTGTCGTGGGAGGAGTAGGCCTTATCGGCCTCGACGCGCTCCACGTTGAAGTTCGCCGCCGTCGTTTTACGAACGCCCCCCATGCCCCAAACCGATCCGCTCACTACTCTCCGCAGACAAGTTGCCAACGCCACCCTCGATCTCTTTGGCGCATACCACCCACGGCTTTACCGAAGCGACAAGGTCGTCCGCGACGTGGTGTGGGGCATGATCGATATCTTCCCTCACGAGCTTGCCCTCATTGACTCGCCCATCTTCCAGCGGCTGCGTGGCGTCTACCAAACATCACTGGCACTGCTTACCTATCCGTGCGCTATCCATTCCCGCTTCGAGCACTCAGTTGGTGCCCTCGCCGTCGCGGACCGTGTACTCCGCGCCCTTGAGCGCCGAGCCGATGTCGGGATCACCGACCTCGATCGCCTTGAGGTGCGCCTAGCTTCCCTCCTCCACGATTGGACCCATGGTCCTCTCTCCCACACGTCAGAAGCTTTCTATAAGTCCAACCCAATCTTCCCTGCCATCCGTGCGGCCCACCCGCTGATGCTCGGTAGTGCGAGCGCGTCGGAAATCCTGACCTACTGTCTCATCACCAGTGAACCATTTGGCCACCTCTGGGAGGAGATTGTCGCCCAATATCACGCCACGCGGCCACACGGCCCTTTTCTCTCACGCTGCGATCGCTGGCGTATCGCAACAATGATCGTCGGTGCGGACGCCAACACCGAGAAGCCTGCGTCATCACCCCAGCCCGAGAACCGTTTCCTCCGCCAGCTCGTCAACGGCCCCTTCGATGTAGACAAACTCGACTACATTGCACGGGACGGATACTTCACAGGCCTCAACTTGGGGATCGACGTCGACCGCCTCCTTTGGGTCATGGACACTATTCAAGTAGACACAGATGACGACCGCCGGACGCGGGTGCTGTGTGTGGCCGCGTCGGGTGCAACTATACTTGAGCAAGTTGTCTTCGCTAAGATGCAACTGTTCTCCTCCCTGTATTACCATCACAAGGTGCGTGCCGCGCACCAAGCTGCCCTCCGGCTCCTTGCCGGCCTTGAGGAGGCGGGCATTGAACTCAACGGCCGTTCCCTCTCCGAACCCTCCACTTTTCTCTGTCTCGACGACTACGATGTCCTCCACGGGTGCTTCCAGCAAGCCAAGTCAAAGAAACCCGAACCAGAAGGCCTCCAACGCGCTCGTCGGTTGGCAAAGTCAATCAAGGAGCGCAACCTCCCGATGCGCGCTCTCGTACTTGCCCACCCAGCCTGGGGTAGCAACCCTTGCGCTGCCTCTGACGCTGAGCGTGGCAAATGGGTGCGAAAAATGATGGAACAAGGGCAACCGAATAGGTTTGCCGCCGAGGTAGCCGGCGCTGCGGGCCTAAGCCCCAATGATGTTTGGGTCGACATCCCTGAGGAGGTGAACCTTCAGGGAACCGGAGCAGAGGCACTCGTTAAGTTCGACGACCACACCTTCCTCCCTATCCAGGACATGTTTCCTATTAGTGGTTGGCTTTCTGCATACCAGTTGTACCGAATGGTCTCCTACATCTTCGCCGTGAGGGATCGTGAACGAGTTGGTCGCGCGGCGTGCGAGATTCTCGCCCGCGATTACGACATCACAGTTAGCAACGTTGCGTTAAAGCTTGCCAGGGTTTGAATCAGAACGAAGCACGCCCAGCAGATTGCGGCATGCGAATCCCCTCGCACGGCCAAGCTCTACCGCCGTTTCGTTGGCACGAGCTACGAATGCGAGCTTTTGTGCAGGATGGGTCAGGGAGGCTTTGCACATAAATCATCCCATTTCCCCGCTTTTTTGTGCAGCCTGAGTTCCTGCACAAAAAATCCTTCCTTTGCCCCACGCCAAGGTTCATTTGCGTGTCCCGACTTGGGTCAGCCGCTGAA
>Ga0326728_10019073_pt1 | contig 13377 bp, 12 predicted proteins | sample MB3enrmetagenome_FD_207602 | JGI IMG/M metagenome (GOLD analysis project Ga0326728, IMG submission 207602) | Lab enriched peat soil microbial communities from McLean, Ithaca, NY, United States - MB31MN | ecosystem: Environmental > Terrestrial > Soil > Wetlands > Peat | place: USA: New York... | reverse complement strand
GCTTATTTTAGTTCTTTCGTTCCCGCTCTCTGCGGCGGCTATGCAAAATTCCAGCGCAGCTTCCGCCGCCAAATCCGGACACAACACTCCTTCCGTCACCGCCATTGCGGACAGCTACCCCATAGGCATGGAAGATGCGTACGCCTCCGACTCCCAAAGCGCAGACGCAACCCTCCCTTACGATTCCGGCGATAACCCGGGCGAGGATACAAGCAGCGACCAGAACGGCGATGACACGCAAATGTATCTCGCCGCAGATACCGACGCCAATGCCGATACCGATGCCACCGCTCAGGACCCCGACCAGACCGTCATCACCGCCGACGATTCCGGCGATTATGTGCAAACGGTGCAGGATGCCTCCGGCGACGTGAGCGTCGTAACAGTCGCTTATACCCAGACTTCGGCACATCGCGTTTACAGCTTTTCCGCCGCGCAGCAAAAATCACGCCGCATCACGGCTGCGGCAACCAACAACGCCGCGCAGCAAAAGGCAATTTCCGCGCAATGGCAGCAGCGCGGCGTGGCGCACAACATACCGCACACTTATGCCGCGAATACGGCAATAAATAATTCCGCACGCCCTGCTATGCCCGCCGTGCAGGCGCAACCCCGCCCTATACCGCATGCATACGTCGCTACTATGGCGAATCTGCGCCCCACAGTCATGCCGCATGCATATGTTGAAACCCCGGCAAACCTGCAATCCGCCGTAGTGCCGCATGCCTACGTTGCCGCCGTGCCGGTGGAGAATGCTTTCCATTCAAACATATCCGCTTCACAGTTCCAGCCCGTTGGCGTTGCGCATGAATACGCCGCGCCTGTGCAAGACAACAACGCTTTCGCAGCCGGAAACCAATATCCCGGCATGGCCGCAGGGATGGCCCCCGCGCCGGACAGGGAAAGCCGGGTTTTCGCCATAACCCCGAAAACAAGATAAGAAGATAATTTATAAAAACGTCGGGCGGGGCGCGTACTGCGTCCCGCCCGGCGTGTTTTGATGTGTCAGAATTAGCCTGAAAGTTTCAGGTTAGGGCAGTTTGACCGTGAAGGGGGAAACTTTTACCGCTTTGTTGTTTTTCCAGATGGCAAGCGGGGTATTGGTCTTTCGGTGTTCCAAAATAACCTCGGTAACGGCTTCGCGCAAGGCAAGCTCGGCTTTTTCACCCATGGTCAGTTTCTTGCGGAGCCCCTTCTGCTTGCGCGGTGCGCAGGCGCACCCCCTTCTGATTCCGCGCTTTTAGCGCGGGGGTAAAAGAAGATGATTAATATGGAAAACGTCAGGTGTGGGGGACATCCGCTCTTGGGCGCTGGATGAGCGGGATTTGCAAAAAGCGAATTGCCGGATGCGGCTCAAAATGTCAAAATAGGAACAAGTTCCAATCATGGTTTACCGCTGAACGGAACAAACAGTTTTAGATGGGAGAACGGCATGAAGATGGATTTGAGCAGTTTTGAAAAAGCCATAGCGTCGCTGGAACGGGCGCTGAAAGTCGCCTCCGCAAGCAAAAACGCCGATGCCGACAGCCGCGAAGTAATCCGGGCCGGGGTTATACAGAATTTCGAGTTCACCTACGAACTGTGCTGGAAATTCATGAAACGCTGGCTGGAAAACAATATCGGCAACGCGTATATAGACGGCGTTTCCCGGCGGGAGTTGTTCCGCCTCGCCGCAGAAAGCCGGTTGATTGAGAACGTGGACCAATGGATGAAATATCACTCCGCACGCAACGAAACGGCGCATACCTACGATTCCGGCAAGGCGGACGAAATTTTCGCGGTGGCCGCCGTGTTCGAGGCGGACGCAAAGAAGTTCCTGCAAACTTTAACTTCGCGTAATGATTAAAATTACTCCGGCTCAATTGCAAACCGTAACCGCAATCCTGACGCGCAATGTGCCCGGGGCGCGGGTGCTGGTTTTCGGCTCGCGGGTTTCCGGAACGCCAAAGGATTACTCGGATCTGGACATCGCCGTAGTCGCAAAGGAAAAGCTGGACATAGCCGCTATCGCTAAATTGAGGGAAGACTTCGCGGAGTCAGACCTGCCTTTCCGCGTAGACGCGCTGGACTGGCATTCCATTTCCCCGGAATTCAGAAAAATAATAGATGCCGGACACGAAATAATAGACTTGTCCCTGAAGTAAATCCAACTGCAATGTGTCTGCGAATATTGCTAGTTTGCCGGTTTGGCAGAGAGGCCCTTTTTCCACAGCGAACCGGCCTTGCGTGCGAAGAAAAGGGAGGAGCTGCCCTGCTTTATCGCGTGCGCGTAATCAACCATATCCCTGGGCGGAGTTTTGCCTGACGGCGTGCCGTCGAGATTATACATATATCCCTGCCCGCTGAAGCTTTCGCGGTACATGGCGTCCTTTGTTATCACGCCGAAATACGGGTCGTCGAGGAAAAACATCCTGCCCTTGTCCTTGCGCTCGGCAAGCGAGAGTCCCCAGAAAGGCGTGTCGGTATTTTTAAGCGCTATGCCGCACAGGTGCAGTATCGTCATCGGCAAATCAAGCTGGCTGGCTACGCGGTCGTCCACCGCAGGTTTTTTAAACAACGGCGACAGGAAAAGCAGCGGAGTATGGAACCTGTCCGCGCCGAAATCGGGGATGAACGCCGCATGGTCCGCCTGTATTATGAAGATAGTGTTTTTGTAATACGGGCTCTTGCGCGCCATCGCGATAAACTTCCCGATGGCATAATCGGAATACACAAAGGCCTGCCGCTCGCGCGAAAGCCCCGGCCACTGCTTGAAATCCGGCGGTATGATGAACGGCCCGTGGTTTGTAAGCGTCATCACCGCCGCAAAGAACGGCGCTTTTCTGGTGCGCAGCATGCGGTCTATATTCTCGAACATCTCCTCGTCATAAACGCCTATCGGGTTATGGTAGCGCAGGTTCGTGTAATCGGAACAGTCGTAGAAATTCTTGAAACCGTTGGTCAGCGCGAACGCGGCCATCCCCTCGAAATTGCGGTCGCCGCCGTAGAAGAACATCGTATCGTAGCCGCTCTGGTCCAGATAATGCGCCACGTTGGGGATGCTCTGCTGCGCGTCTATTTTCTTGCTCATATTCACGCCCGCCATCGGGGGGAAGGAATTAAGCCCCGCCGCCAGTCCCCTTGAGGTGCGCGTGCCGTTGCCGTAAAACGAGGTAAAGAAAATGCCTTCTTTTGTAAGCTTGTCGAACTCCGGCGTAAGGCTAGGCTTTGCGCCCAATGCGCCGACGTATTTGGCCGCAAAACTCTCCATAAAGAATATCACCACGTTGGGCCGCGTGCCTTTCGGGATGGATAGCGCGGTATTGGAGTCCAGCGTTTTTTCGTCCGCATAACGTTCCAGCCGGTTCGCCGTCTCAAGCGCTTCCTGCGGCGTGGCGAAATATTGTTTCTCCTGCACGTTCAGCGAGCGTTCCTCAAGAAAAATCTGCACGTCCTGAAACAAATTGTAAACGCCGTTCAACGCCATCTGGTTCATGAAATTGTCGGTGGAGAAAAACGCCGCACCCCAGTTAAGCGGCCTGCGCTGGAACCCGCCGCGTATGAATATCACGGACAGCGCTATAATCACCAGCGCGGAGCCGCCGCGCGGCAGCATACCCTCTTCGCGCAGGTAATCGAACATCTTGCCGCACAGTTTCCATGTGCCCCAGACAATCACCCACGAAAAGCAGACAAAAACTACAGCCAGCGGGATGACATGGCGTATGCCCGCTATCGTGACGAAGAGTTCCTTTGGCTTGTCGAAATACTCAAAGAAAAGATGGTTCAGACGGCAGGAATATTCGGTATAAAAGGGGAAATCTGCAAGCAGCAGCAAAAACAGCAGCAGGTTGAAAATGCAAAGATAAATTCGCACTACAGGCTTTAGCAGGAAAGTTTCAAGCGGCCGCCAGAACCCGGCCAGCACAGCAAAAAACACCGCGCCGCTTATAAACGTCGCCGCAAGCGACAAATCAATGCGCGCGCCGACGAAGAAAGCCTTTATTATATCGCCGGCGGCATGGCCGCCCTGACTGAACACAAGCAGGAAAACCAGCCGCGATACGAAAAACACCGCCACATAGCCCAGCAGCGCCAGCAGATAAGCAGTAAGCCCTTTAAGTTTCATAAAAGCGTCAAAACAGCACAATGGCCAGCGCTGCCGCCGCGACAAGCAGGAAATAAAACGCAGGCTGAATCGCGGCCGCGGTGCCGCATACGACCATAAGGATGCATACAATCGCGCAAACAGCAAAAAGAGTCGCAAACAGGCGCGCCGCAAGCCCGGCATCGCCGTCATCCCCGCGAGGCGGCAGCGATGAAATCTTTTTAAGCAGCACCGGCGCCAGAACTTCAATTTTCGGTATAACCCGGTCGAGACCGAACAATGCGCCCGCCGCAACAGCCAGCGCCGCAATCGTTATCGAAATATATGCCAGAGGTGTCATCATCAATCCTTGAGTTTGTCCAGATTGCGGATATCCATTGCGCCCGTAACGCGCCGCACGGCCAAAGCCAGCGCGACTATCACCGAGCAGGAAAGAACGCCGATCATAATCACCGCAACGCCCATCTCCTGCGCGGCGGCGAGATTGCCGCTCGCAAAGCCGCAGGCTATAACGGCCAGCGCGCAGGCCTTGAACATAAGCGCCGCGCCGATTGCGATGCGCAGCATGTTCCGTGAAAGCATCATACAATAAATGCCGCACAAAAACAGCATCACCGAAAAAAACCAGCAGAGATAAAGGACAGGCATCTCAGGCATCGTGACGCCTCCCTGCGATTGTTTTAACAGCCAGCGCCGCGGCCAGCAGCATCCCGGAAATACCGGCGCAATCGCCCCAGCGCGACAGCCAGAAAATCATCCCGGTGGAACCGTGCTGCTGCGTCTGCGCCGGAAGCAGAGCGCGCGCCAGCGGCTCGGAAAACAGCCAGAAAGCAAGCCCCAGCACGCCGAGCAGGAACGGCAGCGCGAAAAAGCGCATCTCGTCCTCCGCGGTAGCGGGAGTCTCCGCTGCCAGAGGGCTGCGCGAGCACAGAAACAAAAATGCGGCGAACGCCAGCCCGGTCAGCAACTCCGCCAGCGCGGCCCACGGCGAGTGCAGCGCCAGAAACTGCGCGGCAAGCGCCACGCTTGAGCAGGCAAGGCAGAGCGCCGCCATGACCATGCGTCCGGACATGGCCGCACCCAGCGAAAAAATCAGCAGCAGCGAACAGAAGAAAAGCCCGGTATTCATAGTTTCACCCCGGCGGCTGAAAAGACGAACAAAGTGAACAGGGAGGGGAAATAAAGCCCTGCCGCCACGGCAAGCAGCGCCAGCAGAACGGACGGCAGCGAAAGCCATGCGTCATTTGCCTGCGCCGAAGCGCGCGGCACCTCGGCGCGTCCGGAAAAAGCGCCCGTTATCGTGCGGGCAAAGCACAAAAGAAGTATGCCGGACGAAAGCAGGGACAGGCATACATACAGCCGGCAGCCCTCTTTCCACAGCGCGGACATTATAAACAGTTTGGCCCAGAAACCGGAAAACGGAGGCATCCCCGCCAGCGAGAGCAGCAGCACCGCGAACGGCACAGCTACCAGCGGTATGCGCGCTTCCAGCCCGCCAAGGCGGCGCAGGTCGCAGGCTCCGGCCCACCGCTCCACTATTCCGGCGAGCAGGAACAACGCGGTCATGCAAAACATCGTGTTGAACATCTGGTAAATCGCGCCGGAAAAAGCGTACTGTGTCCCGATCCCGGCAGCCAGCGCGGCCATGCCGTACTGGCTTACCGCGGCAAATGCCAGCATGCGCCGCAAATTGCGCTGAGCAAAAGCGCCAAGAACCCCAACCAGCACGGAAAGCATGCCGAACAGCATTATGGCGGGCCCCACACAGTCGCCGGAATGCGCCGGATAAAGCGCGCGCAATGCCATCGCCACGCGTATCAGCGGATAAAGCCCGGCGGCGGCAACCGCGGCTCCGGAAAGAACGGCCGCAGCCGGCGCGCCCGCGCCCTGGCAGGAATCGGCCTTCCAGGCATGGAACGGCGCCAGCGCCGCCTTGATCATGTAGCCGCAGGCCAGCAGCCCGAGTATAACGGCCAGCGGAGCCGGCGCGGCGACCGAGGCCTTGACCGCGGCGGCAACGCTCTTGAATCCCGTTCCGCCCGCATAAAACATAAGCAGCGCATTGCCCAGCAGCACCAGCGCGCCGGCCGGAAGTCCGGGAATGTAATACTTGACGGCCGCCTCAACGCCATAATGACTGCCGTCGAAAGCCAGCAGCGCGCACAACGCCGCGCCGGCAGCCTCCGAAAAAACGAACATCGTAAAAAAATCGCGCGCGGTGACGGCGCCGCAAAGCCCCGCCACCACAAGCAGCAGCAGGCACTGCCAGACGCCCTGGCACTTCTCCGGCAGAGAACGCAGCGCGAAGAACGAGGCGCACACACCCGCGATGTACACTCCCACGGTCATCAGCAGCGAGAAAATATCGCTGTTGAACACGGCGGCATTGAAAACGGGATCCCAGGGCGGTTCGGGAAACGGCGACGTGTGGTATTCGTACAGGTACGGCAGCGTGAACAACAGCCCGATGAACAGCGTGGCTACAGCCAGCGCGCCAGCGGTGGCGGGCCGCTTTCTGGCGACAAGCAGGCACAACGGCGCTATCGCGGCCGGTATCATCACAAACCGCAGGAAATGTTCCATCATTGCTGCACCCCGTAATAGGAAACAAAGAGGCCGAACAGCACCAGCCCGAAAATAAGCCACGCCAGATAATAGCCGTTGCGCATGCCGTTCTGGCGCGAGACCAGCATGGCGCCAAGCCCGACAAAGCAGGCCGGGATTATGGAAGAGGCGAAATCGAAAGCCCGGTCTATAACGTAAAACCCGCGCCCCAGGAAAAACGCGCCGTGCATGGCATAATTATACGGGTCCAGCGCCCTGCGTTCGGAAAAATTCTTTATCGCCGGAGACTCCTCGTTTATCAGCCCCGGGAACTTCCATTGCAGCAGGGCGGCGGGCAGGAGCGGCAAAAGGGCGGCAAGAGCAATATGCAAAGAGGGGAAAACCGCCGGTTCAAAAACCTTGCCGGGAAGGACCAGCGACGCCAGAACCGACGGCAACCTGAACCACAGGCAGCCGGCAAGCCCGATGACCGCGAAAATGCACGCGCAGACGGACAGCGAAAGCGCGGCGCGCCCATCGGAGCGCGGCCCGGCAAAAAAGGAATGCGCAACGCGCAGCAGCGCCGCCATGTTCAAAAAAGCGCCCAGTGCCAGCAGCCACGCCAGCCATGTGTTGCCCCCGTGCAGCGCCTCCAGCACAAAACGCGCCGGGGCGAAAGTCCCGCCCAACGGGAGCAGCCCTGCAAGTCCAAGCGCGCAAGCGGCCGCGCAAACTGACAGCGCGGGGAACGCCCCGCCCAGCAGGTGCAGCCTGCTGTCGCCGCAGGAGTCTTCCACCGTGGCGAAAGAAAAGAACAGGCAGCCGGTAAAAACAAGGGCGCAGCAAAGCTGAAGCAGCGCGCCGGACGCATCGCCGTTTGCGACCGCCACCAGTATATACCCGCTCTGCGCCGTCATCAGAGCGCCGCAGATGCGGCGGGTGTCGCCGCGCACCAGCGCCGTGCCCGCGCCCGCCAGCACTGTCAGCGCCCCGGCTATCAGCAGGAACGGATACGCCAGCACCGCGCCGGTAAGCGCGTAGAATTCGGTGCAGACGCGCACCAGCAGATATACGCCCAGAATCTTGTCCAGCGCGGCAAGCAGGAATGCCGCAGGCACTGGGATTACCGCCGCGTTCTCCTCCTCGTAGGTATGGAAGGGGAAAACGCCTATTTTAGCCAGCAGGCCGCAGCAGAAAAACAAAAGCCCGGGCACGCCCCAGCCCTGTATTTTAATCGGCAGCGCGGCCAGCGAACTTATGCTCATCGTGCCGGCCAGCACGCCGGTTATCGCCGCGCCGGCCAGCAGGGTTATCCCGCCGAAGGAATTTAGCAAAAGCCCCTTGAGCGCGGCGGAGCGGCTTTCCATGCCGTCCCCTGCGCGCGCCGCAAGCATATAGGCGGGAGCCAGCAGCCCCAGCCAGAAAAACAAAAGCATCCCCAGGTTGTCCGCCAGCGCCGCGCCGTTTGCAAACCCCAGCGACAAAAGCAGCGTGAAATAAAACCAGCCCTGCCCCCGCCTTTCGCGCATGCCTGTAAAACAATAGGCGAAAGCCAGCGTCGCCGCCGCGCAGTTGAGCAGCAGCACGAAACCTGCGAACGGGTATATCCTCAGCGTGAAGTCAAAACCGAAGCCGACCCACGGAAGCGTGTACAGCTCGCCCTGATTTATTATCGCGCAGGAAACGACAAAAGAAGCCAGCGCTGCCGCCACCGCTATGGGACAGCGCAGCCGCTGCCAGCGTCCGCCGGACAGCGCGGCCGCAAAAGCCGCCAGCACCGGCAGCATAACCGGAAGCATCAGCGGATTCATAGCGTCACACCGAGCTGCAAACAGAGTTCCTCTATATAATGGGCGGGATAATAGACCAGCAGCCCGGCCAGCAGGCATACCCCGGCGACAAACGCCAGCGAGGCCAGTTGCGTAGGCACGGCCTCGCGGCCCGGCGCGGGCGGTTGCGGCGTTTTATCCGCGCCCAAAAATACCAGATAAAAAACGCGCGGCAGCACCAGCGCCTGCATTACAAAAGCCGCCGTCATTATGACGAACAAAACGGGATTGGAGAAAGCGGCCATGCCCTTAAACAGCAAAAGCTGGCAGAAAAAACCGCCGAAAGGCGGCAGTCCCATCACGGCGGCGCCGCAAACGGCGAAAGCCGCGGCGGTAAAAGGCAGGACTCCGTACATCCCGCCCATGCGCGCCATATCTCCGCCGCCGGCGCGCTGTTGGGCTATGTCGGAACATAAAAACAGCCCCGTACCCGCCAGCGGATAAACAAGCAGGCACAGCAACCCGCCGCCAACGCCCGCTTTTGTCATCGTCGCAAGCCCCATAAACGCCATGCCGGAGCAGGCGGCGGCAAGGCAGGCAAGCGCCCTGCGCATATTATTTTCTATAAGCGCCGCTCCTGAGGAGACAAGGGCGCCTATACCGGCGGAGAATATTATCGCCACTTCCCATGCCGGGCCGAGCCGGCCGGGAACGCAGAAAATCCGCGCGAAAAGATACGCCCCGCATACCGCGCCGGAAAGCGTGCAGGCAAGCGCCCCGGCCGTGGCCGGCATGCCCGCGCCGGCGGCTTCCAGCCTGGAGGAAAACGGCAAAAGCCCGGCCTTGGCGAAAAGCGCCGCCACAAGCGCAAGCACCGCCGAGACGGACACGAATTCTCCCTTGACCGAGTCCAGCAGCGGGGAACCGTAGTCTACGTACACTATCACCGTGCCGAGCAGGAACAGCAGCGAACCGGCAGCGTCAGCGGCCAGCATGCGGTTGGCGTTTTCCATGTCGCGTTCGCCGCGGCGCAGCAGCGCCAGCCGCCAGAGGCACAGCGAGACTATCTCCATGAAAAAGAAAATCCACGCAAGATTGCGGCTGAAAATAACTCCCATCAGCGCGCCGCAAAGCGCGTTAAGCACCGCGAAATATTCGCAGCGCCCGCGCTCCACCGGCACGAAATCCCAGGAAAAAAGCAGCACCGGCAGCATAACCAGCGCCGTCACCAAAGCCATGAACGCCGCCAGATAATCGGCGTTAAGCTGCAAACCAAGCGCGAGGGGGAGGGGAATGTGCAAAGCTATGCTCTCGCCAAGCGAAACGGCGACCAGCAGCCTGGCCGCCAAAACAAACACTGCGATAGCGCAGGCAAGAACCACCGGTTTTTCGCGTCCCGGGGAAAACGCCGTGGCCGCGAACGCAAGCAGCGCGCCAACGAAGGGCAGTAACACAAGCGCAACGGGTAACCAGACATGAGACGCCATTGTGTTAATGGTACATTATTGGAAAACACCGGGGCAATCGCTATGTCTACATTTTAATACAACCTTATATGCTAAAAACAGCGTTGACACTGCCCGGTCATTTGGATTATAGTGATAATATGAAAATCGCCACCTGCACAGCAGCCGTTTTTATAGCCGCACTGACCGCACTTGCCCCGGCCGGAGCCGATGATTCCGGCAACCGGCCAATAATACTGGATATACACGGACTGGATTTTCACCAGTTCACGTGCAGCGATTTTGGAAAGCTAAACTCCGCAATGGGTTTTGCGGCAGCCGTTGGGCAGGAAGCGCCCTGCACGATACTGGGCATGGGCGTTTCGCTGGCGCAAAAAGAGCTTGGCGATTACGACAACACATATTTCGCAAAAGATATGGCGCGGCTGTGCCCCGACTGCGACAGGCGCGATTTTACCTGGAGCGGCGCGATACGCGATTCGCGCTCCGTGGTAAACCAGCTTTCCGCATCTATACGTTCATTAAGCGCCGAGGCGAAAGCCTCCAACCGCTCTTTTGTGATAATCTCGCATAGCTGGGGCACCGTGCTGGCCGCCGAAACTCTGGCCGAGATGGATTCCAACGGCGAGGACATTTCCGTGGACCAGCTTGTAACGCTGGCCAGCCCGCTCGGCGCGCCGTTTTATTCCGCCGCGATAAACGACGTGATTGCGGACTCCAATTTCTTCCAGACGCCGCGCCGCGCAAAGTTCGTCAAGAACTGGCTGAACTATTATTCGCAGCGCGACGTGATATCGCATTCCCTTTCGCTTGCGGATTACAACATTTCAATGGACGCCTACATAAACACTGCGACGTATGAAAACGAGATAAAAACCTTCCTTTCCGGCTATCTGCACGGACAGTATCCGACCACTCCGGCCTCGGTGCGCGACGACGCTTTTCAGGCGCTCGACGAAATAAAATTAGGCCCCACGGTATCCGGCGCGATGATATGGCATTCCTGCTACATGGAGCCTATCTCGATATATCTGCCGGGCGCGGACGACACCTTCAGCGTGGACCTCGGCCCGCAGTTTGCGATGTATTATTTCAACCCGCCCACGGCTTCCATCTGGAAGAGCGCCAAGCCAAAATAGGTTTTTAACAAACAAAAAACGCGCCGGTTAAAATCGGCGCGTTTTTCATTTATCAAAACTTCATTCGGCAGGGGAAAGGCTCTTTGGATGATGCCTTATGTCTTTTCCCAGCACCATGAAAATAACGTCCTCCGCTATATTCGTGGCATGGTCGGCGATACGCTCCAGATTGCGCGCAATCAGCATTATGCCTATCGCCGAAGGCACCGTGGACGGATTGGACTGCATCAGCTCCATTATGGCATGAAAAGCCGCATCCTTCAATCGGTCCTGTTCACTGTCCTTTTTAAGCACTGATTCAGCAAGCGAGGCGTCCTTGGAAACCAGCGCATCCAGACTCTCGCGCAGCATCTGCCTGGCGATTTCCACCATGCGCGGTATCGCGACGAATTTATAATCCAGCGCCGGACATTTAAGAAGAAGGGATGTGCTCTGCGCAATATTCACCGCCTGATCGCCAATGCGCTCCAGATCGGAATTTATCTTTAGACACGCCACCGTAAAGCGCAGGTCGGCCGCGGCGGGCTGATGCAGCGCGATGAGCTTTACGCAGCGGTCGTCTAGTTCCATATGCATCTGGTTGACCGTGGCTTCCAGCTCGAAAACCATGGAGAGCGCGGTCTCGTCGCGCATCAGCAGCGCCTTGCCGGCCCAGTCTATCATGTTCTCCACAAGGCCGCCCATGTGCAGCAGCCTCTTTTTAAGTTCTTCTTCCGCGTCCTCGAAATGCCTGTGCATTAATCTCCCCTTGCCTTATCCGAAACGTCCGGTGATATAATCCTGCGTTCGCTGCACGGACGGGTTTGTAAATATCGTTTCCGTAGGACCGAACTCAATCATCTCGCCCAGCAGCATGAAAGCGGTATAGTCCGACACGCGCGCCGCCTGCTGCATGTTATGCGTGACTATCGCGATGGTAAGCTTGCTTTTAAGCTCCAGCAAAAGCTCCTCTATGCGCGCCGTGGCTATCGGGTCCAGCGCGGAGCATGGCTCGTCGAGCAGCAGCACTTCCGGGTCCACCGCCAGCGCGCGCGCTATGCAAAGCCGCTGCTGCTGCCCGCCGGACAGATTCGCCGCGGACTGTTTCAGCTTATCCTTCACCTCGTCCCAAAGCGCGGCCTGACGCAGGCTGGTTTCCACTATCTCGTCGAGTTGCGCGCCGCTTGCGCTGCCGTTTAGTACCGGCCCCGCCGCCACATTGCCGTAGATGGACATCGACGGAAAAGGGTTTGGCCGCTGGAAAACCATGCCTACATGGCGGCGCAAAAGCACCGGGTCCATATGCAGGATATTCTCGCCGTGCAGCAAAATCTCGCCGTGCACGGTGGCGGCGCGGTATTCCTCGTGCATGCGGTTTATGCAGCGGATGAGCGTCGATTTGCCGCAGCCGGACGGACCGATTATCGCCGTCACATGGTTTTTGTAAAAAGGCAGCGTAACCTGCTTTATCGCGTCGTCGCCGCCGTAACCGGCGCACAGCCTGCCTACCTGTATGGCAGTTTCTTCCGTGCTCATGGATGTTTCCATAGAAGGAGTCCTCCCGTACACTGCGTATGAGCCGCCGTCGGCGTTGTGCGGCTGCGCTCCCGCTCCGCATGCAACGCCTCCTTTATGCGCTGACGCATTAAAGGCATCCGTCGTTTTTTCAAATCCTTTTGCCAGTGCGTTTGTCATATTATTTCTGGCGCGCCAGCGCCCGGGCGATTGCGTTGGCGCAAAGCACCAGCAGCAAAAGCACCAGCGCGGCGGCCCAGGCCTGATTGTGCCAGTCCTCGTAGGGCGACACGGCATAAGTGAATATCATCAGCGGCAATGTCGCTATGGGATGCAGCATGCCGTTGTCCCAGTAGCGGCTGCCGAAAGCGGTGAAGATAAGCGGCGCGGTCTCGCCCGCGACGCGCGACATCGCAAGCACCATCGACGTCACCAGCCCGCGCGACGCCGCTGGCAGCACTACCCGCAGCACCACTTTCCAGCGCGGCACGCCGAGAGCCAGCGCGCCCTCGCGCACGTTGACGGGCACCAGCCGCAAAAACTCCTCGCAGTTGCGCAGCACCAGCGGTATCATGATAATGCCAAGCGCCACCGACGCCGCCAGCGCGCTAAATCCCTTCATCGGCAGCACGATTACGGTATAGGCGAAAACGCCGATTACTATCGACGGCATCCCGTTTAGTATGTCGGCGCAGTAGCGCACGATGAAAGCGGTTTTGCGGCTGCCGTATTCCGAAAGATAAACCGCGCCCAAAAGCCCCACCGGTATGCCCAGCACGCAGGCCAGCGCCACCACTTTCACCGAGCCGACTATGGCGTTGGCTATGCCGCCGCCGGTCTCGCCCACGGGTTTTGGAAGCTGCGTCAAAAACTGCCAG
>Ga0326728_10019071_pt1 | contig 13379 bp, 8 predicted proteins | sample MB3enrmetagenome_FD_207602 | JGI IMG/M metagenome (GOLD analysis project Ga0326728, IMG submission 207602) | Lab enriched peat soil microbial communities from McLean, Ithaca, NY, United States - MB31MN | ecosystem: Environmental > Terrestrial > Soil > Wetlands > Peat | place: USA: New York... | reverse complement strand
TGCGTATAGTCCAGCGCCCGATCTTTTGTGAGGGCGCCCTCGTCGTCGGCTCCTCGACGTACTACCGTGTACGCCTGCGTCGCCTCCTCCTCGCCGCCTTGTGATCATCTTGAATGCGAATCCGTATCAAATACCGGATCACTGCGGTGAGGGACGGCCTGCCTGGAACCCCGGAGGTACTTTGCGGGAGGGAGGTTTTGATTGAGAAACCATGAAGAAAATTTGAGCCATTGATTCCGAAAGGTCGATGGTCGCATCTTTGTAAAAGGTCGATTTTGCGAAAAAGGGGTTCGCCTGTAGAGCCAAGATGTATCATTGGGATGGCACAAGCCTTGCACTGCTTCTCGAACGCCAGAATTCACTGGTAATTGCATGCTTCTCAACTAAAGTGAAAGGAATGTGTCATGAACTTCAGGCGAATTATCATCGGCGGGCATTCTGTTGTGTGTGCGGTTTTAGCCGTTGCTTGGCTTTTGTGCGCGGGAGTGGATTCCAGTATCGCCGCGCCGACCGTAAGCTCGGTATCGGGCACCGTCGCAAACGGACAGACGATAACGATAACCGGCACTAATTTCGGCTCCGGTCCCACAGTTGGTGGAACTACGGATGTCGTCCTGCTTTTTGATGACTTTGAGAAGGGTACTAATGGAAGTGTTATCAATCCCAGTGGGACTACTGCGGCAGAAGTCGGTGAGTGGACTTACACGGGGGATTCTACAGTTCCGGGGGTTAATGGCGTACCGCCTGTTTACAGCACCAGTCAGAAAGTTTCAGGCAATAATGCAGCGTACATGACAAATCCCAACCCAGATACCGATTGGAATCAACGTCTGATCGCTTTAATACCAAGCGGGGCAAACCCGACTCAGATTTTCATTTCCTGGTGGATGTGGATAGATAATCAGAGCGGAAACTGGAAGGTAATGTGGCCGATGAACAACTGCTGCTCTGCTTACGATTTTTATGCTCCAGCCTATTGGGGGTTTGGTAATGGGATATATGCCAGTAATTGGCTATCTGCCAACGATCTTTATCAAAATTATAATATCCCAAATGTAGCTGCCAGTACCTGGAAGCGTACGTGGCAATACATAGATGGAACGGGATCGAGTCCCAATTTCTATTCATGGGAACTTACCAGCAGTGGTGTGGTGGCGGATGCTACACCAACCAATTGCGCCAGTTACTCCACAGGAAGTAACTGTGGCTGGTTCAATATGGATGGCTCGTCAAGTGAATCGTGGCAGGAGGTGCTTGTTAATGGCTACATGGGAAGTGATGCCACATCGCATATTTATTTCGATGATATATATATAGCCTACGGACCGCATTCGCGAGCCAGGGTGGAGATAGGCAATGCTGCCACTTACAACGCCTGCACGAACCTGGCGATAGCCACGCCTACGGCCTGGGGCGCATCGAGCATAACCGCCACGGTATGGAAGGGGTCTTTCAGTTCAAGTGCTTCGGCGTATCTTTATGTGGTTGATTCTACCAACACCCCAAACGCTAACGGCTATCCGATAACCTTCGGCGGCGGTTCTGCGACCCCTGCCACCCCGGGTGGACTGCACCTGGAAGAGTAGATTTTCAACTTCAGGAGCAGCCAGGCGTTTGTCCGTCCGGAAAATGAGCTTTCCGGCGCTAACCGATAATTTTCAAACAATAGACATAATGCCGGCCGGACAGAGGCGCCCAAACGGGAATGCCTCTCCCCGGCAGGAAACTCGTTCTGCGTTGCCCCCGCGTTTTTACTACACTTCCTTTCAAATTTCATATACATCAATGCTGTTAATAGAGTTGCGTTGCCATTGATGTGGGATTCATCGAGTCGGGACATGTTGGTTTCGGCGAAAATTATGGAATGAGGAACTCGCTATGCGCGGAAGGTTTGGAATAAAGATTCTCCTGGGGTTAGCGCTCTGTATTTTAATCTCCTGCGGCCACTCGAATAGATCCCAAATAGCAATGCACCTTGCAAACGCCGAAAAATTTTTTTCAAGCGGGCAGTACAGGGAAGCGATAATCGAGTACAATAACGTAATTCAGCTCGCCCCGGCTCATAAGCTGGCGTCCAAGAAACTCGCTTTGTCATTTCTTGCCGTCGATGAGGTCGGGCTGGCGGTGGAATTCCTGCAGAGATCCAAAGGGCTGGACCCCGCGGACTGCGAAGTCAGAGTCAGGCTCGCCGAGATCTACCTTATGTACGATCAGTCGGAAGAAAGCCGCAAGGAGGTCGATTTCGTTCTTGAAAAAAAACCTGGCGATCTCGAAGCGTTGGAACTTTTGGCTAAACTGGCCGAAACCCCCGCGCAAATCACCGATGCACTGGAGCGGTTGGACAAAACCGATTCAGGGGTCCGGGACAGCTTTCGGTACCATCTTGCTCTGGGGATCCTTCTTATGAAGGAAGGCGATCTCCCAAAGGCCGAAGATGCACTAAATGAGGCGCTCAAGGCAGATCCGGATCAGATCGATCCTCACCTGGCCCTGGGGGATCTGGCAATGCAGAAAAAAGATTTCCGGCAGGCCGAAAGCGAGTTCGAGACGGCCGCCCGGCTGGCGCCTGAAAACGCCAAGATTCAGATTAAGCTTTGCGACCTGTATATTCTTACGAAAAACTTCGATGCCGCTGGCAGCATCATGGAAAGAGTTATCGAGAAATCGCCCGAGATGTTGCCGGTCCTGCACAGACTGGCCATAATATCATTGGAAAGGCAAAAACCGGATGAATGCGCGGGGTACCTTGAGACCATATTCAAAAACAACCCCTCGGATTCTGAAGGAATATTCATTCGCGGGCGTCTGGCCCTGGCAGGGGGAGACGCCGCCAAAGCCATTTCCGATTTCCAGACGGTTTTGGGAGCAAATCCCCAATACGCCCTGGCGCACTATTTTCTCGGCCTTGCAAGCCTACAGGTCGGCGATACGGCCCAGGCAAGGGCGAGTCTCAAAGAAGCGCTGCGACTTGATCCCGGTCTGACCGACGCGGAATGGAATCTTGCGCTGATCGCCATCAAAGCCGGGGCTTTCGACGAAGCCTGCGCTGGACTGATCAGGATCCTGCAAAGAGAACCACGGGATCTGGACGCTTTGACAATGCTTGCTGAAGCCGCTCACTCCTCCGAGGGCATCAGCGACGCGCTGAGAAGACTACGAGACACGGAGGCGGATTACGGGAACACCACAAGGTTCCGGTTAGCCATGGGGGCACTGCTTTTGAAGGCAAACGACCTCGTCGGGTCCGAAAACTCGTTCAATGAAGCCCTTGCGATCGACCCCGACTCGGTTGAAGCCCACTGGGCACTGGGGGGTCTGTACGTGGAAAAAAAAGACCTTAAAAACGCCGAACTGGAATACAGGAAGGCCAGCGAGATAGGACATGATAAACCGGCGCCCCAGCTCAAAATCGCCGAATTCTATATTCGGAAGGGCGATATAGCCACGGCAAAAAACATCCTGGGTGATTGTGTCACCCGGTTTCCTGATTATGCCCCGGCGTACCGTCGTTTAGCTGCAATTGTTCTGGAACAGAGGAACTCCGAAGAATTGGCGGCGCTGATCGATTCCATTTTCCAAATAAACCCGGCCGATTTTGAGGCGCACATACTGAAAGGCCGGATGGACCTCGCCGAAAACAGGCCCGCGGACGCCATAAATGATTTCCAGGAAGCCGGGCAATTGAATCCTGGAACTGCCGAGGTTCCTTACTGGATCGGGATTGCCTGTCTTCAATCAGGGGACGTGGAAGGGGCTAAGGCAAGGTTCAGGGAAGCGCTGAGTATCGACCCGGGATCGGCCGATGCGCGCATGCGGCTGGCTGAAGTTGACCTGAGGAGGGGGGCATATCAGACGGCGATAAACAGCCTGGAAAGTATGTTCGAGAACCGGGCGAAACCTCCTGAAGCTTTGCGGACGCTGGGCGCGGCGTATTTTGGCAAAGGCGATTGGGTTCGGTCCGCAGGTTGCTACGCCGAGCTTCTGAAAACTTACCCCTATGACGTTCAGGGTCTTTATTTCTTGGGTGTATCCCTGCGTCGCCAGGGCAAAATCGATGAAGCTGCAGGCTACCTGGAAAAGGCGGCGAGGGTCGCTCCCGACTTAGTCGACCCCGTAGTGGAGCTTACGGGGATATACATTTCTGAAAACAAGACCGGACAGGCCCTCGATCTTGTCGGAAAGCGCCTTGAAGCTTCGCCGGGAAACGCTCGGCTCTATCTGCTGCTGGGAACTCTGTTGGCCTCCCGGAAAGAGTGGAATGAGGCCGAAGCAGCCATTCTTCATGGAATCGAAACCGATCCCATGCTTTCGCCCTGTTATCTGGAGTTGGCAAAGGTTTACCTGGCTTCAGGCAGATCGGACCAGGCATTGACAAAGCTCGAGGAGGGTATTGCAAGGGACCCGCAGAATACGGGACTTCATATGTTGTGTGCGACGATCTACCAGCAGAGGCGCGACACGGTGCAGGCCCGCAGGGAGTACGAAAAGGTCATCGAACTCGATCCGAACCATATCCCGGCGCTGAATAACCTGGCTTACATCTGCGCGGTCGATCTCGAGGAATACGACAACGGCCTGAGAATGGCCCGGCGAGCAAAGGAACTTGCACCCGACAATCCCCGGATTGCGGACACGCTTGGTTGGGTGCTCTATAAGCAGGGGAACGCCGAGTGGGCCCTTGGCTATGTAAGGGAAAGCGCATCGAAGCTTCCCGAAAACCCGGAAATCCAGTACCATTTAGGCATGGTTTACCTTAAAATCGGAAATACGGTGCAGGCAAGGCAGGCATTCGATAAAGTCCTTGAACTCGATCCGGATTTTCCGGCTGCAAACGAAATCAGGCAAGCTATTGCAGACTCGAAGGAGACGAGCGAAACACCTCCGAATTAAGCCGCCGTCACAACTCCATCGGAGACAGTACTCCGGATCTCATGACAACGGATATGGATTCCAAACCTCAAAAGCTTCTGATCGTCGAAGATGACGATAATCTTTGCCTCTCCCTTCAAGAGGCTCTGTCGCGCGAATATCATATATTTTCGGCATCTTGCAGGGCAGAAGCACTTGAACTGTTCGTGCGCGAAAGTCCATGCCTGGTGACTTTGGATCTGGGGCTGCCTCCGGACCCGCATGGAGTCGAGGAGGGGCTGAAGACTTTAAGCGCAATGGTTGAAAAAAACCAGTTTGCCAAGATAGTGGTAATCACCAGCCTGGAAGACAGAGGACACGCTATTGCGGCAATCGGCCACGGCGCTTACGATTTTTTTCAAAAACCTATTCAGATGGAAGAGCTGAGAATCATTTTGAGACGCGCCGCCCGCGTTTTTCGGTTGGAGGAGGAAAATCGGGAGCTTCAGGAGCTTTCCACCTCCAGGTCTTTTGATGGGATGATCGGCAGCAGTGCGGAGATCGAGGAGATTTTCTCCACAATCGAGAAAACGGCATCCACCGACGTTCCAATCCTCATTCTCGGGGAAAGCGGCACCGGGAAAGATTTAGTGGCAAGGTCGATTCACAGGAGGAGCCGTCAAAGCCGGGGGCCGTTCATTGCGATAAATTGCGGCGCCATCCCCGAACACTTGCTCGAAAGCGAACTGTTCGGGTATGAAAGAGGGGCATTCACGGGTGCTTATGCCCTGAGAAAGGGCATGGTCGAAACGGCCGAAGGCGGCACGCTGTTCTTGGACGAAATCGGTGAAATGCCGATCGCTCTTCAGGTCAAACTCCTTCGTTTCCTGCAGGAACACAGAATCCAGAGGATCGGTGGGCGCAAGGAAATATTTATCAATACCCGCGTGATTGCCGCCTCCAATAAGGATTTACTTCATGAAGTCCGGGAAAAACGGTTTCGTGAAGATCTTTTTTACCGGCTTGGGGTCGTCTCCATCCAAATACCCCCTCTGCGCGAAAGAGGGAGGGATATCTTGCTGTTGGCGACCACTTTTCTCAAAGGATACGCGTCCGGGAACAAAAAGAAAATATCGGGGTTTACCAGAAAAGCCAATTCCGCCATCGAAAGCTATCCATGGCCCGGAAACGTCAGGGAAATGGAAAACAGGGTCAGGAGAGCGGTAATAATGGCGGAAGGTCCCAAAGTAACTGAAGCGGACCTGGGACTCGGACCCTCCGGAAACCCGAGGATACCCACCCTGAAACAGATTCGTTTCAATGCCGAAAGGGAAGCGATCATGCTTTCGCTCTCGCGCAATTATATGAATTTGACGCGTGCCGCCGCGGAACTGGGAATCAGCCGGCCCACGCTGTATGAGATGATCGAAAAGCTTGGCATAAGAAATAAGACCTGAAAGGAGACTCGAAGCACTTTCATCGTAAAATCAACAGCCTATCCCTATTCCTCCCATATAGGCCCGGGGTGATATGCCCCGGCCTCCCTTTGGCTCGATAAGCCTGCCCCGAAATACCCGACTCACTCAAGCCCGAACTGAAAAGCCATTGCCTCCGACCCGCGGCTACGACAGGCTAGCCGCCGCGAAACAGGCGCGCCGGAAATATCGTGGCTGAAATCAAAATCCGGAAAACCCGTGTTATGCGCTGATAGTTGCCCTCCATTTCCCTTGTGTGGCGGCGCCCCATGCTTTCAGAAAGCATGCTAAGCCTATCGAATCTTCAATGATATCGAGAAGGTGTGGCTCAACGTATGCATCTGCCTTCACCACTGAAGGTCATGGCATACAATCCGATTGCGGCCAGGTTCTGCGCGGGCAAAAGAGTGATTTGCCGTTCGGACATATCATCGAGTTTAGCACGTGTACCCGCCGCTAAACTATTTTGGAATTCTTGCTCTATGTTGGAGTATTTAGGAATTATCAACTTTAACGGTAATTTTCTGATAATTCTTTCGAGTCGCCAAAACTTTTCGAGCAACAAAATCGACTACTGCGGGAGATTGAAACGGGGTCGAATCGTCAAAACGGAAATCTAAAGCAATACATGTCTTTCCGGGAATGCGTCCCATGTCATGGGGCTTTTGATGAAATCGCGGCGTCCTCTTAGGAGAGCTTTTAATTTGGCAGAATCGAATGAGGCAATCCGGCTGAATTTTACCCCGCAGCGCCTGACCGAAAAGATATCCCACGATTCTTCGTTCAAAACCCTGTCATATATTATTTTGCACTCGATCCGGTTTGTCGGTTTTAGATTCGGGCCAAAAATCCGAACCTCTGCGGACCCTTCTTCCAGGATTCGATTGGCGAGATAATGCACCGCCAAACCTCTCTGGCTGATATCCACTATCTTTCCCACTATCACCGGTTCGTTGGGTCTGATAAAAGCTGCGAAAGCCTCATTCCCGGCGTTGAATCGCTTCAACTTCCTCTGTTCAAAGGTCATATCTTCTCCAGAATCATACAAAATGCAGCGCAATTCTTGGGGTCAACCGATGCTGATCGTTCAGTGGAGGCTTGTACTGGTTCGGCACGGATAAAGTTTTTTTGTCGCACAAACAGCCCAAGTTTGCCGAGAACGGGATTACCCCTGTTCCACTCTTTCCCCCAGTGACCCTGCGAAGGCCGGGCAGGAACACTCCGTTTCGGAAAGATACAATTTCGATATAACCGTAACGGCTTTGCGAAGGCCTCCGGAACCGGCGCGGATGCTGTTATTCCAAACCGCGGGCCTTCTTTCCCCTGTTGATGCAAGCAACATTGCAGGGGCAAGGGAATCGGAAATAATCAAACGATCGCTACCACCACTTTTGTTAGCATTTAACGTGCCTTACTAAATCCGGTGAAATCGTGGCATCTAACATGCTGTATTTACTATTTTTTGTTTGATTCGGCCGAAGAGGTTCGGGGGGATGGGTCAAACTGAAAACGTAAAGAATTCCGACACCCCAATTCGTTTATATCCTGCCAAACCCTTGTCCAGTAATGATTTAGCACTGGATTTGGAGGTGTAAAGAAGACCGACGATTGTAAAGAAAGGAGCGCCCTCGCGGCCGGATAGGTCAGGCGCGAGGGCGCGGAAAACAGAGGGAGGGATCTGTTAAACCATTTTATTTTTTTGCGCCTGGCTTGCAGACCTTACTTCGTCCTTGATCCGCTTGACATTTCCACGTCCCAGCCCTTTGACCTCACATCCCAGTTCAAAATAGCGGCGTATCCCGCTGTCCGTGAGTATCCCGAAACAGTCGATAACCGCCAGCGGCTTGCAGCTCATGTCTACTATTTCGTCGGGGCTCAGGTGCAGGTAATGTTCATGGCGCACGGCAAAGACCACGGCATCGGCGCCGCTGAGAGCACTCGCCATGTCTTTGCTGACAGTGAGTTCCTGCAGGTTTTCCTGGTTTCGGAAAAACCTTGCCCAGGAGTGGCCCGGGGCAGGATAGGTGTCTTGTTTTTCAAATTCCCACCAGTGCTTGACGTAAGGATCGTGAATAGAAATCTCCGCTCCCATTTCGGCGAGCTTTCGAGCGAGCATTTCGGACCCGCTGTAGCGGGTGTCCCCGACGTCCTCCCTGTAGGAGGCGCCGAAAATGGCGATTTTGCAGGCCGCAACGATTTTGCCCATGTTGCGAAGGGCGTCGCGGACCAGCCGTGCGACGTGAAGAGCCCTCGTATCGTTAATGTCGATCGCCTGGGGCGTTATTCTGAAGATATCGTCTTCGAACCCAAGGAGTGTCTGGTACGCCCACATCCCAAGTCCACCGTCTTTTGGCAGGCAGTAGCCTCCTATTCCAGGTCCCGGAAACATGATATTTGAATGTGTCGGTCGCACCTTTATCGCCTCAATGACCTTTAGCAGGTCCACGCCGTTTCGCTCGGCGAAAACGCTCCATTCATGCATGAAGGCCAGAATCGTGGCGCGGTAGGAATTTTCGACCACCTTGCAGGTCTCGCTCTCGATAGGCGTATCCAAAACAGTCAGGGGATACTTGTCCACGTTTAAAACGTCGGACAGAAATTCCCGCACCCTTTGCCTGGACAGCTCGTTGACGCCGCTGCATACGCGCCAGAAGTCACGGATGGACGACACGTAGTTCTTACCCGGCATGACGCGCTCGAAAGAATGGGCCAGCAACGGCTCGGCTCCGATGCCCCGCCTTTGAAAAGCCTTCCTGATTATCGGATATGCCACGTATTGGGTCGTGCCGGGCGGCACAGTGGTTTCTATCAGTACAAGACATTCGGGGTTGATTTTGTCACCGATGACCCGCAAACAGTCTTCCAGCGCCGCTATATCCGCGCGCCCCTGACGGACGTTGCCAAGCGTCTCTTTCTGATAATCGCATTGCACGTCGACTACGACCACATCCGCGAGTGAAAGGACGTCGTAGGTGTAGGTCGCGATGAGTGTCTCTTTCTCCTTTACACAGCGATGGATAAGAGGGGCCACCTCCGGGTCTTCGGCTTCCACGGGCGCGATTCCACGATTTAGATACTTGATCTTCCAAAATGATCGGGTGGAAGCCCGCTGCATTCCGATAACAAACTTGGAAGGCTCCCCGGTCGTCCCGTGCACTGAATCCGCCACGACCCCGGCCATGACCGCGCCGACGAAACCGACTCCCATGACTACGACGATCTCGCGTCCAAGGCGGCGTTGTTGCTCAACGAGCGTTTTTACACGCTCGAATTCCGGTTTATGGTCGGATTTCTTCGGAATAAGGAAAGCCTCACCGGCCGGGCACGTCGAATAGATGTCGCTGGAAGACTCCAGCTCCTGAGGCGTTGTGTTTTCCATTTGAGTACTATCCTTTCCTGATCGGAGAAAATCGACAAAAGACTGATACCTGGCGCAAATACGCGCACTGAGGAAAGATCCGCCCTTTCGAAGCAGACATCATTGGCAGAAGTCCGCCAGGTTCCTTTCCGCGTGAAGTCGGGCGACAGTGTAACCGAGGTCTCTTTGCCGTTCAATTCATTTAATCAAAGGGCGTGAAGCGGGGGGCGGGAAGCGAGAACAGGGAGCGGGAAGCAAGGAAGCCTCTCTGCCGTGTGTGTGGGACACTATTCACGATAAGGACCGGGCCGATCGAGCACGATCCGATAGATCAGTACGGGGACTGTGGAGCTTGATCGGCAGGTATTGCTGGAATAAAGTGAAGTCCGCATCTGTGGTAAAAATGGGCATCTGGCGCCGCACCGCTACGGCACAGATGAGAAAGTCGGTGTTCGAACCCTGAACTCCTTTACCGCGACAGAGATTATGGAACTCCGCGGCAGACTCGCAATCACCGGTCGTCAGCTCGACATCGGGAAATGGGCGGAGATGATCTCGAAGAGTGATGAAATGGGCATGGCTTTTGATCCCGGAAAGGATTTCCTGCCGCACCGGTCCGATCAACTGCACGCGCAACTCCTTGACCAGTTCAATCAGTTCGGACACTTCCCGGCCACCGGAAGCCTCACTGCGTCGCAACGCAATGGACCAGACACAGGTATCGACGAGGACCTTCATGGTTTCCTGCGCTGTTCCTTGTAATCGTAATCGGGATCGTAGTCGACGGAATGAAACAAATCGAGGATCTCGATCTGTCTTCGGCGCTGTATGTACTCATGGAGCGCTTCAGTGACCACACCCTTCTTTGTTTTATGTTTGCCGATGAGGCGGGCTTGTTCAATCAGTTTGTCGTCAATTGCCAAATTCGTTGCCATGAGGCGCCTCCTTTACACAACAATTTACACTATTCTGTGTGTGAATTCAAGCAGGTTTGCACAGCTAATGCCTGAGAAACTCTCTCATTTTCCTCAGCATGTCTCCGGGCCCGCCTTCTCCCGGTCTTACCCACGGTATGCCGCAAGCAAGGCATCGGTTGAGCGCCTTATTTTTCGGCGAAGGCTTTGAAGAAGACACAGCACATAATTTTTAGGGAATTGCTGTTGCCTTGAAGAAGGTGTAGCAAAAGGCCGTCGGTTTTCCTGCTGAAGTCAACATAAACTATCCGCGGCGAAACACGGCAGTTTCAGAACCCGCCCTTTCCCGGATACCAAGGTGATCGAGCACGCAGTCTGTCATCCGTTCGGCAGAGAATCGCTCTGCAACTGCGCGAGTGTTTTCCGCCAACTCGCGGTACAGCACATCGTCCACCAGCAGGCGTTCCACCTGACGGGCGAGGTCCCCACTGTCCCAAGTGTTAAAGGTCAACCCTGCCGCCTTGTCACCGTGCCGAATCAGCTCGGTGACGCCTCCGTAATCGGGAACTACCACAGGGGTCCCCTGGCTCATCGCTTCAGCCACCACCAGCCCGAACGGCTCGCGGTTCACCGACGGGTAGACTACGCACCGGCTGTGCGCGAACAAGGCGTCGCGGATCTCGGTGGACACCGCCCCGGCGTGGTGGATCTTCACACCCAGATGGCGGGCGAGATCGCCGATCACCTTCTTGTAGGTTTCGCCCTTGGCGGTGGCGCCACAAACCACCAGTTGCATCGTAAGGCCGCGCGCGTTCAACAGCCTGGCAGCGTAGAGCAGCAGATCGATGCCTTTTTCAGAATCCTGACGGCCGAGATAGGACACGATCGGGATGCCCTCGACCAGCCCCGGGAAAATACTCTTAAGCACCGACAGAGGAGTTTTGTGAGGCCGCTCGGGAAATTCGACACCGGCATAGACCACGCGCAACCGCTCTGCCGGAACGTCCATTTCGGTGGCAATTCGATCGAGGTAATCGCGGCTCACCACCATGGCCGGCCAGCGCGAACCCTCGATCACCTCCTTCAGACGCGCCAGGTATTCCTGGAGCACGCCGCCGCGGCGGGCGTAATCGGCAAATTGTTCGTCGCCCTGAAAGGTCAGCGAGTAATCAAAGGAATGACCTCCCTTGCGTTTCGCCGCCAGGGCGAGCGCGCCAATCGAAGCGAAACTCATCATCAGATGGCTGACCCGATCCTTGGCAAGGTAGCATCGGAGCCGGTTTACCAGCCCGCGATCGGCCTCCGGAGTCTGGTGTAACACGTGGATGAGATTGCCGAGCATATGATCGACAAAACCATTGGATCTCTGGGTTAACTGCACCCGCAGGCTCAAGGGGGCGAGAAAAGCGATGGTGCCGATCACTCGGTCCATGAACTCGGAGGGGCGCCTAAACTGGTAACGGGTGCCGTGGCACAGCAATCGCTGCGTGATCCCGCGATCTGCGAACTCGGGCATCCACTCCATCATCCAATAAACCGCGACCTTGAAACCACGCCGATGGAGCACGTTGGCCAAAGTCAGGTCGCGCACGGTGGAGCCCAGATAGGAGCCGCTACCTATTGTCACAAAAGCAAAAATCGGTTTGTCCGTCATCTGACACCTCCGGAATAATTTGACTGCGAGCGTGACCTTTCCGGCCATCGTATAAAGCATCGTCCAAGGTAGTGAAAATGGACGGAAACAGACCCGCGAGCAGCGATGGAGAAAAAACCGGGATGAGGCATAACTTTGCAACCGTGCTGCTTTAGCCGTTTTATACGAAATCTCATTCAAGCGCTCACTGTGTGGACCCTCACTACGTGTCGGGTCTGCGCTATACGTACCGCCTCGATGTAATGCGTATAGTCCAGCGCCCGATCTTTTGTGAGGGCGCCCTCGTCGTCGGCTCCTCGACGTACTACCGTGTACGCCTGCGTCGCCTCCTCCTCGCCGCCTTGTGATCATCTTGAATGCGAATCCGTATTACTCGTCCTCCCATTTTTCACCTTACTTCCGCTGATTTTCACAAATCGGCATTATACCAGAAAGTGATGGTCGAAGCGGCAATAAGGTGTTTTCGATTAAGGGCTTATCCGTAAATAGGCCTTTTAGGGACCGCGCCGGATTTTGAGAGCGGTTTTGGTCGCGACGATTGAGCAAAACCGCAGGCGTAGCCGGCCTACGGTGAGGATTTTGCGATTGAGGAGCGGCCGAAGCGATCCAAAAGCCGGATGCGGGCACAAAGGATTTATTTACGGACAAGCCCTTGTATCGATCCGGCTCTGTGCCTGTTTTGATACGCTGTTTCTTGCCGGGGTGGTGGGTTTCCAGGGGGGTGATGAAAAAGGGCTCTCTGGTGGGAGAAACGCGAGAAAATTGCTCATGACTTCGTCGTTCCGGCGGAAGAGGCTGTGTCGTAAAAGAGAAAACGGTGGAAAATCATCGGCAAAGCGGGAATTAGACCCTGGACCCGGCTTTCGAGACTGTGTCGCAAGCGTGATGAGTTGTGGTTTTTCCCCCCTTTACTAAAGGGGGGCAGGGGGATTTTGGTTCTCGCTTATATAAACTATTGAAATCCCTATCGATCCTTTAAAATCCCCCTCGATCCCCCTTTAAAAAAGGTTCTTCACGGAAATGAGTACCCGGGGATGGGTTTTTGCCCCGAAGGGGCTGCCTATAACAGCCCAGGGTAAGCGGAGCGCCACCCTGGGGTTGTAATGCCGACAAGAACCAGTTTTTACCCT
>Ga0326728_10019068_pt1 | contig 13380 bp, 15 predicted proteins | sample MB3enrmetagenome_FD_207602 | JGI IMG/M metagenome (GOLD analysis project Ga0326728, IMG submission 207602) | Lab enriched peat soil microbial communities from McLean, Ithaca, NY, United States - MB31MN | ecosystem: Environmental > Terrestrial > Soil > Wetlands > Peat | place: USA: New York... | reverse complement strand
GTTTGACTGGGGCGGTCGCCTCCTAAATTGTAACGGAGGCGCGCGAAGCTACTCTCAGACTGTTTGGAAATCAGTCGTCGAGTGTAAAGGCATAAGAGTGGTTAACTGTGAGACTTACAAGTCGAGCAGGTGCGAAAGCAGGCCTTAGTGATCCGGTGGTTCTGTATGGAAGGGCCATCGCTCAACGGATAAAAGGTACGCCGGGGATAACAGGCTGATCATTGCCAAGAGTTCATATCGACGCAATGGTTTGGCACCTCGATGTCGGCTCATCGCATCCTGGAGCTGTAGAAGGTTCCAAGGGTTAGGCTGTTCGCCTATTAAAGCGGTACGTGAGCTGGGTTCAGAACGTCGCGAGACAGTTCGGTCCCTATCTGCTGTGGGCGTAGGAGATTTGCGGGGGGCTGTCCTTAGTACGAGAGGACCGGGATGGACGAACCTCTTGTGTTCCAGTTGTCCTGCCAAGGGCATGGCTGGGTAGCGAAGTTCGGTTGTGATAACCGCTGAATGCATATAAGCGGGAAGCACGCCCCAAGATGAGATCTCCCTGAAGGGCCCAGGAAGACGACCTGGTTGATAGGCTGGGTGTGAAAGCGCAGTGATGCGTGAAGCTAACCAGTACTAATCGCCCGTTCGGCTTTTCCATAGAATTAACTCCGCGCAGAGCGCGAGAGACTCTTCCAAGAGCCTTGTATGACCAATCAATTTCGTGCCTGGAGCGCGTCAATCGCGCTCCGGTGAATCTTGTTGGCGCCAGATTGCTGGCTGCACATACTGCTGAGGCCCGGGCGGAACAATCCGGGATTTGCGGAAGCTGCAACCGGCTGCGGACAACCATCCGCCAAGCGCCTACCAAGCTTGCCGGTGACCATACTGCGAGGGATCACCCGTTCCCATCCCGAACACGGAAGTTAAGCCTCGCTGGGCCGATGGTACTGCACGGGTGACTGTGTGGGAGATTAGGTGATCGCCGGCATATTATTGAGCAAAAGAGCCATCCCTTTTGGGATGGCTCTTTTGCGTTTGATTACAAAGACTTCGGGATCGACGCAGGTTTCCCATATGCGAAACATAGACTACATTATCGGTGGACATCCTTTTGCCCGCAGAATCAAGTCCTTCTGCGCTGACAGACAAGACACTTCCATCCAGGTACTATATCGTGGTGCAGTTGAGTAAACTGAGGAACGCACCACACTCGGACGCCCAGGTGTGGCGCGCACCAATGGAATGGTATCCTGTTCGATAGGTTTTCTAGTCCCAAATTCGCATTTGCGGCAGTGAGGCTTCGAGATGAAAGCTCCTGTTGGCTGTGCCTGTCAAGTGCCGTACTGCGCAGGCCGGCCTTCTGTTCCCGCTGCCTGGAAGTTTAGGAACCCCGTATCGGGATCGATCGAATGGAACCGTTACGTTCGGGAGATGCCAGGGGTTCACCGAGTCATCAAGAGTGCCTGAAGGAGGATAAAGCTTTGGCCAATCGAGTTCGTTTGTCGCTTACAGTCGGTGAGTCGCCCCACACCACCAAAATCCGCAACGGCGCGATCCCCATCGAAGGTGTGGATGTCGAGCTTATTAATGTCGAGCCGATGATTGCCGCCTTCCGGCGCATGGTGCGCAATGTGGAGTTCGACATCTGCGCGCTTGCGCCCGTGACCTACGTCATCGCGCGCGCCTACGGCTATCCTTTCAAGGCGCTGCCCATCTTCGTTCAACGCGGCTTCCACCACGGCGGATTGCAGGTCCGCCCCGATGCCGGCATCAAAGTCCCGAAGGATTTGGAGGGCAAGAAGGTTGGAGTGCGCGCCTATTCGGTGACCTCCGGCGCCTGGACGCGCGCGGTCCTGATCGACGAATACGGGCTCAATTCCTCGAAGGTCACCTGGGTGGTTGACGACGAGGAGCACGTCACCAAGTTCAAGCTGCCTCCGAACGTGGTTCGCACGCCCGAGGGCAAGTCGCTGAACGGGATGATGGCAGCGGGCGAGATTCAGGCCGGCATCGCCGGGCTTGCCGGCATCGGCCGCACCGGCTCTCCCACCAGCGGATGGAAACCCGTCGAGACCAACTATCCCGATCTGTTCTCGAACCCCGCCGAGCTTGAGGCCGACTGGTTCAAACGCACTGGCATTTACCCATGCCACGACATCATCGTGGTCAAGGATTCGGTTCTTGCCGAGCATCCCTGGGTGGCCAAGTCCATCTACAACGCGTTCGACCAGGCGAAAAACGAGTGGGTAGCGACGCTCGACTCCCCGAACCTCGAAGGCCCCGCCAAGAAATATGCGGCGCTGCGCAAGATCGTCGGCCCCGATCCGCTGCCCTACGGCATTGAGGCCAATCTGCCCACCATTAAAGCCCTTGAGTCCACCGCCTTCAAGCAAGGCTTTACGCCGAAGCGCATGTCTGTCGAGGAACTGTTCGTCGATCCCGGCAAGGTATAACCAGCGGCAAGAGTGCTTCACGAAAGACGTTTATGATCATCGATTGTCACGGTCATTTCACCACCGCGCCCAAGCAGCTTCTTGAGTGGCGCGACAAGCAGCTTGCAAACGCCAACGATCCTGCCAATCAGCCGAAGAAATCGGATCTCGTCATTACCGATGACGAGATCCGCGCGGCGATCGTCAACGGCCAGCTAAAGCTGATCAAAGAACGCGGCGGCGACCTCACCATCTTTTCGCCCATCGCCGGGCGGATGGCTCACCACCTGGGCAACGCGCAAACCAGCGCGGTGTGGGCTGAGGTCGCAAACGATCTGATCGCTCGCGTCTGCACGCTCTTTCCCGATAACTTCATCGGCGTCTGCCAGCTTCCCCAGGCGCTTGGCGTATCTCCTGCCAACTGCGTTGGCGAGCTGCGCCGCTGCGTCGAGGAGTTGGGCTTTGTGGGCTGCAACCTGAGCCCCGACCCCTCGGGCGGCTACTGGAAGGAAGTCCCGCTCACCGACAAGTTCTGGTATCCCCTCTACGAAGAGATGGTGCGCCTCGACGTGCCGGCGATGATTCACGTTTCAAGCTCGTGCAATCCCGCCGCGCATACCACCGGGGCGCACTTTATCAACGGCGACACCACTGCGTTCATGCAGTTTCTGCTCGGCGATCTGTTCAAGGACTTCCCGACCCTGCGCTTTGTGATTCCCCACGGCGGCGGCGCTGTTCCTTACCACTGGGGCCGCTATCGCGGGCTGTCGCTCGAACAGGCGAAGAAGCCGCTCGAGCCGATTCTGAACAACGTCTTCTTCGACACCTGCGTGTATCACCATCCCGGCATCGAGTTTCTCACCAAGGTGATTCCGGTCGACAATATCCTCTTCGGCTCGGAGATGATCGGCGCGATTACCGGCCGCGATCCGAACACCGGCGAGTACTTCGACGACACCAAGAAATACGTGGATGCCTGCGCCGGGCTCACCGAAGAGGAGCGCTACAAGATATTTGAAGGCAACGCCCGCCGTGTCTATCCGCGCCTGGACAAGGCGCTCAAGGCGCGCGGAAAATAGTATTTGCAATGCGTAGCCGGGCTCGCGTTGAACCGGCAATAAGGAGAAAGAAATGTCAGCCATTGTAGACATCCATCCGCACATTGTTTCCGACGATGAGAGCAAGTATCCCCCGGCGCCGCTCTTTGGCAAGCGCTCGGGGTGGTCCAAGGAACGCCCGTCGAACGTGGAAAACCTGATCGCCGCCATGGATAAGGCCGGCGTGGCCAAGGCCGCCATCGTTCAGGTGTCCACCTGCTATGGCTTCGACAACAGCTACCTCGCCGACTCCGTGGCGCGCTTCCCGGGCCGGGTTACAGCAGTGGGTTCGGTGGATATGATGGCGTCCGATGCGCCGCAGACGATCCAGAAGTGGCTCGATCGCGGCATCAGCGGACTGCGAATGTTCCTCGGTGGAAGCACGAAGGCATACGACACCAGTTCGCTCGACGATCCTCGCTCGTTCCCTGCATGGGAACTCTGTCAGGAGGCAGGTGTGCCTGTTGTCCTGAATATCGATTCGTCCGGCCTGGCGCAGGCGGCGGGCCTTTCCAAGCGCTTCCCGAAGGTAAAGATCATCATCGATCACCTGGCCCACGCCGACACCAGCGATGGCGCGCCCTATAAGAAGGCCGCACCGCTCTTTGGCCTGGCGCCCTTTGAGAACATCTACATCAAGCTGACGCCGACGGTGGTTGAGTACGCGCAGCGCGAGTTGGCCACGCCCGAGACGTTCTTCCCGCGCCTGGTTGAGGTCTTTGGGAGCCATCGGCTGGCCTGGGGCTCGGACTACCCCGCCACCAAGGGGGAACTCGGCGAGATTCTCGGCAGGCTCAAGACATGCATCCAGTGCCTTTCCGCCGAAGATCAAGCCTGGATCCTTGGCAAGACCGCGCAGACGCTGTATCCGAAGCTGGCCGACTGAAACCCGATTGGAATGGCGCCACGCCGCGCCACTTACTAACTAAGGAGTAAGTTATGTACCCTGCCGCACCTGAAGTTCTTACGCTGAAGACGAACCTTGCCGAATCTCCTACATCGGTGGCATTGAAAGACGGCCGCGTCACCTCGAAGCTCGTCACGCTGGATATCTGCGGGCCCAAGCAGGCCATGCAGGGCTTCAAGCCCATGCTCCGCGAAAATGCCTTCGATATCGGCGAGCTGGCCATTATCACTTACTTGCAGGCCAAGATGTACGGCAAGCCGTTTGTCATGCTCCCGTTCGCGGTCAACGGCCAGGCCCATCACGGCGCCATGGGCTACAACAAGGAGTTCGGCGTGCTGACGCCGAAGGATCTCGAAGGCAAGAAGGTCGGCGTTCGCACCTACGCACAGACCACCGGCCTGTGGTTCCGCGGTATTCTTTCTCGCGAGTACGGCGTCGATCTGAGCAAGATTACCTGGCTCACCACCGGCGGCTCGCACCTGGCCGAATTCAAGGATCCGGCCAACTGCCAGGTCATTCCCCCGGACTCAAACCTTGGCGATATGCTCTTGAACGGCCAGATCGCTGCCGGCTTGCTGGGTAAGGATCTGCCCGCTGACCCGCGCATCGAGTTGATCGTTCCCAACGCCAAAGAAGCCGCCGCGGCGTGGATCAAGCGCGAGGGGCTTATTCCCATCAATCACGTCTTCGTGGTCCATAAGGACCTGTCGAAGCAGCGCCCCGACGTGGTTCGCGAGATCTACCGCATGCTGATCGAGGCCCGCTCGTTTGCGCCCGAGTCGGTTACGGCCGGGCTGCCGCCGTACGGATTCAACGCCATTCGCAAGACCCTGGAGATGGCCATCGATCTGGCTCTCGAGCAGAAGCTCATCGACCGACGCTTCACCCCCGAAGAGCTGTTCGACGAAACCACAATCGCGCTTTAACATCCGTGCCGCGTACGGGTGGACAAAGCCCGCACGCGGACGCGCAAATTTTCAGTTCAGGAGAAAGCCATGTCGTCTGAACCCATGACACTCAAAGCGAACCTGGAAGATGCTCCGATCGCCGCGGCGGTAAAGAGCGGCCGCGTCACTTCCGATCTCGTGCACATGCACTTTTGCGGGCCGGAGATCGCGTACAACGGCTTCAAGGCCATGCTCCGCGAGCACGCATTCGATTGCGGCGAGCTGGCAATCGTCACCTACCTGCAGGCCAAGATCTACAACAAGCCGTTCGTGATGCTACCCTTCCCGATCAACGGCAGGGCGCAGCAATCGGCTATCGGATACAACAAGGACCTTGGCGTGATCGGCCCGAAGGATCTCGAAGGCAAGAAGGTCGGCGTACGCACTTATTCGCAGACCACGGGATTGTGGATCCGGGGCATTCTCAAGCACGACTACGGCGTCGATCTGAGCAAGATCACCTGGCTCAACACCGATGTGTCGCATCTGGCCGAATACCAGGACCCGCCCAACTGCCACCTTCTTCCCAAGGGCTCGGACCTGGGCAAGATGATGCTCGACGGAGAGATAGCCGCCGCGATTCTGGGCAAGGAACTGCCCAACGATCCTCGCGTCGCCACGGTCATTCCCAACGCCAAAGAGGCGGGCGAAGACTGGATCCGCCGCTATGGCCTGACCCCCATCAACCACGTCTTCACGGTGCGGCAGGAACTATCGAAAGAGCGCCCTGACGTGGTGCGCGAGCTCTACCGGATGATGGTGGAAAGCCGCAAGCTGGCCCCAGCATCGGCGATGGCCGAGATGCCGCCCTACGGCTTCAACGCACTTCGCAAAACCTTGGAACTGGCCATCGACTGGGCCTTCGAACAAAAGATCGTTACGCGGCGTCTCTCTGTCGACGAGCTGTTCGACGATACCACGGCCTCGCTTTAGGGCTCAGAGTTAGTAACTTATCCAAAGGATGCAAGCATGGCCGAAATAGGTCGTTTGAATAACATTATCCGGGCCTGGGAAGAAGGGCGCACTGCCGTAGCGTCCTTCGCGCACACTGATCGCCAAACCGCAATCCAATTCAGCACGGCGCCTTATGACGGGGTCTTGTTTGAAATGGAACATCACCCGTGGGACATGCAGGCCCTTGAAGAGTCGCTGCAATTCATGCTCAACCGCAGGCAGATCGTAACTTCGGGATCGTTTGCGCCCACGGTCACTCCGATGGTGCGGATTCCGGCCAACGGCGTGGAGATGACCCAGTCGTTTGCCAAGCAGGCGCTCGATCGCGGCGTCTACGGAGTCGGCTTCCCGCACATTGGCAGCGCGGAACAGGCCTATAACGCCGTGGCAGCGTGCCGCTATGCGCGCAAGATCGGCGCGGAGAATTTCGAGCCGGCCGGCGCGCGCGGCGATGGACCGTTTTCAGCCTGCCGCTATTGGGGATTGACGCTGCAGGAGTATTACGCCAAGGCCGACGTGTGGCCCCTCGACCCCAACGGCGAGATCGTCGTCATCCTGATGATTGAAAGCGTGCACGGAGTCAACAACCTTGAGGAGATCCTCAAGGTTCCCGGCATCGGCTGCATATTAATCGGCGAAGGCGATCTCAGCCAGGCGCTGGGCTATCCCCGGCAAACCGAGCATCCCGTGGTCAAGGAAGCCATCGATCACATCGTGGCCACCTGCAAGAAGCACGGTGTGCGCGTCGGTCATCCCAACGTGAACTCCGCGAATGTCGAAAAGATCGTGGCGGCAGGATACGACTTCATCCTCTCCGGGCCGGTTCCGACATACGATGCGGTGAAGCGGGTTCGGGAGATAGGCGCCAAGTAGGCCGGCAACACGGGCGTATTGCACTGCGAGATACGGCAGGGGTGGAAGGTCCGCCCCTGCCACCGTTTCTGTACTGTCTGAGGAACCCCGCCGCGCTCAGGCGCCCAGTTCCCGCACCTCGAGCCCTTCCCCCGCCTTCAGATACCCTTTGCGCCGGAACCAGTCCTCCATCGCAGCGCCGAGCCGGTCCAGCGGAACCTTCGACCCCGCCTCCAGCACCCCATCGGCAACCGGCAGCGTGTCGTCGAAGACCGCGTCGTTGGTAAAGTTCCGCATCGCGAAGTTGTCGATCCAGGCCTGCGGACACGCGCAGCGCTCACCGCCCGCGTCCACTCGCTCAACGGCTATCCGGCGAAGAAACATATCTCCACTTTAAGCCACGCCCGCTCAGGCCGTCCGGGGCCAAAGCCGCATCGCAATTCGCCTTCAGCGTCATCAAAACCTTCGCGGCATACGTCCCATGAGATAGACATCGTCGGCAAGGGATGGGGTGCGCCCGGCCCGCGCTATCGACAACGCACGAATAAGTCTGCTGGAGGCAGCCCCGCAATGCTCAATCTCCAAATTGTCCAACCCTCCGCGCGCCTGAGAAGGGCCGCGTGGACCGTGATCGTCTTCCTATGCCTTGCCGCTTCGCTCCAGGCACAGCCCGACGGCCCTCCCGGTGGCGGGCCGCCCCCCGGCGGCGGACCGCCCGGAGAGTTCGGCATGGAGGCGCCCTCCCTGCCAAACGTCAGCAGCGATCTCAAGAAGCTCACCAAGCTTCTGGCTCTGAGCACGGCACAGCAGGAAGACGTAAAGGCCATCCTGACCGACCAGCGCGCCCAGTTGCAGGCTGCCATCAAGAAGGCCGAAAAGGCTCAACCGGCCGATCAATCCGGGCCTCCGGGCGGCAGCCTTTGGGAATCGTTTCGCTCCATTCGCCAGGATACAAACTCCAGGATCGAGGCGCTGCTCAGCTCCGATCAGGCCGAGAAGTTCACCGCATGGCAGAAGAAGCAGCAGAAGGACGAGATGCATATGGGCCCCGGTGGCCCCCCGCCCGATGGAGGGGGACCTCCGCCCGGCGGTGGCGGCCCGCCACCCGGCGGCGGTGGGCCTCCGGGCCTCTGATCCTGCAATCCTTTCACCCTTGCCTGCCTGGTCCCGGACGGCTATCGTAGAGGGATTGTTGCGCCGCGGCGCATCTTCAAGCCGCCGCCCGAGAGGTCTTCAACCAATGAACCTTCTTCTCCAGTGGATTCTCAGCGCCGTCGCCCTGCTCATCGTCGCCCGTCTGGTCCCCGGCTTTATCCTCGCGGGACTGGTGCCGGCGCTCATCGCCTCGCTGGTCATCGGATTCCTGAACGCGACCCTCGGCTTCATCCTCAAGATCCTCACCCTGCCGCTCAGCATCCTCACCCTGGGAATTTTCCTGCTGGTCATCAACGGGATCATGATCATGCTCGCCACGGCCATTGTCCCGGGGTTTCGAGTGCAAGGCTTCGTTCCCGCCTTCTGGGGCGCGGTGGTCCTGGCGCTGCTCAACCTCGCCATCCGCCTCATCACCAAAGACGCATAGAAAAGCCCGAGCAAGATTTGCCCGGGCTCAATACTTGTTAGCTCTTAGATTTTTACTTTGCGCCCGCCGGCGTCGCCGCGTGCGGCTTCTTTGCCTGCTTCTTCACCGGCGTCTGCGCTGCCGCCGGCCCCACCACAGTCTGCGGAACCCGCTTGGCTCCAGCTGTCGCAAACCCGCTCGCCTGAGGCGCCGCCGCCGGAGCCGGCGCAACCAAACTCTTCGCCGCCTCAAGCTGTGCCCGGTGGTACACGCTCCATCCGCCCCCGGCCACAACCAGAACAATCGCCGCCGCGGCCGCAAAGCGCAGCGCGCCCGCCCACCAGCCTGCCGCGGTCCACGCCAGAACCCGAGCCCGCCGCGGCGCATCGTTGAGAGCCGCGTGAACCCGCTCCTCAAGCCCCGCCGGAACCGGCGCATGCGCAAGCTGCCTCAGAGTCGCCTCCCATTCGGGAACGCCGGCCAGGCCCGCCGAATTGTTCTCCGCCAGCCTCATCGCAAACTCCTCTTGTGGTCCAGCATCTCGGCCATCAAATTCCGCGCCCGAAACAGCCTCGACCTTACGCTCGACTCGGTAATCCCCAGCACGCTTGCTATCTCCACGCTCGACAGCTCTTCAAAGGCAGAGAGCGCAAGCACCCGCCGTTCTTTTTCAGGCAGCCTGTCCACGCAGCCCAGAACCTGCGCGTGATGCTGCCGCGCCGCCGCGATCTCTTCGGCCGTCAGTCCGGTTGCCGGCAGCACAAACGCGAGCTCGTCCACGTCGTCTGTCTCGGGCCGCGACTTCGCCCGCCGCTTACGGTCTAGAACCACGTTCCACACAATCCGGATCAGCCACACCCGGTAGTCGCGCACCTCGCCCAGCGTGGCGCGGTGGCGCAGCACGCGCAGAAACGCCTCCTGCACCGCATCTTCCGCATCTGTGGGGTTGCGCAGCACCGAGTAGGCCACGCGATAGAGGGTCCCGGAGTACTGATCGACAAGCGCCGCCAGCGCCGCTTCCTCAGCCTGCGCTTGCGATCGCCCGGCCGCCGTCCTCTCGGGTGTCTTCATCCAACCTGCGCTGATAACCTGGCTCGCGCCCATACAACAACAGGACGCACCCGCCAGCCAAAATGCTCACCTTGCCCGGAAGGGCCTCTTTGCACCGGCCCCGGGAGAACTCAACCCGCGCGCTACGCCGGGCATGAACGGTACGAGGGACCTAGAATGCCCTTGCGGCCATTTCTCGGTCCCTCAGTCCCAAGTCCCTAGTCCCTAGTCCCTTAGAAACCCTACTTGCCCTGCAGCTTCTGCGCCGCAATCTCGCCGGCCGCGCCCTGCTTGTCGCCGTCCTGAACCTTGGCCCAGAGCGTCCGCGCCTGGTCCTGCTTGCCCTCGGCCGCGTAAAGATCGGCCAGGTCCAACTGCGCCGCCGCCGCCGTCACCGTCGTCGAAGGCTTGGCAATCAGTTGGTTATAGAGCGCTTCCGCCTCGCCGTCCCGGCCGCTCTGGTGGTAGATCCCCGCAAGCGCCACCTTGGCCAGGTTGCCAAGGTCCCGGTCCCACGACCCTGCCGCCGACTTCAGCTCCGTCTCGGCCTGCGCCGTCTGGCCCATCTCCTGGTAGGTGATCCCGGCAAAGTACTTCGCCGTGGCGCCCTGCTTCAGCCAGCTATACTTGCCGGCCACTGCCACAAACTGCGCGTTGGCCGCCTTGGCCCGGTCGGCAGCCGTCGTGTACACGCCGGCCTCTGCCGGAGCACCCGGAGCCGCCAGCGCCGTCCCAAACGCGTCCATCGCCGCGCCCAGCTCACGGTCTGCCGCCGTGGTGCGCAGCGCAAACAGCACCGCTCCGCCCACCACCACAACCAGCGCAACCACAATGGTGATCGTCCAGCGAACCACGCTGGGCCTGTTCTCACTGAGCCAGCTGGCGCCGCTTGCGGCTGCCTGGGCAAATTTGTCGTGCTTCAGGGCGTGACGAGTCTCGGTTTTCACTGCGGTCCTTATCCTTCGCGGAAGATCTTGCAGGCGTTAATTTCGACTTGCTCTCCGGTCCGAACGTCTGCTCAGGCGGTGGGAGTCGCTCGAACTGCAACTAGTAGTTTATCAAGCGCCATTCCGCACCGTCCACCAGCACCCGTCCATCGCAACCGGCAAATCCGCCCGTTCTGCCCTCGGCCCTGCTCCAACTGAAACTAATCCCTTCCGCCTGCCGTCCGGATCAATAGACGCCGGATCGCCCCTTACCCTTCGGCGTCATCCTGAAAACTGAGGTTGTCCAACATGATCCGTAAACTCGCACTCGCAGTTCTCTTCGTCTCGCTTGGCGCCGTTACCGCGCTCGCCGCCGACTTCGGCGGCAAGTGGACCGCCGATATCGCCGGCCGCCAGGGCACCACCACCACCACCTTTGAGTTCGCCGTTTCCGGCGCAGCCGTCACCGGCAAAGTCACCACCCCGCGCGGAGCCACCGACATCGCCAACGGCAAAATCGCCGGCGAAACCATCACCTTCACCACCACCATGACCATGCAGGACAACACCATGACCGCGACCTATACCGGCAAGATCGATGGCGACACGATCAAGTTCTCCCGCGCCATGGGTGATCGGCCCCCGGTAGAGTTCACAGCCACGCGCGTCAAGTAGCCATTGCTCTCTTGAATCCGGAGCGCGCGCAGACACAGCCTGGCGGCCCCCAAGCCTGTTCCGCCACGGAATTTTCCCATCCCAGGCCTCGTGTTTGAGACTTGGGATTGCCCCTGCCTGCTTGCCGCCCCCACGCCCCTGACGTTACCCTGAATCCATGTACGAAGACTTCCACGTCACAGACCGCCTCACCGGCGAGGACCTCCACTGCTCGTGGAAGGCCAACATCGTGGCCATCGCCACCCGCCACGCCGACGCACTCGATGTTCGCTTCGATATCAACGGCCGCCCCATGTGGATCGCCCTGCCCAACTCCGCCTGGGCCGAGCAGAAGAAGCGCTACGGCAAGACAATCACCGACCAGTTGGCTGTCCACATCGCTGGCCGCTATCTAAAACAGCTCGTCGAAGAGGGCTTTGACTCCCGCCGCGAGGTCTACACCATGTCGGTCGATGAGGTCCTTGCTCATCTTGACGCTGTAGTCGAAGAGGCCCGCGGCCAGGGCGCTCTGCCCCGTCTGCCCGCCGGCATCGATACGGCCGGTCTGCTCTCCTGATCCTCTGCTAACATCGTCCCGGACCAGCCGTCCTCAGTTCGCGGCCGTGCAGCCCTGCCGGCTGCCCGTCGATGCGCTGAGCTTCGCCGAACAGCCCCGCCCGGCGTCGGGAAGCACTCCCAGAACCTGCGATACAGAGTGCAGTTGTTCCGGGCTGCTCCCAGTTGCCCGATCCATCTCTGGACTCGAAGACACAGGCGTAATCAGAAGGAAGGGAACTTCCGTCGAGGAAAACTCCGCTCGAATCTCCGGTTCGGCAAACGGCGGCGCGTGGTCGCCCACCAGCAGGAACACCGTGGGCCTCCCTTCGAGCTCAACCGCCTGCTCCGCCACCGACCGGTGAACCTCGCGGATCAGTTGGAACCATGAGCACAGCGACTGGGAACCGCGCACCTGGTCCAGCCTCTGGCACGATCCATCGTCGGAGGGATTGGGGTGCGCGGGAACCGGGATATGCGAGTTCAGCGTCACCCAATAGACGAACTGCGGCGCATCTGGCGTCGCCATTCGGATCCGCCTGCCGATCCACTCCGCGATTGAAAAATCGCAGATGCCGACAAACGCGCCATCGCATTGCGGCAGCCCCTGCTTTTCCAGATCCGGCTGGAATACCGACTGGTCGAAACCAAGCTTCGGATACCACTGGTTGCGAAGATAGAACCCGCCGGAATACCCGTGCACCGCCGTGTTCTGGTAACCCCGCGCGTGAAGCAGCGCCGGAAGGCAATGCGCGGTTTCCCCGTTCGAAGCTTGCACAATGCCCTGCCCCATCCCGGAGTGACACAACTCGCGTGCCTCCCCGGATATGGTCAGCCCGTTGAACGGCACACTCCCTCGAACCACTCGATATGCCTTTGCAATTCTTGGATCGTCGTAGCTCTCGGTGAGCGCACTCGCCACCCGCGGATCCCGATCCAGGCCCCACGACTCAACCAGGACCAGCACAACATTCGGCTTTTGCTTCTGCGCCTCCTGCCCCCCGAGAATCGTGTTCAAGACGCCGGTCGCCGAGTTCACCGGATGATCCTCTTCCGAAACCCGCCGCTCCTCCATCCGCCGGTACTCCATCTCGTGGACGATCAACGATGCAATGGGGCACCGAACCAGCTTCGGTCCATATGCGGTGTCACGCCGCAGGTATGGATTGTTGCCGCTCGCCGCGTCCAGCAACACAATTGCGGCTATAAGGCTGCATAAGACGGCGGATGTCTTGAGCTTCGCCTTTTCAGGCGGCCGGATGCATGCCAGGATCACGCAGATTCCCACGCCCAGAACCAGCATGATTGCCGCCTCCAGGATTCGTCCGGCAGGAACCAGGGGCAGGTAACGCATCAGCCCCAGTGCCTGAACCGGGGCAAGCTGGTAGATCAGGTAGATCCGGTAAAGCCGCCCGGCCAGAAACTCCGCAAACAGGAGCAAAAAAGCGATCGGCCGC